>Ga0335071_10000034_pt1 | contig 172774 bp, 152 predicted proteins | sample Lox_Sample_15_FD_206724 | JGI IMG/M metagenome (GOLD analysis project Ga0335071, IMG submission 206724) | Soil microbial communities from Loxahatchee National Wildlife Refuge, Florida, United States - Lox_Sample_1.5 | ecosystem: Environmental > Terrestrial > Soil > Wetlands | place: USA...
GCCATCATAGCCGCCGAACACCTTGCCGTCCGTAAGACTGATGCGGCAGCTACCGCAAACGCCGCTGCGGCAGTCGTGAGGCAGATCCACCCCGTTGGCGAGCGCGGCGTCAAGGAGCAGGTCGCCACACTTGGCGTGGAAGCTTTCCTTGTTCACCGTGACCTTGCAGGTTTTTGCCATCATTCCACCTCAACGCGAATTGGTCGAACGTGCCGCGTATGTCTGACCTGTACGTGATCGAAGACAGATACGCGCATGTAAATTCCGCTCTTGAACGGAATGTCGTACTTGCTGTGCGTGTCCATGCGACGCGCGACTTCGAGAGCCCAGTGGCCGGCGGCCCAGCGTGCCGCGCAGCGGACGTCGGCGCGGTCACCGGTATAGTCTCCGGCAATGATGACCCCCGGAATGACCGTGCCGATCGGAATCCCCTGGTCGACCTCGGCCGAGTAAGGCACCGATTCCGCCTCACTCATGAACCAGCGCGCGCCGTCGCTCTCGCCGACATTCGGATTGAGAGAGATATCCCCCATCGCCTTGGTCATCGCCGCGACATCCTTGGGAAGGCGGCGAGGCGTGACGTTGCGGTTGCCGTCGGTATCGATGTCGACGACAAAGTTGTCGGAGTAGTTGGCAGTTCCCGGATCCGGTTCGAAGCCGCCCTTGTAGGGAACGAGGTTGCGCACCTGCTGCGACGTCGGCGGAAGCGGCGGACCGAAATGGTCGTCGTCCAGCCAGCCCGTCGGGCCACCGCTGGTGGCCTTCCATTGCCACACGTCGGCATAGATGCCGGGCCCCGGCGTGTAGTGCAGTCCGCGGCCCGTCATGGTCGAGGGGGCATCGGACACCGGATGCGGACTCGCATGGAACGTTCGATCGCCGGCAAGCGTCACGTCCAGTGTCGTGAACAGCACCGCGAACTTGTCCTCGTTGAAGTCCTGCTCGTCGCCGTTCCAATAGCCGTTCTGCATCAGATGCCAGCCATTGCGCTCCTTCACCATCGGCAGCTGCTTGAGGGAACGCGTCGGATCTTCCCATGTGAACAGGAAATAAGCCCACTCGCCATCGTGCGCCGCTCTGATCTCGACCCGTGAATCGCCCTTGCCATCGAGATTGCCGCCCTGATTGGTCATCACCGAAATCGGCTCGATGTTCCGCCACACGCGGTCCGACGTATCGCCGTCGAGCACTGGCGCGTCCGCCGCGTCGATGCGGTGGATGACCAGGGTGTCGGAGCTGAGCCAGTCGCTGGCAAACATCAGCGACGCGCCGGTGATCGCCACGGCCGCGGCCACCACAAGCGGATTGGCCTGGAACGTCGCATTGCGTCGCTTCGTCGGGGCGCGCCGCGCCTGGGGCCGCGCACTTCCGCTCTTCCAGGGCGCCTCGTCGCCATCACCGCCGCGATCGCCAACCTTCCACGGCGCGTCCTGGCGGTCGGGCAGCGGCAGCCGACCGAACGTCGGTTCATAAGTGGGAGCGACATTTGCAGCCTGCAATGGTGCCGCGGGCGCAGGTTGCAGCGGGGCCTGCATCGGCATCGGCTGCATTGCCGGTGCCGGTGGTCGCGCCGGTGCCGCTGGCCGGGCAGCGGGCGGCTTGGGAGCCGGCTCCGGCTCCGAAGCAAGCCGTTCCGATTGCTCGACCAGCATGGTGAGCAGTTCGACCGCATCCAGCCGCGGCGGCGGGGCCGGCAGCTTGTCCGGACGAAACACCCGCATCAGCTGTGTCGCGCCGCCGATCGCAAAATGGTTGAGGACGTGAAGGCCGATGAAACTCAGGATCGTCCAGGTGCCGTACCAGTGCACCAGGCGGACATAATGATACGGGAACACGCCGAGATAGAGCAGGCTGCCGCTCACGATCATCGCGATCATGGAGAGGAAGAACGTCCACATCAGGATCGCGCCGAACGCACCCAGTCGCTGCGTGCGCTTGCCAAGCAGGCCGCGCAGGCGGCTCTTGTCGATCTGCACGCGACGGCTGAGACCCGAACGCGCCAGATAGACGGCATAGGCGATCATCGCCGCAACCTGCACCACGGCAGACTGCATGTGCGGCACCCAGACGTGGCTGCGCGGCAGGAACGCATCCAGCTCGTTGATCCAGAGGTGGTCAGGCCCCTCGGTGGAGATCCTGAGCCCCGTGAAAACCGCGACGCTGATCGCTGCGACAAGCAGCCAATGCAGGATGATGGTTCCGTAGTCGGTCTTGCGAATCTTCACCGACGACCTCCCCGGCTCGAGAGGCCGGAACCTGAGATGTCGTCACGCCGCGACGATTGCCCGCTGCGGCCGGAACGCACGGCCTTCGACTGCCCCATTGACTCGCGTTGCGGAATTTTCCGCGTGATGTTGTTCTTGGTACGCAAATGACCTGATCCCCAGATGATCCCTCGTCGACCGACGAGCGGAAGACCTCTCTTGTGAGAAAGCGGTTAGCTCCGTTTGGATGGCTTATCCGGCATCGCCCATGCGCGGACTCGCACCATCCGGCTCCAATCCGGCGCAAGCTTGATCTGCCGGCGACGAACAGTTCTTGCAGTTCTTCCCGGGAATTTAGGTCGTTGTTTGGGAAAAAGCGGGAACTGTTGCGGTGGTCATTTGGTCATCACCTCGCTGTTACGAAAATCTGATTGATCGCTTTTGGGTGCGCTGCGTGAAACATTGTTTAGCTTCGTGGCGTCATTCGGCCCACACCTAGGCCAACGCGGGCAGAAGCCAAGGTCATAGCCGGACAAAACTGTGACGACCGCGCCGCTTCATCGCGCGTCGCTAATATTAAGTGTCGAGCACACCATCGCTATTCGCAATCGTCGCGCTGCCCGAATATCCGCGCGAGCGAAGAGTTCCAGCCGGAACACAGCACCGTCGCGAGGTCAGCACATCCGTATTTGCACGCGCAATACAGCGAGAAAAACTGCTGTTGTCTAAATCTCGCCGGAAAATGGTCGGCATCGACTGTCATTCAGGCCCCGTCGATTAACAGGATGGGGGAGGCGCGAGGGGATGAGCGTCCGTCAGGATCGTCCGCGAGAAGCGTTCTCGGTCGGGCCCGAGAAATCGCTTGATATGACACCGGACAATGATCCAGTCGGTGACGGACTGCGTCAAGCCGGGCGCCGCATGGTCGGCATCGGGGTTTTCAGCGGCGTCATCAACATCATGATGCTGTCGGGCTCGGTCTATATGATGCAGGTCTACGACCGCGTCATTCCGAGCCGCAATCTCGCTACCCTGTTCGGCCTGACCCTGATGGTGTTGCTGGCCTATCTGATCCAGGGTTATTTCGACGCGCTCAGGGCTCGCATGCTTTGTCGCGTTGCCACAATCTTCGACGCCGGACTTCAGAGTTCGATCCACAACGCGCTCGCGACGCTGCCGCTACGCGGCGCGAAGCCGATGCTGATGCAGCAGCCGCTGCGCGATCTGGACCAGCTGCGCAGCTTCATGTCGAGCATGGCACCGACCGCGTTCCTCGACATGCCCTGGATACCGATCTTCCTGTTCGGCTTGTTCCTGTTCCATCCGCTGATCGGCCTCACCGCGATCGCCGGCATGCTCGCAATTGTGGCGGTCACCCTGGCGACCGAGCGACTGTCGCGCGGGTCCGTCAAGACCGCGACCGAGACCATGGCGATGCGCCAGGTGATCGCGGACGCCACGCAGCGCAACGCCGAAGTGCTCCGCGCCCTCGGCATGATGGACCGCTTCGCGCAACGTTGGCAGCAGGTCAATGAACGCTATCTGCGCGAGAACCTGCGCGCCACCGATCTCACCTCCAATCTCGGCTCGGGCGCAAAAGTGCTGCGCTTCGTGCTGCAATCCGGAATGCTGGGAATGGGGGCCTATCTCGTCGTCTCGGAACAGGCATCGGGCGGCGTGATGATGGCCTCATCGATCCTGATGGGCCGCGCCCTTGCCCCGGTCGAGGTCGCTCTCTCGAGCTGGAAGCAGCTTGTGGCCGCGCGGCAGGGTATCGCGCGGCTGCGCGAGATCTGCAGGGCCACCGCAAAGCCGCCGGCGCCGCCGATCGCGCTGCCGCGGCCCTATCGCGAGCTTTCGGTGCAGGAACTCTCCGTCGTTGCGCCCGGAACCAACCGGCCGATCGTGTCCAACATCTCGTTCGCACTCAAGGCGGGCACGGGCCTCGCGCTGCTCGGCGCCAGTGCCTCGGGCAAGACGTCGCTGTCGAAGGCACTGGTCGGCATTTGGCCGGCGCAGCACGGCGTCGTGCGCCTCGATGGCGCGGCCCTCGACCAATGGCCGAATCAGGAACTTGGGCGTCATATCGGCTATCTGCCGCAGGATGTCGCCCTTTTCGATGGCACGGTGGCCGAGAACATCGCGCGCTTCGACCAGGACGCGACGTCCGACTCGATCCTGAAAGCCTCGCGCATTGCCGGCGTGCACGACCTCATTCTGCGGCTGCCCGAGGGCTATTCGACCCGCATTGGCCAGGGTGGCATGTCCCTCTCCGCGGGGCAGCGCCAGCGGGTTGGCCTCGCGCGTGCGATTTTCGGCGATCCGTTCCTGGTCGTGCTCGACGAGCCCAATGCCAACCTCGACGCCGACGGCGAGAATGCGCTGAGCCAGGCGATCGCGGCCATGCGACAGAGTCAAAGCATCGTCGTCGTCATCTCGCACCGGCCGAGCGCGCTCGCGGCGCTGAACATGGCGATGGTGCTCTACGACGGCAAGGCGATCGCATTCGGCACGACGCAGGAGGTGTTTGCGCGCGTCGCCGGCCAGAAACTGCAGGCACCGGCCGCGCAACAAGCCGTCGCCGGACCTAATCCCAACCACAACAGCAACAGGCTCCCGAACAACAACAGGCCGCCGCGCCGCGCTACGATTGCAGAGAAGGTTTAGCCATGGCACGGAAGAACGACAGGCGGTCAGCAAACCGGGTCGAGCCGAACTGGGGCGCCGATGCGCGTGCCGAGAGCTATGGCCCGCAAGGCAACGCGCTGATCATGGAACTGCAGCGGCTGCGCCAGGCTTTCGACAATGAAGGCCAGGATTCGCGATCGGGCTCGCGGCGAAACGCCCGCGATGGCGGCGGCCGGAACCGGCGTCCGCCGTCGCGCAAATCGCGGCGCAAGAAAAAGGGCACGATGGAACGGGCCATCGACATGTGCCTGCGTCCGTTCGGCCTGCGGACGGCGCTGCCGGACGACACGTTCGAGGACATCGACATCCTGCGGAATCCGCCGGCGGCCCTGCCCCGTCGGCGCAGCCCGTCGATCGTCTCGGGTGAGGCGATCCCACCCGATGCAGCAAGGCCAAGGCAGTTCCTGCCTGCACCGATCAACTTGCAGCAGCAGGCCGGCGTCAATCAGGCGCGCCCAAAACTCCCCGTCCGCCTGGAAGCCGAAACGCCGGTTGGCCGGGCCATCATCAAAGGCTCGTCGGCGCTCTCGACGGGCGTCACCTTCCTGCTCAATCCCGGCGCGACCGAAGAGGATCTGGTTCCCGACGACACGCTGACGCAGCGCACCGGTCGCGGCTATGAGCGCGAATTGCGGACCGGCTTGCGGTTCCTCATTGTCGCGGTCGTGCTCGGCGGCGGCTGGATGACGTTCGTGCCGCTCGCCGGCGCGGTCGTGGTGCCGGGCAATCTCGTGGTGCAGTCCAGCGTCAAGGCGATCCAGCATCCGACCGGCGGCGTGATCGCGGAGATCAAGGTCGATAATGGCAAGCACGTCGCTGCCGGCGATCTTCTGGTGCGGCTCGATCCGACGCAGACCCAGGCCGCCTTGCAGGCGACCAGCAAGCAGCTCGACGAGCAGCGCGCAAAAATTGCCCGGCTAACTGCCGAGCGGGACGGGCTGGAGCAACCGGCGTTCCCGCCTGAACTGACCTCTCGAATGAACGAGGACAGCGTTCGTTCCGTGATCGCGTCGGAAAACTCGCTGTTCAAGGCCCGCCAGAGCACGACGAAGAGCCAGAAGGAGCTGCTGCAGGGCAGAGTCGCGCAGTACACCGATGAGATCAACGGAATGCAGGCGCAGTCCGATTCCAAGACCAAGCAGATCGACCTCATCAACAGCGAACTGACCGGCGTTCAGGAGCTCTACGACAAGCGCCTGGTGCCGCTGACCAGGCTGACGTCCCTGCAGCGCGAAGCGGCACGCATCGACGGCGAGCGCGGACAGATGACATCGAGCATTGCCGAGACCAAATCGAAGATCGGCGAGGCGCAGCTGCAGATCGTCAAGACCGACCAGGATTTTCGCGCCGAGGTCGTGAAGGACCTCGGTGAAACCCAGGCCAAGGAAGGCGAGCTGTCCGAGAAGCTGGTCGCGGCGCGCGATCAGCTGAACCGGATCGAAATGCGCGCGCCGACCTCCGGCGTGATCCATCAGCTCCAGGTGCATACCATCGGCGGCGTCGTCAAGGCCGGCGAGACCATCATGGAAATCGTTCCGGACTCCGACGAGTTGCAGGTCGAGGCGCACGTTCAGCCGAAGGACATCGACCACGTGCACATGGGCCAGGATGCGTTCGTGCGCTTTTCGGCCTTCAACCAGCGGACGACGCCGCAGCTGACCGGCCAGGTCTCGTTCGTCTCCGCGGACACGACCGTCGATCAGCACAACCCCAATGGCCAGGCGTCCGCATTCTATACGGTGCGCGTCGTCATGTCGGAGGAAGAGCGGCGCAGGCTCGGAGACGTGCAGCTGATCCCGGGCATGCAGGCCGAGGTCTTCATGCAGACCGGCAAGCGCACCATGATGAGCTTCCTGATGAAGCCGATCATGGAACAGCTCAAGCGGGCCTTCGTCGAGGAGTAAGCGGCGCGATCGCGGGCGGCCTTGCGACGCGTTGTTTCGCGCGCAAGCCGCCGCGAGCTCCGGGCTTCAGAGATTGCCGCGCTCGACCAGCGCCCTGACGACGACATCGGCGAGCCCGTCAGGCGACACGCCGATCGTCTGCAGATGCAGCTCGGGCGCTTCAGGCCTCTCATAGGGCGCATCGATCCCGGTAAAGTTCTTGATCTTGCCGGCCTTCGCCTTCGAATAGAGCCCCTTGGGGTCGCGGTGCACGCATTCCTCGATCGGCGTATCGACAAAAACCTCGATGAACTCGCCCTCCCCGACAAGGCCGCGGATCATCTCCCGCTCAGCGCGGTAGGGCGAGATGAACGAGCAGATCACGATCAGGCCGGCATCGACCATCAGCTTTGCGACCTCGCCTGCCCGCCTGATGTTTTCGACCCGGTCGGCCTCGGTGAAGCCGAGGTCGCGGTTCAGGCCGTGCCGCACATTGTCGCCATCCAGCAGCATGGTGTGGTGCGCCGTCGCAAACAGCTTTTGATCGACGAGATTGGCGATCGTCGACTTGCCGGCGCCCGACAGCCCGGTGAACCAGACGATGCAGGGTCTTTGGTTCTTCAGCCCGGCGCGGTCCTTCCGGCCGATCGAGAGCGGCTGCCAGGCGATGTTGGCGGCTCGGCGCAAGGCAAAGGCAATCATTCCCGCGCCGACGGTCCGGTTGGTGTAGCGATCGATCACGATGAACGCCCCCGTCCGCCGGTTCATCTCGTAGCTGTCAAAGCTGACCGGCAATGCGGTCGCGAGATTGCAGAAGCCGATCTCGTTGAGCGCGAGACCATGCGCGGCGAGGTGCTCGCGCGTATTGACGTCGATCTTGTACTTGATGCTCGTCACGCTCGCGGGAACGCCCGACCGGGTTCCGATCCGCAGGATATAGGAACGGCCCGGCAGCAGCGCGTCCTGGTCCATCCAGATCAGGTGGGCGGCAAACTGGTCGGCGACATCGGGCCGTTCGCTCGGACGGGCCAGCATGTCGCCGCGGCCAACATCGATGTCGTCGGCCAGCGTGATCGTCACGGCATCGCCGGCGACGGCGCGCGCCAGGTCACCGTCGGACGTCACGATCCGTGCAACGCGCGAAAGCTGCCCCGAGGCCGCGACCACGATGTCGTCTCCCGGCGCGATGCTGCCGGACGCAACGGTGCCGGCATAGCCGCGAAACTCGCTGTCCGGACGGTTCACCCACTGCACCGGAAAGCGGAACGACCGGCTCGCCATTTCCGACTGGACATCGATGCGCTCGAGGTAGTCGAGCAGGCAGGGACCGTCGTACCACGGCGTGTTGGCGGAGCGCGTAATGACGTTGTCGCCATGCCGCGCCGACAACGGAATCGGCACGACCGAGATGAAGCCGAGAGCGGCGGCAAACGCTCGGTAATCCGCAACGATCCGCTCGAACGCGTCCTTGCCGTAGTCGACGAGATCGATCTTGTTCACCGCCAGAACGACATGCCGTATGCCGAGCAGCGCGCAGATGAACGAGTGCCGCCTGGTCTGGATCAGCACGCCCTTGCGCGCATCGATCAGGATGATCGCGAGCTGCGCGTTCGAGGCGCCGGTCGCCATGTTACGGGTGTATTGCTCATGGCCGGGCGTGTCCGCGACCATGAACGAGCGCCGCGGCGTGGTGAAGAAGCGGTAGGCGACATCAATGGTGATGCCCTGCTCGCGCTCGGCCTCGAGTCCGTCGACGAGCAAGGCAAAGTCCAGCTCGTTGCCGATCGTGCCGTGCCGCACGCTGTCGGCCGCAAGCGCCGCAAGCTGGTCGTCCATGATCAGCTGGCTGTCATGCAGCAGCCGCCCGATCAGGGTCGACTTGCCGTCGTCGACCGACCCGCAGGTGATCAGGCGCAACAGGTCCTTCGCCTCGCTTCGGCCAGCGCCGCTCCAGCTTCCGGCCTCCATCAAAAATAGCCTTCCCGTTTTTTCTTCTCCATCGATGCGGCCTCGTCGCCATCGATCAGGCGCCCCTGCCGCTCGGACACGCGCGAGCTGCGCATTTCCGCGACCACCTCCTCGATCGTGGTCGCCGCGGATTCGATCGCGCCGCTGAGCGGATAGCATCCAAGCGTGCGAAAGCGGATCATCCGCATCTCGGGGGCCTCGCCTGCGTCGAGCGGCAGCCGATCGTCATCGACCATGATGAAGGTGCCGCCCCGACGGACCACCGGGCGGGTCCGCGCGAAATAGAGCGGCACCACCGGGATCTTCTCCAGCATGATGTAATCCCAGATGTCGATCTCGGTCCAGTTCGACAACGCGAAGACGCGCATCGTCTCGCCGCGCCTGATCCGCGTGTTGTAGAGATTCCACAATTCCGGCCGCTGATTGCGCGGATCCCACCCGTGAGCGGCCGAGCGGAACGAAAAGATCCGCTCCTTCGCGCGGCTCTTTTCCTCGTCGCGCCGTGCGCCGCCGAACGCGGCGTCGAAGCCGTGTGCGTCGAGCGCCTGCTTCAGGGCCTCCGTTTTCATCACCTGGGTGTGCAGTGCCGAGCCCGAGGCGATCGGATCGATGCCGCGGGCCAGGCCATCCTGGTTGACATGGACGATCAGCTCGATGCCGAGGCGCCTCACGGTTTCGTCGCGAAATGCGATCATGTCGCGGAACTTCCAGGTGGTATCGACGTGCAGGAGCGGAAACGGCAATCTTGCCGGATAAAACGCCTTCAGCGCCAGATGCAGCATCACGCTGGAATCCTTGCCGACCGAATAGAGCATGACCGGCGCCCGGAATTCGGCGACCACCTCGCGAATGATCTCGATCGATTCGGATTCGAGGCGCCGCAGATGTCGAGGCAGCACTCGCCCGTCTCTCAGCATGAGTTGCATCGACGTTTCGACTTTCATCCGGGATAACGCCGGCGAGTCTGTCACGGCCTGCCGCGATTTGCCAGCGCCGAGACATTGCACCCGACTTTGCCGGTATTGTCGATGTTCATCATCGCCGGCTTGCACGAGAATGACACGATTGGGCATCGCGCTCGCATTATCCTGATCGTGGAGAGATCTTGGCGTCTTGTCGGCAGTCCCTGCGGAACCGCCTCGTGTGCGACGTCGCATTGTTCCGGCTCGCGGGGGAGAAACGGTGCGCCAGCATTGTTCCGACAGGTTTTTTGGGCACGAGGCAGCGTCATATCGCCGCAAGAGCATGAAGCGCCCGCCGGTCGGCCTGCGCCTCATCGCCGTAACGCAACAGCCTCAATTCGCCCGAACATCAACATAATTGCGAACTCCCGCGTACTTTTTTTGGCCCAATTAGAACGACTAAATTCCAGGTTACTTGAGTGGCGCACGACGAAAATCTCCGTGCTGGCGCGGCGACCGCTCGAGGGGGCACTTCAATTTTTACACGTCCTTGCGATCCTGTGGAACGCGCCGGCCAGGACGAGCAGGGATACTGGGGAGATCATTATGGCGAACACCTTCACGCCAGCCGGATTGGCGAACGGCACGTCGAACCTCCTGGTGCGTGGCTCCGCGATCAACCAGACGACGGATCTGTTGCAGGCCGGCGTCGTATTCAACGACGCGGTGCGTCTGTCGACCGGCCTGTTCTCGACCCCGCAGAACAGCGGCAACCAGATCCCCTTCCTGGGTGAGTTCACCACCGACATCCATGCCGTTCAGAACGACATCGCCGCCATGCTCGCCGCACCCGGCACCGTCACGATCAACGGAAATGCGTTCACGCTGAATGCAACCGACACGGCGGTGCTGACCAATATCCAGGGCCAGCTCACCACGATCCTCAACGCAGCTCCGCAGACGACCAATCCTGGCACGCTGACGGTTGCCGATCAGACGATCCACGCCGTGCAGGCTGAAATCCTGCAGGAGATCCAGAACGACCCGCATCTGTCAGGCGCGCTCAACCAGGTCACCTTCATGGCCACGACCGGTGCCAACGATGTTGCGTTCCAGAGCCTGCCCGCGGGCAATGACAGCGCCGCCAACCTGACCGCGGCGGCCGCGGGTACCAGCCTGAAAGTGATCGGCGAGGTGTTCAACGCGGGCGCCGATCTTGCCTTGGGTGGAATCAACGCCGGCAACCTCAACCAGATCCAGGCCGATTTCACCGCGGTTCAGCAGGGCCTCAGCAATCTTCTGAACAACCCCACCGAGCTCGCAAAGATCGAAGCCGGAGAGACCGTCAACGCCGCCGCTTTGACGACGATCCACCTGCAGACGATGCTGGGGCAGATTGGCCTGCAACTGAACAAATATGACGCCGCTGAGTTGAACGCGACCGGTACCGCCTTGCGGGGCACCGCCGACAACCTGCTCGACATCATCGACATCGCGCAGAATGACGCGGCGCTGAACCTGGCAGCCGGCGGGACCGGTGCAGCGGGCCATATCGGCGGGTTTGCCGAAATGCCAGGCGGCCTGATGGGATCGGTGCAGAAATTCCAGGACAACCAGGCACAGACCAACTTCTGGGCGGCGTTCCTGGCCGAAGCGAACACCATCAACGCGACGTTGGCCAAGGTCGCCAACGGTTCGGCAACAGCGAGCCAGGCGCTGGTCACGCAGATCCAGAATTACGAGCATTTCGGGCAGGCTTTCGATGCGGCGCAGGGCGCGATCTTCCAGGCCCGCTTCGACAACGAACTGCTACACGGCACGCTGGAAGCCGACACGAATGCAGCCGTCAAGGGCCTCATGGGTATCCTGCACGGTGACCAGGGTGCTGCGCTCGCCGCCGACAAGGCCATGCTGGTTGCGGCCGGTCAGGGCTTCGCCGCGGACGCGATGGATGTCTCCGGCAACAACATCGCGATCGGCGGCGCCACCTATGTCGGCACTGCGACCACCGTCAGCACGGCAACATCGGTGCATGGCATTGCGCAAGGCACGATCCCCGTGACCGCGAATCCGAATATCGCCAACGGCACGGGCGGCACGGCGGCCACGCCTCCCTCTGGTGGCAGCACACCTCCGTCGACCGGTGGCGGATGCCACAACCCGTGCGGAAGCCATCATGGTCATGGTCACAGCCATGGCCATGGCCATGACCATGATGATCATCACAGCAGTCCGGCCGTCGCGGCCAACCCGTCCGTTCATGGAGCTGAAGCCGCGATGCATCAGCTGTTACATGCGGAAGCCGTCGCGCATCAGATGCATTGGGCCTGATCGCAAGACTTCGCGCAGCATGCGAGCAAGGCAGATCCCGGTCGGCGCAGAACCTTCGTTCTGCGCTGGTTCGCCATGAAGGGGCCTCCTCCGCTGCTGCACTTTCGACGGCAAGGAAGCCTTGCCGCGAACGCATGCAGCCCGTCCTGACATGGCCGTGCCGAACAATCGAAGGCTTCCAACCCGAGCCGAACATTCGGGCCTCCGTTTCGCTTCAATCTGAACCGAAGAATCTTCAACACGCAGCATTTAGACCCCGGTCATGAACGAACCAGCCCTCACAATCCATCCTCGAACCGCATCGATCGTCCCGAGCGCGGGTGCGGACGCCCTCAAGGCGGCCGAACAGGCCTACCGTAGCCTGCTTGCCGATGAACCGAAGCATTTTCGCGCGCTTTGCGGACTGGCCGCCGTGCGGAGCCAACTCGGTGCGGAAGCCGAGGCCCGCGAACTGCTGACACAGGCCGTCGGGCTGGCACGACCTTTGGCCGAAGACCAGCTCGCGCTCGGCAGCGCCTTTCGCAGGATCAAGGATCTCGACGGCGCGCGGCGCCATCTCGAAGCGGCCGTTGCGCTCGATCGGGACCATGCCGAGCCGCGCATTCAGCTCGCCAATCTGCTTCTGGCCGCCGGAGACGTTCAGAATGCGATCGTGAACTACCAGGCTGCGCTCGACATTGATCTGAACAACGCCGAAGTCCATCAGAGCCTCGGGCTGGCGTTTCAGCGCCTGCAGCAGTTCCAAGCGGCGATCAGGCATCACGAGAAGGCGCTTGCAATCAAGCCGCGATTTGCCCTGGCGCATATCAGCCTCGGTGACGCCTATCGACATCTCGTGCGACACGACGAGGCGATCGCCGAATACCGGCGTGCGCTCGCCATCAATCCGCAACTGACCGACGCCTACATCAATCTCGGCGGAACCCTGCACCTGACCGGCCGCCGCGAGGAGGCAATCCAGATCTATCAGGCGGCATTGATCGCGAATCCCAACCTTGCCGACGCGCACTACAATCTGGGCACCATCTACACGGAGCTCGACAGCTCGCAGGCGGCGATCTTCCACTACCAGCGCGCCGTTGAGCTGCGCCCGACATACGAGGCCCACAACAATCTCGGCAACGTCCTGCAGAAGCGCGGGCGATTTTCTGAGGCAATCAGCCATTATCAGGCCGCGGTCCGCCTGAAGAACGACGCGTCCGCGCAGCGCAACATGGGCGACGCCTGGCGCTCGCTGCAGCGATTCGACAGGGCGATCGCAAGCTACAAGGCTGCCTTGACCAGCGATCCCAACGACACAACGGCGATGAATCATCTCGGCGGCGTGCTCATGATCACCGGCCAGCTCGATGCGGCAAGACTCGTGTATGAAGCCGCGCTGAAGATCCAGCCGCAGAATGTCGGCGTTCACTTCAACTACTCGACCGTGAAGAAGTTCGTCGCGGGCGATCCACGGCTGGCGCTGCTCGAGGATATTGCCGCGCGCGACGCGCAGCTTCCCGACGAGGGACGGATCGCTCTGCATTTCACGCTGGGGAAGGCCTATGCCGACCTCAAGGACGGCGAGCGGTCGTTCCATCATCTGAGCCTGGGCAATCGCATCGAGCGGCAACACCTCACCTATGACGAGCTCCTGACGCTCCGGCTTTTCGAGCGGATCCGCGACAAGTTCACCAGGGATCTCCTGCGCACGAGGTCCGGCGCTGGCCACCGTTCGGAGACGCCGATCTTCATCGTGGGGATGCCGCGCTCCGGCACCAGCCTGGTGGAGCAGATTCTGGCCAGCCACCCGCGTGTCCACGGCGCGGGCGAGGTCAATCATTTCGCGACGACCGCATCGTCTTTCGCGGCTCGTGTGAAAAGCGAATATCCGGAAATGCTCTCCAAGCTGTCCGATGACGAACTGCGGGAGCTCGGCAAGGCCTACCTCGCGCAGATCTCGGCTCCGGCGGCGTCGGCAGCCCGCATCATCGACAAGATGCCCGCGAACTTTCTCTCCGTTGGCCTCATCCATCTTGCCTTGCCGCAGGCCCGCATCATTCACGTCAAGCGCGACCCGGTCGACACCTGCCTCTCCTGCTTTTCGCAGTTGTTCGCCGAGGGCCAGCCGTTCGCATACGACCTCGCGGAGCTCGGTCGCTACTACAAGGGCTATGAGGCGCTCATGACGCACTGGCGCTCGGTGCTGCCGCCGGGCGCAATGATGGAAGTGCAATATGAGGATCTCGTTGCGGACCTCGACGGGCATGCCCGTCGTCTCGTTCGCTATTGCGGCCTCGATTGGAACGACCGCTGTCTTTCGTTCCATCAGACCAAGCGGCCGGTCCAGACGGCCAGCCTGGTCCAGGTGCGCGAGCCGCTTCACGCCAATTCGGTCGGGCGATGGCGCCTCTATGGCGCGCGTCTCAAGCCGCTCCTGGATGCGCTCGGCATCGGTACAGCCTCGCCGCAACTGACGGACGGCGGGTCTGTTCCGGGGGCCGAGAGTTTGAGGCGCGCCAGGGAGCGCGCCGAAAGCCGGGTCGAGCGCGCGTATCGATTGGGGACCGAGCTTCTGAAACGCGGCCAGAACAAGCGGGCCGAGCGGCTGCTTCTCGTCGTCCTCGATGTGCGGCCGGATCACTTCGGTTCGTTGCTGGCGCTGGGAGCACTCTACGCAAACACAAACCGCCTGGACGAGGCCAAGACCTATTTCCAGCAGATGATCGCCGCCCACCCGAATTTCGCGGAAGCCCATGGCAGCCTGGGCGCGCTGCGCGCAACGCGCGGCGAGCTCGACGCCGCTGTCGCGTGCTACCAGAGGGCGCTGGCTCTGGCTCCCTATCATCCCGGCATCCATTTCGGATATTCGGGGGTGCTGCAGACCCTCGGCAAGACCGCGGAGGCGATCGAGAGCCTCAGATTTGCGCTGGCGGTCAGACCCGACCACCTGGATTCCCATTTCGTGCTTGGAAATCTGCTTTACTCCATCGACCAGACCGACGAGGCGCTGCGCTGCTATCTGCAAGTGCTGCAGCTCAATCCGCGGCATGCCGAAACCCACAACAATATCGGCAATACCTACCTGCGGCTGGGCCAGCGGGAGCAGGCCATCGCCCACTATAAGACGGCGCAGGAAATCAATCCCTCCTACGCCGACGCGTTCGGCAATCTCGGCAATGCCTATCTGGAACTCAATCGACTCGAGGAATCGATCGAACAGAACCGTCTCGCGATCGCGCGCAATGGTTCGCGCTTCGGCTCGTACAACAATCTCGGCGTTGCCCATCAGGCGCTCGGCCAGTTTGACGAGGCCACCTCGGCGTTCGAGCGTGCTCTCGAATTGTCTCCGGATGACGCGTCGGTTCACCTCAATCTTGCGAACATGGAAAAGTTCGCGCCCGATGATCGCCGTCTTCCCGGTCTGCGAAGGCTGATCGACCGCCTCGACACGCTCGATGACGAGAAGAAGATCTCGGCGCACTTCGCCATGGGCAAGGCGCTCTCCGACCTCAAGCAATATGACGAGGCATTCGCGCATCTGAAGCAGGCCAACACACTGAAGCGGCGGACCATGGACTATGACGAGGGGCAGCGGCTGGCGATGTTCAAGAACATCGAGGCAAAGTATTCGCCGGACCTCTTCAAGACAAAATCGGGCGGCGGCGACGCATCATGGTCTCCCATCTTCATTGTCGGCATGCCCAGGTCGGGCACGACGCTGCTGGAGCAAGTGCTGGCCAGTCATTCCAAAGTGTTCGGCGCCGGCGAACTCGAAACCTTCAAGGAATCGATCAACGAGTGCGTCGAAAGCCAGCGCATCCTTCCAGCCTATCCCAACCTTGTCGAGCTGCTATCGCCCGATCAAATCCTGCGGATTGGCCAGAGCTACACCGCGCAGGTGCGCGCCCTGGCACCGGAGGCCCCGCACATCGTTGACAAGATGCCCATCAACTTCATGTTCGTCGGGCTCATCCATCTCGCACTCCCCAACGCGCGGATCATCAACATCCGCCGCGATCCCCTCGATACCTGCGTGTCCTGCTACTCTCTTCTCTTCACTGGAACCCAGCCCTTTGCCTATGATCTGGCAGAGCTCGGCCGCTACCATCGTGGTTATGAACAGGTGATGGAGCATTGGCATAGGGTGCTGCCGCCGGGTGTCCTGATGGACGTGCGGTACGAGGACCTCGTCGCAGATCTCGAAGGCATGTCCAGGCGCGTGCTTGCTCATTGCGGCCTGGAGTGGGAGGACGCCTGCCGCGACTTTCACGACACCAAGCGGACGGTGCGCACCGCAAGCACGATGCAGGTGCGCGAGCCGCTCTACAGCCGCTCGATCGGCAGCTGGCGTCGCTACGAGAAGCATCTCGGTCCGTTGATCGAGGCATTGGGTCGAGAACCGCAAGCTTGACGTCCCGAGTCCGCGCGGAACGATCGGACTGACGCGCAAGCGAGCTTGGTGCCAGAGTGGAGTGCTGAGTGAGCTTGCAAGCTGTACGTAGCGGGTCCGCTCCGGATGAAGACGCTGGTCTTTCTTCCAACCGACCTGCACAAGCGAGCGCCGCGGCTGCACCTGCGGAAAAGCGCCGGCTGCCTCCGGCGGCCGAGCTGCCCACGCAGATCGGTCCGAACGGCCTGCGCTTCGATTTCAATGATGGCTGCCGGGTCATGCTGCCTGAGACTGGCCGTCGCTGGCACGTGCGCCTCAGCGATCTTGATACCGGCAATCTCCTGTTCGAGACCGACCTGCGGTCGGGTTTCGTCAACAGCACGAAGCGCTATTTCGTTCGTTTCCGTCTCGAAGTCTGGAGCGATGACGAAAGGCTGCTGTGCCACGACTATCGCGCGGCGGATCACGACGTGCTCATCCAGTTTCCGATCGGCACGATCGGCGACATTATCGGCTGGATTTCCTATGCTGTGAAATTCAGGGAGCAGCACGCTTGCCGCCTCACCTTGGCGTTGGGCGCGGCCCTCATTCCGCTGTTCCGCGATGCTTATCCGGACATCGCGTTCGTGACCCATGAGGAGGTCCGGCCGGAACGCTTCTATGCAACCTACAACGTCGCGCTGTTCTTCAACGACCACGCGTTCGTGCACCAGCCCTGTGATTTTCGGCAGGTGGGGCTCCACCGGACCGCCGGCCATATCCTCGGCGTCGATCTCACCGAGAAACCGCCCCGCATTGCGCTCGCTGACAACAGTCGTCCGGTTGCCGAGCCGTATGTCTGCATCGGAGTTCAGAGTACCACCCAGAGCAAGTACTGGAACAATCCCGATGGTTGGCGCGATGTCGTCGACTATCTGAAGCAGATTGGGTATCGCGTCATCTGTATCGACCAGAAGCCGCTCCACGGCCGAGGCCAGGTTTGGAACCACATGCCTCCGGGGGTGGAGAACGAAACCGGCGACCGGCCGCTGCAAGAGCGCGCGCGCTGGCTCAAGCATGCTGCCGCCTTCATCGGTCTCTCGAGCGGCTTGTCATGGCTGGCCTGGGCGGCCGGCACGCCCACGGTATTGATCAGCGGCTTCACGCACCCGATCAACGAGTTCACGACGCCGTACCGCATCATCAACTATCACGCCTGCAACAGCTGCTGGAACGACGTACGCGTTCGCTTCGACCACGAGGATTTCCTGTGGTGTCCGCGGCACAAGGATACGCCCCGCCAGTTCGAGTGCACGCGCCTCGTTACCTCGGATCACGTCAAGGCGATGCTGCGACGGATTCCCGGTTTCGGGACCGGCTGCGCGCCCGCTATTGCCGAAACCATTCACGAAGCCTCGCGTGAAACACCGCCGCATGCGGCGGGCACTGCGCTGGCCAATGGCGGCATGGCGGTCGGCGTCACTGTCAGCGCCGGCGAGTGCATGGATCGCGCGCGTGTCCAGATCGCCCAGGGAGACCGGCACGCCCAACACGGCGATCTGGTCAATGCACTCGAGAACTACCGCGAAGGCGCGGCGATCGTGCGTCGCCTGTCAGACGCGGACACAGGGAATGCGGCTTTTCAGCGAGATCTGTCCGTCGCGCGGAATCGAATCGGCGCGGTCTTGCACGCGCAAGGCGATCTCAAGGGAGCGATCGACGAGTACCGCGCCAGCTTCGCCGTCATGGCGCGCCTGGCCGCAGCCGCCCCCGACAATGTCGAGTTCCAGCGCGATCTTGCATGGTGTAAAGCTCGACTGGCGGAACTGCTCGAGACTCACGACCGGGTCGCCGATGCGCTCGCGAATCACGATGCGGGTTTCGCTATCACGAACCGCCCCACAACGCGCTGATCCGATCATCGCTCGCAAGATTTCCAGCGCGTTGACCGGCCTCGCCGATCGTCCGGCCCTTGTTCCGGACCGCTGAGGCACGGCGCAGAAGTCGATCCTTACACTGACCTTACACGCAGGCAGATTGACACAGGACTGTCAATTCGCGCGCGGCCAAGCAGTGCGGTCTGGCCAGACCAGGTTCCCTGTTCAATCGTGAAGAGATCATGGCGTTCCGGTGGAGATGCTGTTCGCAGTTCCGTCGGTTACCGATCGGACAAAGCTCGGCTTCGACGGCTTTCAAATGCGAAACCAATGCTCGCGGGTTCGTCGCAGGCCGTATTCGGTAAATTGATCCGGATCGTCGCCGAAACGCAACAGCCGCATTTCGCCTGAACATCAACATACTTGCGGACTCCTGAGTTCTTCTTTTGGCCCAACTGACGCGACCATATGGCGCATGCGACAACAGCACGCGCGACAATGACGCGCGCGGCAAATGGCGCGGCGCGACAAAGCGGCACACGCACCGCGCGGCCGTGACGAGGGGTGCGGTTCCCAGCCGGTCCAGGACCGGGCGGGCGTCGTTGGCGACATGAACCATTCTTGGGGAGATAACTGATGGCGAATACCTTCACTCCGACGGCCCTGGCGAACGGCACGTCGAACCTGCTTGTGCGCGCGTCCGCGATCAATCAGACGACGGATCTGTTACAGGCGGGCGTCGTGTTCAACGACGCAGTGCGGCTTTCGACGGGCCTGTTCTCAACACCGGCCGGCAGCGGCAATCAGATTCCCTTCCTCGGCGAATACACGACCGACGTGCACGCGGTGCAGAACGACATCGCCGCGATGCTCGCCAATCCTGGTAACGTCACCATCAATGGCAACGCCTTCACGCTGAACGCGACCGACACCGCGGTCCTGACCAACGTCCAGGCCCAGCTCGGCCAGCTGCTGGCCGCAGCTCCGGGGACCACGGCCGCGGGAACGCTCGCGGCGGCCGATGCGACGATCCACAGTGTGCAGAACCAGATTCTGCAGGAGATCCACAACGACCCGCATCTGTCCGGCGCGCTCGGTCAGGTCACCTTCATGGCCAATACCGGCGCCAATGACGTCGCGTTCCAGACCCTGCCGGCCGGCAATGACAGTGCGGCCAATGTCGCTGCCGCGGCGAACGGAACCAGCCTGAAGACCATCGGCGAAGTGTTCAACGCGGCGGCCGATCTCGCATTAGGCGGAATCAGCGCCAACAACCTCCAGCAGGTCCAGACCGATTTGACCGCGGTCGAGACCGGCCTCACCAACCTTCTGAACAACAAGACCGCGCTCGCAGCGATCGAGAAGGGCGAGACCGCCAATGCGGCGGCGCTGACCACGATCCATCTGCAGACGATGGCGGGCCAGGTCAACCTGCAGCTCAACAAATATGACCCCGCTGAGCCGAATGCCACGGGCACGGCGCTACGCGGCACCGCCGACAACATTCTCGACATCATCGACATCGCGCAGAACGATGCCGCAATCAACGTCGCGGCAGGCGGCAACGGCAACGCAGGTCATGTCGGTGGCTTCGCCGAGATGCCGGGCGGCCTGACGGGCTCCGTGCAGAAATTCCAGGACAACCAGGTACAGACCAACTTCTGGGCCGCGTTCCTGTCAGAAGCTAACACCATCAACGCGACCTTGACCAAGATCGCCAATGGCTCAGGAACGGCGAGCGCGGCCTTGGTCACGCAGATCCAGAACTATCAGCACTTCGGGCAAGCCTTTGATATGGCGCAGGGTGCGATCTTCCAGGCCCGCTTTGATAACGAGCTGGCCAGTGGCACCCTGGAGGCTGACACTGCCGCTGCGGTCAAGGGCCTCACAGGCATCCTGAACCACGACACCGGTGCGGCGCTCGCGGCGGACAAGGCGATGATCACCGCGGCCGGCCAGGGCTTTGCCGCGGACGCGATGGACGTCTCCGGCAACAACATCGCAATCGGCGGCGCGACCTATGTCGGCACCGCAGTGACCGTCAGCACCGCGACCTCGGTCCATGGTCTCGCGCAAGGCACCATTCCCGTCACGGCTAATCCGAACATCGCGAACGGCACCGGCGGCACGGTGGCCGCGGGCACTGGTGGAGCCGGCGGCGCAGGAGGCGGAGCTGGCGCCGCGGCAGCGTTGAACTTCAATCACACGGCCCTGGCGAACGGCACGTCGAACATTCTGGTGCGCGCGACCGCCCTCCAGCACACGACGGATCTGGTCGAGGCCGGCGTCGTCTTCAACGACTCGGTGCGCCTGTCGACGGGCCTGTTCTCGACGCCGGCGAACAGCGGCAACCAGGCTCCGTTCCTCGGCGAGTACATGCAAGACATCACGGCGATCCAGAACGACATCGCCGCGATGCTCGCCAATCCGGGCCAGGTGACGCTCGGCGGCAAGGCGTTCACACTGAACGCGACCGACACGGCGACCTTGACCAACATCGAGGGCCAGCTCGGTCAGCTCGCCGCGGCCGCCCCGCAGACCGCGAACGCGGCGACCGCAGCGGCCGCGGACGCGACGATCCATAGCGTCGAGGCGCAGATCCTGACGGAGGTCCAGAACGACAACCATCTCGCCAGCGCGCTCAACGGGGTCACCTTCATGGCCACGACCGGCGCCACCGACGTCGCGTTCCAGGGCCTGCCTGCCGGCAACGACAGTGCGGCCAACCTGACGGCGGCGGCAGCGGGCACCAGCCTGAAGACGATTGGTGAGGTGTTCAACGCCGGCGCCGACCTGGCGCTGGGCGGAATCACGGCCAACAACCTCAACCAGGTCACCGCTGATTTCACCGCGGTTCAGCAGGGCCTGACCAACCTTCTGAACAATGCGACCGCGCTCGCCAAGATCGAGGCTGGCGAGACCGCCACTGCGGCGCATCTGACCACGATCCATCTGCAGACGATGCTCGGGCAGATCGGCCTGCAGCTCAACAAGTATGACGCTGCCGAAGCCAACAACCTCAGTCCGACCGGATTGCGCGGCACCGCCGACAACCTGCTCGACATCATCGACATCGCGCAGAACGACGCCAACCTGAATATGGCGGCGGGCGGCAACGGCACCGCGGGGCATATCGGCGGCTTCGCCGAAATGCCGGGCGGCTTGACCGGCTCGGTGCAGAAGTTCCAGGACAACCAGGTGCAGACCAACTTCTGGGCGGCGTTCCTGTCGGAGGCCAACACGATCAACGCAACCTTGGCGAAGATCGCCAACGGCTCGGGAACGGCAACTGCGGCCTTGGTTACGCAAATCCAGAACTATCAGCAGTTCGGCGCCAAGTTCGATGCGGCCCAGGGCGCGATCTTCCAGGCCCGCTTCGACAACGAGCTGTTGAGCGGTACGCTGGAGGCTGACACCGCCAACGCTGTGAAGGGTCTGCAGGGCATCCTGAACCACGACACCGGTGCGGCGCTCGCCGCTGACAAGGCGATGATCGCTGCGGCCGGCATGGGCTTTGCGGCCGACGCCATGGACGTCTCCGGCAACAACGTCCCGGTCAATGGCGGAACCTATGTCGGCACCGCCGTGACGGTCAGCACGGCGACGTCGATCAAGGGAACCGCGATGGGCACCATCCCGGTGACCGCCAACCCGAACATCGCCAATGGCACGGGCGGTGCTGCGGCGACCAGCACCAGCATGCATGGTCACGACGCGGACGACAAGCCGGGCGCAGCCATGGCGGGCGCGAAGGCCGCTGTCCCCGCCGCCAATACCCACGCCAGCCAGGCCGCCGCTACGTCGCATGGCACCGCTGCCACCCATGCGATGATCACGATGCACGATCTGATGCATGCCGAGGCGGTGGCGCATCAGATGCACTGGGCCTGATCGCAAGATCGCGCCCCGCAAGCGATGCAGTGACGTCCAAGTTCCCCCAGTGCAGACATTCATTCTGCACTGGGTCACGTCCTTCGGGAACACCCGCGGCATGGAGACCCGCGGCGATTTAGCGCAGGCGGCGCGGGTCAAAAACGACGTGGTCTGCCACAATTGAAGTTCCGGTTTCGCGGGTCAATCGTGGAGAGACGGTGACCTTCGTTCGGCGACAGCATGAAGATGTGGCTTTCATGCACGGTGCTGTTTGCTGCGACTGAATAGAATTTGATAATTCGAATTGGTTTCCGACTGTTTTTGCGATGCTCGCCAGATGCCGAGCATCTGCCGGTTCCGGCGTGTCACCGAACCGCAACAAGCCCCTCTGCCTGAAGCTCACCACATTTGCGATCGCGCCGACACTTTTTTCGGCCCCAAACGCGCGACTAATTCGCAACTGCTTTAAGTGGCGCGTAACGACAAGTCCCGATGCCGGCACAACGTCGGCCGAAGGGGGGGCCCTTCAGTCCTGCAGTTCTACACGTCCTCGCCAACCCGGCAGCGCGCCGATCCGGGAGACGCGAAGACATTGGGGAGATGATTAATGGCGAACACCTTCACTCCGACCGCGCTGGCGAACGGCTCGTCGAACCTGCTGGTCCGCGGATCCGCGATCAACCAGACGACGGATCTGTTGCAGGCCGGCGTTGTGTTCAACGATGCGGTTCGGCTCTCGCTCGGCCTGTTCTCGACCCCGCAAAACAGCGGCAACTCGATTCCGTTCCTCGGCGAATACACGACCGACATCCATGCGGTGCAGAACGACATCGCCGCGATGCTCGCCGCTCCCGGTACCGTTACGATCAACGGAAACGCTTTCACGTTGAATGCGACCGACACCGCGGTTTTGACCAACGTACAGGCCCAGCTCGGCCAGCTGCTGCAGGCCGCCCCAAACACCACGAATGCCGGGACGCTCGCGGCCGCCGACCAGACCATCCATAACGTGCAGGCTCAGATCCTGCAGGAGATCCAGAACGACCCGCATCTGTCCGGCGCACTCGGCCAGGTCACTTTCATGGCCAACACGGGCGGGAACGATGTCGCATTCCAGTCTCTCCCCGCCGGCAACGACAGTGCTGCCAATGTGGCCGCAGCGACCGCGGGCACCAGCCTGAAAGTCGTCGGCGAAGTGTTTAACGCGGGGGCCGATCTCGCTCTTGGGGGAATCAGCGCCAACAACCTCGCCCAGATCACGGCCGACTTCACCGCCGTGCAGTCCGGCCTGACCAAGATCCTTAACAACGCAACCATGCTCGCGCAGATCGAAAAGGGCGAGACCGCCACGGCGGCGCAGCTCACCACGATCCACCTGAACACGGTGTTGCAGCAGATCGGCACACAGCTGACCAAGTACGACAACGCCGAGGTGGTCGCCAATCCGACCGCGCTGCGCGGCACCGCCGACAATCTGCTGGATATGATCGACATCATCCAGAATGATCCCAACCTCAACATGGCAGCCGGCGGCAATGGTGCGCCAGGTCATGCCGGCGGATTCGCCGAAATGCCGGGCGGCCTCACCGGCTCGGTCCAGAAATTCCAGGACAACCAGGCGCAGACCAATTTCTGGGCCGCGTTCCTCGCCGAGGCCAACACGATCAACGCACACCTGGCCGGCATCGCGAACGGCACCCAGACCGCGACTGCGGACCTGGTCACGCAGATCCAGAACTACGAGGCGTTCGGCCGCACCTTTGACGCCGCTCAGGGCGCGGTGTTCCAGGGCCGGTTCGACAACGAACTGCTGCACGGTACGCTGCAGGCAGACACGATGGCCTCGGTCAAGGGCCTTCAGGGTATCCTGAATGGCGACACCGGCGCCGCGCTCGCCGCCGACAAGGCGATGATTGCTGCGGCCGGTCAGGGCTTTGCCGCCGACGCGATGGACGTCTCCGGCAACAACATCGCGATCGGCGGCGCGACCTATGTCGGCAGCGCCACGACCGTCAGCACCGCGACGTCGGTGCACGGCCTCGCGCAAGGCAATATTCCGGTGACTGCGACTCCGAACATCGCGAACGGCACCGGCGGCACAGTCACAGCTCCGGGTGGTGGCGGTGCGGGCGGTGGTGGCACGGGCGGCGCCATGCCGATCAACTTCAATCCGACTGCGCTGGCGAACGGAACATCGAACCTGCTCGTGCGTGCGTCCGCGCTCCAGCACACGACTGACCTGGTCACCGCCGGCGTCGTCTTCAATGACTCGGTGCGCCTCTCGCTCGGCCTGTTCTCGACGCCGGCCAACAGCGGCGGCTCAGTCCCCTTCCTGGGTGAATTCACGGCCGACATCACTGCAGTGCAGACCGACATTGCGGCGATGCTCGCCAATCCGGGCGCCGTCACGCTCGGCGGCAAGGCATTCACGCTCAATGCAACCGATACGGCGGTGCTGACCAACATACAGGGCCAGCTCACCACGATCCTCAATGCGGCCCCGCAGACCACGAACGCGGCGACCTTGGCGGCGGCCGACCAGACCATCCACAACGTGCAGGCCCAGATCCTGCAGGAGATCCAGGGCGACGCGCATCTGTCGACCGCGCTCAACGGGGTCACCTTCCTGGCCAACACCGGCGGCACCGATGTTGCGTTCCAAGGCCTGCCCGCCGGCAACGACAGCGCGACGAATCTGGCGGCAGCAACCGCAGGCACCAGCCTGAAGGTCGTCGGCGAGGTGTTCAACGCCGGTGCCGATCTCGCCATGGGCGGCATCAACGCCAACAACCTCAACCAGATCACGGCTGACTTCACTGCCGTGCAGGCGGGTCTGACCAAGATCCTGGGCAACGCGACCATGCTCGCCCAGATCGAAGCCGGCGAGACCGCCACTGCTGCACAGTTGACCACGATCCATCTAAATACGGTGCTGCAGCAGATCGGTACGCAGCTCACCAAGTATGACGCGGCCGAGGTTAACGCCAATCCGACGGCGTTGCGCGGCACCGCCGACAACCTGCTGGACATGATCGATATCATCCAGAACGACGCCAACCTGAACATGGCAGCCGGCGGCAACGGCGCGCCGGGGCATATCGGCGGCTTTGCCGAAATGCCGGGCGGTCTGACCGGCTCCGTGCAGCGCTTCCAGGACAACCAGGCGCAGACCAACTTCTGGGCCGCGTTCCTCGCCGAAGGCAACACCATCAACGCCCAGCTCACCAAGATCGCCGCCGGTTCGGGGACGGCAACCGCGGCGCTGGTCACGCAGATCCAGAACTACGAGGCGTTCGGTCGCAATTTTGACGCGGCGCAGGGCGCGGTGTTCCAGGGCCGCTTCGACAACGAACTGCTGCACGGTACGCTGCAGGCGGACACGATGGCTGCGGTCAAGGGTCTTCAGGGCATCCTGAACGGCGACACCGGTGCAGCGCTCGCCGCCGACAAGGCGATGGTCGCTGCGGCCGGCCAGGGTTTTGTCGCCGACGCCATGGACGTCTCCGGCAACAACATCCCGGTCAATGGCGGCAACTATGTCGGCACGGCCACCACGGTGAGCACCGCGACCTCGGTCAAGGGAACGGCGATGGGCACCATCCCGGTCACCGCCACCCCGAACATCGCGAACGGCACCGGCGGCGCGGCGGCGACGAGCACCAGCATGAGCGGTCACGGCCACGGTCACGATGCGGACGACCACCACTCGGCGGCAGCCAATGCAGGTGGCGCCAAGCAGAGCAGTGCGCCGGCTGCGACCGCTGCCAACACCCATACACAGCCTGCGGCCACGTCGCATGCGACCGGTGCAACCCACACGATGATCACCATGCACGATCTGATGCATGCCGAGGCCGTCGCGCATCAGATGCACTGGGCCTGATCGCGAGGGAGCGTCGCTCCGCAGCGGTACGCCCGATATCGACTCTGGCCAGCGCAGAACCCGAAGGTTCTGCGCTGGTCTTGTTTTTTGGCGAGCTGCTCGGGTGCATCGCCGCAGGCTGGCCACGCCCTGCCCTTGTTGATAACCTCCAACGCGGGCCACCACTCCGGTGACAGACCCGCGCGGCGTGTTATCGACACCCCATCCAAACCTGCCAAAGACCTGTTCGAGACGACCCCAGCCCAGACGGAAACCCTCGATATGCGGATTACCCTCGTCGGCTCGCGCCATTTTGGCGTGACCACACTGAATATGCTCAGGGAGCACGGGGTCGACATCGTCAGGGTCGTCGTCCACGATGCCGAGGACCGGCTGGCCGCGACGGCACGCGCCGCCGGCATCGAGGTCGTGGTGCAGGCGAATCCAAAGCTGGTGGTCGCCGCCGAGATCGCGCCCCAGACCGACCTGATCGTCACCGCCCACAGCCACGCCCGCGTCGCCAAGGAGGCGCTCGCCGCCGCAAGACTTGGCGGAATCGGTTACCACCCGTCGCTGCTGCCGCGCCATCGCGGCCTCGCTGCAGTGGAGTGGACCATCAAGGAAGGCGACCCGATCGCCGGTGGCACGGTCTATCATCTGGCCGACCGCATGGACGCCGGCGCGATCGCCGCGCAGGACTGGTGTTTTGTCAAGAAGGGTGAGACGGCCCGCGAATTGTGGGAGCGCGCCCTGGCGCCGCTCGGCCAGCGCCTGCTCGCCGAAGTGATCGACTACGCCAAGGTCCACGGCGCCCTGCCCGCCAAACCCCAGGACGAGCAGTTTGCGACCAAGGCGCCGGCGCTCGCGCCCCACTAGCAAGCTCCCGAAATCGGCCCGATTCCCCTATCAAGATGTCATCGGCGGCCTCACCAAGGCCATTGAAGTTAACCTTTATGTGATTGAAATCACAGGAAAATTTTTTATTCTTGCGACGCAGCATATTTTCGTCACATTTGGCTCGAATAAGCCGACCATCACCCGAAATTGAGGATCTGATTCATCATGCGTCGCAACCGCATCGGCTTGGCTCTGTGTGCCTCTGTTCTGACCGGGGCCATCTCGCCAGCTCTCGCCCAAACCCCCTATGACGGGCTCTGGACCGTCACCATCGTCACCAACAGCGGCAGCTGCGAGCCGACCGCGAGCTCCACACTGACTGTCACCGACGGTAAAATTTCCGCGCCCGGCACCGACGTCTCTGGCAGCGTCGGACACGAGGGCCTAGTTAAGGTCTCGATCAACGGTGCCTATGCCAATGGGCAGATCACCGGCAATACCGGATCGGGGAAGTGGAATGGCGCTTCGGCAGGGATTCCGTGCAGCGGTCGCTGGCACGCCGCGCGGCAAGGGTGATGATTTTGGCGCGCACCGCGCGTCTTTGACGTCCCGGCGGCTGCTGATGGCAGCCGCCGTTTTGTTGTTCACCGCGTCGTTCGGCACGTCGGGCCACGCCCAGTCCGGCGCTTTCGCCGGAATGGCCGGGCGCTGGGCCGGTGGCGGGGCCATCACACTGGAGGACGGTTCGACCGAGCGCATCCGCTGCCGCGCGACCTACGCAGTCGCTGGCCCCCGCATGCAGCTGAACCTGCTCTGCGCCAGCGATTCCTACAGGTTCGATCTGCAGGGCGAGGTCGTCGACCAGGGCGGCGTCATTGCCGGGAACTGGAGCGAATCCAGCCGCGGCATCACCGGAACGCTGCAAGGCCGCGGCGGTGGCGGCCGCTTCGAGGTGGCAGCCAACGCGGCCGGCTTCAACGCCCAGATCTCGCTGACTACGCGCGGCAACCGCCAGTCGGTCGTGATACGAGGCGACAGCCAGTTCCGCGGCGCCACCATCAACCTGTCGCGCTAGCGTATGAAAAGTGCGAATCGGCTTTCCGAGAAGATCATGCGCAAAAAAGAATCTTGAGCGCGTTGGTCGAATCCATCGCGTTTAAGCGCGCTCAGGCTCCTTTCGGCGGGGCGAGTTGCAGCGCCGTCTTCTTGATCGTCTTGGCGAGCAGGAGCGCCTGCTCCTTGGTCAGCGCAAAGTCCTGAACGCCTTTATGGGTGGTCAGCGACAGCACCATGAGGTGCGGCTCCTGCTCCGGCCATCCGGTCGCAAAGGCCGTTACGAAGTCCGCGGAAGTCATTCGATTCGTTGTCATTTTCCTGTACCCTCGCTGCCGCCGGATACCGGCGGTGAGCTTGCTCTCCGGCCTTGGCGGTAGCATCGCCGGGACCGCCGATAAAGAGCAGAGGCAGTGCTGGAACGCTCTGTCCAAAGGCTGCCGCCCGATCCATCCTGCCTAAAACCTACGCGCTGCATTCCAGCATCGACATTTTGCCGGTTGCCAGGGCTTTTGGCGTCGCCGATACGGATTGCCCCCTGCCCCGTGTCCGAGCCCCATGGACAAGATCCAATCCAAGACGAAGGCCGCGCTGTGGATGGCGGGCTGGCTTTCGCTGATGCTGGTGATGGCGGTCGCCGGCCGCGAAGCGACGCGCGAGCTGAACGTGTTCCAGATCATGGAGGTGCGTTCGCTGCTCGGATTTCTGTTCCTGTTGCCGTTGATAAGTCGCGGCGGCGGTTTTGGCGCGCTTCGGACCAAACGCCTGCCGCTGCATGCCGCCCGCAACCTGATCCACTATGGCGCACAGCTCGGGTGGTTTTTCGCACTGACGCTGATCCCGATCGGCCAAGTGGTCGCGATCGAGTTCACCATGCCGATCTGGACCGCGATCCTGGCCGCCTCGTTGCTCGGCGAGCACATGACGGCCTCGAAGGCCACCGCGATCGTGCTCGGCATCATCGGCGTCGTCATCATCGTGCGTCCCGCGACTGGCGAGATCAATCCCGGCCAGCTGATCGCGCTCGCCGCCGCCGTCGGTTTTGGCATCTCGATGGCGCTGGTCAAGTCGCTGACGCGCACCGAAAGCTCGCTGTCGGTGATCATCTGGATGACGGTGGTCCAGGCGGCAGCCGGATGTTTGCCGACGCTCTATCTCTGGACCTGGCCATCGGCGGTTGCCTGGGGCTGGACCGTCGTGATCGCGATCTGCGGCACTTTTTCGCATTATTGCCTGGCGAGCGCGATGCGGCATGCCGATGCGACCGTCGTGGTGCCGATGGACTTCTTGCGCGTCCCGCTCACCGCGACCGCCGGCTGGCTGATCTATTCGGAGCGGCTCGACGTCTTCACCGTGCTCGGCGCGGCGCTGATCCTGGCCGGTAATCTCTTGAACCTCCGCGCCACCACCGCCACGCCCGCGCCGGCGAAGGCGTGAGTCCGCCCCCTGGTGGCGTAAGCCATCCGCGTGCACTTCTCCTCTTCTCGAGCCAGCAGCCGAATGCGATCGCGGTCGAGCGACGGGTGAGCAACATCGCAAGGTTGCCGTGCGCGCTCCCGGCGTCATATCTTTCTCCCGTGACGCCTCCACCCCGGTCCATCGTGACAGCACGAGGGCAGCCAGATGCAGATCGCCGGCCTGGTCCTTCCCGTGTTTGCGATCATCGTCACCGGCTGGCTCGCCGGGTGGCTCGGCTACATCTCGCGCTCGCTCGCCGATGGCCTCGTGCACTTTGCCTACAACATCGCGATGCCCGCGCTGCTGTTCGTCACGATCGCGCAGGAGGAGGCACGCAATCTCCTGGAGTGGCGCTTTCTGCTGGCTTTTGGCGGCGGCTCCCTGCTCTGCTTCGCGCTGGTGTTTTCGGCGGTTCGCATCGGAGGGGCACGCGATCTCGGCAGCAGCACGATGATCGGAATGACCGCGGCAATGACCAATACCGGGTTCGTTGCGCTGCCGATCCTCCACGCCATCTACGGCCAGCCTGCCGTGCTGCCCGCCGCCGTCGCAACCGTGTTCGTCGCAGCCGTCATGTTTCCGCTCGCCGTCATCCTCCTGGAGAGCGGCCGGCACGATGCGCGCGCCGCCTCGCCGACCAGCGCCGCCCTTCTGAAACAGATCGTGCTCAACCCGATGGTGCTGTCGACGCTGGTTGGTCTCGCCTGGGCCATTGCGGGCCTGCCGATTCCCGCGCCGCTTGCCGCCTACCTGAACATTTTTGCAGGCGCGTTGACGCCCTGCGCGCTGTTCGCGATCGGCCTTGGCCTGTCGGTCGAGGGGCTGCGCGCCAACCTCAAAAACGCGCTGGTGCTCGCAGCCGTCAAACTCGTGATCATGCCGTTGATCGTCTACGGGCTCTGCGTCGCCTCGGGCCTCAACCCGCTCTACACGCTCGCCGCCGTGATCTGTGCGGCCGTGCCGACCGCCAAGACGGTCTATATCCTTGCCGGCGCGCACAAGGTGGAAGAGCACCTGGTCGCGGCGACGGTCTCGATCACCACGCTGTTCTCGGTCGTGACGCTACTCGGCTGGCTCTACCTCCTGTCCGGACTGCCGGTTCATGCGAACTAAAGCGACCGAGCGGAAGAGGCGAACGGCCGGCGCGGAGGAACGCCAAGAGACGGCGGGTCCTCAGGGGCGCGCCACCAGCAGCGGCTCGACATTGGCGCCGCCGGCCATCTGCGGATTCGACGGATCGAAATGCTCGTGCAGTTCACGCGTTCTGACCCGCGCCCGCGCAAGCATAAAAGCGTCCTTGAGGCTCGTTGCGTGCCGGAGAGCGACATTGAAAAAAGCGTCGCCGAAATAAGTCCATCTCGCCCGGTCCTCGCAGCCGAACGAGGAATGCCTGGCGTCGGCAGCGGTGATGACCAAAAGATCGGGGCTGGCGAGACGACGGGCGAAAACGCCGGAATAGCAGGCCGAAATGACCACCACCTTGTGCCGCACGCCGGTCCGCGCGAGCATGCCGGCGAGATTGGACGGCGTGAGCGTATCAATGAACCGTCCGGCCTTGACGACGAGGCCGTCAGGGGAGCCATGCGAGGTAAGGATCACGAACAACACGTCGTTCTCGGCGTCCAGCCTGCGGCCCTCCGTCTGCAAGGCCTTGGCAAGGCCCGCGACCGTTGCCGCGCCGCCCGTCTTAAGATTGTACTGCACGTCGACTGGACCGGCCGCAAAGCGGCTTGCGACGACCTCTGCCGCGCCAGTCGCCTCGCGCCTGAATACGCCCTGGTCGCCAAACAGTGCGAACGACACCACGCCGACCTTATGGCCTTCTTCGCCGGCACGCACCGACGCGGCGAAGGGCGCGATGGCCAGCACAAAGGCGAGCAACAGTGCACGCAGCCATGCGGTCCGGGACTTCGGGGTCATGGTGAGCCTCGTTTGCTGATCGCCGTTCCCGGAGAACGGCGCTTGACTGCCCCGAGCCCGCCCCGGAGTATCTGGATATGGTGCGCCCGCGCACCGATTGCGAGCCCGGGAACCCGGCCTCGCAGCCCGGCGGAAAGATCTGGGGTGAGATGATCCGGAAGGCTGAGGAGCAGGATGCATCCCCTTTGGCAGCGGTGAGCATCGAGGTCTGGTTGAACACCTATGTCCGAGATGGGGTCAGCCCGTTGTTCGCGGACTATGTGCTTTCCGAATTCACGGCGCAAAAGTTTCGAAACGCGATGGCCGATCCCGATCTGGCGATCTGGGTGTCGGAGAACCGCATCGGAATCGATGGCTTCGTGACGGTGTGTTCGACGGCGACGTCCCCGCCGGCAGGCTGCTCAGGTCTGGAAATCGCGACTCTGTATGTCCAACCGAGGCACCACTCGAGCGGAAAAGGCGCTGCGTTGCTCCATTGCGCCCTCGATCATTGCAGGCGAATGAGCGGCGAAAGCGCATGGTTGAAGGTGAATGCGGAAAACGGCCGGGCGATCGACTTCTATCTTCGGCATGGTTTTGTCAGGATCGGCACGACGCCTTTCGTGATCGCTGACAAGGCCTACGAGAACCATGTCATGGCGATCGACCTCCGGCATCCGGCTCCCCCGATTACCGCAACCGCCTCTCCCGCCTTGGTTGCGCTTGCGCCGACAGCGGAAACCTGAATGATCGCCCTGGCGGGTCGGTCGCTCGCGATCAGGCGTGCGGCTCGCTGTGTCACGGAGATCTCCTGAACATGTCGACGCTCATCCCGCATGGCGTGTGCCTTCAGTGGTCAACGGACCTGATCTGGCTCAACGCCGTCTCCGATGCCCTGGTCGGCATCGCCTTCTTCACCATGGCCTACGTGCTCGGCTATTACGTGTGGAAGCGCCGCCGCGAAGTGATGTTTCGCAGCGTGTTCTGGTCGCTGGCGATCTTCGCCGCGGCCTGCGGATTGACCCGCATCGAACAGATCTTCACGCTTTGGGTGCCGGCCTACGGCATCGAGGCCCTGACCAAGGCCCTGCTCGCGCCGATCGCTATTGCCGTCACCGCCGCCCTGCTGCTGATGCGGCCCCGCCTTCTGGTGCTGCCGACCCGGATCCAGCTGCAGCAGGCCTATGCGGCGCTCGAGGAGGAAACCCGGCAGCGCCGCAACGCCGAGGCCATGGTGAAGCGTTTTCAGGAGATCGAGGCCACCGAGGCCCAGGTCCGCCAGGCGCAGAAGATGGAGGCCGTCGGCCAGCTCACCGGCGGCGTCGCCCACGACTTCAACAATATTTTGACCGTGATCACCGGCTCGATCGAGATCCTCGCCGAGGCCGTCAAGGCCGATCCGGCCTTGGCCCAGATCGCCGACCTGATCGGCGCCGCCGCCGCGCGAGGCGCCGACCTCACCCAGCACCTGCTGGCATTTGCGCGCCGGCAGCCGCTGCAGCCACGCGCCACCGAGGTCAACACCTTGGCGGTCGACGTCGCGCGCCTGCTGCGCCCGACGCTCGGCGAGCAGATCGAGATCGAATCGATGCTGGCGCACGATTGCGCGCCGGCCCTGATCGATCCGAGCCAGCTCTCGACCGCGATTTTGAACCTCGCTTTGAATGCGCGCGACGCAATGCCGAACGGCGGCAAGCTGACGCTGGAGACCAAGAACGTCGTGCTTGACGACAATTACGCGGCGATGCACGGCGACGTGAAGGCGGGCAACTATGTGATGGTCGCCGTGAGCGACACCGGACAGGGCATCCCGCAAAACCTGCTCGACAAGGTGTTCGAGCCGTTCTTCACCACCAAGGACGTCGGCAAGGGATCGGGGCTCGGGCTGTCCATGGTCTACGGCTTCGTCAAGCAGTCCAATGGGCACATCAAGATCTACAGCGAGGAAGGCCACGGCACGACCGTCAAACTTTATCTGCCGCGTGCCGCCGGCGTGCCCGAGGTCCAGGCCACCGAGGCCAGCATCGTCGGCAGCGACCACGGCGACGAGACCATCCTGATCGTCGAGGACGACCCGCTGGTGCGCGAATACGTCATGACCCAGATCAGGCGTTTCGGCTACCGGACGCTGGCCGCCAGCAACGCCGCGGAGGCGCTGGCCATCCTCGACGGGCCCGAGCGCATCGACCTGTTGTTCACCGACGTGATCATCCCGGGCGGCATGAACGGCCAGCAGCTCGCCAGCGAAGCGTCGAGGCGGCGGGCAGGACTCAAGGTTCTCTTCACCTCCGGCTATACCGAAAACGCCATCGTGCATCACGGCCGGCTCGACGCCGGTGTGCTGCTGTTGCCAAAACCTTACGTGTCCTCCGACCTTGCGCGGATGATCCGGACCGCCCTGGCGTCGTGAAGCCCTTGCCAGGGCAGGCGCCGTAACGGCACTCCCGGGAAGCGGCGAAGCGCCATCGCTCCTGCGCTACGTCCCCGGCCCCTGATCGATCACGGCGCCGATCCGGTCCAGCAGCCCCCTGGCTTCGGCGCGGCTGGTGCCGAGCCGCGTGACGAATTCCAGCACGTCGAGGCCATGGCAGACCTCGTGCAGCGCGTTGTTGATGAGGCGCAGCTCGTTCCAGGACAGCCTGATATCCGCCTGCTCGCTGCCCGCGCGGAGAAGCTGCATCGCGCTATTTCCCCGCCGCCTTGCGCAGCGCCTCGTTGATGCGGTCCTGCCAGCCCGGTCCGTCCTGCTGGAAGAACTCCAGCACGTCCTGGTCAATCCGCAGCGTGACCTGCTCTTTGACGCCGGGAATCGCGGCCTGCTTCGGCGGCGCTGCGGCGACCTTGGCGGTCGCCTTCTTGAACGCGGCCTCGGCTTCGGTGCGCGCGTCGTTCAGCGTCCGCGGCCGTCTCGGCTGCTCGGCCATGATCAGATCCCCTCGAACAGAACGGTCGACAGATAGCGCTCCGAGAACGACGGCACGATCGCCAAAATGGTCTTGCCGGCCGCCTCCGGCCGCTTGCCGATCTCGAGCGCCGCGGCGATCGCGGCCCCTGCGGAAATGCCGCCGGGAATGCCCTCGCTGCGCGCCAGCGCCCGCGAAGTCTCGATCGCGGTGGCGCTGTTGACGGTGACGACCTCGTCGATCACCGAGCGGTCGAGGATGTCCGGCACGAAGCCGGCGCCGATGCCCTGGATCTTGTGCGGGGTATGCTGGCCGCCCGACAGGACCGGGCTTTCCTCCGGCTCGACGGCGACCACCTTGAGCTCCGGCAGGCGCGGTTTCAGCACCTGGCCGACGCCGGTGATGGTGCCGCCGGTGCCGACGCCGGCGACGAAATAGTCGAGCTTGCCGCCGGTGTCGTTCCAGATCTCTTCCGCCGTGGTGCGGCGGTGAACCTCGGGGTTGGCGAGGTTCTTGAACTGCTGCGGCATGACCGAGTTGGGCGTGGTCCGGAGCAGCTCTTCGGCGGTGGCGATCGCGCCCTTCATGCCCTGGGCAGCCGGGGTCAGTACGATCTCGGCGCCGAGGAAGGCCAGCATCTTGCGCCGCTCGATCGACATCGAGTCCGGCATCACGAGCTTCAGGCGGTAGCCGCGCGAGGCCGCGACAAAGGCCAAAGCGATGCCGGTATTGCCCGAGGTCGGCTCGATCAGAACGGTCTCGGCGTTGATGTGACCGGCCTTCTCCATTGCGATGATCATGGCCGCGCCGATACGGTCCTTCACGCTCGCGGCCGGATTGAAATATTCCAGCTTGGCGAGGATCGTCGCGTTCACGCCGCGCTGCTGCGGCAATCTTCGCAATTGCACAATCGGCGTATTGCCGATTGCATCCACGATGGAGTCGAACACCTTTCCGCGACCGGGCGGGTGCACTGCACGCGACGGAGTAGACGCATCCATGACGAGATCCTCACTGCAATCGTTATCAGAAAAATTTGCACTTTCGCTTTCATTACGTACAGCGCGCGGCTTCGCGCAAGTCGAAATCATTTGCACGTGAGGGCGGAACCCGCGTCGTAAAGTTGAAACATTGATGCGACATCAGTTCGCTGCATTGCGAAAGCAAGCCTTCGATAAATAACGCAGAAGTAACGTATTTCTGTTGCGGCAAAGTCAAATAAATCGTTGTATAGTGTTTTCAGGACACAGGGCGCCGAACGCAGGGGAGGTCAACGATGACAGCAGTTGCTGACGTATTGTCGACCGCGTCAAAGCGTGATCCGCGTGGGTGCGAGTTGCCGACCTGTCCGGTGTGTGCCGACTCCATGATCGCTGCCGAAGCTTCGGCCTATCTGTCCGATCACGCCATCAGCTATCTCTGGTCGTGCGACACCTGCGGCTACGGTTTTGTCACCAAGCACGCCGTGAACAAGGTTTTCCGCTGCAACTAGAGCCGCTCCTCATCGTGGAGCAATGTCACCGCGCGCCCATCCGGCGCGCGTTTGTTCGTGGAACGCTGCGAACGTGCCGCCGTGGATCGCCGCGCGCATGCCGGCCATCAGGTCCTGATAATAGGCGATGTTGATTTCCGACAGCAGCATCGCGCCGAGCGTCTCCCCGGACTTGACCAGGTGATGCAGATAGGCGCGCGAATAGTTCCGTGCCGACGGCCACAAGCTCTCTTCATCCAGCGGCCTTGGATCGTCGGCATGGCGCGCATTGCGCAGATTGACCGCGCCGTAGCGGGTGAACGCCAGGCCGTGCCGGCCGTTCCGGGTCGGCATCACGCAGTCGAACATGTCGATGCCGCGGCGGACCGCCTCCAGAATGTCCTCGGGCGTGCCGACGCCCATCAGATAGCGCGGGCGGTCCGCGGGCAGGTCCGGCGCCGCCGCCTCGATCATCGCGAGCATCACGGCTTGCGGCTCGCCGACCGCGAGCCCGCCGATCGCATAGCCATGAAAGCCGATCTCGACCAGGCCGCGCGCGCTCAGCTTGCGAAGCTGCGTCACGTCGCCGCCCTGCACGATGCCGAACAGCATATGGCCAGCCGGCGCGCTCTCGAAGGCGCGCTTGCAGCGCTCGGCCCAGCGCAGCGACAGCTGCATGGCGCGTTCGATGTCCTCGGGCGGAGCCGGCAGCCGCACGCATTCATCGAGCTGCATGGCGATGTCGCTGCCGAGCAGGTGTTGCACCTCGATCGACCGCTCCGGCGACAGTTCGACCTTTGCGCCGTCGATATGCGAGCGAAAGGTCACGGCCTTCTCGTCGAGCTTGCGCAGGCTCGCGAGCGACATCACCTGAAAACCGCCGGAATCCGTCAGCATGGGACCGCCCCAGCCGGTAAAGCGCTGCAGCCCGCCTAGCGCGGCGATGCGCTCGGCGCCCGGCCGTAGCATCAGATGGTAGGTGTTGCCGAGCACGATGTCGGCGCCCGCCTCGCGGACCTCGCGCCAGTGCACGCCCTTCATGGCGCCGGCCGTGCCGACCGGCATGAAGGCGGGCGTCCGCACCACGCCATGCGGGGTGATGAGGCGGCCGGTCCGCGCAGAGGCATCGGTCGCAAGCAGCTCGAAATGATTGGGAAGGCTCATGAAGCGGCTTATGGCTACCGCCTGCGCCCGTTGCAACCCCGTTGAACGGACCCTGCAGCCCAAAATCCGTTGACGCCCGTCCACCCCGCCCCTATGGTCCCGCGCCAATGATCATGATCTGCAAAACCACGACGAAAACCAACAAGCCCCCGCGGGCTTCGGGAGTCGTGCGCGCTTAAAAGGTCGACCGCATCATTCTTGAACCGAGGCCCCGCCTGAAAAGGTCCGGGGCTTTTTTTATTGTCTGAAAGCCTGCCCAGAGAAATGGAGACGAAAGTGTCTGATCCCGTTGTTGCCATCGCCGGCGTGACCGGCGCCGTCGGAGCCGAGTTCATCGCCACCATGAACCGGCGCGGCTTTCGCGTCGGCCGACTGAAGGCGCTGGCGAGCAAGCGTTCGGCCGGCAAGACGGTCGATTTCCGCGGCCAGACCATCACCATCGAGGAGCTGACCGAGCGCTCCTTCGAGGGCGTCGACATCGCCTTGTTCTCGGCCGGCAGCGCCGCATCCCGCGCCTTTGCGCCGGCGGCCGTGAAGGCCGGCGCGGTCGTGATCGACAACTCCTCGGCCTTCCGCATGGCTGCGAACGTGCCGCTGGTGGTCCCGGAGATCAACGAGCGCCGCATCGCCGAGCACAAGGGCATCATCGCCGTTCCGAACTGCTCGGCGATCACGGCACTGGTGCCGCTCTGGCCGATCCACCGGACCAACCGCATCAAGCGCATGATCATCGCGACCTACCAGGCGGCGAGCGGCGCCGGTGCTGCCGCCATGCAGGAGCTCGTGGAGTCCACCCGCGCGAACCTCGAAGGGCGCCCTTTCCAGCCCAAGGTGATGCCGCACCCCTATGCCTTCAACCTGTTCAGCCACAACACCGCGATCGATCCGGAGACCGGGTACAATGAGGAGGAGACCAAGGTCATCAAGGAGACCCGAAAGATCTTTGAGGACGAGCGGATCGCGATCGGCATCACCTGCGTCCGCGTCCCGGTGCTGCGCGCACACAGCCAGGCCATCACCTTCGAATGCGAGCGGCCGATCACCGAGGGCGAGGTGCGCGAGATCCTGTCGAACGCGCCGGGCGTACGCATCATCGACCACCGCATCCAGAACTATTTTCCGATGCCGGTCGACGCCTCCGGCCAGGACGACGTCTTGGTCGGCCGCATCCGCTCCGATCTCTCTGATCCCTCCGGCCATTCGATCTCGATGTTCGTGGCCGCCGACCAGCTTTTGAAGGGCGCGGCGCTCAATGCCGTGCAGATCGCCGAGCTCTTGCCCGAGCGCGTGCCGGCGTGACGTTCGCGACTCGGTACGGTGGGCAAAGGCGCTCTTGCGCCGTGCCCACCGCCCGGCCGCATGCTCGAAATGGTGGGCACGGCGCGCAAAAGCGCGCCTTTGCCCACCCTACCGATTCTCGCTGCGAAACAACAAGCACGCATCGCCATAGGAATAGAAGCGGTAGCCGCCGGCGATCGCGTGCGCATAGGCGCGCTGCATGGCCGCGAGGCCGGAAAACGCCGACACCAGCATGAACAGGGTCGAGCGCGGCAAATGAAAATTGGTCATGAGAATGTCGACCGCGCGAAAGCGATAGCCGGGCGTGATGAAGATCGCGGTCTCGCCTTCGAGCGGCGCGATCGTGCCGTCCTCGCGCGCCGCGCTCTCCAGCAGCCGCAGCGACGTCGTGCCGACCGCAACGATCCGTCCACCTCGCGCGCGGGCTGCGTTCAGCGCGGCGGCGGTCTCCACGGAGAGGCTTCCCCACTCCGCATGCATGCGATGGCCGTCGGTATCATCCGCCTTCACGGGGAGAAACGTCCCTGCCCCGACATGCAGCGTGACCCGGTTCAAGCCGACGCCGCGCGCGCGCAATGCGGCTTCCAGCCCGGGCGTGAAATGCAGCCCGGCGGTGGGCGCCGCGACCGCGCCGTCGTTGGCTGCGAACATGGTCTGATAGTCGCCGGCGTCCCGCTCGTCGGGCGTGCGCTTGCTGGCGATATAGGGCGGCAGCGGCGTCGCGCCGAGGTCGGCGATGGCCTGGTCGAGCGCCGGCCCGTGAAAGCTGAACGACAGCGTCGCCTCGCCCTCCTCGCCCTTGCGCTCGACCTCGGCGTCGAGATGGCCGAGCAGGCAGACCTTTCCTTCGTTGCCGAAACGGATGCGATCGCCCGCGACGAGCTTTTTCGCCGGCCTCACCAGCGCCTGCCAGCGCGAACCGTCGACGCGCTTGATCAAGGTCGCATCGATCTTCGGCTCGGTCTGTCGCCCGATGCGGCGGCCGGCGAGCTGCGCCGAGATCACCCTGGTGTCGTTGACGACGAGCTGGTCGCCGGGTTTCAGCCAATGCGGCAGATCGGCGACGGCCTGGTCGTGCAACGCGCCGCCGGCCTCGACCACCAGCATGCGCGCGGAATCCCGCGGGCTGGCGGGCCGCAGCGCGATGCGCTCGGCGGGAAGATCGAAATCAAACAGGTCGGTTCGCATGGGGGGCTTCCAGCTCCAGCGCTTCCCCATTGACGTCATTCCGGACGCCGCGCCGCGAGCGCGGCGATCCGGAATCTGGACCGCATTGCACGAGATTCTCAGGTGCGCAATTGCGCACCATGGTTCGCGCTCACGCGCGCCCCGGAATGACGATCGTGGTTAGCCCGCGTCGGCGGCCATGTGCGCGCGGACGATCTTGTCCGGATCCTTCACCGGCTCGCCGCGCTTGATCTTGTCGACGTTCTCCATGCCTTCGGTCACCTTGCCCCAGACCGTGTACTGCTTGTTCAGGAAGCTGGCGTCGTCGAAGCAGATGAAGAACTGGCTGTCGCCGGAGTCGGGGCTCGCGGCGCGCGCCATCGAGGTGGTGCCGCGCACATGCGGCTCGGCGTTGAACTCGGCCTTCAGCTTCTTGCCGGAGCCGCCGGTGCCGGTGCCGTGCGGACAGCCGGTCTGGGCCATGAAGCCTTCGATGACGCGATGGAACACGATGCCATCGTAAAAGCCTTCGCGCACCAACTCCTTGATCCGCGCGACGTGATTTGGCGCGAGATCCGGGCGCATCTCGATGGTGACGGGCCCCTGCGTGGTTTCCAGGATCAGCGTATTTTCGGTGACAGCCATGTGTTTCTCTCCAGGATGAATTTAGTCAATCACAGGTCGCGGCTCACTTCATGTCGGCGGCGACCTGCACCTTCACCATCTTGTCGGGGTCTGGCACGGGCTCGCCACGCTTGAGCTTGTCGACCACCTCCATCCCCTGCACGACCTCGCCGATCACGGTGTACTGGCCGTTCAGGAACGAGGCATCCCCGAAGCAGATGAAGAACTGGGAATTGGCGCTGTCGACGCTGTCGCCCCGCCGCGCCATGCCGACGATGCCGCGCTTGAACGGCGTATTGGTAAATTCCTGCTTCAGGTTCGGATATTTCGATCCGCCGGTGCCGTCGAATTTCTGACCGTCGCCGGTCTGCGCCATGAAGCCGCCGATGACACGGTGAAACGGCACGTTGTTGTAGAAGCCATCGCGCGCGAGCTGCTTGAGCCGTTCGGCGTGCTGTGGCGCCAGATCGGTGCGGAGCTTGATGACGATGCGGCCCTTGGTGGTGTCGATGACGATGGCATTCTGCTTGTCGAGGCCGGCGGGAAGTGATTGCGCCATCGCGGGAGCGAAAGAAAACAGCATGGCGATGAGGGCGAGGGCTCGGATCATGGAAACTCCTGACGTGACAGGGATCGCTGGATAACGCGCAAACAGCGTGCTGATTGACGCTTCTCTTCAGGTGGCAAACTTCGCCCTGAGACGGGCTGCGACGGAAGGCGGCACGAAGGGCGCAAAATTGCCGCCCATGCCGGCGATCTGACGGACCAGTGTGGCGGTGATCGGGCGGACGTCGGGCGAGGCCGGCAAGAACACGGTCTCCACGTCGGGAGCCATGATCTGGTTCATGCCGGCAAGCTGCATCTCGTAGTCGAGGTCCTTGCCGTCGCGCAGACCGCGGATCATGAGCGTCGCGCCGCTCTTTTGCGCCGCAGCAACGGTCAGATTGTCATAGGTGGTGGCCTCAAAACCGCACCCCGCCGCGGCGGCGACCGGCGCAAAGACCTCGCGGAGCATGGTCAGGCGCTCCTCCGTGGAAAACAGCGGCGCCTTGCTCGAATGCAGGGCGACCGCGACGATCAGGCGGTCACAGAGATGAACCGCCCTCTGGACCACATCCAGATGGCCATTGGTGACGGGATCGAACGAGCCGGGATAGAGGGCGATACGGGGCATGCGCCCCTCCTAGCCTGCCCGGTTCGGCCCCGCAAGCCGAACCCGGGCTTGTCAGAAATAACGCCGCTTTCCGTGAACCTTCGCCGCGACCGGACGTTTTCTGCCGGCACGCGGCGCTTCTGTTTCGTCGCGGGCAACCTGACGAAACAGAAGCCGGTGACGATGAAACCATTTTCCGCGTTCCGCGAAGGCGGCCGGAAACCGCGTCTGGTTACTACTTGGTTAACGAACAACGAGCCGACAAGGCTTTTTCATTTGGGGACCGTCATGATCAAGGCGCTTTCAGCTATCGCAGTTGCTGCGTTTGTTGCCGCAGCCCTCACCATTTTGCCCGGCTTCGCCCCGCAAGTCGAAGCCAGTGTGCCGCAGGCCCTCGCCAAGGGCGACCGGCTGGACATCCATGCCATCGGGACCGGATGCTCGGAGCATGCCTGGCCGAATTTCGAAGCCTCCTGCCTGCGCCGCGCCGGCACCAAGGGCCAAACCAACGTCCGGGAAGCGCGCCTAGTGACGGCCGACCGGACGCCGTAATCAACTCGATTGGCTGGGCCGAAAAGGCCCGGAGCTCATGGTCCTCCGGGCGATGCAAAGCGTCGTCCCGAGGCGCCGCGAACACCGCGGCTCCCCACCATGAAGGGAAACAACAGTCTCAGGGTGAAACCTGTTCGCGAGCCTTTGGTGCGGCGGAGGCTTGCGTCGGCTCCGGCACCAGGCCGAGTGCGATCGCGCGCGGCAGGCTGTCCACCACATCCCAATGCTCGGCCAGCTTGCCGTCGGCGACGCGGAAGAAATCGGCCGTCCAGAAGCGAAGCTTGCGGTGGGTCGGCGGCCGGCCCTGAAACGGTCCGTCCTGTGTGCCGGTCCATTGCACGCGTGCGACCACCCTGTCGCCGTCCGCCACGACCTCCTCGACCTCGGCGTGGTAGTCGCTGAAGGCGGCCTGGACGGCCGTGACGAATTGCTTTCGGCCGGCCATGCCGGGCGGCAGGTTCTTGTTGTGCTCGACAAAATCCGGGGCCAGATAGCGGTCGATCGCGGTGAGGTCTCTGCGGTTCCACACCTCGTCCATGAAGTTTCGATAGAGCGCCTTGTTCGCGTCACCATCGGCGGCGTGGACCGGTGACAGCGCAGCCATCGCGACGAAGCCCGCAAGCAGCATTCGATACATCGCAGCTCTCCCTGAGATTGTTCGCAACAAATGTCATGCTATGCATAGCGTGGCTATGCATCAACCGAAACTGCGACGCCGGACATCACGTATTCTTGCGTTGATATATCGGAAGGCTAGGTATAGGGATGCGAGGCATGGAAGGCGAAATGCTCAAGGGTCATCTCGACATGATCGTGCTGGCCGCCCTGGTCGACAATCCCTGCCACGGCTATGCCGTGATCCAGGAGATCAGGCGGCGCAGCGGCGGCGCCTTCGAGCTGCCGGAGGGCACCATCTATCCGGTGCTGCACCGGCTCGAGAAGAACGGCCTGCTCACCAGCCGCTGGGCGACTGGCGATTCCGGCAAGAAGCGGCGCGTCTATGCGCTGACCCGGAGCGGCCAGAAGGCGCTCGCCGGGCATCGTGCGACGTGGCGCCGGTTCTCCGAGGCGATCGGCGGCCTTTTTGGCGAGGGGCAATATGCTGCAGCACGGCCCGGTCGCTGACTATCTCGACGCCCTCGCCCGTGAACTGTCGTTCGACCGGGCTTTGTCGCGTCGCGTGCGCGCCGAGGTCGAGGATCATCTCCGGGAGGCCGCGGCCGCCCGTCCCGGCGGGCCGTCGCCTGACAACCAGCGCCATGTCATTGCGGAGTTCGGCGATCCCGGCGAGCTTGCCATGTCCTACATGTCGGCATCGCTGCTTTCGCAAATGAGGCGCGCCGCCGGCGCCACGCTGCTGGCCGTCATCGCAATTTTCGTTGCGATGGAGGCCCGCATTGCATGGTACGGCCTGCTCGATTGGAAATCGGACCCGCATTGGCTGACTGCGCCCGGTCTCTGGCTCGATCGCTGGGCCTTTGCGATCGCATTGCTCATCGCGCTCGCCGGCTGCTTCTATGCCGCGACCCGTCGCGCGCCGCCCCGCTTCCGGGAAGATTATGGCCGAGAGCTGGATCACTGCATCACGCTGTGCGCAGCGGCTGCGGTCGCGCTGCTCGTGACGGTTTTCACCGAGACGGTCCTCACCGGTGTCCGGCTGTTCGGCTGGGGCCTGCGATGGGAGATCCTGTTTCCGGTCGGCTCATTGGCCGCCGAAATCTCCGCCGCCGCGCTGCTCATCTGGCAGATTAGAGAGATGGTGCGGAAAAAGACCGCTGCCGAGCATCCCCGTCCAATTGCCAAGGCCTGACAGGTTCAGGCTCGATCGTCGCCGCGCCGAAGCAGCGCGCTCTCTGCAGGGCTTTCGCGCGTGACGACGGCGGATGCAGGCACCGGCGTTTCCCCATCGTCATGGCCGGGCTCGTTGTCCCGACCATCCACGCCTGGCAACGGAAAGAAAGGCGTGGATGCCCGGGATGGGCATGACGAGCGGGTGGGACCGCACACCTCAGAGCGAACAGCAGAGAGCGATTCGCTCTTTAAACGCCGTTTCCGTTGCCGTTGCCGTTCTCGGTGTCCTCGCCGATGTGCTCGACCGAGACGACGTGCTCGTCGTCGGCGGTGTCGAACACGATGACGCCCTGGGTCGAGCGGCCGGCGATGCGGATGTCGGTGACCGGGCAGCGGATCAGCTGGCCCTTGTCGGTCACCAGCATGATCTGGTCGGCCTCTTCGACCGGGAATGAGGCCACCAGCTTGCCGTTGCGGTTGTTGACGCTCATCGCGACGATGCCTTTGCCGCCGCGCCCCGTGGTGCGGTACTCGTAGGACGAGGTCCGCTTGCCAAAACCGTTCTCGGACACGGTGAGCACGACCTGCTCGGCCGCCGACATCTCGACATAGCGTTCCTGCGAGAGTTCGCTCGCGGTCGATGTTTCCTCGGCATCCGCCTCAACCGGCTCTTCCGCGGGCGCTTCGCCCGCGACCGCGCGGCGCATCTTGAAATAGGCCGAGCGCTCGTCCGAAGTCGTCTCGACGTGGCGCAGGATGGCGAGCGAGATCACCTTGTCGCTGCCGGCCAGCGCGATGCCGCGCACGCCCATCGAGGTGCGGCCGGTGAAGACGCGCACGTCGGTCACCGGGAAGCGGATGCACTGGCCACCGGCCGCGGTCAAAAGCACGTCGTCGCGCTCGGTGCAGATCTGCACGTCGACGATCGCCTCGCCCTCGTCGAGCTTCATGGCGATGATGCCGGAGCGGCGGACATCCATGAAATCCGACAGCTTGTTGCGGCGGACATTGCCGCCCGTCGTCGCGAACATCACATCGAACTGGCCCCAGGAGGATTCGTCCTCCGGCAGCGGCATGATGGTGGTGATGCGCTCGCCCTGTTCCAGCGGCAGGATGTTGATCAGCGCCTTGCCGCGCGCATTGGGGGCCGCGACCGGCAGCCGCCAGACCTTTTCCTTGTAGACCTGGCCGCGCGAGGAGAAGAACAGCACCGGCGTATGGGTCGAGGCGACGAAGAGCCGGGAGACAAAATCCTCCTCGCGCGTCTGCATGCCGGCGCGGCCCTTGCCGCCGCGGCGCTGCGCGCGGTAGGCCGACAGCGGCACCCGCTTGGCATAGCCGGCGTGCGACACCGTCACCACCATGTCCTCGCGCTGGATCAGGTCCTCGTCCTCGACCTCGCCTTCCTGCTCGATGATCACGGTTCTGCGCGGTGTTGCGAACTCGGCCTTGACCCCGGCAAGCTCGGTCTTGACGATCGTCTGCACGCGGGCGCGCGAGCGCAGGATGTCGAGATAATCGGCGATCTCGACCGCGAGCTTGTCGAGCTCCTCGGAAATCTCGTCGCGGCCGAGTGCGGTGAGGCGCTGCAGGCGCAGGTCGAGGATGGCTTTGGCCTGCTCCATCGACAGCCGCGCGGTGCCGTCCGGATTGATGCGGTGGCGCGGATCGTCGATCAGCGTGATCATCGCTGAGACCTCGTGCGCCGGCCAGTCGCGGGACATCAAGGTGTCGCGTGCTGTGGTCGGATCGGGCGAGGTGCGGATGACGCGGATGATCTCGTCGATATTGGCGACCGCGATGGCCAGGCCGACCAGGATATGGGCGCGGTCGCGCGCCTTGTTGAGCAGGAATTTCGTACGCCGCGTCACCACCTGCTCGCGGAAGCCGACGAAGATCGTCAGCATGTCCTTCAGGTTCATGGTCTGCGGCCGGCCGCCATCCAGCGCCAGCATGTTGGCCGGAAACGCCGTCTGCAGCGGGGTGAACCTGTAGAGCTGGTTCAGCACCACGTCCGCCATGGCGTCGCGCTTCAGCTCGACGACGACGCGATAGCCTTCGCGATCGCTCTCGTCGCGCAGGTCGGCAATCCCCTCGATCTTCTTCTCGCGCACCAGTTCGGCGATACGCTCGACCATGCTCGCCTTGTTGACCTGGTAGGGAATCTCCGTGACGATGATCGCCTCGCGCTCCTTGCGGATGGTGTCGATCGCGACCTTGCCGCGCATCACGATCGAGCCGCGGCCGAGATGATAGGCCGAGCGGATGCCCTGACGGCCGAGGATGATGCCGCCGGTCGGGAAATCCGGGCCCGGAATGATGTTGATCAGGTCGTCGATCGTGAGCGCGGGATTGTCGATCAGCGCGATGCAGGCGTCGATCACCTCGCCGAGATTGTGCGGCGGAATGTTGGTCGCCATGCCCACGGCGATGCCGCCGGCGCCGTTGACCAAAAGGTTCGGATATTTCGCCGGAAGGACCGTGGGCTCTTTTTCAGTGTTGTCAAAGTTCGGCTGGAAGTCGACGGTGTCCTTGTCGAGATCGTCGATCAGCGGGATCGCAGACCGCGCGAGCCGCGCTTCGGTGTATCGATAGGCCGCCGGCGGATCGCCATCGACCGAGCCGAAATTGCCCTGGCCGTCGATCAGCGGCACGCGCATGGAAAAATCCTGCGCCATGCGGACCATCGCGTCGTAAATCGACTGGTCGCCATGCGGGTGATATTTACCGATGACGTCGCCGACGACGCGCGCCGACTTCACGTATTTCTTGTCCGGCGTGTGCCCCTGCTCGTACATCGAATAGAGGATGCGCCGATGCACCGGCTTCAAGCCGTCGCGTGCATTCGGCAGCGCCCGCGCCACGATCACGCTCATCGCGTAATCGAGATAGGAGCGCTTCATCTCGTCGAGGATGGATACGGGACGAATATCGGAAGGCACCGGCGGTTCGCCGGGTCTATCATCTTCGGAGTCAGACAAGGAGAAATCCGGTCAGTTCGACTGCGGCTCCCGCGTCCCGTTGGTCGCATCGCGCAACCACTGTCGCGCACGATCCTCGGTAAGCGAAAACAGCAGCAAATTTCGATCAGCTGGCACGAATGGGAACGCGACCTTCGCCCGAGACAGACGGGACAGCATGGACGCCAAAGTCAGACCCACCGCGACCTTTGACTCATATAGCGCATCAAGCGCTTTCAGACCACCCTTAAAGCGCGGCGCGAAGAGCTTTTTAGCTTCGTTTTTCCAGAGACTTAGGGGTCTGTTTACGCATTTTGGGGCAACCGTGGAAACGGCCCCCGCCCGGCGCTCGCCAGAGGCGCTTTTTGCGGGCGTTCAGGAAGGCCCGAACACCACCTGGTGCATGATCCGTCCCGGCATCAGCGTGAACAGACCGGCGATCACCAGCGCGCCGAGGAACATGGAGGTCATGATGCGCCGGTGGGTGCCGACCTGGTGGCGGTGCGCCTTCCACACCGCGAGCGGCAGCATCACCAGAACGAAGATCGACAGCAGATGGATCGGGCCGAACGGGCCAACCATCCGCATCTGATGGATCCAGAATGAACTGGCGGCGACGACCGCCATCAGCACCACCCAGATCCAGCCGACCGTCCGGTGCGGCAGGGTGCCCTTGGGGGCTGCGAACTGTACCAGGCCGAGGGCAAAGGCCGTCATCGCCGCAAAGGCATGCAGCGGGATCGCAGGGGCGGCGTCAAGCAAGGGCGCAAGCGTCATCGCGAATGGCCCGATCAAGAATTCGGACTGGACTTACGGCAGCTCCGACCACGCCATCCCGGCGAGCCATCGAGACGTGCGACGCGCGCCTCGGCAGGTGAGGCCCTAGAACGGGATGTCGTCGTCCATGTCGCTGTTGCGCGCGCCCGCCGCAACCGGGCGCCGCGGTGGCGCGCTTGACGGGCCACTGACGCCGAAATCGCCCGAGGGCTCGTCGGCAAAGCCGCCGCCACCGCCTCCGCCGCGGCCGTCGAGCATCGTCAGGTTCGAATTGAACCCCTGCAGCACGACCTCGGTCGAGTATTTCTCGACGCCGCTCTGGTCGGTCCATTTGCGGGTCTGCAGCTGGCCCTCGATGTAGACTTTGGCGCCCTTCTTCAGATACTGCTCGGCCACCTTGGCGAGCCCTTCGCTGAAGATGACGACGCGATGCCATTCGGTCTTTTCCTTGCGCTCGCCGGTCCCCTTGTCGCGCCAGGTCTCCGACGTCGCCACGCTCAGCTGGACGATCGGCCGGCCATCCTGGGTCCGCCGGACCTCCGGATCCTTGCCGAGGTTCCCGACCAGAATCACCTTGTTCACGCTTCCTGCCATCGCCACTCTCCGCACTTGAAATGACTTTTTCTGCCGGCCGATCCGGTCGTCGGCGGCAAAGTCCGGCTGGCCAGGGGCCGCCTTCCAAAAATCCTATACCCCGACCGCCGCCGCTCGCCGGCTTCGATCCGCGCTTATCCACATATAGCATTGGAGCGGACGCCGTTCCAGCTTTGTTCCGCGCTCGACGACGCCTACAATTGGTTGGCTTTGAGAGCGGACGGTCCGGCTCAATGATCGTGGGGGCGACCGGTGATGGCCAAGTGCCGGCCTCCGGCAATCTGCCGGGCACAAGAACGCTGCATGCAAAAGGCCGGCCTTTTGCCGACCGGACGCCAGATGAAGATACCTCGAAAGCGGCCTGGGTACACTTTCCGGGCCGGATGTTGCTTTTCGGTGACGGCCAGTTCCACGCCGACCGGCTATAGGTTTCAACGATAGTTGAGCGTTTGCCGTTGGGACGTCTGAACTGAGATCTAAAGGCCGCTCTCCGCGATCTGGAGACTGCGGAAAAGCTTGGGTGATGAAGAAGCTTTTGCTTGGTGTTTTGGGACTGGCCGCGTTGGGCGTCGCGCCCGCGTACGGCGCTGATTTGCCCGCCCGGACCTACACCAAGGCCCCCGCAATGGTCTCCCCAGTCTATGACTGGAGCGGTTTCTATCTCGGGCTCAATGCCGGCGGCGCCTCCAGCCATAATTGCTGGACCAACACCAACACGCTCGGCGTCGCCACCATCCCGAACGCTGCGGAAGGCTGTCACAATGCCATCGGCGGCCTGGTCGGCGGGCAACTCGGTTATCGCTGGCAGTCCGCCAACTGGATCTTCGGCGTCGAGGCGAAGGGCGACTGGGCCAATCTGAAAGGTTCAAACCCGTCGGCTTTCATGGCCGGCACGACGAACCAGACCAAGGTGGACGCAGTCGGGCAGGTCACCGGCCAGGTCGGCTACGCCTGGAACACGGTGCTTTGGTACCTGAAGGGCGGCGCGGCGGTGACCGACAACACGTATCAGGGCATCGCGACCGCAACCGGTGCCGTAACCGATCAGGCGACCGCCACACGCTGGGGCGGCGTCGTCGGCACCGGCGTCGAGGTGAGTTTTGCGCCGAACTGGTCGGTCGGCGTCGAATACGACCACCTGTTCATGGGCAATCACGGCACCACGCTGACCACGACTGCGCCGACCCCGGGCGGCCTGTCGCGAATCGACAGCGTCAAGCAGGACGTCGACATGGGCTCGGTCCACGTCAATTATCGGTGGGGCGGACCGGTCATCTCGAAATATTGAAATCCCGTGATTGCCTGAATTTGCCTGAATTCGACCGGGTCGGCTTTGTGCCGGCCCTTTTTCGTCACATCGGAGGAGTCTCCGGCCCTTTTCAGCCACTCATGTTGCCGTTCGGTGACGGCATTCCAGCGCGAAGCAGACTATACGCGGCGCACAATCGTTGGTGCGGTGCAGTCAGCGCGTCGCGCACCAGCGCGGAACAGGAATCGGAGAACCACAGAAGTGATGAAGCGAATTTTGCTGGGTAGCGTCGGTTTGGTCGTCTTGAGCGTTGCGTCTGCGCAGGCCGCGGATCTGGCGGCGCGGCCCCGGACCTACACCAAGGCGCCTGTCATGGTACCGGCGTACGACTGGAGCGGTTTCTACATCGGCCTGAACGGCGGCGGCGGCTCCAGCCACAATTGCTGGAACCTCACCAATGTCGGCGGCGTCGCGGGCAGCGCGTCCGAGGGCTGCCATGACGCGACGGGCGGCACCGTCGGTGGTCAGATCGGCTACCGCTGGCAGATGGCAAGCTGGGTGTTCGGCGTTGAAGCGCAGGGCAACTGGGCTGATTTCAATGGATCGAATGCGAGTCTTGCGCTTGCGAACGTGACCAACCAGACCAAGATCGACGCGTTCGGCCTGTTCACCGGCCAGATCGGCTACACCTTCAACAACGTGCTGGTGTACGCCAAAGGCGGCGCCGCCGTGACCGACAACAAGTACACCGGCCTCGCGACCGGCACGGGCGTCGTGCTCGACCAGGTCACGCAGAGCCGTTGGGGCGGCGCGTTCGGTGCTGGCCTCGAAATCGGCTTCGCCCAAAACTGGTCGGTGGGCGTCGAGTACGACCACCTGTTCATGGGCAGCAACAACGTCAACTTCCCGGTGACCGCGCTCGTCAATTCGCGCGTCGACAACGTCAAGCAGGATGTCGACATGGGCCTGGTGCGCTTCAACTACCGTTTTGGCGGCCCGGTCGTCGCCAAGTACTGAGCTGATTCGGGCGCCGATCGATCAGTCGATCGGCAGCCTTTCGAGACCTGAGAAAAGGCCGGCGCCCGCGCCGGCCTTTTTGCTGCCGGTGGGAGGGCCGCAAGGCGGCGCTTCCTGTTGCAAAATGTGTCTAGTTTCGTCGCAACTGTGGCCGCTGGGTGACGGTATTTCGCAACCTTGTGGGGTAAGCAGGTATTCGACCGCAAGTAGCCGCCCGGAAAAATACCGGCCGGCTCAAGATTGAAACTAAGAGGAATTTGGGGACTGCAATGAAAAAGGTACTGCTGACGACAGTCGGCTTGGTTGCGTTAGGCATGGCTCCCGCGCTGGCGGCCGATCTGCCGGCCCGGGCCTACACCAAGGCCCCCGTCGCTGCGGCGGCGATCTATAATTGGGGCGGCTTCTACATCGGCCTCAATGGCGGTGGCGGCTCGAGCCACAAGTGCTGGAATTTGACATCGGTTCCCGGCGTCGCTGCGTTTGCTCCGACCAATGAGGGCTGCCATGACGCAACCGGTGGCCTGGTGGGTGGCCAGCTCGGCTATCGCTGGCAGGCTGCCAACTGGGTGTTCGGCCTGGAAGCGCAGGGCGACTGGGCCAATCTGAAGGGATCGAACACCAGCCAGGGCGGCACGCTCGGCGGCCTTCCCTATGTGAACCAGACCAAGATCGATGCGATCGGCCTGTTCACCGGTCAGGTCGGCTACGCCTGGAACAACGTGCTGCTGTACCTGAAGGGCGGCGCGGCCTTCACGCACGACAAGTATAACGGGTTGACGACCGGCGCTGTCGGTGGGGTGCCCGCCAACACCGCCTTCGATCAGGCCAGCGAGACCCGTTGGGGCGGCGCGGTCGGCGCCGGCCTCGAATTCGGGTTCGCACCGGGCTGGTCGGTCGGCGTCGAATACGATCACCTGTTCATGGGCAACCGCAGCCTCAACCTGACGGCCACCGCGGTCGCCGGTGGCGGCCTCAGCCGCACCGACAGCATCAAGCAGGACGTCGACATCGGCACGGTCCGCCTGAACTATACCTTCGGTGGTCCGGTGGTCGCAAAATACTGATCGGCACACATCGCGCTGATGAAAAGGCCGGCCTCGCGCCGGCCTTTTTGTTTGCACGCTGTTGTTCGTACACGGCCCTGCTGACCGCTGCTGCCAGCGCGTCAACAAATCGTTGATGATTCGCCGCGCGGGCTGGAAATATCGAATCGTTCTGCCTATGTTCGCGGGCTAAAACCCCTGGGATCAATCAGGCGCGAGCCGCCGCCGATGCGGCGCTTGATCGGCGAATTTCGACTGGGACCATCGACATGGATGAAGTGCTCAAGGCCAAGCAGCGCCAGCAGTCAGGGAATGCGAGCCTGCGCGCGATCACGATTCGCGGTGCGCGCGAACACAATCTGAAAAACATCGACGTCGAGATTCCGCGCGACAGGCTGGTGGTGTTCACCGGGCTGTCCGGCTCCGGCAAGTCCTCGCTCGCCTTCGACACGATTTATGCGGAGGGCCAGCGCCGCTACGTCGAATCGCTGTCGGCCTATGCCCGGCAGTTTCTCGAGATGATGCAGAAGCCCGATGTCGACCAGATCGACGGGCTGTCGCCGGCGATCTCGATCGAGCAGAAGACGACGTCGAAGAATCCGCGCTCCACCGTCGGCACCGTCACGGAGATCTACGACTACATGCGCCTGCTCTGGGCCCGCGTCGGCGTGCCCTATTCGCCAGCCACGGGACTGCCGATCGAGAGCCAGACCGTGTCGCAGATGGTCGACCGCGTGCTGGCGCTACCCGAAGGCACAAGGCTCTATCTGCTGGCGCCGGTCGTGAGCGGCCGCAAGGGCGAGTACAAGAAGGAGCTCGCAGAATATCTCAAAAAAGGCTTTCAGCGCGTCAAGATCGACGGCACCTTTCATGAGCTCGCCGAGGCGCCGACGCTCGACAAGAAATTTCCGCACGACATCGACGTCGTGGTCGACCGCATCGTGGTGCGGCCCGACATCGGCCAGCGGCTCGCGGAAAGCTTTGAAACCGCGCTGAAGCTGGCCGAGGGGCTGGCGGTGATCGAATATGCGGACGCGCCGGCGGCATCGGCGCCGGCCGCCGACGAGAAGAAGAAGACCGCAAAGATCCACGACAAGAGCGGCCCCGAGCGCATCCTGTTCTCGGAAAAATTCGCCTGCCCGGTGTCAGGCTTCACCAGTCCCGAGATCGAGCCGCGGCTGTTCTCCTTCAACAATCCCTATGGCGCCTGCCCCGCCTGCGGCGGCCTCGGGGTCGAGCAGCATGTCGACGAGGACCTCGTCATTCCCGACAAGGAGCAGACGCTGAAGAAGGGCGCGATTGCGCCGTGGGCAAAATCGTCATCGCCCTATTACATCCAGACCCTGACCGCGCTCGGAAAATTCTACAAGTTCTCGCTCGATGCGAAGTGGAAGGACCTGCCGAAGAAGACGCAAGCCGCGATCCTGCACGGCTCCGGCGAGGACGAGATCAAGTTCACCTATGAAGACGGCGTGCGCGCCTACGATACCAAAAAGCCGTTCGAGGGCGTCATCACCAACATCGAGCGGCGCTATCGCGAGACCGAGAGCGAGTGGGCGCGCGAGGAGCTGGCAAAGTATTTCCACGACGTGCCCTGCGCCGCCTGCACCGGCTATCGGCTGAAGCCGGAGGCGCTCTGCGTCAAGGTTGGCACAAAACATATCGGCGAGATCTCAGAACTCTCCGTCAAGCGTGCCGCCGAATGGTTCGAGGGCGTGCCATCAGCGCTGAACGCGCAGCAGAACGAGATCGCGGTGCGGATCCTGAAAGAAATCCGCGAGCGCCTGACCTTCCTGATCGATGTCGGGCTGAACTACCTCACTCTCGCCCGCTCCTCCGGCACGCTGTCGGGCGGCGAGAGCCAGCGCATTCGCCTCGCCTCGCAGATCGGCTCGGGCCTGACCGGCGTGCTCTACGTGCTGGACGAGCCATCGATCGGCCTGCACCAGCGCGACAATGCGCGGCTTCTGGAAACGTTGAAGCGGCTGCGCGATCTCGGCAACACCGTGGTCGTGGTCGAGCATGACGAGGACGCCATTCGCCTCGCCGACTATGTGCTCGATATCGGCCCCGGCGCCGGCATGCATGGCGGCCATATCGTCGCGCAAGGCACGCCCGCCGACATCATGCGCAATCCAAAGTCGCTGACCGGAAAATATCTCACCGGCGAGTTGTCGGTCGAGGTGCCGGAGCGGCGGCCGCCGAACCATCGCCGTACCCTCAAGGTGGTCAACGCACGCGGCAATAATCTGAAGAACGTCTCGGCGGAGATTCCGCTGGGCTTGTTCACCTGCGTCACCGGCGTCTCCGGCGGCGGCAAGTCGACGCTGCTGATCGACACGCTCTATCGCGCCATCGCGCGAAAACTCAATGGCGCCAGTGAAGGCGCCGCGCCGCACGACCGCATCGAGGGGCTGGAGCATATCGACAAGATCATCGACATCGACCAGTCGCCGATCGGCCGCACCCCGCGCTCCAATCCCGCGACCTATACCGGCGCGTTCACGCCGATCCGCGAATGGTTTGCCGGCCTGCCCGAGGCCAAGGCGCGCGGCTACGAGCCCGGCCGCTTCTCCTTCAACGTCAAGGGCGGCCGCTGCGAGGCCTGCCAGGGCGATGGCGTCATCAAGATCGAGATGCACTTTCTGCCCGACGTCTACGTCACCTGCGATGTCTGCAAAGGAAAGCGCTACAACCGCGAGACGCTCGAAGTGCTGTTCAAGGGCAAGTCGATCGCCGACGTCCTGGACATGACGGTCGAGGAAGCCGCCGAGTTCTTCAAGGCGGTCCCCCGCGTGCGCGACACGTTTCAGACCCTGCACCGTGTCGGCCTCGACTACATCCATGTCGGCCAGCAGGCCACCACGCTGTCAGGCGGCGAGGCCCAGCGCGTCAAGCTCGCCAAGGAACTGTCGAAGCGCGCCACCGGCCGCACGCTCTATATCCTGGACGAGCCGACCACCGGCCTGCACTTCCACGACGTCAAGAAGCTGCTGGAGGTGCTGCACGAGCTGGTGTCGCAGGGCAACACGGTCGTGGTCATCGAGCACAATCTCGAGGTGATCAAGACCGCCGACTGGGTGATCGACCTCGGCCCCGAAGGCGGCGACGGCGGCGGCGAGATCGTCGCCTGGGGCACCCCGGAGGACATCGCCAAGGCTCCGCGGAGCTACACCGGCAAGTTTTTGGCTCCGGTGCTGGCGAAGGCGAACAAGCCCCGCAAGCGCGGCGCAAGCGAGGCGGCGGAGTGACAACGATTGCCGATTCTGCACGATGCAGGCCTGCCGATTGTTAGGCTTCTCGCGGCGATCATTGCCTTCACGGCCATTGGCTACATTGGCACGAAGGACAAGCGGCTCACCGGCCTGCTTTTGACCTTTCCGCTTTTGAACGGGATAGCCCTCATCAGCAATCCCGAGCCATATGTTGTCGCAAACACGATCTACGCCGTCGTGGTGTTTAATGCGCTATTGTTCGCCGGCATCATCTCCTTTGGCCATCGACTTGTTCCGCACGGCGGCACCCGCAATCTGAGAGTTGGCTTTCTTGTGTTCGCCTGGACGCTCATATGGTCGGTAGGCGCATCCTTGCTGACAGTTCGGCCAACCGCGATCACCGGAGCCGCCCTGTTTGGTGTCGCATCGGTATTTTGTGTTACATTCACGATGCTGGCCTGGACCCGACCTCCAGCGAGCAACATGGGTCACGCATGCGGCCATGGTTTTAAAAATTACGTGCGCTTTTGGTGCGCGAGCGAAAAGCTCCTTCGGATCCTGACGTTTGTTTGCGCGTTCGTGATCCTGATTGGCGTCTCTGCAAACTTTTCCGCAACCTGGGTCGGAACCTTCAGCGCCCTGCCGCTGCCCGGCCTCTTCGCGCTCGCCTCACTGACAGTCGACGGCCAGGATATCCGTCCAATTCGCGACACGGTCCTTTGGGGGCCCATCCTAGTCATCCCGTTCAATTTCCTGCTTGCAACAGCGATCACCGCTCTTGCAACGACCGATCGCTACAATGGCCTGACGAGCATTGTTCTGCTGGTTGCCTTTTGGCTGGTTGCCTTTGCGATCAGTGTCGGTTCGGTGCTTGGGCTCAGCCCGATTCTGGACAGCAGAAGCGGCCGCGCGAGCGGAGCGGCGGAGTGAGAATGGGCAGCTCGTGGGATGGGTAGAGCGAAGCGAAACCCATCACTTTGCGCCCGCGGAACGATGGTGGGTTTCGCTTCGCTCTACCTACCCTACACTTGCTGAACAACCTAAGCCGCTTTTTGAGGCTGGGCGATCAGATTCATTCCCATCGCGTGCAGGACCTTGATCACCGTGCCAAATTCCGGCTTCGCATCGCCACCGAGCGCACGGTACAGGTTTTCGCGTGAAACATTTGCCTTCTCGGCAATGGAGCTCATTCCCATGGCGCGCGCAACCGCTCCGATGGCGAGGACGATTGCGGCGGGGTCGCCCTCTTCGAAAGCCTCGGTGAGATAGGCAGCGATCATCTCGGGGCTGTCGAGATATTCAGCTGCATCGAATGGTTCGATTTTCGTCATCGCCTCAGTCCTTCCATTCGCTCGCCAATTGCGCGGCCTTCGCGATGTCCGCCGTTTGCGTGCTCTTGTCACCCCCGCAGAGCAAAACAGCGATTTCTTCGCCACGCCGGACGAAATACACGCGGTAGCCCGGTCCAAAGTGTATCCGCATTTCGCTGATGCCGTTTCCGACCGGTGCGGCGTCTCCGGGATTGCCAAGCGCCAGCCGATCGATCCGCGCAATGATCTTCGCCCTTGCTCGAAGATCCCGCAAGTTCTTCAACCAACTGCTGAATTCGTCGGTTCGCCTGATCGAAATCACTTGTAGCTTATACGCTACAAAGGGCCATTTGTCAAGCGCAGCTCGCCGGCGACAACTGTCCTCCGTCAAGCCAGCCGCGTCACGCGACCGGCGGGGCTCTCTCGGCCATCTTCTTCTTCAGGGCGTCGCAGGTCGTGCGCACTTCCTCCGTGATGACAGAGCACGACTCGATGTCGTGGAAGATGCGCCTGGCCTCCTTGCGAAAATGCGCGGCGGTCGTCCTCACATCCTCGAGCATGCCGGCCACGCCAGCGGTAATCGCCGCGTGGCGGCTCGCGATCTCATGGCCCATGGCCTCGATCTCCCTGGCCGCCGCCTCGTACTCGCGGATGACGGCTTCGGCGGAGAGTTTTCCGATCTCCGTGACACCGTCCAGATGTGCGACGTATTCCGGCAGCCCCGTCGCGCGCTTGGCGGGCGGTGCGTAGCTGCTGGGCTGATCACCAGCGGACGGCGCCAAAATGGCAATGTCCTTTTCGAGTTGATCGGCAATAGTGTGCTCGACATCGTTGATGTCGAAGGCCTTTACGACTGCATCTCGCATTGCGGACTCCCTTGGCGATCCGATGCTTCGAGCGTGACGCATCGGGGCCTTGATGACTGTCGAAGGCAACGCTGATCGTTCGACGCGACGAGCGTCATCAAGCACACGTGCCCCCTCGAGTTGTCCCACCCATTGAACATGGCCAGAATGTGGTATGCACGCTTTTTTCACGATTCAGCGCGGCGGATGGTTACTTGCGATGGTTACTTGGGATCCCGATCTCGTTCATGTGCTCGGCCGAGGCAGTCTTTCGGATAGCGCCGGCGGAAACACGGTCTGGATCGGCCATGCGCAAATTGCCCGTCGTGCCATCATGCCGCACCCCGCCTATTCTGATTTTCAAAAATAAACTTGACTCTTCTCTAAATCAGAAGCATGATCCACCCGTCCCGCGCTCATCGGAGGGGCGCTTCGCGATCGTCACGGACGTGGAGCGCGGGATGCGGTGGACGCAGCGGCGTGTCAGACGAACGCGGCTGCTGCGGACGGCGAAGTCGTGTGGTCCTGACACCCCGACGCTGGTGTCAAGCGCGCTGGCGTGACGAACGCTGCGGGCGATGGGAGCAAGAAAGCCCGGTTCCCAGGGAGAGCGCGAAGGACACCGTTAAAACCACCGCGCAGGGAATGCCGGATTGTCTCGGCTGAACCTGTGGTGTCTGCCGCCAGCTTTTTCTTTTGCTGGCGGGCCATGGGTGCGGCCAGCATCCGGCATTCCCTGCGCCCTCTGGTCTCAGGGGGACAACTGCCTGGCATCCCTCGGGGCGATCGGCCCGCGAGAACGCGCCCGCACGTCCCCTCTTGCTGTTTGACCAGTCTGAAAAAGTCAGCGCCTCGCGCGGCCATAGGATGAGTAGAGCGAAGCGAAATCCATCGCGCCCGAAACAAGAATGGTGGGTTTTGCGTCCGCCTTCGCTCTTCGAGCGCCGGCGGACGCTCAGCTCACCCTCCATTGCTTCGGCGCTACACGGTCCAGTACTGCGCATGGGGCTGCGAGCGGTCGCCCCAGTCGAACGCGTCGCCGTCCATCTCGCACGGCCCGACACTCAGGTCGTCCAGCGTCAGCTCGGTCCTGTAGGCCTGGCGCTGCGGGTCATATCTGAGCGCCCGCCACTCCACCGGATAATGGTGATGACTGCCGAGCAGCCCGCCGGTCTTGATGACCGCATAGGCCACCGTTCCGGTCAGCTTCTCCAGCATCAGCCGCTCGATGGTGCCGAGTTTTGCGCCGTCGCGCCCGAACACGGCGGCGTGTTCGACGCGATCGCTGGGAACCAGGGTATGAGTCATGGCGTCCTCCCGCTTGCTCCTTCCAGTATAGCAGAAGGAGCGGCGCCGGGCATTGCGGTGACGCGGGTCGCACGGGACGAGGCCTCTCCGGCGGATCGTCTTCCTGAAGTCCCCGCCGCGTCGCAGTTCGACCAGATCCGTCCGGCGGATTTCGGGACCTGGCCCGGCTTCCCTATTTCGGTGCAACGCAATAGGCTTCGATTGTCCCGCCCTGCGACCCCTCATGCGCTATTCCCTCATCATCTTCGATCTCGACGGTACGCTGGTCGACAGCTTTCCATTCTTCATGCGCAACCTGAACGCGGTCGCCGACCGCTTTGGTTTCCGCAAGGTGGCCGCCGAGGAGGTGGAGGCGCTGCGCCACGGCTCGACATCGGAGATTTTGAAAAAACTCGAAATCCCGCGCTGGAAGCTGCCGCGGGTGGCGCGCCACTTCCGGCAGCTGAAGGCCGAACAGGCGCACGACATTCCGCTGTTTCCCGGCGTCGCCGAGATGCTGCAGGTGCTGTCCGACAGCGGCCTGCGCCTGGCGCTGGTGTCTTCCGACAGCGAGGCCAATGCGCGCCGCAAGCTGGGGCCGGCGGCTGCGCTGTTTGCGCATTACGACTGCACGGCCGCGCTGTTCGGAAAACCCTCCCGCTTTCGCCGCGTGCTGAGGCGCGCGCGTGTCGACGCCGCGCAGGCGATCGCGATCGGCGACGAGACCCGCGACATCGAGGCGGCGCGCGCCAACGCCATCGCCTGCGGCGCGGTCACCTGGGGCTACGCGGCGGAAGCGGCACTGCGCGCGCGAAATCCCGACCTGGTCTTCGCGGAGATCGCCGACATTCCCCGCGCGCTGCTCGCCGGAGCATCCGTGCCGGCGCCTACTCCGACAGCGCCGCCTCGACAAAGCCCTTGGGGTCGGCGCAGAACTCGCGCATCGCCTTGAAGTGATCGGTGTCCTGTACGGTCACCGGCGCGAGGCCGTATCTGGTCAGCCGCAGCAGTGTCGCGCCGGGATAGGCCATCAGCACGGGCGAATGCGTGGCCATCACCACCTGGCAATGGCCGCTCTCATCCATCCGCCGCATCAGCTTCAGAAACTCGATCTGGCGTGCCGGCGACAGCGCCGATTCCGGCTCGTCAAAAATGTAGATGCCCTGGCGCTGGCAGCGCTCCTCGAAAAAGCGCAGAAAACCCTCGCCATGCGAGTGCGAGAGGAAGTCCGGCGGAAGCGCTCGCCCTATCGGATCCTCCTGCGCCATCTGGTCCAGATATCGCGCCACCGAGAAGAAACTTTCGGCCCGGAAGAACCAGCCACGGGTGATTTTTGGCAGCCAGCTTGCGCGCAGCGCCTTCGAAAGTTCTCCGCCCATTTTCTCGAGCGCCGAGGAATGGTCGACCGTCACATAGCCCTTGCCGCCGCCGGCTTCGTCGTAGCCCGCAAGCGCGGCGATGCCCTCCAGCAGCGTCGATTTGCCGGTGCCGTTCTCGCCGACGATGATGGTGATGGCGCGCTCGAAGCGGAGCTCAAAGTCGTCGCTCAGGAACGGCAGGCAATAGGGATAGGCGGTACGGTCCGTGATGCGCGCGGGCTCGAGCCACAGCCGCCTCAGATACGGCGCGGGCAGGTTGATGGCGCGTTTCTTCCGCGAGCTCACATGGCCCCCACTGGTGCAAGCTGCGAATGGTATCTGTGGCACAGCGCAGGGAACGAAACAAGAACATTCGCGCAAGGATTGCGCCGGCGTTTTCTAAGCCAGCACCTCCAGCACCAGCTCCATGGTCATCAGCACCGGATTGTCGCCGCGGACCAGCCGCCCCTCCGCGAGACCGCCGGTATAATCGACCAGCGCGATGTCGAGTTCGGCTGCGGGCGCGCCGTCCGCACCGGGTGCGATCATGCCGGAGGTCACCGTCAATTCCGTCGCAAACGGTTCGACACTACGACCATCCATGAAGCGCGCGCCAATGGTCGAGCCGACGCCGCCGCGAATTCTTGCCTGTACAATGCCGTGCTCTTGACAAAAGCCTTCGAGCGCGCCCGCAAAATCCTGGTTGGGTTTCAAGCGCAGCGCAAAGACCGGCGTCCCGGCGCTGGCATTGCTCAGAGGGGCGGCGATGGGACCGAACAGCTTGAAATTGGTCTCGGCGTCGGGCTCGGCGGCGAAGACGGCGCCGTCGATGCCAAAGGCCTCCACGACAAATGGTTCGGCAACGAGCGTCTCCTCGGGCAAAATGTGACCGCCGCCGGCGCTGCCGCCCTGCTCCGTCCACAGACCATGGCAGTGGAAGAACGGCACGCCATCGCGCACGCCGAGCGTCATGGTTGCGGTGGTCAGACGTGTCACCCCCGCAGGGCGGAAGGTGTCGCTGTAGAACGCCGCATTCGCAGCCGTTTTCGACAGCGCCGGCATCACATAGGCGAATGGCCCGAGCGCGCCGCCTGCGATGTTCAGCACGCCGCCGGCAAAACCTTCCGCGGCAAAACCGCGCCGCGCCGCCTCGAGCAGCGGCACGCCGGCTTCAAGCGTGAAGGAAAAGCCGCGTCCCCGTGCGGGCACCCATTGGATGCGTTCCGCCGCGGGCGGTCCGGGCTGCTTGATACCGCGCATCGCTCAGGCACCCGTCGATTTGGAAAGATCGAGCAGGCCGCGCGCCTCCAGTTCGTCACGCACCATCCGCTTCGGGATCTTGCCATAGCCGGATTTCGGCAGCGCCTCCCAGAAGAAGAAACGCTTTGGCATCTTGTAGCGCGGCACCTTTGGCGCGAGGAACGCGGCCATCTCGGCTTCGGTCACCCGATCTGCGCCGTCGCGCGCCACGCACACGGCAACGCCGACTTCGCCCCACATCGGATCGGGGACGCCGAGCACGGCGACCTCCCCGATTGCGGGATGGGTCAAGATCTTCTCCTCGATCTCGCGCGGGTAGATGTTGGAGCCGCCGGAAATGTACATGTCCGAGGCGCGGCCGGTGATGTAGACAAAGCCTTCCTCGTCCATGTGGCCGAGATCGCCGGTACGGAACCAGCCGTCGCGAAACGCCTTCGCATTGGCCTCGGGGTTGTCGTAATAGCCGGCGAACACCGCAGGCCCGATCACGCAGATCTCGCCGGTCTCGAACGGTTTTGTCTCGCGGCCCTGGTCGTCCTGGATCTGCACCTGCATGCCGGTGCGCTCGTAGCCGCAACTGCCGATGCGCGCCTGCGGCCCATCCTGCTCCTCATGCAGCGCCGCTGGCAGCACGGTGATGTTGCCGGTGACCTCGCCGAGCCCGAAATATTGCACGATCACCTTGCCGAGCTTTTTCAGCGCAGCCTTCTGGTCCTCGCGATACATCGGCGCGCCGGCATAGATGACGTGGCGCAGCGAGGAATGATCGAACCGGTCGGCCGCGGGATGTTCGACCATCAGCTTCAGGATGGTCGGCACGGTGAAGAGATTGCTGATGCGGTGCTTTTCGATCAGGCGGAACGCCTCGGCAATGTCGAATTTTTCGCTCGGCAGCAGCACCGTGGTCGCGCCCCGTGCGGTCTGCATCAATTGATGCACGCCGGCACCATGCGACAGCGGCGCGACCACCAGCGAGGCATCCTGCTCGGTGGTGCCCGGCGTGAGATCGGCGAGATGGTTGGTGATCACAAAACCCATCTGGCCATGGGTCAGTACCGCGGCCTTGGAGCGGCCCGTGGTGCCCGAGGTGAAGAAGAACCAGCAGGGATCGTCGTGCTCGACCGCGGCGTTCTCGATTTTTGCGCCGGCATGCGCCGCAATCGCCGCGCGCACGGACGTCTCGCCGAACGCGCCCTCCTCGCCAATGCGCCAAAGGAAGGCCAGCGACGGGCTCGTCACGGCCGCAGCGTGCTCCGGGAAATCGCCATGGCAGAGAAAGGCTTTTGCGCCAGAGGCGGCGGCAAGATAAGCGACCTCGTCGGGCATCAGGCGGAAATTGGTCGGCACCCACACCGCGCCAAGCCGGAATGCCGCAAACATCGACCAGAACATCTCCTCGCCATTCTTGGAATGAACGAGGATACGATCACCCTTCCCGATGCCGCGCGCGAAAAGCGCGGCTGCCAGCGCGGAGACCTCGGCATCGATCGCGCGCCAGGTCCAGGATTTCTCGCCCCAGACAAAGCCCGGCCGATCGCCATGGCGGCGCGCATTCTGGGTCAGCATGTAGGCCAGGTTCATGACCCGGCGCGACATGCGCAAGGGCGCCACCGATGCGGCCTCGCCGCTCATTTCCGTCCCATCCAGACGCCGGCCGCGATCAGCACCACGCCGAGCACGCCGGAGGCGACACCGTGCTTGACGTGAACGCGCGTCGCGCCGGCCTCGTAACCCGGGAAAAAGCTCGGCAGCTGGTCGGCGGGAACCAGAAAATAGACGGCGCCAATCACGAGCAGGATGACACCGAGCACGGTCAGCACGAGCTTCATGGGGTTTCCTCTTTCGAGCAGGAGCGGTTGCGAGGCTCATATCTCGGCCCTGTTTATCGCCATCCGCCGACATCCCGCAAGGGTGCCGCGGCTTGCGTGCATGGCGTGCGCAGCGAGGCGCCTTGGTGTCCATATCGGTCATGCCGGTTCGATCGGTGCCGCGAAAGATTCGCCGCGAAGCGCGTCGTCTTGTGCTCTATAACGTCCTCACCATTGATGGTCCGGAGATGCTCATGCTCACGCGCCGTAGTCTGCTTCTCGCCTCCCTGGCCGGGCTTTCGCTCGCGACGGAGTTTTGCGGTGCGCGCGCCCAGTCGCCCGCCCCTGGCGATCCCGTTGCGATCATCACTGCGATCTACAGCCGCGTTGCCAAAGGCAAGGGTGACGGCGGTGGCGGATTTGTGATCGAGAACAAGGCGGCTAAGTCCAAATATCTCTCCAGGTCGCTGATCGCGCTGTGGGCGAAGGCCGACGCGCATACGCCGAAGGGCGATGTCGGGCCGGTCGACTTCGATCCGGTCACCAATTCGCAGGACCCGGATGTCAAATCCTTCAAGGTGGAAGCCGAAAAGCTCGAAGCCGACAGGGCCCTGATCGCCGTCACCATGACGGGCCATGGCACGCAGCGTAAGGCCACGGATCAGATCGTCCGCTATGATCTGGTGCGCGAGGGCAAGGACTGGAAGATCGATGACATCAAGGGCGCAAGCGATGGCGAGCCGTGGTCGATCCGCGCGATGCTTGCTGACGCTCTGAAGACCTAGAGTTTGCGGAAGGGACTTGATGAGCACCGTGGTCGACAACAAGGCGCAGCACCGCTTCGAGCTCGCCGCCGAAGGCGGCATCGCCTTTGCCAATTATCGCCTGACACCGCAGGCGGTCATCATCACCCATACCGAGACGCCGCGTGCGCTGCGCGGCCGCGGCATCGCGTCCGAACTCGTCAGGGGTGCGCTGGAGTTGATCCGTGCCGACGGACACAAGGTGATCGCAGGATGCGGCTTTGTCGCCGACTATCTGCGCAAGCATCCGGAATACAGCGATCTCGCGGCCTGATCGGCCGCCGATCGCCACGGAGGAGCAGGCTGGCACACCCGCGCCGCGCACCGTAGCACTACGGGTTCGCGCCGCGCGGCAAAGCTTCGTTAACCCGTTCGATGGAGGGAAGGAGCATCATTCATCCGGCGCAACCGCGGCGGGCAATCGGGAGGAACATCGGCCATGCTGTTGGGGATTCTGATCGGCGCCGTCAGGCGCTACGTCCGCTACCACGAGCTCGCGATCCATATCGGTCAGCTCGACGACCGCACGCTGTCGGACATCGGCTGCACCCGCAGCCAGCTCTATGCCGAAGCCTGGGACCGCGCAGACCGCGGGACGCGGCACTAGCCACGACCGCTATTCATCGCACGCAAAAAGGCCCGCGGCGCGACGCGGGCCTCTGCACGATCGTGCGAAGATCGAGGCTAGTGTTTGATCTCCGGCGGCAGCTTGCCGCCATTGGCGGCGAGCTTGCCCATCACCTGCTTGTGGAGCCAGACATTCATGCTTGCGGAATCATTGGTGTCGCCGGAATAGCCGAGCTCCTTGGCAAGCTCCTTGCGCGCCGCGAGGCTGGAATCGATGTCGAGCGCCTTCATCAGATCGACGATGGAGGTGCGCCACTCGAGCTTCTCCTTCTTGGCCGCGACCGCCTTGTCCAGGATCGCCGCGACATCGACGCTCTGGGGCGGAGCGGCAGGCGCGGCCGAGGGCGCCGCGGCCGGGGCCGAGCCGGAAGCTGACGGCGTCGCCCCTGAAGCTGACGGCCCTGCGCCGCCGCTCGCAGGCGCAGCATCGGCCTTGCTGCCAAAAATCGCGCCCATAATCTTGCCAAATATGCTCATCGAATGCTCCCCAATGGGGCCCAGAGGCTCCCGTGAAAGATGCTAACGTGGTGTCTGTTGTCTTTGTTCCCGGTTGCAGGTTCCAGGCCGTTGCGCCTAGCCTTGGCGTCCAACGGGCGAGGTCCCGGCCATCGGCTGCGAAAGCTAGCGGGCCGAGCCGGCTTTGCCAACGAGTACCCCAGCCCATTGGTCGAGCTTAGCCGCGGCAAAATGACGGCGGAATGACCTGACGAGGCTTGCACTGCGGCGCTTTTTTTCACCGAGGCGTGAGCGACGCGGCGACGCTTTCGGCGTATGCTGATGCCATCAGTTCGCGACATGGCCTTGCCTGGTTCTCGCGTCTGGCCTGATCGTGAGCGTTTTCAAGCTGCGCCCGCTGGCGCCGGTGTCCGGCGCGGGCTGGGTGCGGCGCAAGGGAGCCGACGACCATGGCCACGTCTTATCAAGGCAATGTCTCTCCGCAGGTCCAGCCGACCCAGGATGCGGTGGCAGGTTATTCCATACGAACCATCAGCCTCTCCGACCTGCGCGAGGCGCTGCGGCTCGGCTGGGAGGATTTTATGGCGATCCCGAGCCATGCCATCATCCTCTGCGTGATCTATCCCGTGCTCGGCCTGGTGCTCGCGCGCGCGGTATTCGGCTATGCGGTGATTCCGCTGCTGTTCCCGCTCGCCGCAGGTTTTGCCCTGGTAGGCCCGTTCGCGGCGCTCGGCCTGTATGAGCTGAGCAGCCGGCGCGAGCGCGGCGAGGAAGCCTCCGCTTGGGATGCGTTCGAGGTGCTGCGTTCGCCCTCTTTCGGCGCCATGCTTGGTCTGGGCACATTGCTGCTCGCGCTGTTCGTGACTTGGGTCGCGACGGCACAGGCGATCTATACCGCCGTGTTCGGCTATGGCGGCGCAACGGGATTTACCGATTTCGTGCAGCGCGTCTTCACCACGCCGGCGGGCTGGTGGCTGATCATCGTCGGCTGCGGCGTCGGATTCTTGTTTGCACTGCTAGCGCTTTGCATCAGCGTGGTGTCGTTCCCCCTGATGCTCGATCGTCATGCCGGCGCGCTCGAGGCCATGGTGACATCGCTGCGCGTTGCCGGACAGAATCCGGTGCCGATCGCGGCATGGGGCCTGATCGTCGCGGCCTTGCTCGTCGCGGGATCCCTGCCCTTCTTCCTTGGCCTTGCAGTCGTCATCCCGCTGCTTGGCCACGCCACCTGGCACCTCTACCGCAAGGCAATCGCGATCGATCCGAATGCACGCCCGATCCCGCCGCGTCCGCCGCACGTGCGAAAACCCGCCGCCGACTTCCCCGCCAATCTGTTTCCGTGGCGGCGCAAGGATGGCGTCTAGCAACCGCTGCATGGCCTGAATGAGATGGGAACCGCCGGTCAAGCCTTTGACCGGCGGTTCATGTTTTGGTTCATCTTGCATACATTTCATCTGGCATACATCAGGCCATTCTAAGCTTTTTTTGATTCGTTCTGCGGCGCGATTGCTGCTTACGTTCCGCCTTTCGAGCCTTGTCTCGGCCGCGCTTGATCCCAACATGCCCGGCTGGAAGCAGTAGCGACGAATCAAGAATGGGTTTGCAGACACAGATGACCGTCCGTCTTTCCTTAGCAGTTGCCATCGCGATGTTGACACTGTCCGGCACGTCCGCTCTGGCCGCCACTTGCGGCTCCGGCAGTTTTGATGCCTGGCTCAGCGACTTCAAGAGCGAGGCTGCCGCCAAAGGCATTTCACAGAACGCCATCACCGCCGGCCTGAACGGCGTGGCGCTGGATCAGGGCGTGCTGTCGCGCGACCGCTCGCAAAAAGTCTTCAGCCAGAGTTTTGAGGAGTTTTCCGGCCGCATGGTGCCGCCTCGGCTGCTGCGCGGCTCGAACATGCTCAAGCAGTACGGCTCGGTGCTGTCGCGCATCGAACAGAGCTATGGCGTGCCCGGCGAAGTGCTGGTGGCGATCTGGGGCCTGGAGACCGATTTCGGCGTCAACACCGGCAAGTTTCCGACCATCCGCTCGCTGGCGACGCTGGCCTATGACTGCCGCCGCGCCGACGAGTTTCGCGCCGAATTGATGGATGCGCTGCGCATTGTCGATCGCGGCGACCTTTCGCCGTCAGAGATGCGCGGCGCTTGGGCCGGCGAGATCGGACAGACGCAATTCATGCCGTCGTCCTGGATCAAATATGCCGTGGATTTCGACGGCAACGGCCGGCGCGACCTCCTGCACAGCGTGCCCGACGTGCTGGCCTCGACCGCCAACTATCTGGCCGGCTATGGCTGGAAGCGCGGCAAGGACTGGGAGCCCGGCAGCCCCAATTTCGAGGTGCTGCAGCAATGGAACAAGAGCGAGGTCTACGCGAAGACGATCGCGACCTTCGCAACCCAGCTCGCGCGCGCCCCCTGAATCGTTTGTTCTCGACGCGTTGTCGTTACGCGCGAACCAGTGCCCATCTCGCTCGAAAACGCGCCAAAGCGCGCAGCGACCAAGGGAAAGGGCCGATCAGACAGACCGGCCCCTGCCCCGTCAACAATCCAGTCCGAGACCGTTCGACGACTAACAGTTCGAGACTACTTGGCCATGCCGGCGTGCGCCGCCTTCGAAAGATGCATGCCGCAGGCGCCCATCTTCCCGTTGAGCATCGCATCCTGCGCGGCCGCCATTTCCTTCTCAGCCGCCCACTTGCCGTCGCCGTCGGCCATGGCCTCGACCGAGGCCTCGGTCTTCGCCATGTTGTCACCGCTGCAGCCAGCGGCCACCTTCGCGGCCTGCGCGGGAACGATTGCGAGAGTCACTGCAGCAATTGCCGCTGCTCCGATTATTGTTTTGATCATGAGACTTCCCCATTTCAGTCCATAAGCGGAGGCAGCGTCATTGCCGCGCTCCACGATGCGATTGATCGCCGATCACCTGAAAGTTTGGGAATGAATTTCGCGCGACACAGATGTGATCGACGCACGCTGCAGAGCGCTCATGCAGATTCTGCTTTTTTCGTTACAAGTCGGTAACTGATGCATCGCAGCAAGCGGACGCGCGGAGGTAGAGAGAATTTTTTTCGTGCTAGGCGTGTATCTGTAAGTCGACACGACCTGGGCCGGCCTGCCGCCGTGTGGATCGCACGACCGGATCAATCGCCACGCGCATATGCGACCGGTCGGCCGCCGTTCGCCTCGTGACTTTCCGTCTGTGCAGTCTGGCGATTCGCATCGGCGCTTACAGCCGCCACGCGTCGCGTGCTGCGAGTCGCCGGTCCACTGGCGCCGACGGCGGGACCGATTTGGATCCACCGCGGGATCTCGGATTCGATCGGAGCATGATCGCCCCGAGGCCTTGATGCGCGCCTTCCCCCGTAAAGCCGCTTCGCAGTTCCTCGAGCAGGCTTTGCTCGTTCCACCCTCGGAACGGAGTTGCCGAACCTGAGGAGATTCCGATAGTTCCGACGGTCCAGATATCAATAAAATGAACAAATATTCATTTTTATAGATCGTCATATGCGAATCACGCATGAGACTTGCCGAATCGAGGCACCTGAAAACCTCTGCCCGGCGCTTAGACTTGTTCCTTCACGCGAGGCAACGGAACCCCGGGCGCACGGGACCGCGGCAGGCCGGCGTGCAAGAAGTCCGCATTTTGACGGGCTTTCTGCAATAGCAGGATGACAATTTCCGCAAAATTTTTCGCGAGGACAAAAAGCTTAACCACCTCTTATGGAGCCATGTGCTCTGGTCGTAGCTGCATCGCAACATTCTCGGTTCTGCGGTGCATCAAATCGTCCTATATTCATTTCAACAAAATACTTCCTCCAAGAGCTGAATACGAACTACAAGGAGACTTACCATGTTGCTCTCGCTCATCCGCATGATCCAGGCGTTCCGTGACTATCATCGCAACGTCAACGAGCTGTCCCAGCTGAGCGATCGCGAGCTCGCCGATATCGGCCTCGACCGTTCCGACATTCCGCGCGTTGCGGCCGGCACCTTTAACGGCTGATCCCCCAGCGAACCAACGTCGTCGACCGATAACGCCCGCCTCGTAGCGGGCGTTACCGTTTCTGGCCCCGGTGCTTGTCATTGCGCATTCCACTGTCGTGGAAAAGGCGCTACCTGTCCCGCATGACAAGGACCTCCTCCTCAGCACCAGTGCATGTCGTCGGCGCCGGCCTAGCGGGCTCGGAAGCCGCTTGGCAGATCGCCCTATCAGGCGTTCCGGTCGTCTTGCACGAGATGCGTCCGGCGCGGATGACCGAAGCCCATCGCACCGATGGTCTTGCCGAGCTCGTTTGCTCCAACTCGTTCCGTTCCGACGATGCCGCAAACAATGCCGTTGGCCTGCTGCATGCGGAGATGCGCCGGCTCGGCTCCCTCATCATGCGCGCGGCCGATGCCAACCAGGTGCCCGCCGGCGGTGCACTCGCGGTCGACCGGGAGGGTTTCTCCGCCGCGGTGACCAAGGCCCTGACCGATCACCCCCTCATCGAGATCTCCCGTGGCGAGGTTGCGGGCCTGCCGCCGGCGGAATGGACAAATGTGATCGTGGCAACCGGCCCCCTGACCTCGGCGCCGCTCGCGGATGCCATCCGCGCCCTCACCGACGAGAGCGCACTGGCCTTCTTCGATGCGATCGCCCCGATCGTGCACAGGGACTCGATCGACATGTCGGTCGCCTGGTTCCAGTCGCGCTATGACAAGGCGGGGCCCGGGGGCACCGGCGCCGACTACATCAATTGTCCGATGTCGAAGGAGCAGTACGACGCGTTCGTCGCCGTGCTGCTTGCGGGCGAAAAGACCGACTTCAAGGAGTGGGAAACCAACACCCCCTATTTCGACGGCTGCCTGCCGATCGAGGTGATGGCCGAACGCGGCCACGAAACCCTGCGACACGGGCCGATGAAGCCGGTTGGCCTCACCAATCCGCACAATCCGACGGTAAAACCCTATGCGATCGTGCAGCTGCGCCAGGACAACAAGCTCGGCACGCTCTACAACATGGTCGGCTTTCAGACCAAGCTGAAATACGGCCCGCAACAGCAGATCTTCCGGACCATTCCGGGGTTGGAGCAGGCGGAGTTCGCCCGGCTGGGCGGCCTGCACCGCAACACCTTCCTGAACTCCCCAAAACTGCTGGATGAGCAGTTGCGGCTGCGCGCAGAGCCAAGGCTGCGTTTTGCCGGCCAGATGACCGGCTGCGAGGGCTATGTGGAATCCGCGAGCATCGGCCTGATCGCCGGGCTGTATGCCGCCGCCACGACACAAGGCCTGTCGCTCGCGCCACCGCCGCCGACATCGGCGCTCGGCGCGCTGCTTGGCCACATCACCGGCGGCCATCTCGAAACCATCGAATCGGGCGGTCGCTCGTTCCAGCCGATGAACATCAATTTCGGCCTGTTCCCGCCGCTCGCCAACGCTCCGACCAAGAAGCCTGATGGCACGCGGCTGCGTGGCAACGAAAAGACGATCGCGAAAAGGCAGGCGCTTAGTGCCCGCGCGCTCGCCGATCTCGACCGCTGGATCGCCGATCACCTGCGCATTCCGCGAGCGGCGTGAGGCCATGCACTTGTCCCGGGATGATGCGGCGCTTCTGAAGGCGCGATGGACCGACGGCGTGCTGCTCAAGCGCGACGTGTTTTCGACCGTGGAGCGCGGGCGCTTCCGGGGCGATGGCGGCAGCGTCGACGCGGTGCTGCGGCGGCTCGACGAGGTGCCGTGGTGGTCGCTGGTGCCCGCCCGGCATCTGTTCGGGCGCGAGAAGAAGGCGCTAGGTCTGGCAAAGGACCTCGATGTCGGCCCAACACTGCTCTGGGCGGGCGAGCGCGCGCTGGTGCGCGGTTTCATCGATGGCGTCGCGCTGCATCTTGCAAAACCGCACGGCGACGTCGCCTATTTCCGCTCCGCCAAGCAGGCGCTGCACCGGCTGCACCGCGCCGGCATCTGTCACAATGATCTCGCCAAGGAGCAGAACTGGCTGGTCGGCCGCGATGGCCGCGCCTATCTGACCGATTTCCAGCTCGCCGCCTGTTTCAGGCGCCGCAGCCGGTTGTTCCGGATCGCAGCCTATGAGGACCTGCGGCACCTGTTGAAACACAAGCGCAGCTACGCGCCGGAGGCGCTCACGCCGCGGGAGCGGAAGATCCTCGCCCGCAAATCGGCGGTTGCGCGCCTCTGGCTGATGACCGGGAAAAAGGTCTACCGCGCCATCACCCGCGGCCTCTTCAACTTCACCGATCGCGAGGGCGGCGGCCGCCGGCTGGTCAATGACGCGCCTGTCCTGATCGAGTTGATTCGCAAGAATCCCGCGGTGCGCGACACCGCGATCGTCGCCTTCGCCGACCGCCGGACCGGCGTCGGACTCTATGCGTTCGTCGAGGCCGATCAGGCCGCGCTGGAGGCGCAGTTGCGCAATGCGCTCGCCGCAGCCAACGGGCCAAAACCGCCGGAGCATATTCAGGTCGTGCATGCATTGCCGCGCGATGCCGATGGCAAGCCGCGGACCGAGATCCTGCAGCTCGTTGCCATGAATCAGCTCGACCTAATCGAACCGATGATGAAAAGCGATACCGACCGCGCGTTTCTGAAGGACATCATCGAGCAGCGCAAGAACCTGCGCGACAGGTTCAATTTCGAGGCCGGCGATCTGCAGCTTCCGTCAGGCTGATGTCAGGGTCGAGGACGAATCTTTCTTGATGCACGTCGGCTCGCCGCCCGGATGATCCGTGCAGTCCCAGTCCGGTCCGAAACTGCTGTTGTTACTCAGCCCCCAGTGAGGAGGTTGGATGAACAATATGGTCAGGAACACAACGACGATTGGTCGCGATGATCACGGGGCGATGCTCGACGAAATGCCATCTCAGCCAGTCCATGGCGGGACCATAGCACACCCGGCCTTGTTTGGCTTAGCCGCTAGCCGCCGAACTGCTTGTCCCGCGATGCCCGCCACAGCGTCCACAGCGTGCGCAGGCGCGAGGCCGCCACCCCCTGAAACGGATCGGCTTCGGCGCGCGAGTTGCGCTTCAGCTCACGCCGCACCAGTGCAAGCGGCAGAAAGGCCGGCCGTACCTGCGGCGGCACATCGGCAAGCAGCCGCATGGCCGTGTCCAGATGCCGTTCCGCGTCGCCGATCAATTCCAGAACGGCCGCGCGAATCGCCGGCGTCGGCCGGCCTGCAAAGACCTCTTCCATGGAGCTGCCATGGCCCGTGAGCAGTTGCAGCGGCACGAACAATTGCCGCCTTGACGCATCGCGCGGCAGGCTCGCGATCACCTGCGCGAACGCCGCTGCAAGACCGGCGTGGCGCGCGAGATGGTCGATCGCGTCAGACGGCGGTCCGAGCATCTGCGCGGCCAGGACAAACAGGGCCGACGATGTGTCGTTGGCGTAGCCCTCCAGCGCCGCCATGGTCGGCATCGGATCATTGTAGAGATCGAACTGATGCTCGTCGATCAGTCGCGCAAGCGGCTCGACCGGCAGCTCCCAATGCTGGATCGCGGCCTTTAACTCGGCAGCCACCGGATTGCCTTCGACACCGCCGTCGGCCTTGCCGGCCAGCATGTCGCTCCACCATTGCAGGCGGATTTCGCCCGGCAGCGGCTGGCTCACGGACTCGCGCACGCGCGCAATTTCGACATTGAAGGCATAGAGCGCCAGCAGCCCGCGCCGCTGCAGCGGCGGGACAAACAGGGTTGCGGCATAGCGCGGGAAATCGTGGCTTCGCACGAGGTCGGCGCAGACGGCGATCGCGTCCGGTGACGTCGCCGCCTCGCTCATGGCACTGCAATCAGCGCTGCCGCGACGCGACGCCGCTCGCCGATCATGACGTTGTAGGTGCGGATCGCGGGCCCCGTCTGCATCGCGTCGATGACCACCCTGTTTTGCCGGAAGACCGTGCGAAGCTCTGCGGGCACCAGCCAGACGTCGGTGCCGGTGCCGATGATCAGCGTGTCGATGCTATTGGCCGCATCGAGCACGCGCTGAAGCGAATATCTGTCGATCTCTTGCGGCCGTTCGACCTCCCAGGCCCAGACCGCGTCGGGCAGGCACAAGAGAGAGCCGCGATGCGACATGCCGGCAAACGCGAAGCCGCCCTTGCCATAGGCGTCGATCGACGCCGACCTCGGAAGATGCGGCGCGCTCTGGTCGACGGGCATGATCTCGTCCGAAACGTTTCAGTCCCTCAAGGTCAAGCCGGAGAGCGCGCCTTTGGTTCCTGCCCGACTTTCTTGGCCGGCGTATCTGCCACGTCGGCGCGGCTGGAGTGCACGCCGAGATAGATCAGGATCGGGGCCGCGATGAAGATCGAGGTGTAGGTGCCGACCAGCACCACGCCGAACATCATGACCGCCGTGAAGCTGTGGATCGCCTGGCCGCCGAACAGCAACAGCGCAAGCAGCGCCAGCGTTACGGTCACGTGGGTGACGATCGAGCGTGACAGCGTCGAATTGATCGACTCGTTCAAGAGCTGCGGCATCGGCATCTTCTTGTAGCGCCGCAGCATTTCCCGGATGCGGTCGTAGATGACGACAGTGTCGTTCAAGGAATAGCCGAGAATGGTCAGCAGCGCCGCGATCGAGGTGAGGTCGAAATCGACCTGCGAGATCGACATGAAGCCGATGGTCAGCACGATATCGTGCACGTTGGCGATCATGGCGCCCAGCGCGAACTGCCATTCGAAGCGGAACCAGAGATAGATCAGGATCGAGAAGATCGCGAGCATCAAGCCGACCATGCCGTAGGCCAAAAGTTCGCCGGACACGCGAGGACCGACCACTTCGACCCGTCGGTAGTCCACGGAATCGCCGAGTGCCCCGCGCACCTTGGTCACCGCCTCCTGCTGCGCGGCATCACCGCCCGGCTGCTCGGCCACCCGGATCAAGACCTCGTCCGGCCCGCCGAATTGCTGCAGCTGGATGTCTCCCAGACCGAGTTTGGACAGCGTCGCACGCATCGACGCGATATCAGCCTGCCCCGATTTCGCGCGGATCTCGAGCAGCGTGCCGCCCTTGAAATCGATGCCGAAATTCAGACCGTGGGTGAAGAACAGCGTGATGGCGATGATCGACAGCGTCGCCGAGATCGGGAAGGAGATGCGGCGGAACTGGGTGAAGTCGAAATGCGTGTCGTCGGGAACGATGCGCAGCGACGGCAACAGCCCGAGCGCGCTGACCACCGTCAGAACGACAATCAGGATCCCGAGCGAAATGAGAACCAAATGAGTCAAAGTCAAAGCCGGCTCCTGATGCCCTTTAGATCGGCACGGTCTGCGGCCGCTTCCAGCGCACCCACCCGGCCACGATCAGGCGGGTCAGCGTGAAGGCGGTGAACACCGTGGTGATGATGCCGATGCCGAGCGTCACGGCGAAGCCACGCACGGGGCCGGTGCCGATATAGAACAGGACGGCAGCGGCGATGAAGGTGGTGATGTTGGAATCGAGAATGGTCGACAGCGCGCGCTTGAAGCCGGCGTCGATCGCCGAGATCGCGGTGCGTCCGCCGCGCAGCTCCTCGCGGATGCGCTCGTAGATCAGCACGTTCGAGTCCACCGCGATGCCGACGGTGAGCACGATGCCGGCGATGCCGGGCAAGGTCAGCGTCGCGCTCAGAAGCGACAGCAGGCCAAAGATCATCGCCACGTTGATGGTCACCGCGATATTGGCGAACACGCCGAACAGCCGGTAGGTCAGCAGCATGAACACGATGACCATGATCGAGCCGACATAGGCCGCCAGCTCGCCCTTCTCGATCGAGTCCTGTCCAAGGCCCGGGCCGACCGTGCGCTCCTCGATCACCGTCAGCGGCGCCGGCAGGGCGCCGGCGCGCAGCAGGATCGCGAGATCGTTGGCCGACTGCACGGTGAAATTGCCCGAAATCTGGCCGGAGCCGCCGGTGATCGGCTCGCGGATCACCGGCGCCGAAATCACCTCATTGTCGAGCACGATGGCAAAGCGGGTGCCGACATTCTCGGTCGAGGCCTGCGCGAATTTGCGCGAGCCGACCGTATTGAAGCGGAAAGTGACGATCGCCTCGCCGGTACGCTGGTCGAAGCCGGGCTGGGCGTCGGTCAGATCGCCGCCGGAGACCAGCACCTGCTTCTTGATCACGTAAGGGACTTTTGGCGAGCTCGCGCTCCACAGCAATTCATCATCCGGCGGCAGCCCGCCCCGCTGCGCCTGGTCCGCGGGCACGCCCTCGTCGACCAGGCGGAATTCCATCTTGGCGGTCTTGCCCAAAAGCTCCTTCAGCCGGGTCGGGTCCTGCAGGCCCGGTACCTGCACCAGGATGCGGTCGCTGCCCTGGCGCTGGATCACAGGCTCGACGGTGCCGAGCTGGTTGATGCGGCGCTCGACGATCTGGATCGACTGTTCGATGGTCTGGCGGATGCGCTCATTGATGGCGGCCTGCGGCACCGTCAGGCGGATCACCCCGCCTCCGGCGTCTGTCACTTCCAGGCTGCGCTGGCCGCCGGAGCCGATGAGCCCGCCGAGCGGCTGGGACAGTTCGCGCAGCTTGGCGAGCGCCGTCTGCACCTCGGTATCCCGGCTGATCCTGACCTCGACGCTGTCGGGGCGCGTGGCAAGACCGGTATAGCCGATCTTGGCATCGCGCAGCGTGCGGCGGACGTCATCCCTGACCTGGTCGAGCTTGTCCTTCTTGACGTAATTGGCGTCCAGCGACAACAGCAGGTACGAGCCGCCCTGCAGGTCGAGGCCGAGCACGAGCCGGCGCTGCGCCCAGAGCGGCCAGGTCTTCACGGTCGCTTCGGAGAAGAAATTGGGGACGGCACAGAGGCACACGAACAGCGCTATCAGGATGATCCCGAGCGCCCTCCACCGCGTGAAATACAACATGGCGTAGACCTGTCAAATGTGCGCGCAGCCAATCAGCTCGCGGCTGTCTCGTCCTTGGCGTCCGCCTTCGCCGGCTCCCCCTTGGCCCGCACGCCCTGAATCATCTGCCGCATCTGGCGCACCCGCACCCCGTCGGAAATCTCGAACTCGATCTGGTCGTCGTCGACCACCTTGGTGACCTTTCCGACCAGACCACCCGACGTCACGACCGTATCGCCGCGGCGGATGTTCTTCACGAGGTCGGAATGGTCGCGCACCTTCTTCTGCTGCGGCCGCAGAATCAGGAAATACATGATCACGAAGATCAGGGCGAACGGCAGCAGCGACATCAGCATGCTGTTGGCATCGCCCCCGGCCGCGGCCTGGGCATACGCAGGGGTGATCAGCATCGGTCTTTCGTCCTTGTGATACGGGAATAGGCCGGACACGCCGCCTGGCGGCCTCCGGTGCGGGCAAATTCGCGCGGACTATAGCGGCCGCGGTCCCAATTGCAACGCTGGACGGCCCTTCATTTGGTGTGGCTTGCGGCTCCGGTAAAGCCCCGATATGGCTGCGCAGTCAGGAACTTGAGCCATGCCGAAAAAGCCCTCCAAGACCACCGCCCGCTCCGCGGCAAAGCAAGCCGCGCGCAACGCCGCCAAGGTTGCGGCAAAACCGCCCGTGGCTGGCGGCGTCGGCGAGACCGGAGAGAGAATCGCGCGGGCGCTGGAGGCAATCGCAGCGCAGCTCGCGGCGCGCACGCCCGTGATGACGGGCGGGCCGTCCTTCACCGACGCCGACGCCTTTGTCTGGCATCCCGACGGCCGGCTCTCGGCGGTGCCGCGGGTGAGCCGCGTCGATCTCGCGCTTCTCAAGGGCATCGACCGGATGCGTGACATCCTGATCGAGAACACCGAACGCTTCGCCGGCGGGCTGCCGGCCAACAACGCGCTGCTGTGGGGCGCGCGCGGCATGGGCAAGTCCTCGCTGGTCAAGGCCGCGCATGGCAGCATTAATCTCAGTCGCGAGGCAGCCGAGCGGCTAAAACTGATCGAAATCCACCGCGAGGACATCGAAAGCCTGCCCGCGCTGATGGACCTGCTGCGCGAGGCCAACTTCCGCTTTGTCGTGTTTTGCGACGACCTGTCGTTCGACGGCAATGATGCGTCCTACAAATCGCTGAAGGCGGTCCTGGAAGGCGGCATCGAGGGCCGCCCGGAAAACGTCATTCTCTACGCCACCTCGAACCGGCGGCACCTGCTGTCGCGCGACATGATCGAGAACGAGCGCTCGACCGCGATCAATCCCGGCGAGGCCGTGGAGGAAAAGGTGTCGCTATCGGACCGTTTTGGGCTCTGGCTGGGCTTCCATCGCTGCAGCCAGGACGAGTACCTCGCGATGGTGAAGGGCTATTGCAATCACTTCGGCATCGCGCTTGCCGAAGAGGAGCTGGAGCACGAGGCGCTGGAATGGTCGACGACGCGCGGATCGCGCTCGGGGCGTGTGGCCTGGCAGTTCGTTCAGGAGCTCGCCGGACGCCTCGGCGTCCGGCTAAGCGGCAAATGATAGCAGGCCTGTGACCTTACGCGCCGTTGAGGAATTGAAGCGGGTCGACCGGCGTGGATCCCTTGCGGATCTCGAAATGAAGCTGCGGCGACCCCACCTCCCCGGTCTGACCCGATTTGGCAATGACCTGGCCGCGTTTGATGGAGTCGCCGCGCTTCACCAACAGCTCACTCGCATGGGCATATGCGGTCACGTAGCCGTTGGAATGCCGTACCAGGACCAGATTGCCGTAACCCTTGAGCTCGTTTCCCGAGTAGGCGACCACGCCGTCCTCTGCGGCCTTGATGGGCGTGCCTTCGGGGACCGCGAGATTGATGCCGTCATTGGACTTGCCATTGGTCTTGGCGCCGTAACTCGTGATCACCTTGCCGCGCACCGGCCAGCGGAAGGTCGGCAGCGCGCCGGTCGCCTCGCTCGCCTTGACCGGCGCTTCAGTGGCTTCCTTTTCCTCGGCCGTGGGCGCGGCCTGGGCAAGCCGTGCACTCTGCTGCACGCCTGCAGAAGCAACCTTCGCGGTTGCGATCGGCTGGACAGCCGCCGCGGGCGCGGGCTGGATCGCCTGGGCAGCCTTTCCGGGAATGGCGAGTTTCGCGCCCAGCTTCAGGGGCGCCGATGCATCGATGTTGTTGGTCTTTGCGATCTCCGCAACCGACACATGGTTCTGATGTGCGATGCCCAGCAGCGTTTCGCCACGATTGACGAAATGGACATTCGGCGCGGCAGGCGCAGCCGCGACCGGCTTCGGCGCTGCCGGCACGGCCGGTGCGGCTGCCACGGCAGGCGTCGCTATGGGACGCGGGATGACCAGTTGCTGGCCAGGCGACAGCGCGCGCGGCCCCTTGTAGCCGTTGGCGGCGAGGATCGCGGCGGGCGTGACGTTATAGCGGTGCGCGATGATCTCGAGTGTGTCGCTGGTGCCGACGATGATCCTGGCGCCGTTGGGAGTGGCGACCAGAGGATGCGCCGCGGCGACTTGAGGATGGACCGCGGCGATCGAGCGCGGCGGCGTCACGGACGCGGTGGTCTCGAGCTTCGGCGGCGCCGGCTGCGCATAGTTCGGCTGCGACGCCGGCGCATAGGAGGCGAGTCCGCGCCCGCCTCCGGACACGCCGACATCCGCAGGCGGGACGGACTGGGGCGCCGAAATTGCCGGGTAGGATGCTTGCGGGCGGGCATATTGCGGCGGCTGGCGCGCCGGCTCGGCCGGGGGCGCAGCCTGAACCGCACCCGTCGCATCGCCCTGATAGCCGAACGGATTGGACAACGGATTTTGGGACAGGCGCGACGACATGTCGGCGCTGCAGCCGGCAAAACCGAATGAAATCAGCGCCAGCGCCGCCATTTGCGGGACACGGCGGGAGTAAAGCAACGCGGAAATCGGCAACATGGTTACTCACTCGGACGCAACAAGCACACGTTTTGAGTAAACACGTCGCGAGTAAATAACGGCTTAACCCTAGGACTAAGATGTTGGGAGACCTGCTAATCCAGACGCTCAGAGTTCACGCGCAATGCCCGGTAATGCCGGGACAAATCGCACATCGACGAGCTCTTTTTTTTCGAAATCATTCGCTGTCCTGACGACGCGGACGAGGGTCTGGACGCCATGATGCGGCCCGACCGGCGCGATCAGGATACCGCCCACCGCGAGCCGCTCCTGCAGCTTCTCAGGGATTTGCTCCATCGCCGCAGTCACGATGATGCGGTCGAACTCGCCTGCGTCGGGTGGGACGTCAAAACCGTCTCCGAGCCGCACGTCGACGTTATGATAGCCGAGCCGCTGCAGCCGCTCCCGTGCGCTATCGGCCAGCGTGCGGAACCGCTCGATCGTCACGACCTGAGCGGCAAGGCGCGACAGGATCGCCGCCTGGTAGCCGGACCCGGTCCCTATCTCGAGCACCCGGTGGCGCTTCTGCAGTTGCAACTGCTCCGTCATGTAGGCAACCACGAAGGGCTGGCTGATGGTCTGCCCGCAGGCAATCCCGAGCGCGCTGTCGCGGTACGCGTCCGCCCGATCGGCTTCGGTGACGAAGGCCTCGCGCGGCACCTCCTCCATCGCACGCAGCACCGCCTGGTCGCTGATCCCGCGTCGTCGCAGCGTCAGCTGGAACATCATTTTCTCGGGAGGGCCATCTCTGGCGGGCATGTTTTGTCTCGTTCGCGGCTCGCAAGTGCGGCCCGCCGGCACATCCTGGCGTTGAAATGTCGCGCCATCCATGGACTGGCCTACACGATGGCTGCACAATGGCGCTTACCGGGCCATATGGCTATGTTGACATTGTTCCCAGTGTCGAATTAGCGGAACTTTGTTGGGGATGGGCAAGGACTGGCAGAATGAGTGCAATGCGGCCCCCGCGCGGGTCGGTGTTCCTGGTCGAGGACGAGGTCATGATCAGGATGATGGTCGCCGACATGCTGGAGGAACTCGGTTTTGCCGTGGCGGCAGAGGCCGGCGACATCGACGAAGCGATCCGCCTCGCGGAGTCAGCCTATTTCGATCTCGCGATTCTCGACGTCAACGTCAACGGCAAGATCATTTCGCCCGTCGCGGAAGTGATCGAGATGCGCAAGCGCCCCTTCATCTTCGCGACTGGCTATGGCCTGTCGGGGCTGCCGGAACAGTTTCGCAGCCGCCCCTCCCTGCAGAAGCCGTTCCAGCTGGACACGCTGGGCCGGACTATCGACGTCGCCTTGCGGAGCACGCCGGCCTGATCCATCGGCGGATGGCGCGGGTCACTTCAGCAAATTGCTCAGTTCAGCGGAAAAGATCTCGTCGGTGCGATCGAGCTTGAGCGGCGTAACCGAAACATGATTGGCGGCCAGTGCCGCCAGATCGGTCCCCTCGGCGGGCGTGTCCAGCATGGCGGCGCGCTCGAAACCGATCCAGAAATAGGGATTGCCGCGCCCGTCGCGCCGCTGGTCGACCTTCAGGAAACCGAGATTGCGCTTGCCCTGCCGCGTCACCCGGACGCCCACGACCTCGTCCGGCGCGCAGGCCGGAAAGTTGATGTTGATCACGGTGTTTTTCGGCACCCCCGCCGCGATGATCTTGTGCAAAATCTCAGGACCGAATTTGAGCGCGGTGTCCCATAGCGGCCGCTCCCGCGTCTCCAGGCTGAACTCCTGCGACAGCGCAAAGGACGGGATGCCGAGAATGGTGCCCTCGAGCGCACCGGCGATCGTGCCGGAATAGACCACGTCCTCGGCGACGTTGCGGCCCTTGTTGACGCCCGACAGCACGATATCCGGACGCTTGTCGCCGAGGATATGGCGCGCGCCCATGATGACGCAGTCGGTCGGGGTGCCCCGCACCGCAAAATGCCGCGGGCCGACTTCGCGCAGACGTAAGGGATCATTCAGCGACAACGAATGCGAGACCCCGGACTGGTCGAGTTCGGGCGCGACGATCCAGACATCATCCGACAGTTCGTGCGCAATCTGCTCGACGACCTTGAGGCCCGGCGCGTGAATACCATCGTCGTTGGTGCAGAGAATTCGCATCCCGCCAAAAGTCCTTGTTCGCCGGCCGATTCCGCATTGGTCTCGGGCGCCGTCTTATCCGCTGATTGGAGATGAGGCAAACCCGCAGGAAGAGGCCTCGAGGGTCGCGGTTCGTCGTCCACCGGACGAGCCCACGCACGCGACAGAGGAACCTTCGTGATGGGGCGGGGACCGGCTGGTATTACTGCCGGATGCGCCATTGCGGCGAAAATTTCGCGAGTTGCCCTTCGGCGCGGAGTTTCAGAACCTGTGGCGAGGGCCTTGCCGGCTGGGAAAGAATGGATTCGCTCAGCCGCAGCGTCGCTTCGACCGGCGACAGGATCTTGCGGGGCGGCTCCGGATAGCGTTTGCGGGCGGCGGTGAGGGCCTTGTCGAGATCGGCGGCGTTGAGCCACGGCTGCGCGCGCAGATCAGCCAGCGCGCCGTCCTCCCACAGTTTTGCGCCCTCGACATCGAAGGCGCCCTTCAGCCGCTGGTCGATCGCCTGCAGCCCGAAACCGGTCACGGCCCATTGCCGGCCGAGCCAATAGATATCGCGGTGCAGCGCCATGGGGTTGCGCTTTCAAAAAGATCATTGGTCACGGAAATCGATGGAAACAATACCGTGATGCCCCAATTGCGCAAGCGCCTGCCCCAGCCTCGCCGCACTTTTGCCGCGAACTATGGCTCCTGCGCAACGGCCGTGAGGCCCCCCATATAGGGCTGCAACACGTCGGGCACGGCGATCGAGCCGTCCTCCTGCTGGTAGGTCTCCATGATGGCGATCAGCGCGCGGCCGACCGCGGTTCCCGAACCGTTCAGGGTGTGAACGAAACGCGGCTTGCCGTCGCTCGCACGATAGCGCGCGTCCATGCGGCGAGCCTGGAAATCGCCGCACACCGAGCAGCTCGAGATTTCCCGGAACGCGCCGCCGTCGCCCTGGCCGGGCATCCAGACCTCGATGTCATAGGTCTTTTGTGACGAAAAACCCATGTCGCCGGTGCACAAGGTCATGACCCGGTAGTGCAGGTCGAGCTGTCGCAGCACCTCCTCGGCGCAGGCGAGCATCCGCTCGTGCTCGTCCTTGCTGGTCTCGGGCGTGGTGATCGACACCAGCTCGACCTTCGTGAACTGATGCTGGCGGATCATGCCGCGGGTGTCGCGGCCGGCGGCACCGGCTTCGGCGCGGAAGCAGGGCGTGAGCGCGGTGAGCCGCATCGGCAACTGCTTCTCGTCGACGATCTGTTCGCGCACGAGATTGGTCAGCGACACCTCGGCGGTCGGGATCAGACCGAGCCGCTCGGTCTTCAGGCTTTCGCCTGGCGCAGCGAGCAACTCGCCCTTGATGGCCCAGAACTGATCGTCCTCGAATTTCGGCAACTGGCCAGTGCCGAACATGACCTCGTTGCGCACCAAGAGCGGCGGATTGATTTCGGTATAACCATGCTCGTTGGTGTGCAGATCGAGCATGAACTGTCCGATCGCACGCTCCAGCCGCGCCAGTCCCTTTTTCAAGACGACGAAGCGCGCACCCGACAGCTTTGCGGCGCTCTCGAAATCCATATAACCGAGGGCGCCACCGAGATCGTCGTGCGGTTTTGGCGTGAAGGCATAGCTTCGCGGCGCGCCGAACACGTGGCGCTGCACGTTGCCGTGCTCATCGGCGCCATCAGGAACTTCACCGAGCGGCAGGTTGGGGATCGCCGCCAGCTCCTTCGCAAGCTCCTCATCTGCGAGCTTGGCCGCGGCTTCAAGCTGCGGCAGCGAGGTCTTGAGCTTTGCGACCTCTTCCATCAGCGCGGCCGCCCGGGCCTCGTCCCGGGCCTTCTTGGCCTCGCCGATTTCCTTCGAGGCTGCGTTGCGCCGCGCCTGGGCCTGCTCGGAGGCAAGGATCGCCGCACGGCGCTTTTCGTCGATGGCCAGCAGCGACGGCGACAAGGGGGCCAGCCCACGGCGCTTCAGCGCCGCATCGAACGCTTGCGGATTGTCGCGGATCGATTTGATGTCGTGCATGGCTGATTATCCTGAATCATGCCCGTGGATGGCGGGCATCAAGTAGCCTGAATGGGGTGGATTTGGAACAGGTGCGCCGGCCAAGGACCCGGCTTTTGCCGGGCCCGCGGCGGAAGGCGCCCTACTCGGCCGGGTTGGCGGCCGGCGGGGCGCCGGATGTAGACGACGACTTGGCAGCCGCCGCCTTCTTCTCCACCATGCGCACCGCGATGATCGAGCCTTCGTAGAGCGCGAGCAGCGGCAGCGCCAGCGACGACTGGCTGAGGACGTCCGGTGGCGTCAGGACCGCGGCGATGATGAAGGCGACCACGATGAAATAGCGCCGCTTGCTGCGCAGCATCTCCGAGGTGACGATCCCGATCCGTCCGAGCAGCGTCAGAACCACGGGAAGCTGGAAGGCGATGCCGAAGGCGAAGACCAGCGACATCATCAGCGACAGATACTCGCCGACTTTTGGCAACAGTTCGATCTGCGCGCTATCCGGACCGCCGAGCTGCTGCATGCCGAGCGAAAAGCGGATCAGCATCGGGAAGACGACGAAATAGACCAGCATCGCGCCAAGCACGAAGAACACCGGCGTCGCGATCAGATAAGGCCGGAAGGCATTACGCTCATGCCGGTAAAGACCAGGCGCGACGAAACGGTAGATCTGCGTCGCGACGATCGGGAACGAGATGAAGCCCGCACCGAACAGCGCAAGCTTCAGCTGCGTGATGAAATACTCCAGCAGCGCGGTGTAGATGAACTTTGAGTTTTCCGGCCCCGCCACCCAGACGAACGGCCAGACCAGGATGTTGTAGATCTGCTTGGCGAAAAAGAAGCAGAAGATGAAGGCGACGCCGAAGCCGAGCAGCGACTTGATCAGCCGCGAACGCAGCTCGATCAAATGATCGAGCAGCGGTGCCTTGCTGGCCTCGATGTCTTCGGCGCTCATGACGCTTTGGCGTCCTTCAATTCGTCAGCCTTGAATTCCTCAGCCTGTGCAACAGGCGCGGCCTTGGCTTCCGCGGCGACCGCAGGCAATTCGTCAGGCTGCGCGGCGGGTGCGGCTGTCGCCTCGGCTTCGGCAGCGACCACATGGGGAGCATCCACGATGGCCGATGGCTCAGCGGAAGGCAGTTCTGCCCCGAAACCCGTGGCTTGCGCGCTGTCCGGCTTGGTCTCTGCGGGCTTGTCCAGCGGCTCGATCCGCAGGGAATTGCTGACGTCCAGCTGCAGCGAGGAGATGACACCGGCCGGTGAAAAGCCGCTGGCGGCCTCCCTGACCTCGTCAAAGCTCTTTTTCAGGTCGGCCATTTCGGCCTCGCGCATCGCTTCCTGAAACTGGCTTTGAAATTCGGCGGCCATCTTGCGCGCCTTGCCCATCCATTGTCCGACCATGCGCAAAACGCCCGGCAGCTCCTTCGGGCCGATGGCGATCAGCGCAACAACTGCAATGAGGACAAATTCACTCCACCCGATGTCGAACATGAAAATTTCCGCTCACGCGAAGCCGATGCCCCGTGCGGGACGAGGCCGCCCGCGTCTCAAATCGCAAGACCTTCAGGCCTTGCTGCCAACGTCGGAGCGGGCAGCGGTCGGCGTCGAGCTGCCATGATCGATCGACTTGACCGGCTCGGTCTTTTCCGCGGGCTTGTCGTCGTCCTGCATGCCCTTCTTGAACGCCTTGATGCCCTGCGCGACGTCGCCCATCAGATCGGAAATCTTGCCGCGGCCGAACAACAGCAGGACCACTGCGATCACGACGATCCAGTGCCAAATGCTCAGCGAACCCATCCTGCAACCCTCCAGACAGGGCCGGCTTCCGGCCCGATGTTAGCCGGAACGTAGGCGCCACGGCGGTCAAAAACAAGGACCGAGGCGTGGTCAAATCGCTGTTGACGGCTGGACTTATGGCTACCGTTAACCCAACAGGCGGGCGGGACTATTCGTCGCCCCCGCCCTCTGATTGCGGCTGCGGCTCCGGCGCGGGTTCGGGCTCGGCGGCAGGCGCAAGCGCCAGATCCAGATCGCTCGGCTCCAGCGGATCCTCGTCTTCCCGGAGCGTCGGATCGTCGGACGGGTTGGGAACGGTGAATCCGGTCGGCAGGCGGGTATCCAGGAGGCCGGTCCCCTTGAGTTCCTCGAGACCCGGCAGGTCGCCGAGCGCCTCCAGGCTGAACTGGGACAGAAAACTCTCCGTGGTTCCGAAGGTCAGCGGACGGCCCGGCGTCTTGCGGCGGCCGCGCGGCCTGATCCAGCCGGTCTCCAGCAGCACGTCGAGCGTGCCCTTGGAGGTCACCACACCGCGAATTTCCTCGATCTCCGCGCGCGTCACCGGCTGGTGATAGGCGATGATCGCCAGCACCTCGATGGCCGCCCGCGACAGCTTCCGGGTTTCCGTGCTTTCGCGCGTCATCAGCCAGGACAGGTCACCCGCGGTGCGGAACGTCCACTTGTTGGCGATCTTGACCAGATTGACGCCGCGCGGGGCGTATTCCGCCTGCAGCTGGGCGAGCGCGGCCTTGATGTCGACGCCCTCAGGCATGCGCTTGGCCAGCGTCGCCTGGTCGAGCGGTTCGGTGGACGCGAACAGCAACGCTTCCAGGAGCCGCAGCTCCTCCGGCCGCCCTTGCGGATCCATGGACGGCTCCTCGACGTCTTCGATGCGCATTTCCGCCAGGCTTGCCATGGCACGCTCTCCTTCTTTAACGCGTTACTCGGCCGTCAGGTCCGGCGCTGTGGCGGCACCGGACGGCGGGGACATACGCTTGCGAAAATACAGCGGCGCGAACGCCTCTTTCTGGTTCAGTTCCATGTCGCCTTCGCGCACCAGTTCCAGAGCCGCGGCAAAGCTGGAAGCGAAGACTGTCGCCCGCTGCGTGGGATCGACGACATAGCTCAGCAGGAATTCGTCGAGGCAGCTCCACTCCTCCGTCACTCCGACAAGGCGTTCGAGCGTTGCCCGCGCTTCCGCCAGCGACCACACGGTGCGCTTGGCAAGATGCACGCTCGCGAGCACGCCCTGCTGGCGCTGCACGGCATAGGCGCTGAGAAGGTCGAACAATGTCGCCGTAAATTTCTGATGGCGGACCTCCGCGATGGTCTCGGGAGCGCCGCGTGCAAAGATGTCGCGCTGCAGTTGCGGACGGTTCATCAAGCGGTTGGCGGCCTCGCGGATCGCCTCCAGCCGACGCAGCCGATTGGCGAGCGCGGTGGCCATTTCCTCCGCGCTCGGGCCATCGGGCTGCGGCGGCTCGGGCAGTAGCAGCCGCGATTTCAGGTAGGCGAGCCATGCCGCCATGACGAGATAGTCGGCGGCGAGCTCGAGCCGGATGCGCCTGGCCGCCTCGATGAACTGCAGATACTGGTCGGCAAGCGCGAGAATGGATATTTTTGCGAGATCGACCTTCTGCTGGCGCGCGAGCGCGAGCAGAAGGTCGAGCGGGCCTTCATAGCCCTCGACATCGACGACCAGCGCCGGCTCGCCCTCGGCGAGACCGGCCGGCCGGCCGGTCTCGAATGACAGGATCTCCGCGGTCATGCGCCTGCCGCTCCCAATCGCGCAACCAGCGCGTCAAGCTCTGCCCTGGCCGCGGCGCGATCGAACGGGCGCGGCGCCTTGCGTGCCGCCAGCGCGGCGCGGGCGCGCGCCAGCGCCTTACCTGCAAGCTCCGGTGTCTGGCTCGCCACGTCCCGCATCTCCTCCAGCTTGCCGTTGCAGTAGAGGACGACGTCACAACCTGCGGCAAAGATCGCCCGCGTCCGCTCGGCGATCGATCCCGCGAGCGCATTCATGGAAACGTCATCACTCATCAACAAACCCTGGAACCCGATGAAGCCGCGAATCACCTCATCAATCATTTTCGCAGAAGTCGTTGCCGGATGGACAGCATCGATGGCGCTAAACACAACATGTGCGGTCATGGCCATCGGCAGATCGGCCAGCGGCCGAAATGCGGCAAAATCGACCCTTTCGAGCTCACTTCGGGGCGTATCGACGACCGGGAGACTTTCATGCGAATCGGCGGTGGCGCGGCCATGCCCCGGAATGTGTTTCAGAATCGGTAGTATGCCACCCTCTTCCAGACCCTCCGTCACCGCCCGCGCGATCGCGGCCACAGTGGCGGCATCGGTTCCATAGGCCCGGTCGCCGATCACATCGTCGGCGCCGGGAACCGGGACATCGGCCAGCGGCAGGCAATCGACGCTAATCCCGATCTGGCCGAGATCGTCGGCAATCAGCCGTGCGCTGAGCCGCGCGGCGGCCACTCCAAGCGCCGAATCGCGCGCATGAAGCTGGCCGAAGGTGGCGCCCGACGGATAGAGCGGCCAGTGCGGCGGTCGCAGCCGCTGCACCCGTCCCCCCTCCTGGTCGATCAGGACCGGGGCGTCGGCGTCACCGACGGTGTCGCGTAATTGTGCAACGAGTGACGTAACTTGCGCGGGGTCCTCGATGTTCCGCCGGAACAGGATGAAACCCCACGGCCGGTTCGCGGCAATGAAGTCGCGCTCGGCTGCCTCAAGTCTTGGGCCGGAAATCCCGGTGATGAATGCCCGTGTGCTCATCGGGGCCGAATAGCCCCGGAGCGATCACAGGGTCAAGGAAGCCGCAGCTATTTCCTTGGGACGAAGCACTGTCCGCCGGCTGCGACCAGGCTCTTGCAGAACTGGTTCGCCGCATCCGAGGTGTCGAACGGCCCGACCATGGCGCGGTACATCACGCCCTTGCCGGGCAGCTCGACCTTCTTGATGACCGGCGCAGAATAGGCCCCCAACGCATCGGCATATTTGGTCTTCAAGGCGCGGAAGGACGCCTGCGCGTCGGCTTCGCTCTTTTGCGACGACACCGAGACCAGATAACCCGAATCGGCCGGCGGCGCGGCCTCAGCATCCTGGGTCGGCGCGACCGCGGCCATCTTCTTCTCGGCGGCAGCCGGCGCCTGCGGCGAGATCGCCATCGGCGCATTGGCACTGGCATTCGCCGAAGCCGGCGGGTTGCGTCCCTTCATTGCCTTCGGCGGTGCGGCCGTCGTTGCGGCTGCCGCCGCCGCGCCGGTTGCGCCGTTATCGGCCTGGTCGCCACGCACCGACAGCGTCTTGATGCGGCGCGGCTCGCCGGCCGGCATCGTCCCGCTGCTCATCGGCGCAGCCGTATCAGGCGTCGCCTGCGGTGCAACCGGCGGCATCTGCATGGCATCACTCGCCGCAGCGTTCGATGCCGCGGCACTCTGGTTCGTCGGCGGGAAAACGACGCGCGGACTGACCGAGCGCGTATTGACGTCGACCGGCGTCTCCTCGCGCGACACCATCTTCTCGCCCTGGTCACCCAAGCGATCCGGCAGCTTGGTGATGCCGTCCGCAGGCACCGGCGTCAGGATCTTGGTCGGGGTGTTGTCGGCACGAATGATCGGCGGGTCGCCGCTGCGCGCCGACCCCATGTAGCTGCGATAGGCAAAGGCCGCGCCGGTGCCGATCACGCCCAGCGCAAGGAACACGGCGACCTTGGCAAGGCCATTGCCCCGCCGCGGCGCCTCTTCCTCTTCGCCATCGTCATATTCTTCGTCCTGGAACGCGTAGGGGTCGTCCGGATAGGGCTGCTGGCGCTGGAACGCGGGCCCGCCGGTGTCGAGCTGGCCGAACAGCGCATCGTCGTAGCGCGCAGGCTCCTGCCCGCCGTCATCGAAGCCCTGCTCCTCGCGATATTGCGGCTGGGGCGGTGCGGGTTCGGCACCAAAACGCTGCATCGGGTGAGCGACCTCTGCTTGTTCAAAATTCGGTTCGACAACCGGCGGCAGGCGCGGCCCCTCGGGCCGGCCAGGACGCGACTGCATCCAGGGCGGCGGGCCGCCGGCAGCCAGCGGATCGTCAACGGGACTTGGTGCGGGAGGCATCGGCGCGCGGAACTGATCGGGCGCCGTGCGCTGCGGCTGGGGCTGCATGCGCGCATTGGCGCGGCTCATGCCGCCACCGACGGCGGGACCACCCCCGCCACCAAACGGATCGTTCTGGCCGATCAGACGGGCAAGCTCCGCCAGCGGATCGGCCTCACCGCCGCGCATCGGACCGCGCCCGCGTGGATCGAGACGATCTAAATCGTCGGAGCCCGGCCTATCTTGAAAGCGATCTGCCATCGTGATGATGTATCCCCCTTCGGGCTAGCCGCCAACTATACAAAGCGGTCCAGCGCCAGCCGGATGCCCGCATCGGTCGCAAGTCTAGGCCCAAAAGCCCCCTCAGACTACCGCATCTCAACGGGGGCGTTCACGCCCAAGATCGCCAGACCCGAAGCCAGGACGGAGACGACGGCCTGTACCATCGCCAGCCGCGCCCTGGTAAGGTTTGCATCATGATCGCTAATGAAGCGTAAATGGGGCAATTCGGTGCCCCCCTTCGTCCAAAGCGCATGGAACTCGCTGGCAAGGTCGTAGAGGTAAAAGGCGATCCGGTGTGGCTCATGGGTTGCAGCTGCCCCCTCGATCATTCTGGGGTAGAGCGCGAGCCTGCGCAAGAGGTCAAGCTCCTCGGGCTCCGTCAACCGTTCGACCGGGGCCTTGGACAGGTACTCCCGCCGCGCACCATCCTGGGTGGGGAGATCGGGCACGACCTCGCGCCCTCTGCGGAAGATCGAATGGCCCCGCGCGTGTCCGTACTGGACATAGAAGACCGGGTTGTCGCGCGACTGTTCGATCACCTTGGCGAGATCGAAATCCAGCAGCGCATCGTTTTTGCGATACAGCATCATGAAGCGGACGGCATCCTTGCCGACCTCGTCGACCACCTCCCGCAGGGTGACGAAGTCGCCTGAGCGCTTCGACATCTTCACCGGCTCGCCGTTGCGGAGCAGCCTGACGAGCTGGACGATCTTGACATCCAGATCAGCCTTGCCGGCCGTCACCGCCTTCACCGCCGCCTGCATGCGCTTGACGTAGCCGCCATGATCGGCACCGAACACGTCGATCAGGTCGGCAAAGCCGCGATCGAACTTGCTCTTGTGATTGGCGATGTCGGAGGCGAAATAGGTGTAGGTCCCGTCCGACTTGATCAGCGGGCGGTCGACATCGTCACCATAGGCCGTGGCGCGAAACAGGCTCTGTTCGCGGTCTTCATAATCCTCGACCGGTTTGCCCTTGGGCGGCGGCAGGCGGCCTTCGTAGATGTCGCCTTTCGCGCGCAAAAAATCGATGGTCTCGGCAACCTTGTTGTTGCCGTCCTCGATCAGCGAGCGCTCGGAGAAGAACACGTCGTGATGGATATTGAGCGCGGCGAGATCGCCCTTGATCTCGTCCATCATCATCGCGATCGCCTTGGCGCGAACGATCGGCAGCCACTGCGCCTCGCTCGTCTTGAGCAATCCCTCGCCATATTCGGCCGCAAGCGCCTGGCCGACCGGCTTCAGATAGTCGCCGGGATAGAGTCCCTCCGGGATCGTGCCGATGTCCTCGCCGAGCGCCTCGCGATAGCGCAGATAGGCCGAGCGCGCGAGCACATCGACCTGAGCACCGGCGTCGTTGATGTAGTATTCGCGGGTGACGTCGCGGCCTGCGAACTGCAAAAGGCTGCACAGCGCATCGCCAAAGACGGCGCCGCGGCAATGGCCGACATGCATCGGCCCGGTCGGATTGGCCGAGACGTATTCGACATTTACTTTGGCCGCGCCGGGCGCGGTCGCGCGGCCGTAAGCGGCGCCCTCGCGCAGGATCGTTCGCAGCGCGTCTACCCAGGCAACCGGCTTTAAGGTCAGGTTGATGAAACCAGGGCCCGCGATATCGACCTTGGCGACCAGATCCTCGCCGCGCAGCCGCGCGGCGATCTGTTCGGCGAGATCGCGCGGCTTCAATTTTGCGTCCTTGGCGAGCACCATGGCCGCATTGGTCGCCATGTCGCCATGGCTGGAATCCCTGGGCGGCTCGACCACGACGCGCGACAGGTCGGTTCCCTCGGACCATCCGCCGGCGGCAGCGAGACCGGCGCAGATCGCATGCACGCGCGCCTGCACGTCGGCGAACAGATGAAGCGAAGGGGCTGGATTGCGCATGGCCGCGCCTAACGCAAATCCGGTGTGGAGTCAAAGAGCCTTTGGTGCTCGGTCAGCGCAAACCGGTCGGTCATTCCGGCGATGAAATTGCCGATCAGGCGGGCATCCACCGCCTCGCCCTCGCCGCGGCCCGGACGGTGCGGCAGCCATTCGGCAGGCAATTCGCCGGGGTCGCGCTGATAGCGCTGGAACAGGTTGCTCACGATCGCCTCGGCGTCGCGCATGATGCGCATCACCCAGTCATGCCTGTACATCCGCGTCTTCAAGAAGGCCTTGATGGCCGCCTCCTCCGCCGCGACCTGATCCGGGAACGCAGCGAACTGCGCACCATGCTTGCGCACGGCCGCGACGGAAGCGGGCCGCGCGGCTTCGAGCCGCCTCTGCGTTTCATCGAACGCCGCCCCGATCAGGTAAGAGATCAGCTCGCGCACCAGTTCGGCGCCGCGCCTGTCGTCGTCGAGCTGCGGATAGCGGCGGTCGATGTCGGCGATCATGCGCGCCGTCAGCGGCATCTCCTTCAAATCGTCGACACAAAACAGCTTCGCCCGCAGGCCGTCGTCGATGTCGTGGGCGTCATAGGCGATGTCATCGGCAATCGCCGCGACCTGGGCCTCGAGTGAGGCGAAGCTCCAGAGCTCGAGATCGTAAGCGCGGTCGAATTCCGCAATGCCCACCGGGATCGCACGGGTGAGCGGGCCGTTGTGCTTGACGATACCTTCCAGCGCCTCCCACGTCAGATTGAGCCCGTCGAAGGCGGGATAGCGCCGCTCCAGCGCGGTCACCACGCGCAGCGACTGGGCGTTGTGATCGAAGCCGCCGGCCTCCTTCAGGCAGGCATCCAGCGCCCGCTCGCCGGCGTGGCCGAACGGCGGATGACCGAGGTCGTGCGCCAGCGCCAGCGTCTCGGTCAGGTCCTCGTCGAGCCCGAGCTGGCGGGCCAGCGCGCGGGCGATCTGCGCCACCTCGAGCGAATGGGTCAGCCGCGTGCGGTAGTGATCGCCCTCGTGGAACACGAACACCTGGGTCTTGTGCTTGAGGCGGCGGAACGCAGCCGAATGGATCACCCGGTCGCAATCCCTCCGGAACGGACTGCGGGTCTTGGCCGGCGGCTCGGCATGGAGGCGGCCGCGGCTTTGATCGCCATCGCAGGCATAGGGGGCGCGGGGGGCAGCCATTCCGACCGACACGGTGGTTTGATCCCTTAAAAGTTTGATTCTCCGGGCGTCAGCACTTAACTATTGCCGAGGCAGGATACCAAGTGAATTGGCCATGACGCCTGCCTTTCAAGGAGATCATTTGCCATGACCGCCGTCACCATCAGCGAGCGCGCCGCCCGCCGAATCGGCGAAATCCTCAAGGGCGAAGGCGACGGCGCCATGCTGCGCATCTCCGTCGAAGGCGGCGGCTGCTCCGGCTTCCAGTACAAGTTCGACATCGAGCGCGCGCAGGCCGAGGACGACATGGTGATCGCGCGCGATACCGCGGTCGTGCTGGTCGATCCGGCGTCTGCACCTTTCCTGGCGGGCTCCGAAGTCGACTTCGTCGACGACCTGATCGGCGCCTCGTTCCGCGTCAACAATCCCAACGCCACCGCCTCCTGCGGCTGCGGCACCAGCTTTTCGATTTGATCGTTTCGGAGCCCTCCCTCCACGGACTCGTGCGAGTAACAGGTTGAGTCTGTCATCGCCCGGCTTGACCGGGCGATCCAGTACGCCGCGGCGGATCCGCTCAAGCACGACTGTCTCTGGAATACTGGATGCCCCGCTTGAAGCGGGGCATGACAGCGGAAAAACATGGCACCGCCTTCCCGCGGCGCGATCACGCCCGAGTTGTGCATCAATCCTGCCCTCTGAAGTCAGAGGGCGCAGGGAAGGCCGGGTATCGACTGATACCCGCGGCCCCCGTGCAACAAAAAGCACGGGGAAGGAACCACAGGCTCAGTCGGATATCCGACCTTCCCTGCGCGATGGCTTTACGCCTTATACGTGCTCTCCCCAGGAACCGGGCTTTCTTGCTCCTGTCGCGAGCAGATCGTTCTGCTCACTTGGCCTCAGCGTCGGGAGGTCAGGACCACACGATTTCGTCGTCCGCATCGGCGTCGTTCGTCCGCACGAGACAATCGCGCGCGTCGCTGTCGCGGCCATCGCATCCCGCCTCGCGTATCGTGACGATAGCGCATACGCCCCTCAGCATCGAGGCGGGACACGCACATCATGCTTCTGATTTCAGGAAGAGTCAACCACATTTACGAAAAACAGAATAATTTGACTGCGACAGAATGGCACGACGGGCAATGTGCGCATGACGCGTATGCGCCATTTGCCCGTCGTGCACTCGATTTATCGAGCGACGTCGGCGCGCCAAAATATCGTCGTCATGGCCGGCTCGTCCCGCCTGCGGGGCCGAAGCCCCTTCGGCGCGGCGAAGGCCCGGCCGCCCACGTTCTTGCCGTACCGGAAGAAAGACGCGGATGCCCGCGACAAGCGCGGGCATGACGAGCTATAAACAGCTTTCGGATTTTGCGACCCGGAAAAGCATCGTCCGCCTTTTCAGCAGGAAACACGCCATGCGCATTGCGACCTGGAACGTCAATTCGATCCGGCAGCGGCTCGAGCCGCTGATGGCCTGGCTGAGGGAGTGCCAGCCGGACGTGGTCTGCCTGCAGGAGACCAAGTGCACCGACGACGCGTTTCCGCGTTTCGAGCTCGAGGCGCTCGGCTACAACGTGGTCACCCACGGCCAGAAGACTTTTAACGGCGTCGCGCTCTTGTCGAAGCTGCGGTTCGACGAGACCAAGTCGGGGCTGGCCGGCGATGACGAGGATGCGCATGCGCGCTTCATCGAAGGCGTGGTGACGCTGAAGCGCGGCGTGGTGCGCGTCGCGTGCCTGTATCTGCCCAATGGCAATCCTTCGAATTCGGACAAGTATCCCTACAAGCTCAAATGGATGCAGCGGCTTCGGGAGTATGCGAAGGAAAGACTTCTGGCCGAAGAGCCGCTGGTGCTCGCCGGCGACTACAACGTGATTCCGTCCGCGCAGGATGTCCACAATCCGGCGGCCTGGGTCGACGACGCGCTGTTCCGTCCGCAGACCCGCGAAAGCTTTCAGGCGCTGCTAGCCCTGGGCCTCACTGACGCGCTGCGCGCGGTCAATGATGCGCCGGGCCAGTACACGTTCTGGGACTACCAGGCCGGCGCGTGGCAGAAGAACTGGGGCCTGCGCATCGATCATCTGTTGATGTCGCCACAGGCCGCCGACCGCCTGGTCGATGTCGGCATCGACAGCTATGTGCGCGCCTGGGAGAAGCCGTCGGACCATGTGCCGGTGTGGGCGGATCTCGATCTGGAGGCGGCGTAGTGACGGCGCCGCAGCGGTAGGGTGGGCAAAGGCGCTTCGCGCCGTGCCCACCATCAACGACCAACATCATCACCGGGAATGGTGAGCACGGCGCAAGGACGCCTTTGCCCACCCTACCGATCAACCGATCTCACTCCCGTTTGCCCTGGACCCAGAGCTCCAGCATCTTCAGCGCAGAGGCGCGATCGTCGTCGGACGCCTTCGCAAAGGCGCGGTTGTAGTTTTCCTTGATCCAGGTCTCGTCGGGACCGGCGCTGTCGCGCGCCAGCGTCAGCCACATCAGGCCTCGCGCAGCCTGCCGCGGCAGGCGGTCGCCGTTGAACAGCATCTGGCCGAGCAGGGCCTGCGCCTGATGCTGTCCCTTCTGCGCCGCAAGCCCGAGCCAGCGCGCGCCATAGCGGAAATCGTCGCGCGAGGCATCCGACGACTTCAGGTAAAGCCGCGCCAGATCATATTGCGCATCCGCATTGCCGAAATAGGACGCGGCGTAGGACAGCATCTCCCGCGCCCGATCCTGATCCGGCTTGACCTTCGAGTTCGGGATGCCGCTCAGATAATAGCGGCCGAGCGCCAGGAACGCGTTGGCGACGATCGCCGATTGCGGCGACGACGGGCTGTCCTCGGCATGCGCATTGGCGATACGGCTGAAATATTCGAAGGCGCGCAAATCGTCCTGCGCAACGCCGTCGCCCAGGGCGTACATCCGCCCGAGCCGCCACTGTGCGACGAAATGCCCCTCTTCAGCGGCATATTGCAGGGCCGTCAGCGAATCGGCCGGCGTCGCCGCCGATCCCGATGGCGCAGCTTTCCTGAGCCCGGACGCAATCCCTGGTTGTCCAGACATCACGGCAATCGTCGAGTCCTGGTTGGCCGGCGCGCCGTCAAAGGCGGATGCCGGGCCCGACAAGGGCGCGATCACCAAAAACCCAAGAATAATTTTTTCAAATGTCCGCATAGCACTGCTTCTCGTGAGCACCACCTGGGTGTGTCACGGCTCCTGCAACCGCTGGTCCTACCTGTTGAGCATATTTCCAGAGCGCGCCCGATGTGTGCTTGGCCTCCCGGGCCGTCCAATGGGTCTTGCGCTCCGCCAATTCGGCATCCGACAATTTCACGTTCAAGGTGCCGGCGACCGCATCGATCTCGATGATGTCGCCATCCCTGAGCAATCCGATCGGTCCACCAACCGCCGCCTCCGGTCCGACATGGCCGATGCAGAACCCGCGCGTCGCGCCCGAAAACCGGCCATCGGTGATCAGCGCGATCTTGCCGCCCATCCCCTGCCCGGTCAGCGCAGCCGTGGTCGACAGCATCTCACGCATGCCCGGGCCGCCGCGCGGTCCCTCGTAGCGGATGACGATGACCTCGCCTTCCCTGTAGGTGCGCTTCTGCACCGCCTCGAAAGCGTCTTCCTCGCGGTCGAAGCAACGGGCCGGTCCCGTAAACCTCAGGTTCGACATGCCGGCGACTTTCACGATCGCTCCTTCGGGCGCAAGGTTACCCTTCAATCCGACCACACCGCCGGTTGCGGTGATCGGCTTGTCAGCAGGCCGCACCACGTCTTGGTGCGGATTCCATTTCACGCCCTTGAGATTCTCTGCAATCGTCCGGCCGGTGACCGTCATGCAGTCACCATGTAAAAATCCGTGATCGAGAAGCGTCTTCATCAGAAGCGGAATGCCACCAGCCTCGAACATGTCTTTGGCGACATAGCGGCCCCCCGGTTTCAAATCCGCGATATAAGGTGTCTTTTTGAAGATTTCGGCGACGTCAAATAAGTCGAATTTGATGCCAGCCTCGTGAGCAATTGCCGGCAAGTGCAAGCCAGCGTTGGTTGAACCGCCCGAGGCTGCAACCACGGCCGCCGCATTCTCGAGCGCCTTTCTGGTCACAATGTCGCGGGGACGAATGTTTGCCGCGATCAGCTCCATCACCTGCTCGCCGGCGCTCATGCAGAACGAATCTCTGATCTCGTAGGGCGCCGGCGCGCCGGCGGAATAAGGCAGCGCGAGTCCGATCGCTTCCGACACGGTCGCCATCGTGTTGGCAGTGAATTGTGCGCCGCACGCACCGGCCGACGGACAGGCCACGCGCTCGATCTCGTCGAGGTCATCGTCCGACATCGCCCCGACCGAGTGCTTGCCGACCGCCTCGAACATGTCCTGCACCGTGACCTCCTGGCCACGGAATTTGCCGGGCAGGATCGAGCCGCCATAGATGAAGACCGAGGGCACGTTGAGGCGGACCATCGCCATCATCATGCCGGGCAGCGACTTGTCGCAGCCGGCGAGCCCGACCAGGGCGTCATAGGCATGGCCGCGCATGGTCAATTCCACCGAGTCGGCAATGACTTCGCGTGACGGCAGCGACGAGCGCATGCCGTCATGGCCCATCGCCATGCCATCGGTGACCGTGATGGTGCAAAACTCCCGCGGCGTGCCACCGGCGGCGGCCACACCCTTCTTGACCGCCTGGGCCTGGCGCATCAGCGCGATGTTGCAGGGGGCGGCCTCGTTCCAGCAGGAGGCGACGCCGACGAAGGGCTGATGGATCTGCGCCGTGGTCAGTCCCATCGCATAGAGGTAGGACCGATGCGGCGCCCGCTCAGGACCCTCCGTCACGTGACGGCTTGGCAGCCTTGTCTTGATCGGAGTCCTGGCGTCCATTCGCGACGAAACCCTGTTCCCTCGGCCAACCCAGTCGGCCCCGGAAAATCCAACACACAACACAGGATTTTCGTTTGCCTTCGCGGTGGTCTTAGATTTTGAAACAAACCTTTCATGTAGGGGTGTGGCCAAAAAGCGGCGGATGCAAGATCGGTCCGCCACAGTTGCGAAGATGTTCTCCCAATGTTGCGAGGGGGCAACATTCGTGGCCGACTTGCAACCAAATGTTAATTTTTGTTACCGATACGCGAGCCTCTGGCGACTTGCTCGCGGTGAGATACGGCTTGACCGTGACATTTGCGCTACTCGACCTTGACGTCGGCGGCCTTGATCAGGGGCCACCATTTGGCGATTTCGGCCTTCTGCCAGGTCCCGAGCGCCTCCGGTGAGGACTTGTCCTTGTCCGGCATCTGCAGGCCGAGGTTTTCCAGCTGCCGCTGGACCGCCGGATCGCCCAGCGCCTCCTCGGCCGCGGCATTGAGCCGGGCCACGATCACCTTCGGCGTCCCCTTCGGCACCCACAGGCCCGACCACAGCGTCATGTGAAAACCGGGCAGGCCCGCCTCGTCCACGGTCGGCACCCCGGGCGCCTGCGCGAGCCGCGTCCCTTGCGTGATCGCATAGGCGCGGATCGTGCCGGCACGCACCTGGTTGATCGAGTTGGAGGTCTGGTCGACGATGAGGTCGATCTGGCCAGCCACGAGGTCGCTCAGCGCCGGCGCCGTGCCGCGATACGGCACGAATTGCAGCTTTATGCCCGACACCTGCTCGAAATAGAGCCCGGCAATGTGGCTGCCCGAACCGGCGCCGGCGGTGCCGGCGGTCGCGGGCTGCGCTTTCGACTTCAGCCAGGCCAGCAGTTCATCGAGCGATTTCGCCGGCACGTCGTTCTTGCTGACGATGATCATCGGGTTGCTCGGCAGCAGCGCCACCGGCTCGAGATCGTCAACCAGATCGTAACTGAGCTTGTAGATCGCACCATTGCAGACATGGGTGCCGAGATGGCCGAACGAGATCGTGTAGCCGTCGGCGGGTGCATGCACCGCGCGGCCGACGCCGATTGATCCCCCGGCGCCCGTCACGTTCTCGATCAGCACCGGCTGGCCGAGCGAGACTTTCATGCGCTCGGCGAGGATGCGGGCCATGGCATCCGACGGACCACCGGCGGCGAACGGCACGATGATGGTGATCGGGCGCGACGGGAAAGTGTCGGCGGCTTGCGCCGCCGTGCCGAACGACAGCAGCGCGAAAATGACGAGAGAAAGCGCTCTTCGCATCATGTCCTCCGCGCCACCGAAACGATCAGAGGTTCGCGTAGTCGATCGGCTGGAAGCGATCGAGCGTGCGGGTTACGGGCGGCAGCGGATATTTGAGGCCGGTGGCGCAATTGAACAGCATGACGCGATCATTCCTGCTGACGCGGCCGTCGGCGAGGCTCTGCTGGTAGGCGGCATAGGTCGCAGCCCCCTCGGGACACAGCAAAAGCCCCTCCTCGCGCGCGACCTCGCTCAGCGCTGCGGAAATCCTGTCGTCATCGACCGCGATGGCAAAACCCTTGCTCTCGCGCACCGCGCGCAGGATCAGAAAATCTCCGACCGCCTGCGGCACGCGAATGCCCGAGGCGATCGTGTGCGCGTCCTCCCAGCGCGGCGCGTGCTCGACGCCGGCTTCGAAGGCGCGGACCATCGGCGCGCAGCCGGAGGCCTGCACCGCCACCATGCGCGGGCGTTTTGAGCCGATGAAGCCGATCGCCTCCAGCTCGGCGAACGCCTTCCACATGCCGATCAGCCCGGTGCCGCCGCCCGTGGGATAGAAGATCACGTCGGGCACGTCCCAGCCGAGTTGCTCGGCCAGCTCCAGGCCCATCGTCTTCTTGCCCTCGATCCGGTACGGCTCCTTCAAGGTCGAGGTGTCGAACCAGCCGGCCTTGGCCTTGCCTTCGCCGACGATTTTTCCGCAATCGTCGATCAGGCCGTTGACGCGATAGACGGTCGCGCCCTGCAGCTCGATCTCGCTGACATTGACCTCCGGCGTATCGGCGGGACAGAAGATCGTGGTCCTGATCCCGCAGCTCGTCGCATAGGCGGCGAGCGCCGCACCGGCATTGCCGTTGGTTGGCATCGCCATGTGGGTGATGCCCAAGGCCTTGCCCATGGAGACCGCCATGACAAGCCCGCGCGCCTTGAACGAGCCGGTCGGCAGCCGGCCTTCATCTTTCACGATGATCTCGCCGCCGCCGAGTTTCTTGCCGAGTTTCGGCAGCCGGATCAGCGGCGTCGTGACCTCGCCGAGCGAGACGATGTTTTCGCATTTGCGCACCGGCAACAGCTCGCGGTAGCGCCACAGGTCGGCGGGGCGCTCCCTGAGCGCGTCCTTGGTCAGCGCTTTTTGCACGCCTGCGAGATCGTAGCGGACCAGCAGCGGCTTGCCGGCTTTTGATAGATTGTGGATCTGGTCGGCCGGATAATGATCGCCCTGAAGGGAACATTCGAGATGGGTGACGAACGTCGGCCGCTCGATGGTGAGATTGTCGTTGTCTTTCATAATCGCTTTCACATCTTGGACCAGACAAGGCAGCACGAGTTACGCACCGCCGTCATTGCGAGGAGCACTTGCGACGAAGCAATCCAGACTGGTTGCCGCGGATGCATCTCTGGATTGCTTCGCTTCGCTCGCAATGACGTGCGCATTAGATATTCAACACCCGGCCGTAGGCGTCGAGTACGGCTTCCTTCATCATCTCCGACAGCGTCGGATGCGGGAAGACCGTGTGCATCAGCTCCTCTTCCGTGGTCTCGAGGTTCATGGCGACCACATAGCCCTGGATCAGCTCGGTGACCTCGGCGCCGACCATGTGCGCGCCCAGGAGCTGGCCGGTCTTCTTGTCAAAGATCACCTTCACCAGGCCCTGGTCCTCGCCAAGCGCGATCGCCTTGCCGTTGCCGACGAAGGGGAAGCGGCCGACCCGGATCTCGCGGCCGCCCTCTTTCGCGCGCGCTTCAGTCAGGCCGACGGAGGCGACCTGCGGCTGGCAATAGGTGCAGCCGGGAATGAGGTTCTTGTCGAGGGGATGCGGATGCAGGCCCTTGATCGCCTCGACGCAGATCACGCCCTCGTGCTCGGCCTTGTGCGCCAGCATCGGCGGACCGGCGACGTCGCCGATCGCGTAGATGCCGGGCACGCTGGTCTTGCCGAGCCCGTCGACCACGATGCAGCCGCGGTCGGTCTTGACGCCGAGCTTTTCCAGCCCGAGATTTTCGATGTTGCCGACCACGCCGACCGCCGAAATCACCCGCTCGAATTCGGCTGTCTGCACGCTCTTGCCGTCGTCGATGGTCGCAACCACGCTGTCGGCCTTCTTCTCCAGCTTTGCCACCTTGGTCGAGGTCAGGATCTTGATACCCTGCTTCTCGAACCGCTTGCGCGCAAGGCCTGCGATCTCCGCGTCCTCGACCGGGAGAATCTGCGGCAGGACCTCGACCACGGTGACCTCGCTGCCCATGGTGCGGAAGAACGAAGCGAACTCGATGCCGATCGCGCCGGAGCCGACAACCAGCAGCGACTTTGGCATCTTCTCCGGCACCATGGCCTCAAAATAGGTCCAGATCAGCTTCTTGTCTGGCTCGAACCCCGGCAGCACGCGCGGCCGCGCGCCGGTCGCGATGATGATATGCTTGGCCTGATAGGTCCCCTCGCCCGCCGCGCCCTTTGGCGCCTCGGCGGCCGACTTCTTCACCGTGATCTTGCCCGGCGCGTCGATGACCGCCTCGCCCCAGATGACCGAAACCTTGTTCTTCTTCATCAGGAAGCCGACGCCGTCGTTCAGCCGCTTTGAGACGCCGCGCGAGCGCTGCACCACGGCCTTCGGATCGTAGGCGACCTTCTCGGCCGACAGCCCATAATCCTTGGCGTGCTGCATGTAGTGAAAAATTTCGGCGGAGCGCAGCAGCGCCTTCGTCGGGATGCAGCCCCAGTTCAGGCAGATGCCGCCGAGATAGGCCTTTTCGACGATCGCCGTCTTGAAGCCGAGCTGCGCTGCACGGATCGCGGTGACGTAGCCGCCCGGCCCGGAGCCGATGATGATGACGTCGAAGGATGTGTCGGCCATGTTTATGAGCTCTTTTTCATCATGCGATCGGATTGAATGCTCGCTTCCGTCATTGCGAGGAGCACTTGCGACGAAGCAATCCAGACCGTTTGCGCGGATGCATCTCTGGATTGCTTCGCTGCGCTCGCAATGACGGTCTACACCATCATCATCACGGGGTTTTCGATCAGCTTCTTGAACTCGCCGATCAGCTCTGCGCCGAGCGCGCCGTCGATGGCGCGGTGGTCGCACGACAAGGTCACGCTCATGATCTGCGCGATCTCGATCTTGCCGGCGCGCACCACGGGACGCTCCTCGCTGGTTCCGACCGCGAGGATGGTCGCGTGCGGCGGGTTGATGACGGCGGTGAAGTGGTTGATGCCATACATGCCGAGGTTGGAGACCGCGGTCGTGCCGCCCTGATATTCCTCGGGCTTCAGTTTGCGCGCGCGGGCGCGGGCGGCAAAGTCCTTCATCTCGCTTGAAATCACCGACAGCGTCTTGGTCTCCGCCTTGCGGATGATCGGCGTGATCAGCCCGCCGGGCATCGCCACGGCGACGCCAATATCCGAATGCTTGTGCTTGACCATGCCGCCCTCGGTCCAGCTCACATTGCAGTCCGGCTTCTTCTGCAGCGCGACCGCCATCGCCTTGATGACAAAGTCGTTCACCGACAGCTTGTAGAGCGGCTTCTTGTCCTTGTCGGTCGGCGCTGCCTTGTTGATCTCTTCGCGCGCGGCGAGGAGTTTGCCGATGTCGCAGTCGATCGTGAGATAGAAATGCGGCACGTTCTGGATCGACGCGGTCAGCCGCTGCGCGATGGTGCGCCGCATGCCGTCATGCGGCACGATCTCGTAGGACCCCGGCTCGAACAGCGCCAGAATCTGCTTGTCCGACATCGACGGCGCGATGGCAGGCGACGGCGCGGGCGCAGCAGCCGGCGCCTTCAGTCCCTTGCCCGATTTCGCTTCTGCGACGTCACGGGCGACGATGCGGCCGTGCGGACCTGATCCCATGATGCGGGAAATCTCGATGCCCGCTTCCTTGGCGAGCCGCCGCGCCAGCGGCGAAGAGAAGATGCGGCCGCCTCCGTTGGCCTGCGGCGCAGGCGCCGCGGCCGGCGCAATCGGCGGCGCGGCGACGACAGGCGCTGGAGCAGCGGCGGGCGCCGGCGCAGGTGCCGGCTTCGGCGCCGGAGCTTCCGCCGCTTTCGGCGCGGGTTTGTTCGCTGCGGCGGCCCCCGCGGCCTTGACGTCCTCGCCGTCGCCGGCGAGCACTGCGATCACGTCATTGACGGCGACGTCCTGGGTGCCCTCGGGCACCACGATTTTGGCCAGCGTCCCCTCGTCGACCGCCTCGACCTCCATGGTCGCCTTGTCGGTCTCGATCTCCGCGATGACATCGCCGGACTTGACCTTGTCGCCCTCTTTTTTCAGCCATTTGGCAAGGTTGCCCTTCTCCATCGTCGGCGACAGCGCGGGCATCAGAATATTGATCGGCATTTTCTAGTGACCTTGTTGCGATCGGGGCGTGGTTGAGCCCATGTCGGTCGGCCGGGCAAGTTCGGCCTCGAACATCTCGACGATGCGGGCAAGCGCATCTTCCTCGGTGTAGTCGCCCTCGCGCGCATAGGCGCGCGCGGCATGGCGTGCGATGTCGACCAGCAGCATGCCCCAGACGTCGGGTTCTTCGAACGCCCGCGTGAAGGCGATGGACAGGCCGCCATCGAGCACGAAGGCACGCAAAACCTCGGTGGCGTCCTCGCGGCCGATCACGTCAGGCGGCAATGGTTGTTCCTGGGGTCCGGCCATGGCTCACCGGTAGCAGACGGCTTTGGCGGCAGCGACCACCTCGTCGGCGGAGGGCAGCGCCAGCTTTTCCAGGTTGTGCGCATAGGGCATCGGCACGTCCTTGCCGGAGACGCGCGTGACCGGCGCATCGAGATAGTCGAACGCGTGCTCCATGATGCGCGCGGCGATCTCGGCGCCGACCCCGCTCTGCTGCCAGCCTTCCTCGACCGTGACAGCGCGTCCGGTCTTTTTCACCGACGCGACGATCGTGTCGGTGTCCATCGGGCGCAGCGTGCGCAGGTCGATCACTTCTGCCTCGATGCCGTCCTTGGCGAGTTCGTCGGCCGCCTTCAGCGCATAGGTCATGCCGTTCGACCAGGAGATGATCGTGACATGGCTGCCCGCGCGGGCAATGCGCGCCTTGCCGATCGGGACCACGTAGTCGGCGAGTTTTGGCACCTCGCCGGAGTGGCCGTACAGCACCTCGTTCTCGAGGAAGATCACCGGATTGGGATCGCGGATCGCGGCCTTGAGCAGGCCCTTGGCGTCGGCGGCCGAATACGGCGCGATCACCTTCAGGCCGGGAACGTGCGAATACCAGGACGAATAGTCCTGGCTGTGCTGGGCGGCGACGCGGGCGGCAGCGCCGTTCGGGCCGCGGAACACGATCGAGCAGCCGAGCTGGCCGCCGGACATATAGAGCGTCTTGGCCGCGGAATTGATGATCTGGTCCATCGCCTGCATGGCGAAGTTGAAGGTCATGAACTCGACGATCGGCTTCAGGCCCGTCAGCGCGGCGCCGACGCCGACGCCGGCAAAACCGTGCTCGGTGATCGGCGTATCGATCACGCGGCGGGCGCCGAACTCCTGCAGCAGCCCCTGGGTGACCTTGTAGGCGCCCTGATATTCAGCGACCTCCTCACCCATGATGAAGACGTCGCCATCGCGCCGCATCTCCTCGGCCATGGCATCGCGCAGCGCCTCGCGAATGGTCATCGTGACCATCTCGGTGCCTGCGGGGATTTCCGGATCGGGCGCAGCGGCGGCTTGCGGCGCGGCAGGTGCAGCCGCCGGCGAAGCCGGCACCTGCGCCTTGGCCGCCGCGGGTGGCGCGGACTCAGCCGCCTTCTCCTGCCTGGCCGGCGCCGATGCCACCTTGGCGAGGTCGGCGGCGCTCTCGCCGTCGGCCAGAATGGTCGCGATCGGCGTGTTCACGGCGACATCGGCGGTGCCTTCGGGGATCAAGATCTTGCCGAGCGTGCCCTCGTCGGTCGCCTCGACCTCCATGGTCGCCTTGTCGGTCTCGATCTCGGCGATCACGTCGCCGGACTTGATCGTCTCGCCTTCCTTCTTGAGCCATTTGGCGAGGTTGCCCTTTTCCATCGTGGGCGACAGCGCAGGCATCAGCACTTGAATTGGCATAGTGGCTCCGGAAAATCAGTCTTTTTGGCTTCGACCTGCAAGAGTTTTGCGCAAGGCATCTGCGCGCGGTCAGTGATAGATGTCGGTATAGAGCTCGGATGCGTCCGGCTCGGGATCGTGCTGGGCGAAATCGGCGGCGTCGTTGACGATCTCGCGCACCTTCGCGTCGATATCCTTCAGCTCCTGCTCGCTGACCTTGGCCGCCAGCAGGCGGCTCCGCACCTGCTCGATCGGATCCTGGTCGTGGCGGACCTTTTCGACCTCTTCGCGGGTCCGATATTTCGCCGGATCCGACATCGAGTGACCGCGATAGCGATAGGTCTGCATTTCCAGGATATAGGGACCATTGCCGGCCCGGCACCACGCGACCGCCTTGTCGCCCGCGGCCTTCACCGCCCGGACGTCCATGCCGTCGACCTGCTCGCCGGGAATGTTGAAGGAGGCGCCACGCTTGGAGAAATCGGCCTGCGCGGAGGCGCGGGCCACCGATGTGCCCATCGCATAGCGGTTATTCTCGATCACATAGACGACCGGCAGCTTCCACAGCTCGGCCATGTTGAAGCTTTCATAGACCTGGCCCTGGTTGGCGGCGCCGTCGCCAAAATAGGTCAGGCTGACGAAATCATTGCCGCGGTAGCGGTTGGCGAACGCAAGTCCGGTGCCGAGCGAGACCTGCGCGCCGACAATGCCGTGGCCGCCATAAAAATTCTTCTCGATGCTGAACATGTGCATCGAGCCGCCCTTGCCCTTGGAATAGCCGCCGCGGCGGCCGGTCAGTTCGGCCATCACGCCCCGCGCCTCCATGCCGGTGGCGAGCATGTGGCCGTGATCCCGGTAGCCGGTGATGACCTGGTCGCCCTTTTTCAGGGCCATCTGCATGCCGACCACGACCGCTTCCTGGCCGATGTAGAGGTGGCAGAAGCCGCCGATCGCGCCCATGCCGTAGAGCTGGCCAGCCTTCTCCTCGAAGCGCCGGATGAGGAGCATGTCCCGCAGCGCGGTCAATTCCTGCTCTTTGGTGAACTCCGGGGGCGAGCCGTCGGCCTTGTCCTGCCCTGCTTCCTTCGTGACGGTCTTCTTGGGTACGGCGGCCATGGCAATTCCGGGTGAGAGAATGAAGGCCCCTCTCTAACCCAACTCAAACGGCTGTAAAAGGATTGCTTGGCCGGAGAAAAGCTCCGCCTTTGCCGCAGTGCAGCGGAACAAGAATCGATCCAAATCGAGCCGTCGCGCGCCGCGCGCCCGTCCGGTTGCAGCGCCGCTTCCATCAACTTTGAAAGGCGCCGACATGCATTCATTTCAAAAAGGCGAGCGGTGGCGCAATGGCATTGCGCCGCGGCTTCAATCCGTCGCGCGCCCTGGCCGGCCTTGTGCCGGACAAGCCCGGGCGTGACGAAGTTGAAAGATCAACGAAACCGGAGATGGCTGCGCGACAGCTCGCTGATCTACGAGCAGCCCATCAGCCGCATCCCGCGCTCGAGCTCCGTGCGCATCAGGCCGAGCGCCCGCTCGACCCCGCTCTGGCCGGCGGCGGCCAGCGGATAGAGATAGAACCGGCCGATCCCGCGACCGCCTTGGCGCCAAGCGCGAGCGCCTTGAGGACGTACGTTCCGCGCTGGATGCCGCCATCCGTCATGACATCGAGCCGATAGCCGACGGCATCGACGATGTCGACCAACTGGTCGAACGCCGCTCGCGAGCCGTCGAGCTGCCGGCCGCCGTGGTTCGACAACACGATGCCGGAGCAACCGATCTCGACAGCGCGCCTCGCATCCTCGACCGACATGACGCCCTTCAGACAGAATTTTCCGTTCCACAGCCGCACCATCTCGGCGACGTCGTCCCAATTCATCGCGGGGTCCAGCATTTCGGTGAAATAGCGGCCGATCGACATGGCGGAACGACGCTGGTGAACGGCAGCACATGGGCAAACAGCATCACGAACACACCGACCGGACCGGCCAGCACGATCGAGTGCCAGAATGCGAAGCGCAGGACAAGATGGAAGCGGCGGCGCAGCCGGTCAGGGATGCGCCGCCGCCTTTCCGCTGCAAAAACGCCGATCAGAAGAAGCCGAGCTTCTTCGGGCTGTAGCTGACCAAAAGGTTCTTGGTCTGCTGATAATGGTCCAGCATCATCTTGTGGGTCTCGCGGCCGATGCCGGACTGCTTGTAGCCGCCGAACGCCGCATGCGCCGGATAGGCATGGTAGCAGTTGGTCCAGACCCGGCCGGCATGGATGGCGCGGCCGAACCGGAAGCAGCGGTTGGCATCGCGGCTCCAGACCCCGGCGCCGAGGCCATAGAGCGTGTCATTGGCGATGGCGAGCGCCTCGTCGTCGGTCTTGAAGGTGGTGACCGACACCACGGGCCCAAAGATCTCCTCCTGAAAAATCCGCATCTTGTTGTGGCCGCGGAACACGGTCGGCTGCACGTAGTAGCCGCCTTCGAGATCGCCGTTCAGATTGGCCTGGGCCCCGCCGGCCAGCACCTGGGCTCCCTCCTTCTTGCCGATATCGATGTAGGAGAGGATCTTTTCGAGCTGATCGTGCGAGGCCTGCGCACCGATCATGGTCGCCGCTTCGCGCGGATCGCCCTGCTTGATGGCGGCGACGCGCTTCAGCGCGCGCTCCATGAAGCGCTCATAAATGTCCTCCTGGACCAGCGCCCGGCTTGGACAGGTGCAGACCTCGCCCTGGTTCAGCGCGAACATCACAAAACCTTCGATCGCCTTGTCGAAGAAGTCGTCGTCCTCGGCCGCGACGTCCTTGAAGAAGATGTTCGGCGACTTGCCGCCGAGTTCGAGCGTCACCGGAATGAGGTTCTGGCTGGCATATTGCATGATCAGCCGCCCCGTCGAGGTCTCGCCGGTGAAGGCGATCTTTGCGATCCGGGAGCTCGAGGCCAGCGGCTTGCCGGCTTCCAGGCCAAAGCCGTTGACGATGTTGAGAACGCCGGGCGGGAGCAGATCGCTGATAAGTTCAGCCCACACCATGATCGAGGCCGGCGTCTGTTCGGCGGGCTTCAGCACGACGCAGTTGCCTGCGGCGAGCGCCGGGGCGAGCTTCCAGCACGCCATCAGCAGCGGGAAATTCCAGGGAATGATCTGGCCGACCACGCCGAGCGGCTCGTGAAAATGATAGGCGACCGTGTCCTGGTCGATCTCGCCGATGGTACCTTCCTGGCCGCGCACGACGCCGGCAAAATAGCGGAAGTGGTCGATGGCGAGCGGCAGATCGGCGGCGCGGGTCTCGCGGATCGGCTTGCCGTTGTCCCAGGTCTCGGCGATCGCAAGCTTTTCGAGATTGGCCTCCATGCGGTCGGCGATGCGGTTCAGGATCAGCGCGCGCTCGACGACGCTGGTGCGTCCCCAGGCGTCCTTGGCGGCATGCGCCGCATCGAGCGCGGCTTCGACGTCGGCGGCATCGGAACGCGCAATCTTGCAGACGACCTTGCCGGTCACCGGCGAGACGTTGTCGAAATATTTGCCCGAGCGCGGCGCGATAAACTTGCCGCCGATGAAATTGTCATAGCGCTCCGCGAAGGGAACGCTTCTGGTGTTGAGAAATTCCGGCTTGTTCATGGTTCACTCCCGTTGCTGTGGCTGTTCTGGACGTCGCCGCACGTGAACGGCGAGGCGATCGTGACTTGGCCGATGCTCGCCGTTCGCGTCGTTGCGACTGCGGGAGACGATGGCGCTCAGCGGAGGGATTTGTCAGCCCGGGCAGACCTGATCGCCCTGCCGACCTGTCGCAGATCTGCGACAGTTCTGGGTTCTGAACGTTCGTCATGGCCGGGCAATACCGGAGTCGGGCGCTCGGCGTTGCCCCGCAACAGACTGAACATCCTGCAGCTTATGCTCGCACCTACCGGATGTTATGCCTTGCAACGACGACCCGGAAAATTTGTCGATCGAACCCGGCTGCGGGAGCCAATTCGAAATGCTGGAGACGAGGATTTTCAACAGCCCGACTGAAAGCGTCATCTCGGAGATCCACGAGATACAAGGTCGGATCTTTGAGCATCCATTTGCGCTCGAGAAAATCAGGGAACGGGTCGCCGGAAAGGCAACCTTCCTTTCCATTCACGCGTATTCCGACCGCGGAATTGTCGGCTTCAAGACCGGCTTCTCCATCGGCAGCGGTGCCTTCTACAGCTGGATTGGCGGAGTCGATCCGGACCACAGAAGGCTCGGCCTGGGCAAGCGCATGATGCTGCTGCAACATCAGGAGCTGAAGGCCCTGGGATTTGTCAAAGTACAGACGAAGACGCAGAACAGATTCCGCGACATGATCATCTTGAATCTCAAATCCGGATTTGAAATCGTCGACACCTTCGTCGAAGAAGGCAAGGGATTCCAGATTTTGCTGGAGAAACGGTTATGAAGGCGTCACGAGCCGCCGACGATCAGTGTGCGGGCCGCAGCTCGAACTGCTTCAACTTGCGGTGGAGCGTGGCGCGGCTGACGCCGAGCGCTTTTGCGGCGGCGGAGACGTTGCCGCCCGCACGCAGCAATGCGCGCTGCAGGACGCTGCGCTGGCCGCTGACGAGCTGATCGCAGGTCGCATGGGCTCCGCCGATGAGATCGGCCGCCGGCACGGGCCGCAGTGCAGCTCCCTGTGCCATGCCAAGCAGCGCGCGCGCCGATCGGCTCGCGCCGATCACGAGATCATCGGCATCGATCGCCAAGAGGCCGCCGCAACCGCCCTCGGCCGCTTGTGTCAGCACGATGCGCGCACCGGCGAACGCTGCGCGGAACAGATCGGCCTCGATGCGCCGCACCGCGTCATTGACGGCCAGATCGATCAAGGCGGTGAAGGCGTCCGTGCGATCGGCGCGGCAGGAGGACACGTCGAGCACGCCGACGAGATTTGCATTGTGGTCGTAGATCGGCGCCGCGGTGCAGCTCAGAAGCGTGTTGCGGCTGAAAAAGTGCTGCTCGCGGTCGATGGTGAGCGCGCGCTGCTCGACCAGGCAGGTGCCAATACCGTTGGTGCCCTCGTGCGCCTCGCTCCAGACTGCGCCGGTCCAAAGCCCCCAGGACTCGAAGGTCTTGTCGTCTCCCGCCACGCCGCGCCGATCGACCGGCACGCCGCAGCCATCGGCCAGCAGGACACAGCAGCCGTTGACGCCGACGGCGTGATACAGACGATCCATGACGGGTTTCGCGGCGCCAAGCAGCGGGCCGACCCGCTCCCGGGCCTCGCGCAATTCGCCATCCGACAATCGCTGGGGCGCCCGGGCGCGAACGGGATCAAGCCGATGTAACCGGGCGGAGCGGCGCCAGGAGGCGACCAGCGCGGACCTTGCCGCCTGGCCGGACGCGATCGCAGCCTCGATGCGGGCCGCATGATGGGCAAGCGGTTGCTGTGCCATCAAGCCTTAGTCTCCTCCCATCGGACGATTTAGGGCGCGCCGGGCGAAAACGAGTTGATCTGCATCAAATCCGGAAGCGGCAGCGGCACCCGCGCCTCGCCCACGGAAATCAGTCGAAACTGTGGAGGATCATTTTTCTCAGTTCGGCGTGTTCATCCGAACCAGATCATGCGGATTGACGTAGTCGAGCTGGAAACGGGCGCGCTCGTCCAGCATGTCGGGATCGATATGGTCGGAGCGGAGCAGCGAGACGCGCTGCTCGCTTTCGGCGCGTTCCTTCTTCAGGCGCGCAAGCTCGGAGGTGAGCGCAATGATCTCCTGGTCGAGCTCCTGCTGCGCGTTCAGCCCGTAATGGCCCGTATAGGCATTGACGCCGAAATAGCCGACCAGCGCCGCCGCCATCGTGTAGAGGGCAAGGCCGGTGAGAAACGATTTCAGGCGGGCGCGGGTGACCATGCGCCGGAGGATGGAGCGATGCGGTTAATGGAGTGCTAAGAGCCGGCCAAGTCCACAGCCCGTCATGCCCCGCTCCAAGGGGGGCATCCGGTAATCCGAGGAGCCGTTTTTCGCACGACTTGGGCCGCAGACTACTGGATTGCCCGGTCAAGCCGGGCAATGACGGCATGGATGGAGGCGCCGCTCGTCTGTTACCTGGTCTGCTTCTCGACGAAGGCAGCAAAAGCCGTGAGATACTGCGCGAGGATCTGCTGCAGGGTTTCCTTGACGCATTCGCCCTGGTCGTTGAAGGCGTCGCCGACCGCGTTCAGATAGGTCTCCGGCTGGCCCATGATCGCCCCGGAAATGCCGGGCAGGATGTTCTGCAGATGCTTGGCCGCGCTGACGCCGCCGAGCGGCCCCGGCGAGTTGGAGATGATGCCGACCGGCTTGCCGAGGAACGAGCTCTTGCCATAAGGGCGCGAGGCGACGTCGATGGCGTTCTTCAGGACGCCCGGGATCGAGCGGTTGTATTCGGGGGTCACGAAGATCACCCCATCGGACTTCTGCAGCTTTTCGCGGAGCGACAGCCAGTCGGCCGGCGGCGCGGCCTCCAGGTCCTGGTTGAAGAACGAGATGTCATGCAGCGTCGTCACGTCGAGCTTCAGGCTGGCGGGGGCGACTTTCGCCAGGGCATTGGCGATCTTCAGCGAAAAGCTCTCCTTGCGGAGGCTGCCGACGATGACGACGATGGAGTGCGGAGCGGCCATGGCATGTCCTTGTTTGGAAGGGAAAGGCCGCCTTCCCTAGCGCTGCGGCCAAAAAGATGCAAGTGCATGGACCGGCGGTTTGTGGAAACGCAGCGTTCGCCGGTGGGAGATGATGATGAAGCCCTGCCACGCGCCCCTCAGTGCCGATGCGGGGATCGGAATACCCGCCCAACCTCCCCGGCTAACCCGGCCTTAACTATCGGGGCCATTTCGGCAAAAGAATAATAAAGCCAAGCGCGGAAGCTTAAGAAACCGGTACGCACCCGCCCATAGCTTGCACGCAGTTTGACTGGGCAGAAGCCCAGGCCCCACGGGGAGAATCGCCGTGCTGACCGTTTATGACTGCATAGCCAACGAGCACGATCTGCGGCTCGTGTTTCTTGCGGCGATCATTTGTACGCTGGCTTCGTTCACAGCCGTCACGCTCCTGCATCACGTCCGCAAGTCAACGGGTCACATGCGCCACGCATGGCTCGCTGTCGCCGCTGTCGCAACCGGGTTCGGGATCTGGGCCACGCATTTCATCGCAATGCTGGCATTTTCGCCGGGGATTCCGAGCGCCTACAACATCAGCCTGACCATTCTTTCGCTGATCGGTGCGATCACCATTACCGCAGCAGGCCTTGCGGTCGCCCTGTCGGCGGCATCGCGATGGGCGACCTGGATCGGCGGCATGATCGTCGGCGGCGGCATTGCCGTGATGCACTACACCGGAATGGCCGCTTTCGAAATTGCCGGGCGACTGCTCTGGGACGTGCCGCTGGTGGTGGCCTCGATTGCGCTCGGTGCAGCGCTGGGCGCACCGGCGATCGGCATAGGTCTGCGCGGCACAACGATGAAATGGCGGCTAAGCGGTGCGCTGCTGCTCACCGCTGCAATTTGCAGCCATCATTTCACCGCCATGGGCGCGGTCACGATCGTTCCCGATCCGACCATTGCAGTCTCCGGATCGGCGCTGCCAACGAGCTGGCTGGCCTTGGCCGTTGCGTTCGCGAGCTTCACGATCATCTTGCTTTGCTTCGCAGGACTGGCGCTCGATCTCCGCGACCACCGCCGCTCGGAGCTCGAAGCCGACCGCATGCGCGGCCTCGCCAATGCCGCCGTCGAAGGACTCATCGTCTGCGAGCATGAGCTCATCACGACGGCGAACAACAGCTTCACACTGCTTGCCGGGACGCGCGAGGACGACGTCATCGGAGACGCGTTCGCGACCTATTTCCCGGAAAGAGACCTGCATGCAAAGCTGCTCGCACAACCCAATCAGCCGGTGGAAACCGAGCTGCGCCACCGCGACGGCTCGACGATCCCGGTCGAACTGATCCTTCGCTTCATCGATTTCGCGGGCAAGCCGCATCAGGCGGTCGCGGTGCGCGATTTGAGGGCGCGCAAGCACGCCGAGCAGCATATCAGGTTTCTGGCCCACCATGACGTGCTGACCGGGCTCCCCAACCGCAGCAGATTCAACCAGAAGCTCGATCAGGACATTGAAGCCGCAATCGGCGCGGGTCATTGCGTGGCCGTGCTTTGCCTCGATCTCGATCGCTTCAAGGAGATCAACGATCTCTTCGGTCACGCCACCGGCGACATGGTGCTGCAGCGGGTCGGCAAGACCGTGAGCGCCCTGCTCGACCCGAGCCACATGTTGGCGAGGCTGGGTGGCGACGAATTCGCGATCATCCTGCCGGCGATCTCCAGTCCGGGCGTCGCCGGCCGGCTTGCGGAAAACATCCTCGAAGCGTTGCGGACCGAGAACGATCGTTCCGGCACCACCGCGCTGATGTCGACCAGCATCGGCATCTCGATCTGTCCAAGCGACGCGACGGATCGTCAGTCGCTGCTCAGCCACGCCGACACGGCGCTCTATCGCGCGAAAATGGAAGGGCGAGGCACCTATCGGTTCTTTGAAGCGACCATGGGCGCGGAGGTCCGCGATCGCCGGCTCATGGACCATGACCTGCGTCATGCCGTCTCACGCGGCGAACTCAGCCTGATGTATCAGCCGCAGAAAAAGATCGCGACCGGCGAGATCATCGGCTTCGAGGCGCTGCTGCGCTGGCGGCACGGCAGTCGCGGCCAGGTGCCGCCAAATCTCTTCATTCCGGTGGCCGAGGAGAGCGGCACCATTCTCCAGATCGGCGAATGGGTGCTGCGGACGGCCTGTAGCGAAGCTGCGCATTGGAGCCGTCCGCTTAACGTCGCGGTCAATGTCTCGCCGGTCCAGCTCCACAACGAGAATTTTGCGCATCTCGTGCACGAAATTCTCATTCAGTCCGGATTGCCGCCGGCCCGCCTCGAGATCGAAATCACCGAGACTGCGCTCGTCCGCGATCTCAAGCGTGCACTCGCGACACTTCGCCAGCTCAAGGCGCTCGGCGTGCGGATCGCAATGGACGATTTCGGTACCGGATATTCCTCGCTGTCCAACCTGCGTGCGTTCCCGTTCGACAAGATCAAGATCGACCGATCCTTCATCAAGTCGGTCGATGCCAACGGCCAGGCGGCGGCCATCGTGCGCGCCGTGCTCGGGCTCGGGCGAGGTCTCAGCCTGCCAGTCCTGGCGGAAGGCGTGGAGACGCCGGGCGAGCTCGATTTCCTGTCCAACGAGCTCTGCGATGAAGTCCAGGGCTATCTGCTTGGCCGGCCGGCCAGCATCCAGGAGTATCGGCAAATCACAAACGGCCGCTCTGACGCCGAATCGCCGGTCCACCCGGCCGGCCATACAGTCAGAAAAATAAAGCGCGTGGTCGGCGAATGATGAGCCGCCCTTTCGGGCGGCCCTTCGCGCTTGCTCAGGCAAGAACTCAGATCGTCGGATTCCACGCCGAGGGGATCAGCCGGTAGCCGTTGCCGTCCTTCTCGACATGGCCGATCGAGGGGAATGTGAAGTGGAAGCCGACCACGGTCGCCTTCTCGGCTGCCGCCATGTCGTAGAATTTGTGGCGGGTCTGCTGCGCCATATCGCCATCGACGTCGAAGACGACATGCCAGTCGGGATTGCGCAAAAACAGCTCTGGAATGTTGGTGACGTCGGACTGGATCAGCACTTTTGCGCTGCCCGAGGCCACGGCGAAGGAGGTATGCCCCGGCGTGTGGCCCGGCGTTGCGATCGAGGTGATGCCGGACGCGATCTCCTTGTCCCAGTCGTATCGCGTCACCTTGGATTCGATGCCGGCAAAGGTCTTTTTCACATTGGCAAAATAGTTCTTCATCATCTCATTGGACTGGGCTTTGGCAGTGTTGTCGTCGCTGGTCCAGAACTCCCAGTCCTTGGCCGGCACCATGATCTCCGCATTCGGAAACGCCAGCCCGCCATCGGCGGCGCGGATGCCGTTGGTGTGGTCCGGATGCAGATGCGACAGGATGACGATGTCGATGCTCTTGGCGTCGACCCCGGCGGCGGCGAGGTTTTGCAGCGTGCGGCCGACCGCACCCTTGCTCGGCTCGAGATTGCCGACGCCATTGCCGCTGTCGATCAGGATCAGTTTTGTGCCGGTGTTGATCAGCTGCGGGTTGAACGGCACCGTCACCATGCCCTTGGGCATATAGGCCGCGTCCGCCGCGGCCAGCGCCTCGTCCTTGGCGACGTTGGTGACGAATTTTTCGGGCATCGGAAAAGAGCGCGCCCCGTCATTGATCGAGGTGCACTCGTAGTCGCCGACCTTGTAGCGATAGAAGCCGGGCGCCTGGGCGCCTGACGGTTGCACCGCAGCGTGCGCCCTCGGCATGCCCTGCGATCCCAGCACACCGGCCGCGCCGGCGAGCGCCGCGCCTGCCAGCAATTGACGTCGGCTCAGATCAGACATCGCAAAATTCCTCCCCTTGATCGTTCCGCAACATTTTTTGGCGCAAAGCGCCCTGCCCGGGCAGACAACATGTCCGCCCAGCGTCTCAAACACCGCAACAGGCCGAGTTCATCCAGCCTTGTTTGGATTGATCAGAAACTTCTCGCCGGTGGCGCGCTTGGCATAGGCGGCGACGTTTTCGAGATCGAGCGCCTCCTGCAGCGATACGACCTTGGTGTAATGGCTGGCAAAGGTGGTCTTCAGCTCGTCGACCACGCGCTGCCGCAGTTTTGCTGCATCTGCCTGCCCGATCTTCATCAAAAACGGGAACAGCAGCCAGCCGCCGATGCCCCAGGCCATGCCGAAGGAGCGCACCAGCTCGGTCGGGCGGGTGTCGAGGCCGCCATAGATGTAGACCTGCTTGTGCACATTGGTGCCGTAGCGGCTGTAGACCTTTGCGGTCTTGATGGCCGCGGCCTCCATGCCGGTGAGGATCTGGCCCGCCAGCCGGCCGCCGCCGATGGCGTCGAAGGCGATGGTGGCGCCGGTTTCGACCAGCGCATTGGTAAGCTCGTCCATGAAGGCCGGCGAGGTGGAATCGACCACATATTTTGCGCCGATATTGCGCAAAATCTCGGCCTGCTCCTGGCTCCGCACGATGTTGACCAGGGCAATGCCGTCCTTCAGGCAGATCTTGTTCAGCATCTGGCCGAGATTGGAGGCGGCGGCCGTGTGCACCAGCGCCTTGTGGCCCTCGCGGCGCATGGTCTCGGTCATGCCGAGCGCCGTCAGCGGATTGACGAAGCAGGAGGCGCCTTCGGCCGGCGTGGTCCCGGCGGGCAGCGGCAGGCACTCGCCGACCTTCAGGCAGCGGTACTGGGCGTACATGGCGCCGCCGATCATCGCGACGGTCTTGCCCATCAGCGCTTTCGCAGCGTCCGACGAGCCGGTGGCAATCACGACGCCGGCGCCCTCATTGCCGACCGGCATGGAGTCGTCGAGCCGTCCGGCCATCGCGCGCATGCCGGCGTCGGGGACCCTCGCGGTGATCACAGGCGCATCCTTGGTGCCCGCCGCCTTGGCCGTCGACATGTCGGCGGCGCCGACCAGAAGGCCGAGGTCCGACGGGTTGATCGGCGTCGCCTCGACCCGCACCACGACCTCGTCGGGCCCGGGCTCGGGCGTCGGCACGCTGAGCAGCGAGATTTCCAGCTCGCCGCCTGTCTTGATCACCGACCGCAGTTGCAGTCCGTTTCTGCCGTCACTCATCGATCCCTCCCCCGTCTTCTTGGTTGTTCAAGCCAGCGCCTTTAGCGCGGCGCGGCCGGCATATTTCGCCTGCTTGCCGAGCTGCTCCTCGATGCGCAAAAGCTGGTTGTATTTTGCGGTCCGATCGGAGCGCGCCAGCGAGCCGGTCTTGATCTGCCCGCAATTGGTCGCGACCGCGAGGTCGGAGATCGTGGAATCCTCGGTCTCGCCGGAGCGGTGCGACATCACGGCGGTGTAGCCGGCCTTGTAGGCCATCTCGACCGCGGCGAGCGTCTCGGTGAGCGTGCCGATCTGGTTGACCTTGATCAGGATCGAGTTGGCGCGGCCGTGTCTGATGCCGTCGGCAAGCCGCGTCACATTGGTGACGAACAGATCGTCGCCGACCAGCTGGCACTTCTTGCCGACGAGATCGGTGAGCTCCTTCCAGCCTTCCATGTCGTCCTCGCTCATGCCGTCCTCGATCGAGACGATCGGATAGCGGCTGGCGAGGTCGGCGAGATACTTTGCCTGCTCGGAGCGCGAGCGGGTCTTGCCCTCGCCGCCATAGACGTAAGCGCCATCCTTGAAGAACTCGGTGGCGGCGCAATCCAGCGCCAGCATCACGTTCTCGCCGGCCTTGTAGCCGGCCTTGCCGATCGCGCTCATGACAAATTCGAGCGCGGCATCTGCCGACGGCAGGTTCGGCGCAAAGCCGCCCTCATCGCCGACATTGGTGTTGTGGCCGGCCTTTTTTAACTCGCCGCGCAGCGTGTGGAAGATTTCCGAGCCGCAGCGCAAGGCTTCGGCAAAGGTCGCCGCCCCCACCGGCATGATCATGAATTCCTGGAAATCGATCGGGTTGTCGGCATGCACGCCGCCATTGACGATGTTCATCATCGGCACCGGCAAAGTGCGCGCGGATGTCCCGCCGACATAGCGGTAGAGCGGCATGTCGAAGGACGCGGCGGCGGCCTTGGCGCAGGCCAGCGAGACGCCGAGGATGGCGTTGGCACCGAGCCGGTTCTTGTTCGGCGTGCCGTCGAGCTCGATCAGGGTCTGGTCGATCAGCACCTGGTCTTCGACCGAGCGGTCGGTCAGCGCCTCAAAGATCTCGCCGTTGACGGCATCGACCGCCTTGCGCACGCCCTTGCCGAGATAGCGCGACTTGTCATTGTCGCGCAGCTCGACGGCCTCATGGGCGCCGGTCGAGGCGCCCGAGGGCACGGCAGCGCGCCCCATCGCGCCATCTTCCAGCACGACGTCGACCTCGACGGTCGGATTGCCGCGGCTGTCCAAAATTTCGCGGCCGATGATATCGACGATGGCGGTCATGAGTGCCTCTTTGGGATGCCTGAAGGGATGGGATTGAGGCCGCTTCTACCGCAACGAAACGGGGGCGAAAAGGCCGGGTGACGCGAGGCCGACGATTGGGATAAGACCCGGGGCCGGAGACCTCAACAGATGCCCAAAAAGCCCGCAACGACAGCCCACCCGGACGGCCTGCAGCTCGGCCGCGCCGTTGAATGGCCGCAAACGCCGGAGGAGGCGAAACTCGACGCCGTGCCAAATCCGCAAGCCGGCACCGACTATCTGGTGCGCTTCACGGTGCCGGAGTTCACCTCGATCTGCCCGGTCACCGGCCAGCCGGATTTCGCGCATCTGGTCATCGATTATGCGCCTGGCAGGTTTCTGCTGGAGTCGAAATCGCTCAAATTGTTTGTCGCAAGTTTCAGGAATCACGGCGCCTTCCACGAGGACTGTACCGTGATGATCGGCAAGCGGATAACAGCCGAGATCAAGCCAAAATGGCTGCGCATCGGCGGCTACTGGTATCCGCGCGGCGGCATCCCGATCGACGTGTTCTGGCAGACCGGCAAGCTGCCGAAGGGCCTGTGGGTGCCCGAGCAGGGCGTCGCGCCGTATCGGGGGCGCGGGTGAGCGCTCGGTTGGCGATATCCTGCCAACGGTGCACGGCAAATGCGATATGGCCCACATCGCTCTCGGCAGAGGACAAAGCGAGAATCGCGGCCGAAATACGGACCAGTCCGATCGCAGGTCACAAGCTGCTCGTCATGCAGTTCGGCTTCACGATGCAGGAGGCCAAAGCCCTCACGCTCCATGTGACGCGCAAAAAGGGCGAATGCCATCGGTGCCATCGCCCCGTGACGGACGGCGCTTCGATCTGCTCACATTGTCGATCGGCCAATCTCGATTGGTAGGCCCTGGACAATGGTGGTGCCGGGACTGGCCGCACCGACGCACTTGATCTGCTGACAAACGCCAACTCTCGACGTCCCGGACGGCTTGACGTTCAAACCTGTTCGCACTAAAAAGACTGATCAGTCGGTTTTTATAATGCCAAAAATCAGCCAGGCCAAACGCGACGCGCGTCAGCAGCAGATTCTTGACGCTGCCCTGGCGTGCTTCTCCGAGAACGGGTTTCACCAGACCGCCATGGCGGACATTGTCCGGCGTTCGGGCCTGAGCCAGGGCGCAGTCTACCTGTATTTCCAGTCCAAGGATGACCTGATCGCGGCGCTGGCGACAGACCGTCACCGGCAGGAAGCGCTGTTGAACGACGTCGCCCAGCATGCCGGCGACCCCATCGAAGGGCTGCGGGTGCTGGCGCGCGGCTACGCGCGCTGGCTGACCGACCCTGCCGCCGAGCAGACCCGACGCGTCGGCGTCAACGGTTGGGCCGAGGCGTTGCGAAACGAGCGGGTCCGCGCCGGCGTCATCGAAGGCATCGAAAGCGCGCGCAGCGTGATCGTCCTGCTGGTCGAGCGGGCGCAATCCAAGCGCCTGCTGTCCCGCGACCTGAGCGCGGATGCGATCGCGCGCACGCTTGTCGCGCTGTTTCAGGGGTTCGTGCTGCAAATCGTCTGGAACGAGCCGGTCGATGTCGAGGCCGCCCTCGCCGTCCTCGACCGGATGCTCGCTGGACTTGCAACACAAGGCACGCGCGCCGCGGCGCGCAAGAAGCGGACGCCCTGATCATGGATGTGCAGGGATTGCTGGCCGGGATCGGGACCGGGCTTGCGGGAGGGTTCACATCGGGGCTGCTCGGCGTCAGTCCCGGCGGCGGGCTGGTCGTTTTCTCCGTGTTGCTGCTTGGCGCAGAACAGCACGTGGCACAGGGCATCTCGCTGGTGGCGCAGATCCCGCCGACGAGTCTCGCCGGCATCAGGCGTTATCGCGAGAAGGCCGGCCGCCCCCCTTTGCGCTGGCTGGTGGTGCTCGCGACCGGCTTCGTCGCCGGCGGCGTCATCGGCGCTTACGCCGCAAGTTTTGCATCGCGCAGCGCCCTGCAATGGACTTATGTCGCCTATCTGGCGCTGCTCGATGTCATGCTGCTGCTCCGTCGCGAGCACAAGAAGGCGGACGAGGCGCAAGGCCCCATTGCCCACGACCTGCACTGGGCTGCACTGTCGATCGTCGGCCTCGTCGCGGGATGGTCATCCGGCTTCATGGGGATTGGCGGCGGACTTGCGACGGTGGTGGGCCTCAACGCGCTGCTGCGCGTGCCTCAGCATCAGGCCCAGATGATCAGCCTTGTGCTTTCACTGATCCCCACTACGTTGCCATCCGCCTGGGTCTATTGGCAGCAGGGATGGTCATCGTCGTGGTGGGTGCTGGCCGGGGTCATTGGCGGCCTGACCATCGGCAACGACATTGGGGCCCGTCTCGCCAACCGGGTGGATCACGCGGCACTGCGCCTGATGATGATCGTCTTCGTCTCGGCAATGGCGATCTACATGGCCTACAATGCGCTGAGCTGAGCCGCCCCGTATCGCGGGCCGGCTAAATGTCTGCTCGTCTATTCTACGGGGCGCGATTTGGTCGCGTATCGCGCGTCATCGGGTTTCCAGAACGCGAAGCGGTCGGCCGCGATCTCCAGTCGCGGCGCGAGCCCAATGGCCCGAAACTTGGCGTCAACGTCAGACCAGTCATGGCTGTCTGCAAAATGCAGGACGTGCTCGGCCGCCAGGACATCGCCATAGTGCTTTCGGTTCCCCTCGGATGCGAGCGTCAGAAGACGCGTGGGGTCTCCATCGACCTGATGCGTGTGAATGTCATGATCGATCGCGTAGGTGCGAATTCGCCAGCTTCCACCCGCCGCGATCCACCATTGCAGCGTATCCGGAACATCCGCATGGTCGACCAGGCGCTCCTCGATCTGACGGGCATAGCTGCTTCGAACCGTCAGTATTGCCAGAACAAGCGTACCCTGCATTGCGATACTCCGCGCCTACTGATTCAGGCCGCCACGTCAGGCCGCTTCGCCGCATCGGCCGGCACGCGCGTCCTGAGCAGGGCGGCGCAGACGAGGCCGAGCGCGATGATGATGGTCGCGGTCGTGAGCAGGGTCGCGAGCTTGCCGATATTGTGCAGGCCAAAGCCATAGACGATCGGCCCGACGGTCTGCCCCATGAAGAAGAAGAACGAATGCAGCGACAGCGCGGTGGCGCGCGCCTCCACGGACAATTCGCTGGCGAACACCTGCAGGCAGCCGTGGATCATGTAAAAACCCCAGCCCATCACCAGCATGTTGAGGAACTGCAGCTTCCAACCCGGACCGAACGCGATCGCAATAAGCTGGAAGCCGACCAGCGAGGCGCCCGCGATCATCATGCCCTTGACGCCGAGCCGCGGCAGGAAGCGCGACACGGTCAGGGTATAGAACAAGCCGCCGACGGCAAATCCGGCGATCACGAGACCCGCGATCGACAGCGAGGGCTCGCCGAGCTCGACCAGAAAGGCGGCAATATAGGGAAACAGGCCGAGCACGCAGCAGCCCTCGACGAAAACCGCCGAATAGCAGATGCGCGCATTCGGGTTCGCGAAGATGGTGCGGTAGCCCTGCTTGAGCGCCGCCAGGGTGGTTTTCGGCGGATGCGTCAGCGCAGCGCCGCGAAAACCCATCGCGACCGCGATGGACGAAACGAGCACCAGGCCGCCGAGCACGGCGAGCACGCCGCGCCAGCCGAGGAAATCGCCGATCAGGCCGGACACCGAGGCACCCAGGAGATTGCCTGTCATCGAGCCCGCCAGCGTGCGGCCGATCGCGATCTGGCGCTTCTCAGGCCCGACGAGATCGCTGGTCAGCCCCAGCGCCACCGGAAACACCCCGCCCGCGCCGATCCCGGCCAGAATCCGCGTGGCAAACAGCAGCGCGAACGAGTCCGAAAGGGCGCCGAGCACATTGGAGACGCCAAGCAGCGCCAGGCAGACGATGATCAGCCGCGCCTTGCCAAACAGGTCGGCGGCGGCGCCGACCAGCGGCTGGATGATCGCGAAGGTGAAGGCGAACACGGCGGCAAAGCCCGCCGCCCTCGCGATGCTGACGCCGAAATCGGCGGCGACATGCGGCAGCACCGGATCGAGTGCCCGCACCGAGAGGCTTGCGGCAAAGCTTGCGAGCGCAATGATGTTGAGCGCCGGCGGCAGTTTTTGGCTCTGCGGTCGCGCGAGCGTCCGATGCATCAGGCGGCTTTGCGCTTGGCGAGCGCGTCAAAAGCCTGCAGGGTGCGGATCAAACCCTCGAACTCGGCGAGCGGCACCATGTTCGGGCCATCGGACGGTGCGCGGTCGGGATCCGGATGGGTCTCGATGAAGACGCCGGCGACGCCGACCGCGACCGCGGCGCGCGCCAGCACCGGGACGAACTCGCGCTCGCCGCCCGACGAAGCCCCCTTCCCGCCCGGCTGCTGCACCGAATGAGTGGCATCGAAAATGACCGGCGCGCCCGTGGTGCGCGAAAGGATCGGCAGCGCGCGCATGTCGGAGACCAGCGTGTTGTAGCCGAAGGAGGCGCCGCGCTCGGTGACCAGCACATCGCGATTGCCGCCGCCGGTGATCTTGGCCACCACATTGGCCATGTCCCAGGGCGCCAAAAACTGGCCCTTCTTGACGTTGACGATCTTGCCGGTCGCTGCCGCGGCGAGCAGCAGATCGGTCTGCCGGCACAGGAAGGCCGGGATCTGCAGGATGTCGACAGCCTGCGCAACCTCGGCGCATTGCGCCGCCTCATGAACGTCCGTCAGGACCGGCAGGCCGAGCGAGGACCTGATCTCGGCGAAGATCGGCAGCGACTCTTTCAGGCCAAGGCCCCGCGCCGCGCGCGCGCTGGTGCGGTTGGCCTTGTCGAAGGAGGTCTTGTAGACGAGCCCGATCCCGAGCCGGCCAGAGATCTCCTTCAGCACGCCGGCGACTTCGAGCGCATGCGCGCGGCTCTCGAGCTGGCAGGGACCGGCGATCACCGCCAGCGGGAGAGCATTGCCGAAGCGCACGGAGCCGACGCTGACCACGGGCGAAGCGGAATTTTGGGCATCCACGGTGATTTTCCCCAAATTGTCGGCGCGACCATAGGGTCTGAACGTCCCCGATCAAGCCGGTTATCATACCGCGGCTCCGGCGCCCCGGAATATCAGGGTTGCGCCGGACGGTTTTGAGGCCTCGGACGGACGCCGCTTACTTCATCACCGAAAACGCCGTCGGCACCAGAAGCTGGCTGACGATGTTCTGGATGATCTGGCCGTCCTCCTCGCTCTTGGCGCGCGCGGAGATCCAGTCGGGATCGGACTGGAACGCGGTCCACTTGGTTTCGCGCTCGGCGAGCGAGTCCCAGGCCAGGAAATAGGTCAGTTCCTGGTTCGATTCGCCGATCAGCGTGGTGAAGAAGCCGACCGGGCGGATCGCATGCTTCTCCCAAAGCTTGAGCGTGACGTTCTCGAAGCGCTTGAGAAGCGCTGGCAGACGGCCGGGAATGCAGCGATAGACGCGGCTTTCGTAGATCATTTGTTCCTCCCTGATTGGTGAGCCGCTTATAGCGGCTGGTCGGGAGGCTGTCTTGAGATGCAATCGCATGGGGCACGGCACGATAGTGCCGCGCGGCGGCTGCGCCTGACGAACTACACCAGCCGGCTCTGCACCATCGCGGCCTGGATGAAGGACGCGAACAATGGATGCGGCTCAAAGGGCCGCGACTTCAGTTCGGGGTGGAACTGCACGCCGATGAACCAGGGATGGTCCTCATATTCGACGATCTCCGGCAAGATGCCGTCGGGCGAGAGCCCTGAGAATCGGAGGCCATGCTGCTCCAGGCGGTCCTTGTAGGCGGTGTTGACCTCGTAGCGATGGCGATGGCGCTCGGAAATCTCGGTCGCACCGCCATAGACCTGCGAGACCCGGCTGCCGCGCGTGAGGACCGCGGGATAGGCGCCGAGCCGCATCGTGCCGCCGAGGTCGCCGTTCTGCGAACGCCGCTCCAGCTCATTGCCCTTGAGCCATTCCGTCATCAGCCCGACCACCGGCTCGGTCGTCGGCCCGAACTCGGTGGAATTGGCCTCGGCAATCCCGATCAGATTGCGCACCGCCTCGATCACGGCCATCTGCATGCCAAAACAGATGCCGAAATACGGCACGTCGCGCTCCCTTGCGAACTGCGCCGCCTTGATCTTGCCCTCGGCACCGCGCTGGCCGAACCCACCGGGCACCAATATGCCGTTGACGTGCTCGAGGAACGGCGCGGGGTCCTCGTTCTCGAAGACCTCGCTCTCGATCCAGTCGAGATTGACCTTGACCTTGTTGGCGACGCCGCCATGCGACAGCGCCTCGATCAGCGATTTGTAGGCATCCTTCATCCCGGTGTACTTGCCGACGATCGCAATCGTGACGTCGCCTTCCGGATTGCGGATGCGCTCGTTGATGGTGTTCCAGCTCGCAAGCTCCGGCGCGGTGCGCTGCTGGATGCCGAACGCCGCCAGCACCTCGTCGTCGAGACCCTCGGCATGATAGGCCTGCGGCACCGCGTAGATGCTGTCGGCGTCGCGCGCCTCGATCACGGCGCTTTCGCGCACGTTGCAGAACAGCCCGAGCTTGCGCCGCTCCTCCTTCGGGATCGGCCGGTCGGTGCGGCACAGCAGCAGATCCGGCTGGATGCCGATCGAGCGCAGCTCCTTGACCGAATGCTGGGTCGGCTTGGTCTTCAGTTCGCCGGCAGAGGGGATGTAGGGCAGCAGCGTCAGGTGGATGTAGATCGCGTGACCATGCGGCAGATCGTTCTTGAGCTGGCGGATCGCCTCGAAGAACGGCAGGCCCTCGATGTCGCCCACCGTGCCGCCGATCTCGACCAGCACGAAGTCAAAGCCTTCGTTGCCCGAGAGGATGAACTCCTTGATCGCGTTGGTGACGTGCGGGATCACCTGGATGGTCGCGCCGAGATAATCGCCGCGCCGCTCCTTGGTCAGAATGTCCTGGTAGATGCGCCCGGTGGTGATGTTGTCGGCGCGCGTCGCCGGGCGCCCGGTGAAACGCTCATAATGTCCGAGATCGAGATCGGTCTCCGCGCCGTCGTCGGTCACAAAGACTTCGCCGTGCTGATACGGCGACATCGTGCCGGGATCGAGGTTGAGATAGGGATCGAGCTTTCGGAGCCGAACCTTGTAGCCACGGGCCTGCAGCAGCGCGCCTAACGCGGCCGATGCCAGACCTTTTCCGAGCGAGGAGACCACGCCGCCGGTGATGAAGATGTACCGCGCCATGGGGCTTCACCTTTAAGGCCGCCGCTTCGATTCGCCAAAGCGAAAAGTCCGTCACATCGAACTTTCCACACGGCTGTGGGTGACGACGAATTGGAAATATTTTCAGTGCGTTAAACAGGACTCCTGATGCAGGAGGAGAAGCCCGCATCCTGCATGGCGACCCTGCTTTATTGGGACCGTGGCGCCTCGGGCGCGCTGGGGGCCTGATTCTGCTGCTCGTCCGCCTTCTTCAGCGTATCCAGCACGCCGCCCGAGGTCGGCGGCGTCACCGGGGCTGCGCCGCCGGCGGGCTGCGATTGTCCGGGCGGCTGAGTGCCGATGATCGTCGCGGGCCTGCGGTCGTAGCTCGCAAGCCAGTTCAAACTCAGGCTGGTGAGGAAGAACAGGAAAGCCAGCACGGCCGTCGTCCGCGTCAGCAGGTTGGCAGTGCCGCGGCTCGACATGAAGCCCGCACCACCGCCCATGCCGAGGCCGCCGCCCTCGGATTTCTGCAGCAGCACCGCGCCAATCAGCACGGCTACGATCATGAGGTGAACGACGATGATGACAGTCTGCATTGCACCCTTCCAACACAAGTTTCAGGCCCCGGAACGGGCGCCATCGAGACTTGCAAGGTTTTGAAGTCGCGCGGTGTTACACGATGCGATAGGGCATTGTCACCCCCCGCTCGCACACCCCCAACCCGCAGATAGTCCCTGCCGGCGCTGCCACAAGCACGGCTCACCCTTTGTGATCACCTCCTCGGAGTGTCTTGCCCTTACCCGCGATTTTCCACTATAGTATCCATATGACTACTATAGTAGACGATTTCAGCCTCAAACTCGCCGAACGGCTGCGGCTGGAGCGCGACGGCCGCGGCTGGTCGCTGTCGGATCTCGCAAAACGCTCCGGCGTCGCCAAGGCCACCATCAGCAAGATCGAGCGCGCCGAGGCGAGTCCGACCGCCGCCATTTTGGTCCGCCTTTCGGCCGCCCTCGGCCTGACCCTGGCCGGCCTCATGCTGCGCGCCGAGGGACAGGGTGACCGCCTCTCGCGCGCCGCCGACCAGGCGGTCTGGCGCGATCCCGAGAGCGGTTATGTCCGCAGGCAGGTGTTCAGCCGGCCCGATCATCCCGTCGAACTGGTCGAGGTCGAGATGCCGGCCGGCCAGCAGGTGACGCTGCCAAAATCCTCCTATGCCCATATCCGCCAGATCGTCTGGGTGAGGCGCGGCAGCCTCGTCATCACCGAGGGCGGCGACCGCCACGAACTCGACGCCGGCGACTGCCTCGGTTTTGGCGCGCCGGCGGACACCATTTTCGCCAACGAGACTAGCGCGCCCTGCGAATACGTCGTCGCACTGGCCAGGGGCTGACCATGACGCCATTCCGGATCGAACCGCTCGCCTCCTCCACCGCGATCTGCACGGCCTTGAGCGACATCCTGGTCGAGGTGGTCGCCAATGGCGGCTCGGTCAGCTTCATGCATCCGCTGCCGCTTGCGACCGCGTCACGGTTCTGGGAGGGCTCGCTGGCCGCAGCCGAGCGCGGCGAGCGCATCGTGCTGGGCGCATTCGACGGCGATGCGCTGATCGGCACCGTGACGCTGCTGCTCGACCTGCCGCCGAACCAGCCGCACCGCGCCGAGATCGCCAAGATGATGACGCGCCTCAGCCACCGGCATCGCGGGGTGGCAACCGCGCTGCTGCGCACGGCCGAACGACTCGCATTCGAGCGCGGCCGCACGCTGCTGGTGCTCGACACGGCGGTCGAGGACGGCGCCTCCGCCTTGTATGAGCGCGTGGGATTTACGCTCACCGGCATCATCCCGGATTATGCGCTCAAGCCGCATGGCGGGCTCACCGGCACCATGATCTATTGGAAGCGGCTGACGCCGGTTCAACCCGCCCTTCCCCAGGACGAGCCGATCTCCGACTTTCCCAAGCCGGCGCCGCTCAGTTAAAGCTACGATCGCAATCGGCCGCGCGCGGCGAGTCCGTGCCGCAATTCGGAGCATGTCATGAAAACTCGCATCGTCATGGGCGTGGTCGCAGCCGCAATGGCGCTCAGCCTCGAAGGGGGGCACGCCTTTTCTCCTCAAAACCCCGCGGTCAGGCGAGTGCCGCGCGCGGAACTCACCTTGGTCCAAGACAGCAATGGCCGCTTTCATGGAATCGGCGTTGTGACCGACATAGATCGGGAGACCGGAGCGCTGACCGTCAATCACCAGGAGATCAAAGGCCTGATGCCGGCGATGGAAATGCTGTTCAATGTCGATCCGCGCAGCCTCAGCGATGGCGTGAAGCCCGGCGACAGGATTGAATTCTCGGTCGAGGACAAGACCTACACGATCCGCGATCTCAGGGTGATCGAGCACGCCAAATGAGCGCCGTGCGGGCTCAATTGGCACGGCCTCCCGGCGCCGGCGCACCCATCGCCACTACCTGGAATTCGACCTCGACCCTGCCGGCATGCTCGAACTGCAGGGCGCCCCTGGCCTTCTCCCCCGCGGCCAGCGGATGCACAAGGCCGACGAACATGATGTGACGTCCGCCCGGCTTGGCCTCGATCGCGCCTCCCGGAGGAAGCTCGATGTCCTTCAGCTCGCGCATCTTCATCACGCCGTTCTCGACCACCACATCGTGAATCTCGAAACGCGCCGCGTCCTCCATCGATCCGCCGAGCAGGCGATCGGGCCTGGTCCCGCGGTTCTCGATGACGAGATACCCCGCGCCAACCTTCGCTCCCTGCGGCGTCGCGCGCGACCACGGATTCGAGATCACGATGTCGCCCGACCTGAAATCTTCGGCCGAGGTGACGTTTACGGTCGCCAGCAGGACGCAAGCGAACGCGATCTGAAGGAGCTTTGCTGTCATTGGGCCTGGTTCACTTACTGGACTTACGAAAGCCGAAGACTGAGGTGCAGACTTGATCTCCGTCAACCAGCGCCGCCGAACGACCCGAATCCCAGGCGTCATTGCGATGTCGTTTCGTCGCGCTGCACCAGCCGCCAGTTTTCGATTTCAGCGATATCCACGCCTTCGATGGTCGTGATGGTTCCGTCCCGAGCGACCAGCATGGTGCGCGGGATGTCGCCCTGCCAGGTCGGATCGATCTCGAAGCGCAGGCGCTCGACGAAGGCTTCGCCAAAAATCCAGTTCTCCGCGGCGGACAGTCCGGATTTTCGCAGCATGGCCGTGGTCGCTGCGGGCAGATCCGGGACGAGGTCGGCCGAGATCATGACCACGTCGATCTCGGGATGATCCTTCATGAAGGCGCCGAGCTGCGGCAGCTCTTCCTTGCAGGGACCGCAAGTCACGCCCCAGAAATGGATCAGTGTCGGGCGGCCGGCGTGAGCGCGCAGCAGGGATGACCAGCTTCCGCGTCCGAACGGTTTCAGCTCCGACGGTGCGTCGGCCGCGAACGCGGACGCCAGCAGCATGGCGCTCGATAAGATCGCAATAACCAAGCGCTTCATCATTCGGCCTCCAGCGGCAGCAATCGATAACCGTCGGCCTTGGTCATCCACGACAGATAGGTCCGGTGGCCGTCCGAGATCAGCAAGGGATGATCGGACGCATCCGTCGTCGTGGCGATGGACCGCGGCTCGGACCAGTTCGCGCCGTTATCGTGAGACAGCATGAGGTCGACGGTCGTCTTCTCGCCGTCGAACTCCTTCCAGACCAGCGCAAGCCCGTTTGGCCCCGCCAGAACATAGGGCCGCGACGGCGCGTGGTCCGCCTGCCCGATCGGCAGCGGTTCGGAGAAGGTTTGTCCGCGGTCGGCCGAACGCGCATAAAACAGGCCCTTGCGAACCCGGCCGTTGGTGGACCAGACGGCATGAAAGCTGCCCCCTTGACCGATCGCAAGGCTCGGCCCCTGATGCGGACAGGCCGAGAGCTGCCAGTCGTCGACGCTGACACGGTGCACCTCGCCCGGCGTCGTAAGGTCATTGAAGGCCACGACCGCATGGTCGCGCATGCTGCCTTCAAAGATGTTGCGGAACAGCACGACCGGCTTGCCCGGCCCATCAAATGCAACGGCGATCCGACAGCATTCGCAGGTGTTGTCCTTCACCATGACGGCGTCGCTGTAGCTCGTGCCGCCATTTCTGGAGACGGCGAACACCAGCGCGGCCCCCTCGTATTTCTGCCCGCTCTCGCGGGCGGCGGCGCGGTTTCGCTTGTCGAGCCAGGCCGCGAACAGCGTGCCGTCGGCATCGAGCGCGAGCGTCTCAAAGCGCTGGCTCTCCTTGTCCACTGTGATCGGCTGCGGCTCCGCAAAGCTCTTGCCGCCATCGGTCGAGCGCGTGAACAGCACCTCGCCATTGAAGGACTTGTCCTTGAAGAACGAGAAGGCCAGCGCGATGCGACCTTCGCGATCGACCACGATTTTTGGACGGGAATCAGGTCCCCAATCGAGATCGAGTTTTTCGCGCGTGACCTGAACCGGGTCGGAAAAACTGTGCCCTTCGTCGTGCGAACTCGCCACCAGCACTTGCCCGCCGGCCATCCAGGCGAGCCACAGCGTGCCGTCGGGACCAAACGCCGGCGTCACCTTCGAAGCACAGCGCAGCTCGATCTGCTCGCACGCGGCTTCCGAGGCATGATTGTGACTCATCTCGGCAAAGACGCTGGTTTGCCACGTCACGAGCGAGGCAACGAAAAGGAGTCTTATGCAACGCATGGCTTTGTCACCTTCATTCCATCTCATGCTCATTTGAACGCGATCTTCATGCCCGCGATGAAGGCGCGCGGCGATCCCGCATAGATCGAGCCGGTGGTGTTCGCGAGCACGCTGGCCGGGTTCTGCAGGCCGGCCCCGGTCACCGAGTCGCCGATATTGTTGGCGGAAGCGACGTAGGTCCGGTCGAACAGGTTGCGCACCTCGCAGAACACGTTGAGCGACTTCAGATAGTCGGACGCAAGCTCGGTCTTGTAGTGCACGTTCAGGTTCATCAGCTCGTAGCCCGGTGCCTTCAGGAGATTGGCGTTGTCCATGTAGAAAGAGTCCAGCCATTGCACCTCGACGAAGCCACCGAGCCCGCTCAGCGGTCCGGACAGCTGCTCGTAACCGAGACGTGCGGTCAGCTCGTTCGGCGAAACGCCAGGAATCTTGTTGCCGGCACGATTGAAACTGAAAGTCGTGCCGTTGGTGAGCTGCTCGACATAGTCGGTATAGATTTCGTCGAGATGGGTGTAGGCGGCCGACAATCGCCATTCCGGCGTGATGCGCCAGTCCGCGGCGAGCTCGACGCCGCGATGTTCGGATCTCGGCGCGTTGAACGTGTAGCTGGTATTGGGTGCGCCGGCGGGCGTGGCCTGCGAGACGAGTTCGTCCCGGAAGAACTCGTAGAAGCCGGTCATGCTGAGCTTGACCGCATTGTTCGGCGTCCAGTCGAAGCCCAAATCGTAGCCGAGATTGCGCTGCGAATTGAGGTTTGTGTTGTTGCCGAACTGACCGTTCGCAAGCACGAAGAGATTGCCGACCTGCGGGGTGCCGTAGCCGCCGGCGAGGCGCGCGTGCAACTGCCACGCGCTCGTCACCTGATAGAGCAGCGCGAGTTCCGGCGCGGCGTTCTCGATCTGCCGGTCGGCGCTCGTCAGCGCCGTGGTGACGACCCCGGTCGGGCCGGTATAGGTGTAGGCCGTATTGACGCCTTTCAGATGCGTCATCTCCCAGCCGAAACCGGCGATCAGTTTTGCCCCGGGAGTGACATTGATCTCCTCACGGGCGCGAACGCCATAATTGGTGTGCTCCGCGGTCACATTGGCCGCGAGCGCGCCGAGAGTCGCATTGCCGCCGGGCACCACGTTCCAGGTATTTCCCGACCAATTCAGGGTGTTGTAGAAGCCGCCGAAATAGGTGGTCGTGTCCAGGCCGAAGATCTCGCTGCGTCGGGTGATATCGCTGATGTAGTTGTAGGACGGATAGTCGCCGATCGCCGAGGTCGTGCCGGTCGGCTGGCTGATATTGCGATCGTCGAACACGAACTGGTTGCGCCAGGTGGTCTGGTTGTCGAAATCGTGCTCCCAGCGGCCGCCGACAATGGTGCGGCGGTCGTCGCGGCCGAGCCCCGCCTGCAACGCGGTCTCGACGTCGGTGCCGGCCGATTTGTTGAAGCCGTTGTTGAGCAAGGTGACCGTGCCGCATCCGAGCGCCGCTGTCGCGCCGGTCATACAGCCCTGCTGAAGCGGATTCTGGTTATACTGGTTGAGCGACAGCCGGATCGGCAGGCGGGTCGTCAGATCATTGTTGATGAATTTGAGCGCGAAGCGGTCGTCCGAGGTCGCCTTCAGCGTGCCGAGGAAATTGACGGTCTGGGTATTGAACCAGCCGTTGGAGATGAAGCCGTCGCCGCGCGCGTCGCTTGCGAACAGCGAGCCCTCGAAATTGCCGACCTTCTTGCCCGCCGCAAGATAGTTGTTGAGATAGCCAAAGCTGCCGCCCTCGACGCCATATTCGATGCCGTCGATCGCGCCGCCCGGGCGGGTGCGGAAGTTCAGCGCGCCGCCGGTCGCATAATTGCCGTAGAGTGCCGATGAGGGGCCTCGGATCACGTCGATCGCGCCATAGGCATGCGGGTCGATCAGATCGCTGCGCGACAGGCCGTCCGGCTGGGTGACCGGAAACCCGTCGTCAAAAATGACGACATTGCGGATGCCAAATCCGTTGCGCGCGTTCGAGCCGCGGATCGAGATGCCGACGTCGCGCGGGCCGTTGCCCTGCTTGATCGAGATCCCCGGCGCATCGTGCAGGATGTCGCCGATCGAGAACGACGGCCGCTCCTCGAATCGCGCGCGGTCGACCGTGGTCCCGGTTTGACCGCTGGGCGCCCGGACAAACGCTTCGCGCGCCGCCGCGCCCGCAATTCCGACTCCCGTCGGCGCGACCTGCGCCGTTGCGGGCGGCGGAGGCGCCTGGCGGTCGACCGCTATTATGGGGGTGGATCGTTTCGGCTTCTGCGGTCTGGGGGCATCGACCCTGATTTCGGGCAGGACATGAGGCACGAGCTGATCTTGGGCGCGGGCGGGAATGACGAAGACAGACGAGAACGCGAGCGTGCTCACGCCCGCCAGAGCACTGGAACGGAACAACATGCATGGATATCCTGGTGCCGGCCCGCGTCACGGGCGGCTCAAACAAACTTGGCTGACGCGGCCAAGCCGCGCCGGTGGCGAGGTCTGTCAGGACAAAGCGGGTGGCGCGCGCGCCTGTGCGTACGTGCCGGCAGGCAGAGCCCGCAGCTGCAGCGCAGCGTCGCGCCAGGTCACATCCGCGGCTTGGCGGTACGGCACCGCAAAGGCGAGCAGACGCGGTGCATCGAACGAGGCGCTGCTCTGCGCCGCGCAGCAGATCCAGCAGGATCCGCCATGTCGGGCGTGATCGGAATTTTGATTGCCCTGCGCGCTCAGCGCGCCCGGATCGCTGTGGCAGATTTCAGCCGCCGCGAGCGGATCGGACAGGACCGCGGCGGCCGCCCAGCAGGCAGCAACGGGCGCCAGAACCTGCAACAGCAGCGCTATCAGAACCAGCGGAAGAAATTTGTGATAGCGGCCGCGCATGCAGACTCCCTCACCGGTTCATATCATCGCCGAACCTTTGAAGTCGAGATCGTCATCACGATCTCGGCAGCCGAATTGTTTAGACCCCGTCTGATCCGCATGACCGGAAGCAGGCGGGACGATGGCCGAATGAAGAGCGCGAGCTGACGCTGAGCAGCGCGGCGCTGCGTGCGCGAGCTGCAGGCGTTCGCTTTCGCCTAGCAGCCTGCGGCAATCGCGAGAAAATCCGCGGCCTTGAGGCTGGCGCCGCCGACCAGAGCGCCATTGACGTTGGCCACCGTCATCAGCTCCCTGGCATTCGATGGCTTGACCGAGCCGCCATAGAGGATGCGCATCCTCGCGCCCTCGGCGCCGAAGCGGGCGATCAGCACCTCGCGGATCGCGGCATGAACCTCGGCGACATCGTTCGTGGTCGGCGTGCGCCCGGTCCCGATCGCCCAGACGGGCTCATAGGCGACAACCAGATTGTCAGCCTTCGCGCCCTCGGGCAGCGACAGATTGAGCTGGCCGCGGCAGATGTGCAGCGCCTGGCCGGCATCGCGCTGGTGCTGGGTCTCGCCGATGCAGACAATGGCCAAAAGGCCCGCGCGCCAGGCCGCCTCGGCCTTCTCGCGCACCAGAGCATCGCTCTCGCCATGATCGGTCCGCCGCTCCGAATGGCCGACGATGATGGCGCTTGCGCCGGCATCCCTGAGCATCTCGGCGGAGATATCCCCGGTATGCGCGCCCGAGGCTTTTGGATGACAATCCTGCGCGCCGATCGACAGCGCGCTCGCCCCTCTCGCCTGCCCGGCAAAGGTCGAAATCAGCGTGGCGGGCGGGCAGACCAGAAGGTCTGACTTTGCGGAAACCGCGCCGCTCCCGGCAAGCATGGCCTCGAACTCCCCCAAGGAGGCCTTCAGCCCGTTCATTTTCCAGTTTCCCGCGATCAGCGGGCGGATGGCATTGGTCATGGCGCAAATCCGGTTTTCACTCGTCTGGCCATGCGCTAGCAGAGCCGCGGCCGCAGTTCCAGAGCCACCTTTCCCGCTGTTAACATTTGGCTTTTGTCGGAGATCAGGGTCAGGAAGCAAGGTTGCAGGCATGCGGCGCGCACTTTATGATGTCCGCATCGATTGGTGACGCCCTTTTGCCTTTCGCGACAGGTGCGAGCCCCCCTCCTTCAAGACAGATTGGACACATGCTTCGAGGAATACGCAACGCCTCATCAGGTTGGCTCGGCAAGACCATCATGGCGATCGTGATGGGCGTATTGATTGTCAGTTTCGGGATCTGGGGCATCGCCGATATTTTCCGCGGGTTCGGACAGTCGACCGCCGCCAAGGTCGGCTCGACCGAAATTTCGCTCAACGAATTCCGCCAGATCTATACCGACCGCCTGCAGCAGATCGGCCGCCAGTTCGGCCGTCCCCTGACACAGGAGCAGGCGCGCGCCTTCGGCCTCGACCGCCAGGTGCTGCTGCAGACGATCGGGGAAGCCGCGCTGGATGAGCAGGTGCGCAGGCTTGGGCTGGGGCAATCCGACGCCGAAACGCTGCGGACCATCTATGACGATCCGAGCTTCAAGGGCGTGGACGGCAAGTTCGATCCCCAGCGCTTTCAGGCCATCGTCCGCCAGCTCGGCTATACCGAGGCGCGCTACATCGCCGATCGCCGGCACGTCGCGCTGCGCCGCCAGATCACCGGCACCATCTCGGCCGGGCTGGAGCCGCCGAAGACGCTGATCGAGGCCCAGAGCCGGTTCGCCGACGAGCAACGCTCGATCGATTATGTGCGGCTGACCGCGGCTCAGGCCGGCACCATCGATTCGCCCTCGCCCGAGGCGCTGGCAGCCTATTTCGACGAGCACAAGGCGCTGTTTCGTGCGCCTGAATACCGCAAGATCGCGTTCGTCGCGATCACGCCGGAAGACCTCGCCAAGGCGACCGAGGTGTCCGATGAGGATGCGAAAAAGCTGTTCGAGCAGCGCCGCGCCCAGATGGGAACGCCGGAGAAGCGGCAGGTGTCGCAGATCGTGTTCCCCACGATCGAGGACGCCCAGGCGGCGCGCGAGCGCATTGCCTCCGGCCTGTCGTTCGAGGACCTCGCCAAGGAGCGCAACCTGAAGGCGACTGATGTCGATCTCGGCCTGGTGACGAAATCGGCGATCCTGGATCCTGCGGTTGCGGATGCCGCCTTCGCATTGCCCTCGGGCGAGGTGAGCCAGCCCGTCAAGGGCAGCTTTGGCGTGGCGCTGGTCAAGGTCGGCACCGTCCAGCCCGCAATCGAACCGTCCTATGAGAGCGTGGCACCGGACCTGAAGCGGGAGATCGCTGCTGAACGCGCCCGCGACCAGGCGACGAGCCTGCGCGACAAGATGGAAGACGAGCGTGGCGGCGGCGCGAGCGTCGTCGATGCGGCGCAAAAGCTCGGCCTGACCGCCACCACGATCGACGCCGTCGACCGCAACGGCAAGCTGCCGAACGGCGAGCCCGCCAACATCCCGGTCGGCCTCAACGTCGTGACACAGGCGTTTGGCAGCGACGTCGGGGTCGACAATGACGCGATCCCGTTCAAGGGCGGCTATGTCTGGTACGATGTCCTCGGCATCACGCCCTCGCACGACCGCAATCTCGACGAGGTCAAGGACCAGGTCGAGGCGCGCTGGCGCGAGGACCAGGTCACTGCGAAGCTGCGCAGCAAGGCCAGCGACATGGTGCAAAAGCTCACCACCGGCGCCAGCCTTGCCGATGAGGCGGCGAGCCTCGGCGTCAAGGTCGAGACCGCAACCGGCCTGAAGCGCGAGACGGCATCGCCCGGCGTCCCCGCCGGCGCGATCGCCGCGGCGTTCCGCACCCCCAAGGACGGTGCCGGGCAGACGCCGGGCAGTGGCGGCAGCGAGTGGATCGTCTTCCGCGTCACCGATATCGTGGTGCCGAAGGTGGATTTCGACGCCGCGGACGTCAAGAAACTCAAGGAGACGCTGCAGGGCAACTTGACCGAGGAGCAGGTCACGCAATACGTCCGGCAGCTGGAAAAGGACCTGGGGACAACGATCAACGAGGCGGCCGTCGCCCAGGTGACCGGCGCGAACGAACAATAAAGTTTGTGAAAGCGGGGCGATGGACGACCTCAAATCGATTATTGGCAAAGTCGCCACCGGCGCCTCGCTGTCGCGCGAGGAGGCTGCAGCCGCGTTCGACAGCATGATGTCGGGCGAGGCGACGCCCTCGCAGATGGGCGGGCTGTTGATGGCGCTTCGCGTGCGCGGCGAGACCGTCGACGAGATCACCGGCGCGGTCTCGGCAATGCGCGCAAAAATGCTGCGGGTCGATGCGCCCGTTGACGCGATCGACATCGTCGGCACCGGTGGCGACGGCTCGGGGTCGGTCAACGTCTCGACCTGCGCGGCCTTCGTCGTCGCAGGCGCCGGCATTCCCGTCGCCAAGCACGGCAATCGCGCGCTGTCGTCGCGCTCGGGGGCGGCCGATGTGCTGATGGCGCTGGGGGTCAAGATCGACCTCAAGCCCGACCAGGTCGGCCGCTGCATCAAGGAGGCCGGCATCGGCTTCATGTTCGCGCCGGCCCATCATCCGTCGATGAAGAATGTCGGGCCGACCCGGGTCGAGCTCGCCACCCGCACGATCTTCAACCTGCTCGGGCCGCTGACCAACCCGGCCGGCGTCAGGCGGCAGATGGTCGGCGTGTTCTCGCGGCAATGGGTGCAGCCCTTGGCGCAGGTGTTGAAGAATCTCGGCTCCGAGGCCGCCTGGGTGGTGCACGGCTCCGACGGCCTGGACGAGATCACCCTGACCGGCCCGACTTTTGTCACCGCGCTCGAGAACGGAGAGATCCGAAGTTTTGAGATCTCGCCCGACGATGCCGGTCTTCCGCACGCCCATGGCGATCAGCTCAGAGGCGGCGATGCGGACGCCAATGCGGTCGCGCTGCAGGGCGTGCTGGACGGCAAGCCGGGCCCCTTTCGCGACGTCGCACTGTTCAACGCAGCCGCGGCGCTGGTGGTCGCCGGCAAGGTCAAGTCCTTGAAGGAAGGCGTCGCGCTGGGCGCAAAATCGCTCGACAGCGGCGCCGCGGCCGCGCGGCTGAAACAGCTGATCGCGGTTTCCAACAGCTAAACGGTGCCGCCGATGTCCGACATCCTGACGCGTATCGAGGCCTACAAGCGCGAGGAGATTTTGGCCGCAAGGCGCGCCTGTCCGCTGGCCGAGCTCGAGGCGCGCGCCAGGACGGCGTCCGCCCCGCGCGGATTCTTGCGCGCGATCCGCGAAAAACTCGCCCGGGGCGACTATGCGCTGATCGCCGAGATCAAGAAGGCCTCGCCGTCCAAAGGACTGATCCGCGCCGATTTCGATCCGCCCTTGCTGGCAAAGGCCTATGAGGCCGGCGGCGCCGCCTGTCTGTCGGTGCTGACGGACGCGCCCTCGTTCCAGGGCCACCTGGATTTCATGGTGACGGCGCGCGCCGCCACCAGCCTGCCCGTGCTGCGCAAGGACTTCATGTTCGACACCTATCAGGTGGTCGAGGCGCGCGCGCATGGCGCCGATTGCATTTTGATCATCATGGCGGCGCTCGACGATGCCGCAGCGCGCGATATCGAGGATGCGGCACTCGCGCTCGGCATGGACGTGCTGATCGAGATCCACGACCGCGCCGAGCTCGAGCGCGCCCTGAAACTGCGCTCGCCCATGGTCGGCATCAACAACCGCAATTTGCGCACCTTCGAGACCACTCTCGCGACCAGCGAGATGCTGGCGCCGCTGGTGCCGAAGGACCGCCTGCTGGTCGGCGAGAGCGGGATTTTTGCGCCCGCCGATCTCGCACGGCTGGCGCGCGTCGGCATCTCGACCTTCCTGGTCGGCGAGAGCCTGATGCGGCAGGCCGACGTGGCCTCGGCAACGCACGCTTTGTTGTCGCGGAGCGAACCGTTCGTCGCAACGGGCGCGCGCTGATGCCGCGCAAGCCGGAGATCTCCGCCCTCACCCACATCGATGCGTCCGGCGAAGCGCGCATGGTGGACGTCTCGGACAAGCCGGCAACGGAGCGCATCGCGGTCGCCGAGGGCCGCGTGATCATGAGCGCTGCGACGCTCGACCTGATCGTCTCCGGCAATGCCAAGAAGGGCGATGTGCTCGGCACCGCGCGGATCGCCGGCATCATGGCCGCAAAACGCACCGCGGAGCTGATTCCGCTCTGCCATCCGCTGGCGCTCTCGAAAGTCACCGTGGATATCACGCCCGATCCAGCGCTGCCGGGCTGCCTTGTCCGTGCGAGCGCAAAGGTGACCGGCCCGACCGGCGTCGAGATGGAGGCGCTGACGGCGGTCTCCGTCGCCTGCCTGACCATCTACGACATGATCAAGGCCGTCGAACGCGGCGTGCGCATCGAGGCCATCCATCTCGTCGAGAAGCTGGGCGGCAAGTCCGGCCACTATCGCGCCTGACGCGCGGCGCCTTCACGCCGGATTGATCGAACGGCACGGCGGAACAGAGCGTCACATTATCACAGGTTGTGTCGCTAGGACCTTGCCAAATCAGGAGGGGATCATGGCACGCCGCATGGTTTCCGGCGCCGCGATTGCGCTGGCGCTTACAATGACCTCACCAACGTTGACGGCCGCGCAAGAAGTCGTTGCCGAACCAGGCAATTGCGCCTTCTTCTATCCCTATGCCAACTGCCAGAATAAGGGGCCAGGCAATCCTGATACAGACCCCTACTTCCGGCGCAGCCTGACGTCGAATCAGGCAGCCTGGTCGATGGGTGCGACCATGGGTGTCGTCCCTGGACGAATGCGGATCCGCCACTCCGAGGCCAACAGGCGCTTAGAGTAATCCGCTCATCTCAGCGACGTGCTGACGGCGGCGAGTTTGGTCGACAGCTGCTTGCCGACCGCATTGACGCTGGACAGCACGGCAAGCGAAATGCAGGCGACCAACAGACCGTATTCGATCGCGGTCGCGCCGGACTCGTCGGAGAGAAATCGGATGAGAACGTTCTTCATTGCGCTGGACCTCCTGCTTGATTGCCAAGGTCCTCGCAAACGCGATGCCAATTCGCGGCCAAGCCGGTTCAGCAGCTTAGGTGGTTAACCGCGGGTAGGCACAGCGGAGGCAGGAATCTCTTTCCGCTCTTCGCGCCGCAAGCCGGCAAATGATTCCGGCTCGCTCCTCGCGGCCGCCGCCAGAAAATTAATTTCGAATTTACCGAGATTGCTAACGTCACTTCCATACCGTTCGGCGTAGCTATGGGCCGGGTTGGGTTGCGAAAAGCGCCCCGACCGCGTTCGGTGTTCCCTCCTCTGCCCGGGCTGTCAATGACAAGCGGTTCCCCGCCCATCACGATCGACAATTCGGCGCGCCGCGGCCCGATCCGGATGCTGGTGATCGGCGGCCTCATCCTGATCGTCGCGATTGCGGTCGGCACCACTGTCATGGCCGGAATCTTCCGCGAGCGCGCGCTCAACGGCGCCAGGCGCGAACTGGAAAACACCGTGCTGTTGCTGGCGCGGCATTTCGATCAGCAGTTCCGCGATCTCGGCGCGATCCAGCAGGATTTTGCCGCCTTCGTCCGCTCCGCCGGCATCGATACCGGCGACCGCTTCAAGAACCGGATGTCCAGTCCCGACATCCATCTGATGCTCAAGACCAATGTGGGCGCCCTGTCCTATGTCGGCAACGTCACGCTGTTCGATGCGGACGGCGTCCTGCTCAATTCCTCCGGCGCCTGGCCGGTGCCCGCGGTCAATGTCGGTGACCGGCCCTATTTCAGAGCCTTCAAGACCGACCCGAACGCACCGGACGTGCTGGTCGAGCCGGTTCATAGCCGCGTCACCGGCGCCTGGACCACCGTGCTCGCACGCAAACTGACTGCGCCCAATGGCGAGTTCCTCGGCGTCATCGGACGGGGCTTCGAGCCCGTGCATTTCGAAAGATTCTTCGCTTCCGTCGCGCTCGGAACCGACGCCGCGATCTCGATGCTCCATCGCAACGGGACGCTGCTGGCCCGCTACCCGCACAACGATGCGGTGATCGGCCGCAATTTCCGCAACGGCCCGCTGTTCCACCTGATCGGCGCGCAGCCGGGTCCCGCTACCGGAATCTATGTCAGTCCCGCCGACGGCCAGGAACGGCTCGGCGCGGCCTATGGCCTGGAAAATTTCCCGATCTTCGTGGTGGCCTCGACCACCCTCTCCTCCGCCCTCGCCGGATGGCGCGAGCAGATGAACTTCCTGATCGGCGTCGGCGGCAGCTCCATGCTGCTGATCGCGGGCCTGCTGGGGGTGGCGGTGCGCCGGTTGTCGCTGGATCACCAGAGGTCGGAGCGCCGGCTGAGACTGGAGACCCAGCGCCTCGACCGCGCCGTCAACAACATGAGCCAGGGGCTGCTGCTGTTCGACGCATCGCAGCGGCTCGTCGTCTGCAACAACCGCTACATCGAGATGTATGGCCTCTCGGCGGACGTGGTGAAGCCGGGCTGCAGCTTCCGCGACGTCATCGCGCATCGCAAGGCCACCGGCTCGTTCGTCGGCGACGTCGAGGCCTATGTCGACGCGGTGTTGCGCGACATCGACCGCAAGAAGACGACCGTGATCGAGACCTCCGACAGGCGCTTCGTCCAGATCGTCAACGAGCCGCTCGCGGACGGCGGATGGGTGGCGACCCATGAGGACATCACCGAGCGGCGGATCGCCGAACAGCGCATCACGCATCTGGCTCACTATGACGCCCTGACCGATCTTCCGAACCGCACGCTGTTCCACGAATGGCTGAAGCAGGAACTGGCCGACATCCTGCCGGGGCAGCGCCTCGCGGTGCATTACATCGACATCGACGAGTTCAAGAGCGTCAACGATTCGCTCGGCCATCTGGTCGGCGACGAGCTGCTCAAGTCGATCGCGCGCGCCCTGAACGGCTGCGTCGGCGCCGGCGGCTTCGTCGCGCGGCTGGGCGGCGACGAGTTTGCCATCGTGCAGACCGCGATCAAGGACATCGATGACGTCACCACCCTGGTCGAACGCGTGTACGACGCCATCCGGACGCCGTTCGAGTGCCTCGGCCACCATCTCACGACAGATGCCTCGATCGGCATTGCGCTGGCGCCTGAACACGGCGTCGATCTCGACCAGATCCTGAAGAATGCCGACCTTGCAATGTATGCCGCCAAGTCGGCCGGCCGGCGCACGTTCAGCTTCTTCGAGCCGGAGATGGACGCCAAGGTGAAGGCGCGCCACCAGCTCGAGGTCGACCTGCGCCAGGCGATCGGCTCGGGCGCGATGGAAGTCCACTATCAGCCCTGCATCAACCTTCTGGATGACAGAATCACCGGCTGCGAAGCGCTGCTGCGCTGGCGCCATCCGCAGCGCGGCTTCATCTCGCCGGCCGAGTTCATCCCGATCGCGGAGGACACCGGACTGATCAATCAGCTCGGCGAGTGGGTGCTGGCGACCGCCTGCGCCGACGCCACGAACTGGCCCGATAACGTCAAGCTCGCGGTCAACGTGTCGCCGAGCCAGTTCAAGAGCGGCACGCTGCCGCTGCGCGTCGCCTCCGCGCTCGCGGCCGCCGGCCTTCCGGCGAGCCGCCTGGAGCTCGAGATCACGGAAGCCGTCCTGATCCGCGACGACGAGGCCGCGCTCGCCATCCTGCACCAGCTTCGTGCGCTCGGCATACGGATCGCGCTCGACGATTTCGGCACCGGCTATTCCTCGCTCAGCTATCTGCAGCGCTTTCCGTTCGACAAGATCAAGATCGACCGCTGCTTCGTCGATCGCATCGCGGAGTCCGAGGCGTCCACGAGCATCGTGCAGGCCGTGGTGGACCTTGCCGCCGCACGGCGCATGAAAACGACGGCCGAGGGCGTGGAGACCGAGGAGCAGCGGCGGCTCTTGCGCTCGCTCGGCTGCACGGAAATGCAGGGCTGGCTGTTCAGCAAGGCACGGCCGGTCGGCGAGATCATCGAGCTCATTTACGCGCACCGCCGGCACGCCCGTGTCGCGTCAGCCTGAGCACCCTCGCTGCTGGCCGCACGCGAAGGCGGAATACGTCAATGCCGCCACTTTCCGGATGACAAGCCGCGATTTGCACGCTATGGATCGGTCATGATCAACTTCGCCACCAGCTATTGGTACTTTAGCTACGACAGCTCGCTGGCGGCAGGAGGATCGCGCTCAATCTGAAGAATTGCAGCAAGACACCGAACAAGCCGCCAGACCTGGCGGCTTTTTTATTGGCCGGCAGGTTCCTGGAAAACCGACAGGAGCACGCCGTGTTGAGCACGACTGACGATCTTCGCATAAGAGAGCTGAAGGAGCTGAGTACGCCTGACGCGGTGATGGGCGAAATACCGCGCACGCTGACCGCGACCCGGGCGGTGATGGCGGCGCGAAACGCCATCCACGCCATCCTGAATGGCGCCGACGACCGGTTGCTGGTGGTGGTCGGGCCCTGCTCGATCCATGATCCCGTCTCGGCCGTCGCGTACGCCGAGCGTCTCGCGCTCATGCGCGAACGGCTGTCCGATCGCCTGGAACTCGTCATGCGCGTCTATTTCGAGAAGCCGCGCTCGACGGTGGGCTGGAAGGGACTGATCAACGATCCGGATCTCGACGGCAGCTTCAATATCAACAAGGGGCTGCGTCTGGCGCGCAACGTGCTGTCGGCGGTGAATAATCTCGGCGTGCCGGCGGGCACCGAATTCCTCGACATGACGACGCCGCAATACATCGCCGATCTGGTTGGCTGGGCGGCGATCGGCGCGCGCACGACCGAGAGCCAGATCCACCGTGAACTGGCCTCCGGCCTGTCCTGTCCGGTCGGCTTCAAGAACGGCACCGACGGCGATGTGCGGATTGCCGTCGATGCGGTGAAGTCGGCGTCAAACCCCCATCACTTCATGGCTGTCACAAAGGGCGGACGCTCCGCGATCGCCGCGACGACCGGCAACGAAGATTGCCACATCATTCTGCGCGGCGGCAAAGCCCCCAATTACGACGAGGCCAGCATTGCCTCTGCGGCGGCCGAACTGTCCGCCTCGGGCGTGCCGGCGCGCATCATGGTCGATGCCAGCCACGCCAACAGCGGCAAGAAGCCCGAGAACCAGCCTCGGGTGATCGCAGACGTCGCGCGCCAGATTTCAGACGGTCAAACCTGCATCATGGGCGTCATGATCGAAAGCAACCTGGTCGAGGGTCGCCAGGATGTCCGGCCCGGGGTGCCCTTGACCTACGGACAGAGCATCACCGACGGCTGCATCGACTGGACCACGACCGTGCAGACGCTGGATGTCCTGGCCGACGCCGTCGCGACCAGACGGAAGCTGCGCCGCCAGGATTTTCGGGAGCGCTCGGCGTAGTCTCACTACGTCATAAACGACGGCTATATCCCCTCATCCCGACGAGCTTGCCTTAGCAAGCGTCTCGAAGGATGAGGCCCGGACATCAGCATCGGGGCCTCATGGTTCGCGACGCCGCGCAAGAGGCGCGGCTCCTCACCATGAGGGTCAGATCACGCGGTAGATTCAGTTCGGCACCGCCGCCTTGGGCGCCGGGCGGACATCGGCATTGACGGTGACGCCGCGCAGCAGGTTGTAGGCCGCGCCCAGCGCCTTGTCGTCCTTCTCGTCCGGCGGTACGTAGGATTGCGAGCCGGTCTGCTCGGCGCCGTCGGCCGACAGATGCCCGCGCATCGAAGCCTCGCCGCGGATATCGGCCCTGCCCTTCAGCTCGTCGGGGACGTCCTGCAGGATCTCGATGTCGGGCGCGATGCCCTGGGCCTGGATCGAGCGGCCAGACGGCGTGTAATAGCGCGCCGTCGTCAGCGCCAGCGCGCCATTGCCGGCGCCGAGCGGAATGATGGTCTGCACCGAGCCCTTGCCGAAGGAACGCGTGCCGACCAGCGTCGCCCGCTTGTGGTCATGCAGCGCGCCGGCCACGATCTCGGAGGCCGAGGCCGATCCGCCGTTGACCAGGACGATCAGCGGCTTGCCCTTGGTGAGGTCGCCGCCATGCGCGGTGAAGCGCTGGGTCTCCTCGGGATTGCGTCCCCGCGTCGAGACGATCTCGCCGCGCGGCAGGAAGGTGCTTGCGACCGAGACCGCCTGGTCGAGCAGGCCGCCCGGATTGTTGCGGAGGTCGACGACATAGCCCACGAGCTTGTCGGCGGGAATCTCCTTGCCGATATCGGCGATCGCCTTGTGCAGGCCGTCGGTGGTCTGCTCGTTGAACGAGGTGATCCTGATATAGCCGATGTCGCCGCCTTCGGTGTGGAAGCGCACCGGCTTGACGCGGATGACCTCGCGCGTGATCGCGACGTCGAACGGCGCATCCTTGCCCTTGCGGATGATTTTCAGCTTGGTCTTGGTGTTGACCGCGCCCTTCATCTTGTTGACGGCCTGCTCGAGGGTCAGCCCCTGCACCGCTTCGCCGTCGATCTGGGTGATGAGGTCGCCCGAGAGCAAACCGGCCTTGGCCGCCGGCGTGTCGTCGATCGGCGCCACGACCTTGACCAGGCCGTCCTCCATCGTCACTTCGATGCCGAGGCCGCCGAACTCGCCGGAGGTCGTCTCCTGCATCTCGTGCCAGGCCTTGTCGTTCATGTAGCGCGAATGCGGATCGAGCGAGGTCACCATGCCGTTGATCGCGCCTTCGACCAGCGCGCTGTCGCTCGGCTTCTCGACATAGTCGGCCCGGACGCGCTCGAACACCTCGCCGAACAGGCTGAGCTGCGAATAGGTGTCGACGCCGGCCGCCGCCTTGGCTCGCGCGATGAGCTGTTCACCCTGAGGCCCGGTCGCAAGCAGGGCCAAGCTCGCACCAGCCAGCGACCCCAAGAGAAACAGAACATTCTTCCGCATAGCTTCGCGCTTTCCGCGTTGGTGATGACGCCTTGAGACGAGAGATGACGACGCTTGACGATAAACCCAGAACCAACAACCAGCAGCAACAAACGACCGGCAACAAACATGACATTCGCTGTTCACCGATGCGTTAGCCGCGCATGCCCCGCGAGCCCGCAACGCGAATGTCAAAAGCCACCTCTCCGGGGAAATCGCTCCCTGGCAGCTCAGCGACTCTTAACACCTGCGCTTCCGCAACAGAAATGAAATACGATGTTAGAATCGATAAAGCAGAAAAATCAGGACTCCTTTCTGTTTTCTTCAAGGCTGCCCCGAGGGTTGCCGGCGTGTCACACACCAGCGCCCCGCATGGCGAAATGGAATCATCGACGCCTAGTTTCAAGGCACAGAGTCACCCGACCTGGCGGATTATCCGGATTTTCCCGCGACGCGGTAGTCAAATCGGCTTGTTCACGGCGATGTTTTCGGCCCGACTCGCCTTGGGGACCGCGACCGAGGCAATCCGCGCCACGTCGTACGGATTCCGCCGCCCGCGGCCGCGAAAGTCATACTTTTTTCTTCGGCGAGGAACTTCACATTGACGCATCTGGAGCCATGCGTTTTTGGGATAGCGCTTGAGCGCAAGAAACGATAGGCGAAAGACAAACACAGCCTGACGTTACCGGGTCAGGTCAGGGGGAGGACAGGGATGAACGAGGCGACGCCGATCCGGCCCGCGCGGAAAAACATCGAGCTCGGCGCAAGCGACGAGAAATTCCAGAATCTCCACGAGTTCGTCCGCAAGGCCCGCGCCAACCTGAATCAGAACGCGTGGGACTACATCGCCGGCGGCGCCGAGACGGAAACGACGCTCCGGCGCAACCGCATGGCGCTCGACGAGATCGCGTTCCGGCCGCGTGTGCTGCGCGACGTCGCGGCCGTCGATCCGTCGGTCGAGCGATTCGGCCGCAAATTGCGCCTGCCGGTCGTGCTGGCGCCGGTCGGGGCGCTCGAAATTTTTGATCCCGACGGTGCGGCGGCCGTCGCGCGCGGGGCCGGCGCCTTCGGGGCGGCGCATATGCTGAGTTCCGTGTCCGCGCCGGGGCTGGAGGCGGTCGCCGAGGCCGCACCGGACGCCTTGCGCATGTTCCAGCTTTACGTCAGGGGCGATGACGCTTTCGTCGAGGACTATGTCAGGCGCGCCATCGCCTGCCGCTACACCGCGTTCTGCCTGACCGTGGACACCGCCCATTACAGCCGGCGCGAACGCGACATCGCCAAGCGCTATGTGCGCGAAAGCCGGCTGCGCTCCACCGGGGGCGACTACCAGAAAGGCCTGAGCTGGCGCAGCGTCAAGCTCATCAAGGACAACTTCAAGATCCCGCTGGTCATCAAGGGCATCGCCACATCAGAGGATGCGGCGATCGCGCTCGATCACGGCGTCGACTGGATCTACGTCTCCAACCATGGCGGCCGCCAGCTCGATCATGGCCGCGGCGCCATGCATGTGCTGCCCGAGATCGTCGACGCGGTCAAAGGGCGCGCCAGGATCATGGTCGATGGCGGCTTCTGCCGCGGCACCGACATCGTGAAGGCAATCGCCTCGGGCGCCGATCTCGTCGGCATCGGCCGCCTGCAATGCTGGGCGCTGGCCGCGGCGGGCGAGAGCGGGGTTGCGCGGATGCTGGAACTGCTCGAGGACGAGGTGGTCCGCTGTCTCGGGCTGCTCGGCGTGACCTCGTTCCAAAACCTCGACAGATCCTTCCTGCATCCGGCCAGTCCGACCAATATGCCAGGCGTCCTCAGCGCTTTCCCGCTGTTGGACATCGAACCGTTCCGCTATTAGGAATCTGCGGGCGCGCGTCCCGTCGCCCCGGGGATTCGCCGCGCATGGCCTATCGCGACAGTCAGAGCTTTTTCGCGGCGCCTCAGGCCGCAGTCTATCTGCTGCTGACCGTGAACATCCTGGTGTTCGCGCTGTGCCTGAAGCTGGCCGGAACCCCCGAACTGCCCGGCGCGCTGCTGTACCGCTACGGCGCCATGCATGCCTTCGCGCTGCCGCGCCAGGAATACTGGCGACTGATCGCCTACGGATTCCTGCATTCGAACCTCGTCCATCTCCTCACCAACATGCTGTGCCTGCTGCTGTGGGGTGGACAGCTCGAAAGGCGGCTGGGCTGGACCTATTTCGTCGTGGTCTATGGCTGCGCACTGGTGTTTGGCGCCATCATCGGCGATGCCATCCACGCAAAGCCCTACCTGACGGTCGGCGCATCGGGCGCGACCTCCGGCATCCTGGGCGCGCTGCTGTGCCTGTGGATCCTCGGCAGGACCGACCTTCCCGGCAACTTCTTCATCATCAATATCGGCCTCAACGTCGTGCTGGCGCTCAGCATTCCGCGCATCGACTGGGGCGTCCATGCCGGCGGATTTTGCGCGGGCCTGATCGCCTGCGCCATTCTGGACCTGCTCGAAAAGACGCTGTTCCGCCTGCTCCGCTGCAAATTTCCCGAGTTCGCCAAGGCCAACCTGTTCGTGCTCGCCTGCGCGGCCGCCGTCCTGTGGTGGGGCGCCCGGTCTGCCGCGGCCATCGATCGCATGCAGGCCGTTTTGTTTGCGGCGCTCTTCGCCCTCGCCTGCCTTGTTGTCGTCAAGCTGGTCGACGTGGTCTTGACCCTGAGAAAGGGGCTCGCCATCACCGTGATCGCGCTCGCGGCGGCAAATGCCGCAATGGTGCAGGCTTGCGCGACCATATTCGTATCGCAGCTCGCCGCCGGCTGCACGAACCGTCCGCCCAGCGCGGTAGCGGCGCTCGACACCGTGCTTCAATCCCTGTGCGCAAGCCCAGGGCCGGCCGCGATCGGAGCATCGGTGCTCGCCGCCGTGCTGACCGTCCTGCTCTACTCACAGGAGTTTTATCGCGGCCTCATCGACGTCGGTTTCGTCGCCACGTCGCTGCAGGCCGCCCGTCACCGCAGCCGGGGAATTTGATTTGATGCCATCTGCGCCGCTCTCAAAAGGCTCCGCCGACGTGCTGCTGTTCGATCTCGGGCGCGTTGTGCTCGACATCGATTTTTCCAGGGCGATTGTCATTTGGGCCAGCCGTGCCGGTTGCGCGCCCACGGACATCCTGTCGCGTTTCGTGCGCGACGAGGCCTACCGGCGGCACGAGACCGGCCAGATCAGCGACGCCGACTATTTCGCGACGCTGCGCGCCTCGCTCGGCATCGCGATCTCCGATGACCATTTTCTGGAGGGATGGAACGCGATCTTCACCGGCGAAATGCCTGGTATCGCTGATCACCTGGCCCGCGCGGCAAACCATCTGCCGCTCTACGCCTTCTCCAACACCAACGGTGCGCATGTGGCGCATTTCACGGTTGCCTACGCTCCCCTGCTCGGCCATTTTCGCCAGCTCTATCTCTCCTCCACGATCGGGGTTCGGAAACCGGACAAGGCCGCCTATGATCACGTCGTCGGGGCGATTGGCGTGCCGGCCTCGCGCATCCTGTTCTTCGACGACAGCGCCGAAAACGTCGAGGGCGCGCGGGCCTGCGGCCTTCAGGCCGTTCACGTCAGTTCATCCGAGGACGTGGCGACTGCGCTCGCCGCGCTCGGGATCTAGCCAGTTGAAGTTGGGAGTCTTGCCGTGGCCTTGATGCCGGTTGCCGATGCGATTGCCGCCATTCTCGCCGGGAGCGAGCCGCTCGCCGAGGAGATGATCGGGCTCGATGCGGCCTACCACCGCATTCTGGCGCGCGATGTGGCGGCGCTCCGCACCCAGCCGCCGGAGGCGATGTCGGCGATGGACGGCTATGCCGTGCGCGCGCAGGATGCTGGCCATGTCGACGCGCGGCTCACGGTCATCGGCGAGGTCGCCGCCGGCCGGCCGTTCGACCGCGCGATCGCACAGGGCGAGGCGGCGCGCATTTTTACGGGCGGCGTCATCCCGCAAGGCGCGGACGCGGTCGTGATCCAGGAGGACACGATCGCCGAGGGCGGCACGATCAGGATCACCGAGGCGGCGCGGCCCGGCCGCCACATCCGCCCCGCCGGCGTCGACTTTCGCGAGGGCGACGTGCTGCTGCAGGCCGGCAGCCGCCTCAGCGACCGCGATCTGTCGCTCGCCGCCAGCATGAACTATCCAGAACTTCCGGTCAGGCGCCGCCCGAAAGTGGCGCTGCTCGCCACCGGCGACGAACTGGTGATGCCCGGAACTGTCCCCGGACCCGGGCAGATCGTCTATTCCAACGGCTATGCGCTGCGCGCGCTGGCGCGCGCCGAGGGCGCCGAGACCATCGATCTCGGGGTCGCTGCCGACACGACAGCGGCGACGACTCTTGGAATTCGCCGGGCGCGGGACGCAGAGGCCGACATTCTCATCACCACAGGTGGCGCCTCGGTCGGCGACCACGACCTCGTCAAGCAATCGCTGGAGGCCGAAGGCGTGAAAATTGCCTTCTGGAAGATCGCGATGCGGCCGGGCAAGCCGATGATGCATGGGCGGCTCGGCGCGATGCGGGTGATCGGCCTGCCCGGCAATCCCGTCTCCTCCTATGTCTGCAGCCTGCTGTTCCTGGTGCCGCTGATCCGCGCCCTGTCGGGCGCGCGCGCGCTCCACGATGCCCGCGAGCAGGCCCTGCTCGGCCGCGACCTCGACGCCAACGATGTGCGCGAGGATTATCTGCGCGCCCGCCTCGCGCGGCGCGCGGATGGCGCTTGGATCGCAACGCCCGTCACCCACCAGGACTCCTCGCTGCTCGGCTTTCTCGCCGCTGCACAGGCGCTGGTGATCCGCCCGCCATTCGCGCCCGCAGCGAAGGCCGGCTCGCCGTGCGAGATTTTGCGGCTGCCGGAATAAGGCCGGGGCGGCCTCGGCATTCTCTCATCATCCTACCGTCGCAGCGAGATTTGAAACTTAGTTTCAAACGCTCGCATACCTGAGTGCTTGCTGGCGAACGCGATCGAGGCCTGCACGTTTTTCGTGCGTCGTCCGCGCCGCCTTGTTTGGTTTCGGCATCAGCATGCGCGGCGCACGCCATTTGATGTTTGACGAGCGCCTCCGTCCCGTGGAAGGTTGATCCCAACAAAAAAACTTGGGAGGGATGTGATGCGCAAGCTTGCGGCCTCGTCCACCACACTGGCAGCGCCACTCTGCGTCGCGGAGCTGCGCCGTGGCCTTTGACTCGCCCGTCGTATCGCCGAGCCCGTCCCGCTTTCGCCTGAGCCTGGCAAAACCCAACCAGGAGCAGATCGTCCTGTTGATCACGATCGCGCTGCTGATCGGCTTCGGCCTGACGCTGCACGGCTTTGCGACGCTCACCAACCTGCTCAACCTGCTGCGCAGCATCTCGATCCTCGGCATCCTCGGGCTCGGCATGGGGCTGATCGTGATCAGCCGCGGCATCGATTTGAGCGAAATCGCGATCATGGCGGGCTCCTGGGCGATCGCTCTCATCGAGATGCAGAAGGGGATGCCGATCGGCTGGGCCTGCCTGGTCGCGCTCGCGATTGCGCTCATGATCGGCGTCGTCAACGGCGTCATGGTCGCCTTCGTCGAGGCGCCGGCTCTGTTCGTCACACTCGCGGCAGGGTTTGTGATCTACGGGCTTGCGTTCTCCTTTGCGCCGGCCTGGGTGCTCTATGCGCCGAAGGACGCACCGGCGCTGATGTATCTCGGCGGCGGACAATTGTTCGGGGTGCCCGTGCCGATCTTCGTGTTCGCCGGTGTCGCGATCCTGTTGCACCTGTTCCTGTCCAAGACCGCGACCGGCCGCTTCATCTATGCCCAGGGCGACAATCCGGAAGCCGCGCGGCTGTCCGGCGTCGCGCTGCGGCCGCTGATCGTGCTCGAGCACGTGCTGGTCGCCCTGCTCGCCTGGATCGCGGGCCTCGTCTGGGTCGGCACCACCGGCAGCATGCAGATGCAGATCATTCAGGGCACGATGATCTATGATGTCGTGCTGGTGGTGGTGATCGGCGGCATCAGCCTGGTCGGCGGCCGCGGCAGCGTGTTCAGCGTGGTGGTCGGCTGCGTCCTGATCGGCATCCTGCTCAACGCCTTCACCATCATGGACGTCAACAACGAGGTGCAGAACATCATCAAGGGCATCGTGCTGCTCGCCGCCATCGTGCTCGACAATTTTTTGCATCCTCGCGACGAGGAAACGGCGCGCCAGGGCGATTGATCGGAAATCTTGGAAAACCTTCACATCAAAAAAACCGGGAGGAATCGATGAGCAAAGTAACGAAAGGATGGATGGCAGTGGTGGCGGGGCTCGCACTCGCCGCTCTGCCGCTCGTGGCGTCTGCGCAGGAGGAAGGCGGCACCAAGACCGCGCGCGAGCTCCGCGCCGACTACGACAAGTCGCTGAAGGGCAAGACCATCGCCTATCTGCCGATCGCCCTTGGCGTGCCGCTGTCGGACGAATGGGGCCGCGTGGTGAAGGAGGAGGCCGAGTGGCGCGGCATGACCTATGTCGTCCGCGATCCCAACAACAATCCCTCGGCCATGCAGCAGGCGCTGACGGCGCTGGTCGACCAGAAGCCCGACGTGCTGATCGTGCAGAATCCGAGCGTCACGCTGTTGATGAAGGACCTGAAGCGGGCCGAGAGCCAGGGCACGCATGTCATCCAGATCAACATGTCGTCGAACTACAAGTCCGGTGCCTTCGTCGGCGCCGACTGGAACGAGATCGGCAAGATGCTGGCGACCGACGTGGTCAAACAGTGCGGCACCGGCTCGGGCAAATCGGGCAAGGTCCAGATCATCCAGGGCGAGCTCACCGCGGCGGCCAGCGTGGACCAGGTCGCCGGCATCATGGAGGTGTTCAACAAGGATCCGGCGATCAAGGTGGTCTCCAACCAGGCCGCCAACTGGGACACCAACACCGCCCTCAACATCACCGCCACCGTCATTCAGCAGCACCCGGATCTCTGCGCCAGCGTCGGCTTCTGGGGCATCATGCAGTCCGGCGCCGCGCAGGCCATCCGCAATGCGAACAAGATCGACGACGTGAAGGTCTATGCCTCCGGCGAGGGCTCGCAGCTCGATTGCGACCAGCTCAACCAGGGCAATTTCTACAAGTTTTTGAGCTACAAGGCGACCGAACAGGGCCACGACCTGATGTTTGCGGCCGAGACGCTGCTGGAGTCCGGCGAAAAGCCCGGCACGCGGCATCTCGAATATTACACGCGCCCGATCTGGCTCGATAAGAGCAATGCGAGCGGCGCCAACTGCTTCGCGCTTCCCAAGAAGTAGTTCGACGACATGAAGATCCGGCCCGCCATGCGCGGGCCGGATCTTCTCAGCGGTTGCGTCCGGAGGTCTGTTCCGATGTCGATGGCTGTGGATTCCTGGACCGCGTCGGTGCGGCGCTTCTCGCCGCGCCTGCTTCTATCCGAGCTTCTCCTGAAGCAGTGGTTCGAGCCGGTGATCCCCTTCACGGTCATGATCGCCCTCTGGCTCTATTTCGCGCTCACGATTCCCGACTACGCCACGGTGCAGAATACGCTGTCGCTGCTGCGCCTGTTCGCCGAGTTCGGCTTCGTGGCGCTCGCCATGGGGTTTTGCCTGATCAGCGGCGGCATCGATCTCTCGGTCGGCGCCATCTTCGCATTCTGCAATTTCTCGGCGCTGTATTTCCTGTTCGTGCTGGAGCTTCCGGTCTCCCTCGCGATCCCGGCGACGCTCGCGGTCGGCGCCGCGCTCGGCAGCATCAACGGTTTCCTGATCGGCTTTCTGAAGACGCGGCCGTTCCTGACCACGCTGGTGACGCTGATCATCCTGCGCGCCAGCGTCAACCTCCTCAACACCAGCTACGCCCAGGTGTTCGCCACCAACTCGGTTGACAGCGACGCCTGGGATTTTCTCGGCGTCGGCAGCGTGCTCGGCATCCCGATCAACGCCGCGACGCTCTTCATCGTGCTGCTGGTCTGCCACATCTTCCTGTCGCGCTCGCGCTACGGCTGGCATCTCACGGCCATCGGAGCGAGCCGCAAGGCGGCGCGGCATGCCGGCATCCGCGTCCGGCTGATCCTGTTCTTCACCTACGTCCTCTCCGGCGTGCTGTGTGCTGCGAGCGGCATCTTCTATGCCGCCCGGCAATCCTCGACTGACTCGACGACCGGCGTCGGCTGGGAGTTCCAGGCGCTGACCGCCGTCGTGCTCGGCGGCGTGTCGCTGGCCGGCGGCAAGGGAACGGTCTGGCGGGCGATGATCGGCGCGCTGATCGTCTTCCTGCTGATCAACGGCCTGGTGCGGATGGGCATCCCCGGCTACGTGACCTCGGCCGTCATCGGCATCATCCTGCTTGCCGCCGTCGGCATCGACGTCAAATGGGCAAAAAACCGCGGCAAGGCGATCCAGAAGATCTACGTCAATCCGGCCTTTGTCGCGCTCGCGCCCGCGCCGTCGGTCCAGCCCGGCGCAGCGTCGCCCTACGCCCAGAACGACCGCCTCATCAACGCGCAGGCCATCGGGCTCAACCAGGTCGAGGGGCCGGAAGACGTCATCCTCGATCGCCAGGACCGCGTCTACGGCTCGACCCGCGACGGCAACATCATCCGCTTCTCCGGCCCCAATTTCGAGACCCGCGAAGTGTTCGCCCATATCGGCGGCCGGCCGCTCGGCATGCAGTTCGACCGCGACGAGAACCTGATCGTCGCGGTCGCCGGCATGGGCGTCTATGGTGTGAAGCCGAATGGCGAGGTGTTCAAGGTCACCGACGAGACCAACCGCACCTGGTACAAGCTGAACGACGATTCGCGCCTGCGCATGGCCGACGATCTCGACATCGGCCCCGACGGAAAGATCTATTTTTCCGACTGCACCACGCGCTACGAGATGACCACCAACACGCTCGACATTCTCGAGGCGCGTCCGAACGGCCGCATGGTCTGCTACGATCCCAAGACGAAGACCACGCGCACCATCATCAACCATTTCTATTTTCCGAACGGCGTCTGCGTCTCCCACGACGGAAAATCGCTCCTGATCGCGTCAACGTCGCTGTGCAAGATTTTCCGCTACTGGCTCGAAGGTCCGAAGCAAGGCAGGACCGAAATCCTGATCGACGAGCTGCCCGGCAATCCCGACAACATCAACCGCGCCTCCGACGGCAATTACTGGCTGGCGCTGGTCGGCATTCGCACGCCGACCTTCGACCTCGCCGCGCGAAAACCCGGTTTCCGGCTGCGCATGGTCAAGCAGGTGCCGACCGACGAATGGCTGGCGCCGGCCCTCAATCATGGCTGCGTGCTCAAATTCACCGAGACGGGCGAGGTGCTGGAGTCCTGGTGGGACCCGACCGGCATCTCGCATTCGACGCTGACCTCGATGCGCGAGCACAAGGGCTATCTCTATCTCGGGGGCCTGGAGAACAACCGGATCGGGCGCATCAAGCTCGATGGCGTCGATGAGAGCTGGCGCGGCTACGACGCCTATTGGGGCAAGAAGAGCAGAGTGACGGGGTAGGCCGCAGTGGGATTGTTCGACCATTTTCTGCGGGACATCCGCAGCGTCATCAATCGCGATGGTGAGCAGAACGCGATCCCGCCGCTCGACGGCGCGCTCAGTCCCAATGACCGGCTGGATGCCTGCACGGCGATCGGCGATCCCCTGCCCGGCCTCGATGACGTCGTAGCCGCTCCTGACGGCACGCTGTTCGTCGCCGCCGGAAAATCCGTCCTCCGACTGTCGGGCGAAGGTTTCGCAGCGCGCGCCGTTGTCGCCGAGTTCGACGGCGACGCCGGCGGACTCGCGGTGCACCCGGACGGGCGGCTGCTGGTCTGTGTCGCCGGACGCGGGCTCGCTGCGCTTGATCCCACGCGAGGCAACCCGCATTGGCTGAGCGCCGTCGACGGACAGGCGCTCACCGGGTTGATTTCGGTCGCGGCCAGCACGGACGGCCGCATTTTTGCGGTGGAAGGCAGTGTCGGCCGCGCGCCCGATCAGTGGCGCCACGATTTGATGGAAAAGCGGCACCAAGGCCGCCTGATCGCCTGCGACGTGTCCCTGGGATCGCCCGGGACGCTGCTGCAAGGCCTGCACTACCCTTACGGCCTCGCGATTGCGCCCGATCGTGGCGAACTCTGGTTCACCGAGAGCTGGGCCCATCGCATCAGCCGCATGGCGCTCACAGGCAGCGGCGCCGGACAGCCCGTCGTCATCCAGCGCAACCTGCCCGGCTACCCTGCCCGGCTGAAGGTCGACGGCCGCGGCGGCTTCTATCTCGGCCTGTTCGCGCGCCGCACCCATTTGATCGAGTTCGTGCTGAAGGAAGACGATTTCCGCCAGGAGATGATCGCCGGCATGCCGCCCGACTACTGGATCGCGCCGGCCTATGCGGGCGGGGCCGATTGCCTGGAACCGATGCAGATCGGCGGCGTCAAGGCGCTCGGCATCCAAAAACCGTGGGCGCCCCCGCGCTCCTACGGGCTGCTTGTCCATCTGGATGGCGGCGGCGAGGCGACCGACAGCATTCACAGCCGCGCCGGCGGCCGCTTCCACGGCATCACCGGCGCCTGCGCGACGCCGCAGGGCGCGGTGATCGCAAGCCGTGGCGCAGGCCGCCTCCTGCTCGCGCCGGGAGACTTTTGATGAACGACACCGCCATTGCAGCGGACGCGACCCGTGCCGCCGATCCGACCCGCAAACCGGTGCTGCAGGTTTTGGGCGGAGCCAAGATCTACGGCGGCGTCCACGCCATCGAGGGCATCGATTTCGATCTGTTCGCCGGCGAGGTGCACGCGCTGGTCGGCGAGAACGGCGCCGGCAAATCGACGCTGTGCAAGGCGATCGCGGGCGCGATCCAGCTGACCTCGGGCGACATCCATGTCGACGGGGCCCGCGTCGATTTCGCCCAGCCGCGCGATGCGCTCGCCGCCGGCATCTGCATGGTCTACCAGGAGACCAGCCTGGTGCCGACCATGACGGCAGCCCAGAATATCGAACTCGGCAACGAAAAGCTGCTGACGCGGTTTCGCACCCTGAACATCCAGGCGCAGCAGCTGTTGCAATCGCTGAATTTCCACGTCGACCCGGCGACGCCGGTCGCCCTGCTCGGCACCGCCAAGAAGCAGATGGTCGAGATCGCGCGCGCGATCTACAACAAGGCGCGCATCATCATCTTCGACGAGCCGACGGCAAGCCTGACGCCGGAAGAGATCGTCCACTTCTTCCATCTGGTCCGCGACCTCAGGGCACGCGGCGTCGGCATCATCTACATCTCGCATGCGCTGGAAGAATCGCTGCAGATCGCCGACCGCATCACCGTGCTGCGCGACGGGCGCCTCGTGATCACGGCGCCGGCGAAATCGCTGAACCGCGACGCGCTGGTGCAGCACATGGTCGGCCGCCAGGTGGCGCAGACCATTCATCAGCGCAGCGGGACGGTCAATCAGCGGCGCGAAAAAGTGCTAACGGTCGAGAACGTCACCATGGGCATGGTGGTGAAAAACATGTCGTTCTCGGTCTATGCCGGCGAGGTGGTCGGCATCGCCGGCCTGATCGGCTCCGGCCGCACCGAGATCGCAAAGATCATCTTTGGGGCGCTCAAACGCAACCTGGTCAATGGCGGCACGATCCGCCTGCGCGGCAAGCCGATCCGCTATCGCGTGCCGCGCCAGGCCATCGACGACGGCATCGCCTACATCACCGAGGACCGCAAGGCCAACGGCTTCTTCGAGACCATGATCGTCGACGACAACGTCTATGTCGGCAAGCTCGCCACAAAGCTCGGTTTCAGTTTCCTGCTGTCGCGCGCCCGGCGCTCGAAACTCGCCAATTACTGGGTCGAGCGGCTCAAGATCAACGCGCTGCAGCGCAAGGCCAGGATCGTCGAACTCTCGGGCGGCAACCAGCAGAAGGTGGTGCTGGCCAAATCGCTCGGCCAGGATCCCTCGATCGTGATCTTCGACGAGCCGACGCGGGGCGTCGACGTCGGCACCATCCCCCATATCCATGCCGAGATCCGACGCCTCGCCGACGAGGGCAAGGCCGTGGTGGTGATCTCGTCCTATCTGCCCGAGATTCTTGCCGTGTCCGACCGTATCCTGGTGGCCCGGACGGGGCGCATCGTCGCCGAGTTCGACGCGGCCGAGGCCACCCAGGACAGGATTCTGTACGCCGCCGTGCATTGAGATTGCGCCATACGAAGTGGTGCTGATTCGCGCGCGTGTGAGCGGCTGGGCAAGGATCGGCACGGCGTTGCGCGCGGTCGCAGGCCGGGCAATGCCCGGCAGCACCATGACGTCGGAACACGCGATCCGCGGACCGACAAAGCCGGTTCCGTGCGGCCGTTGCCGGCTCGCAATTTCGTCAATCCCGCTGCAGCACAGGCACTTTTGATACGCGCGCGGCGGATGCTGACAATGCGGCCCGGCCGCATTGTCAGCAGTCGGTATGATCGAACCCGCCATCTCGCACGGCGCGATTTTTACCGCGTTCACTGTAAATTAAGGAGTTGCGGAACACATACCGAACATATAGTGTTCGTTCATGATTTGTTTCGAACGCTAGTTGTAGATGGTCTTGGCAAGACTTCTCGAACTGCCTGCTCGGAAGCGATTTCGAACATTATTAGGACGCCATCAACCGGGGGACGTGATCGCGATGCTCACGCGCAAACAGTACGAACTTCTGCGTTTCATCAATGAGCGGCTGAAAGAAGCCGGCGTCCCGCCCTCCTTCGACGAGATGAAGGACGCGCTTGATCTGCGCTCGAAGTCCGGCATCCACCGGCTCATCACCGCGCTGGAAGAACGCGGCTTCATCCGCCGCCTGCCGAACCGCGCGCGCGCCATCGAGGTGATCAAGCTGCCCGAACTGTCGGCCGCCGGCGGCTCCAGCCGCCGCGGCTTTACGCCCAGCGTCATCGAGGGCAATCTCGGCAAGGTGCGCACCGCGAGCGCCGGCTCGGACGACGGAGGCGAGCGCCCCGTGGCGGTCCCCGTGATGGGCCGCATCGCGGCGGGCACGCCGATCGAGGCCCTGCAGACGCGCAGTCACACCATCAGCGTGCCGCCGGACATGCTCGGCTCGGGCGAACATTACGCGCTCGAGGTGCGCGGCGATTCGATGGTCGATGCCGGCATTCTCGATGGCGACATGGCGCTGATCCAGCGCAACGAGACTGCGGAGACCGGCGACATCGTGGTCGCGCTGATCGACGACGAGGAAGCCACCCTGAAACGTTTCCGCCGCCGCGGCGCCTCGATCGCGCTTGAACCGGCCAACACTGCCTATGAGGTGCGCATCCTGCCGCCGAACCGGGTCAAGATTCAGGGCAAGCTGATCGGCCTCTATCGCAAGTACTGAGCAGACTGTTGGAAGGATTCGTTTCCGGCCGCGCGCTGCCGCCACAGCGCAACCCGCTGCCGCGACAGCGCGATGAAGCAAGATTGAATTGTGTGCCGCGCCGGCGGTCAACTCCCTCCCCCGCTTGCGCCGGAGGGCTGAGGTGGGGGCACCGTCTTATCAAGTAAACGTTGAGGTTGCCGCGCTTCGCGGTCCCCACCCGCCGCACTGAAAGCACCGTAGCGGAAGCAGTCCATGCTCCCCGCAAGCGGGAGAGCTGAAAGCACGCGCGGTTGGTTTCGAGGCAAGACTCATCGCGCCCGGTCTGCCGTGATGACGCGCGACGTGTCGCGGCCGCTGAACCACATTGCCGAGCGGGGTTGCCCTCTGCTCACAGCGTGACTCAACGTCGCACCGAATGAAACGGTCGGCTCGTCAGGCGTTGTTGAGCCGAGCTCGCGCTGCGCTCCATTCCGCGGCAGAGTTTTGTGCGTGCCGGTCTTCGCTCACCAGACCGACGCAAAGACTCCCTTCGATCGAAACGCTGTTCGAGCAGAAGCGTATCGACCCCAGCGAAATCAGCCCTTGCCACGCCGCAAGCGTAGACCTTTGCACGCGCATGCGCACGCATGCGCAGGGAACATCCACGCATTTGTGATCGAACGGTTGCGCGCGTTGATCGTAGAATTGCCCATAATGAAGCGAACAATAGCGCGCTATTGTCCACTGATGGAGGCGGTGCCTCTCAGGGCGCTGGCTCTATCGAAAACGAGGAGCAGACCAATGTGTGACTATAGCTTACACGCCGTCGCGACACGCCCGGCGAAAGTTGGAGAAACCTTGGTAACCACGACATTCCGCGGCACCGCGACGCGCGGCTTTGCCTCCGAGAGCGATCTCAATGTCGCGGTGTGCATGCTGCCTGGAACCGAACTCGCGTTTGCCGACGACGTCCGCTATGACAATCGCTGGATCTGGACCAAGACGATCCAGTCGCGCGTCGGAAAGTTCAACCAGATCGATCGCGACATCCCCTACCGGCATCACGACGCCGTGGAATTCGCCGACGGCAGCTACGTGCTGGTGACACAGCTCTGCGAAGCACAGCGCGTCACGGTCCTGCAGTTACCCGTCACGCATGCGCCGGTCGAGCACAAGCACCAGACGCCGGCAGCTCCGGTTGTCGAGCGGACGCCGATCGGATAAGCTGGCCGGCCTAAGTTCGATTGCAATTTTCTGCCCTCGGCGATGTGTTTGCTGTTCGCCGAGGGGCGACATTTTTGGTCAACAGGTTTCGTGGTCAACAAGATTACCTGGCAAAAGGCCGGTCGGGTCACCAAACCCGGGCGCTACATGTTTACGTTCGGCTGGCTTACGGTCACGTCCGACGACCTTGCCGTTTGGGAGCGCTATCCGGACGCCTCATTCACCCTGGTCGAGGTCGGGTCGGATTCCGATGCACCCGACGAATTCCGGCTCGGCACATTCGACATCGCGGAATCATCAGCGGATCATGCCGATCATCAGCCCTAGCGCGACGGACTGATCTAATCATCCGCCTGAAGGTCCGCCTCGGATGGCGTCGCGTCCTGCCCGCGCGGCTCCGCGGATTTTCCGATGAATGAGGTATCGCTCGCCGCGCCGGCGCCGGGCGCCGGCGACCATGGCCGGTCCATCCCGCGCGGCCTGATCGCGTCCACAACGAAGCCGCCCCCCTTCTCGCGCAGCGCCAGCGCGCCCTGCCGCTGCACGCGCTCGCGGTCGATCACCGCGGCGGCACAGGATGCGGGCGGCTGCCTGGCGCTCACGACAAGCGCGGCCCTCGCGCAGTCGTCGGCCAGCGCGTCGGCACGCAGGCTGAGCGCGACCAGCGCGCCATCGGCCTTCGGCACCACGCAGCCCAGATCGTCGCAGGAGACGCCGTCCGAAAGCGAGGGATCGCTGACGCCGCGCGCGTCCGCATCCGCCGCCAGCCATTCCTTGAACAGAAAAGAGTCCTTGCTGGTCCGCATCAGATGCAATTGCCCATCCCTGCCCCGCACGGCAACGTTGCGCCCGTCGCCGGAGATCAGGATGTCCGGCCGCGGCGTAGCCGCGGCCCACACGATCGCAACCGCGAGCAACGCCGCGCCCGACCAGCGCAGCGGCGTGCGCAGCAAGCCGAGCAGGACGAGGCCGAGGCTTCCGACAATGAGCGGACCGGTGCCGAACGCCGCGACGCGTCCGACCGCGCCGGGCAGCGCTGCAACCCAGCGCGTCACCGCGATCATCCAGTCGATGCCGATGCCCATCGCCTGCCAGCACACCCCGTCGAAGCCGAACGGCATGGCGAGGAGCCCGATGATGCCCGCCGGCATCACGACCGCCGAGACCACCGGCATTGCCGCGAGATTGGCGAGCACGCCATAGGGCGTCACGCGGTGGAAATGAAAGGCGGCATAGGGCGTGGTCGCAAATCCTGCCACCAGCGAGGCGAACAGCAGCAGCATGAGTTCCCGCCCGCCCCACAGCGCCACGCGCGCCGTCACGGAGCTTTCCTTCGAGGCCAGCAGCCGCGGCATCCCGAACTGCACCAGCGCGACGAGGCCGAGCGTCGCCGCGAACGACATCTGGAAACTCGGGTGAACCAGTGCCTCCGGCGCGATCACCAGCACGATCATCGCCGCCAGCGCCAGCGTGCGGAAGGTGATGGCGCGGCGGTCGACGATCACCGCGATCAGCACCACGGCCGTCATGTAGAAGGATCGCTGCGTCGCCACCTCCGCGCCCGACAGCAGCAGATAGAAGGCGGATGCGGCGAGCGCCGCCGCGGCGGCCCATTTCTTGATCGGAAAGCCGACGGTCAGCGCCGGGACCAGCGCGAGCAACGCGCGCACGACAAAGAAGACGACACCGGCCACCACGGCCATGTGATAGCCCGAGATCGAGAGCACGTGACCGAGCCCCGAAATGAACATCGCATCGTTGACGGGCTCGGTGATCGCATCGCGCCGCCCGGTCAAAAGCGCGGTCGCGATCGCGCGCTCATCGCCATCGAGCCGCGTGCGGATGCGGGCGTCGATCGCGTCGCGCAGGTTCTGCATCAGGGCCGCATAGCGCAGCGCGAGGCCGCCGCTCTCGGGCGGCGCTGCCGTCCTGATCGCGCCCATCGCAAAGCCGGAGGCGCCGATGCCCTGAAAAAACAGGTCGCGCGCGAAATCGTAGGAGCCCGGACGCAGCGGCGCGAGCGGCGGCATCAGGCGCGCCTTCAGCTCGACAAAACTGCCGACGTCGGGTGCGGTGCCTTTTTTCACCGAGAGCCTGACCCGGTCGAGGGTCACATGTCCACGCTGTGTCTCCATCTGCGTCACGCGCAGCACAAAGCGGTCGGTCTTCTCGCGGATGTCGCGCGTCTCGACAAAGCCCGACAGCGCGACCGAATAGAGCGGTCGCACCAGCACGGTGTGGCCGATCCGGGCGGTCCTGAAGGTCGCGGTGGCAAAGCCCGATGCCACTGCGGCGAGCAGGACGGCAACCGCGAACAGCCGGTGACGCCGCATCGGCCAGCAGAAGCCGCACAGAAGCACAGCGGGCACCGCCGTGACCCAAAACACCGGCTCGCGGTCGGCGGTGAAATAGAGCGCAATCCCGGCCCCGAACGCGACGGGCACCCAGGGCAACAGCCGACCGGCGCCCGCTTCTGCGCGGAGCCACGCCTTGAGCCTGGCGACGAAGGAGGACCACGCCTCGAAGTCGGCCGGCGCAATCCCGCCGGCCTGCGCCCGTCCGCCAAGCGGCCAGGTCCCGGCAATTCCCTGCGTCCGCGGCCTTCTGCCCGGCTCCGCCATACGCCCCACCAACCCCAGATACTCCAGGGAGCGTCAGGCTACCGGAAGCTGTCAGCTCCGGGATAGCGGAACAAAACAAGAAAACAGAGGAAAAGGCGGGCGCGCTCAGCCCTTGGCGACTTCCTTCGCAAAGGTGTCGCGCAGGCCGATGGTGCGGTTGAACACCAGCCGGTCCGCCGTGGATCCAGCGTCGCGCACGAAATAGCCCCGCCGCTCGAACTGCACGGCGGTGTCGAGATTGCTCTCGGCCAGCGATGGCTCGACGCGGGCGTCCTTCAACACCTCCAGCGAGTCCGGATTGAGGTCCGCGGCAAAGTTGCCCGCGTCGGGGCTCGGCTTGGCGAAAAGCTGGTTGTAGATGCGGATCTCGGCCGGCTTCGACTGCGCGGCCGGCAGCCAGTGCAGCGTCGCCTTCACCTTGCGTCCGTCGGGCGCGTTGCCGCCCCGTGTTGCCGGATCGTAGGTACAGCGCAGCTCCACCACCTCGCCGGCGGCGTTCTTGATCGCTTCGCGGCATTTGATGAAATAGGCATAGCGCAGCCTGACCTCGCTGCCCGGCGACAGGCGGAAGAATTTTTTCGGCGGGTTCTCCATGAAATCGTCCTGCTCGACGAAGAGCTCGCGGCCGAACGCGATTTTGCGCGTGCCGGCGGCCGGGTCGTCGGGATGATTGATGGCCTCGATCTCCTCGCTCGCGCCTTCCGGATAGTTCTCGATCACGACTTTCAGCGGCCGCAGCACCGCCATGCGGCGCGGCGCGGTGCGGTTCAGTTCCTCGCGGATACAAAACTCCAGCATGCCGACATCGACCACGCTGTTGGCCTTGGCGACCCCGATGCGCTTGATGAACTCGCGGATCGCGGCCGGCGGCACGCCGCGCCGCTTCAGCCCCGCGATCGTCGGCATGCGCGGATCATCCCAGCCCGAGACGTGGCCGTCCTGGACCAGGCGAGTCAGCACGCGCTTGGAGAGCAGCGTGTAGGTCAGATTGAGACGCGCGAACTCGTACTGGTGCGGGTGCGACGGCACCGGCAGCTTGTCCAGAAACCAGTCATAGAGCGGCCGGTGGTCCTCGAACTCCAGCGTGCAGATCGAGTGCGTGATGCCCTCGATCGCGTCCGACTGGCCGTGCGCATAATCGTAGCTCGGATAGATCGACCAGGCATCGCCGGTGCGCGGATGATGTGCATGCAGAATGCGGTACAGCACGGGATCGCGCAGGTTGATGTTGCCCGCTTCCATGTCGATCTTGGCGCGCAGCACGCGCGCGCCGTTCGGGAATTCGCCGGCCTTCATGCGGCGGAACAGGTCGAGATTCTCCTCCACCGAACGGTCGCGGAACGGGCTGTTCTTGCCGGGTTCCGTCAGCGTGCCGCGGTTTTCGCGGATCTCCTCCTGCGACTGGTCGTCGACATAGGCGAGGTTCTGCCGGATCAACCCCTCGGCCCATTCATACAGGCGGTCGAAATAGTCCGAGGCAAAGAACAGGTTCTTGCCCCAGTCGAACCCGAGCCAGCGGACGTCGGCCTGGATCGAGTCGATATATTCCTGCTCTTCCTTGGTCGGATTGGTGTCGTCGAAGCGCAGATGGCAGCGCCCGGAAAACTCCTGCGCGATGCCGAAATTGAGGGCAATCGACTTGGCGTGGCCGATATGCAAATAGCCGTTCGGCTCCGGCGGAAACCGGGTCACGATGGTCTTGTGCCGTCCGCTGTCGAGATCGGCCTGGACCATGTCACGAATGAAATCGCGTCCCGCTTCGCGTGTCTCTGCCACCGCCGGTTCTGTCGTCATTCCTGTCGCCTTGTCGAGGGATCAGCGGTCCTTCTGCCAAATTCGTTCACCTGAGCCAAGCCCGGTTTCGCGAGGATCGCCGTGCTCAGATAATGATTATTGGCAGTTTTGCCCGAAACTCGGGCGCCGTAATACCGCGACCTCGCCCCGCGCTCCCGGTGCGCGCCTGATCGGCACAAAAGCTTCTCGATTCCGCGAAGCATGCAGGGCGACGATTGGCGTCCCGTCGTGCTGGCCGCAAACGCCGATGCTGGTGCGCGGGTTTGAGACAAGGCCATTCGACGCGGCGGCTCTGATTGCACCGTTGACGAACGCTGACTCCATCTGTCTCGGACACCAGGGAGCGGAACACAGCCGCCGCTCAAACGCTCCGCGAATCCGGCTTTCGTTATCATCGGTTCCTGCTATACCGACCGCGCTCCCCGAGGCGTTCTCACGCGCCGGCCCGTTTGTGTTCTGCCAACCTGCTCGGTCATGACTGCTCCCATCGTCACGCGCTTTGCCCCCTCCCCGACCGGTTTCCTCCATATCGGGGGCGCCCGCACCGCGCTGTTCAACTGGCTCTATGCCCGCAAGCGCGGCGGCAGGATGCTCCTGCGCATCGAGGATACCGACCGCGAGCGGTCGACCAGGGAGGCGATCGACGCCATTCTGGACGGGCTGAAATGGCTCGAGCTCGATTGGGACGGCGACGTCATCTACCAGTTCAGCCGCGCCGCGCGGCACCGCGAGGTGGCCGAGCAGCTTCTGGCTGCCGGCAAAGCCTATTACTGCTACGCGACGCCGGAGCAATTGGCATCCATGCGCGAGAAGGCCCGTGCGGAAGGCCGCACCCGCCTCTATGACGGGATGTGGCGCGACCGCAGCCCTGAGGATGCGCCCGCCGGCATCAAGCCGACGATCCGGCTGCGCGCGCCGCTGACCGGCGAAACCGTGATCGAGGACCAGGTCCAGGGCCGCGTGGTCTGGCAGAACGAGAATCTCGACGACCTCGTGCTTTTGCGCGGCGACGGCACGCCGACCTACATGCACGCCGTCGTCGTCGACGACCACGACATGGGCGTCACCCATATCATCCGTGGCGACGATCATCTGATCAACGCGGCGCGCCAGAAGCAGATCTACGATGCCCTGGACTGGGCGGTGCCCAGCATGTCCCACATCCCGCTGATCCACGGCCCGGACGGCTCAAAGCTGTCGAAGCGTCACGGCGCGCTCGGTGTCGATGCCTACCGCGCCATGGGCTATCTGCCGGCGGCGCTCAGGAATTACCTGGTTCGGCTCGGCTGGAGCCATGGCGACCAGGAGATTTTCTCGACGCAGGAGATGATCGACGCGTTCGACCTGCCCGCGATCGGCCGCTCGGCGGCCCGCTTCGATTTCGCCAAACTGGAAAACCTCAACGGCCATTATATCCGCCACAGCGACGACGCGGCGCTGGCCAAAATGTTCGAGGCGGGGCTGGACTACGTGCCCAAGGGGAGCGAGCTCAAGCCAAAACTCAACCCGGCGACGCGTGCGCAGCTCCTTGCGGCGATGCCGAGCCTGAAGGAGCGGGCCAAAACCCTGATCGAGCTGATCGATGCCTCCTATTTCATCTTTGCCGACCGGCCGATCGAGATCGAACCGAAGGCGCAAACCGTGCTGACGGGCGAGAACCGCGCCCTGATCGGCCGCCTGCGCGACGCGCTCGCGGAGGTGTCGCCCTGGAGCGGCGAGACCACGGAAGCCGCCATGCGAGCCTTCGCCGAGGCCAACAACCTCAAACTCGGGGCGGTGGCCCAGCCGCTGCGGGCGGCTTTGACCGGCCGGACCACGTCGCCGGGTATTTTCGACGTTCTGGCGGTGCTCGGACGCCAGGAATGCCTGGACCGGCTCACGGATCAGGTTACCTAATATACCGGCTCCGACTTTCGTTTCGCGGCCGCGGTTCCGCCCATCTTGCAGTGCACATGGCAATACGTTACCCATTTGCGCGGCGCGACATACTAGATTTTTCGGCCTGCCTCGCCATGTACTTAACCAGGCGCCGCCAGGCGCGAAAGCTCATCGGGGACCCACGATGGACGCCAAATCCTCAACAAAAACCGCGACCCTGACCGTCGGCAACAAGAACTATGACCTCCCGATTCTGAGCGGCACCGTCGGCCCTGACGTGGTCGACATCGGCAAGCTGTACGGCCAGTCGGGGATGTTCACCTATGATCCCGGCTTCACCTCGACCGCGAGCTGCCAGTCCAAGATCACCTACATCGATGGCGACGCCGGCATCCTGGAATATCGCGGCTACCCGATCGAGCAGATCGCCGAGCATGGCGACTTCCTGGAGACCTGCTATCTGCTGCTCTACGGCGAGCTGCCGACCGCGGTGCAGAAGAAGGATTTTGACTATCGGATCACCCATCACACGATGATCCACGAGCAGATGGCGCGCTTCTTCCAGGGCTTTCGCCGCGATGCCCATCCGATGGCCGTCATGGTCGGCTGCGTCGGCGCGTTGGCCGCGTTCTATCACGACTCCACCGACATCAACGATCCGCAGCAGCGCATGATCGCCTCGATGCGGATGATCGCAAAGATTCCGACGCTGGCGGCGATGGCCTACAAATACACCATCGGCCAGCCCTTCGTGTATCCGAAGAACTCGCTGAGGTTCGCGGAGAACTTCCTGCATATGTGCTTCGCGGTGCCGTGCGAGGAATACAAGGTCAATCCGGTGCTCGCCGATGCGCTGGAAAAGATCTTCATCCTGCACGCCGACCATGAGCAGAATGCCTCGACCTCGACGGTGCGCATCGCCGGCTCTTCCGGCGCCAATCCGTTCGCCTGCATCGCCGCCGGCATCGCCTGCCTGTGGGGCCCGGCGCATGGCGGCGCCAATGAAGCCGCGCTCGCCATGCTCTACAGCATCGGCAAGGTGGACAACATTCCCGACTTCATCGCCCGCGTGAAGGACAAGAACAGCGACGTGCGGCTGATGGGCTTTGGCCACCGGGTCTACAAGAACTACGATCCGCGCGCCAAGATCATGCAGAAGATGTGTCACGCGGTGCTGAAGGAGACCGGCCACGGCGACGATCAGATGCTGAAGGTCGCCCTCGAGCTCGAGAAGATCGCGCTGCACGACCAGTACTTCATCGATCGAAAACTCTATCCGAACGTCGACTTCTATTCGGGCATCACGCTGAAGGCGATGGGTTTCCCGACCTCGATGTTCACCGCGCTCTTTGCCGTCGCGAGGACCGTCGGCTGGATCAGCCAGTGGAGCGAGATGATCGAGGACCCGCAGCAAAAAATCGGCCGTCCGCGCCAGCTCTACACCGGCGTCGCTCGCCGCGACTATGTCATGATGGACCAGCGGAAATAGGCCTCCGGTTCGGCCGCAGGAGTGAGAAATCCCGCCCGGCAATGGTCTGGCGGGATTTTTGTTGCGATCGAGCGTGGGGTGCGCAGCCGCGTTGATCGCCTGAATGCGGTCGCGATGACCTTCTCGACGCTCGGCGTGAACACGCCTGCCCCTGGCGTCCCGCCGTTGTTCGTAGCCGTTCTTGAAGCTCGGATCGAGCGCAGCATCAGTCGCCAACAGGCGATCGGCCGATGCAGCGATCGAAGTCTCGGCGAACCGAGCCGCCTCCGGCGCGCCGATGCAGCGCGCATATATGGCGTCGAAATCGGCTTCGGTCGTCTTCATCTTCGCCGGCCGGGTGGCTCGGGGCAGCCCGATGAAGCTCGTGGCCGAGCAGTCAGTGGCGGCGTGCTCGGCTTTCAGGTCGTCCGCAACACTGCGGCGGCGATTCGCGTCTCGCCGGTAGAATAATACGTAAGCGATTGGATCGAATGCACGTTTTTGGTCGCAATGTGGCTCCGGTGCGACAGCCGCGTGGCGCGATGTGACGTATAGAGCGACCACAGCAAGAAAAAGGGCGAGCCATTCCGATGAAAACGTTTCTGAGCGCGTTGGCCGCATTGGCGCTTTCCGCAGCGACCGCGACCGCGGCGGATCTTGCCGCCAAGACCTACACGAAAGCACCGGTCGCAGCCCCAGTGGCCAGCTGGACGGGCTTCTACATCGGCGGCAATGTCGGCGGCGAGTGGGGCACGTCGAACGCGACGACCTCGACCGTCTTCAGCCCGGTCGGCTACTTCGCAACCACCAGCGTTCCCGCCATCGGCACCGTCGGCCTCCAGCGCATCAACGGCTCGAGCGTGACCGGCGGGTTCACTGCCGGCTACAACTGGCAGGCCGCCAACTTCTTGTTCGGCCTCGAAGGCGATATCAATTATTTCGGCTTCAAGGGCAGCGCCACGGGTGGCGCGGTATACCCGTGCTGTGCACCGACCGCCTTCACCGTCAATTCGTCGGCGTCGGCCGACTGGCTGGCCACGATCCGCGGCCGGCTAGGTATTCTCGCCACCCCGAGCTGGCTGCTCTACGTGACCGGCGGCGCCGCGATCGCGGACGTGAAGGGCAACTTCAACTTCAGCGACACATTCGCCACCGCGGCCGAATCGGCTTCGATCCGCGACACGCGCTTCGGCTGGACCGTCGGCGCCGGCGGCGAGTATGCGCTCGGCAACGGCTGGTCGATAAAGGGCGAATATCTCTATGTCGATCTCGGACGCAGTACCGTCACCAGCACCAACCTGACGGCCTTCGCGCCGCCGATTGCCTTCCCCGCCAACGTGTTCACGCATTCGGTCGATCTCAAGTCGAACATCGTCCGTATCGGCGTGAACTACAAGTTCGGCGGCCCGGTCGTCGCGAGATACTGAGCGGCACCGGGCAACGAAGCCACACCACTGCAGTCATAGATTCCGAAGCAGAAGCCTCCACACGGCGTGTGGAGGCTTCTTTGCTGTTGCCAGCCGCAGGCCGAGGCCTTCGCCGGGCATTCCCTGCCCTTTGCATTTTCGCGGACGATCCGCGGCAAAGCCGCAGGTCACCTCCCGCGGCGAGAATGCAGCCTCGCATTCCAGAGCGCTTGCGCCCAGAGCCCGGGGCGTCATCACACGCATAGGCGTGATCCAGTACGCCAATGCCGATCGGCTCAAGCACTGCCGCGGCTGGAAGAGCGGATCGCGTCATCTTGATGTTTGAAGCGTCGGAACAGGCGACGCAACGCGTCAGCCGAGGTTTGTCAGCTCAACCCGCCCGCCGTCCCTTGCGCATGGTCGCCAGCACGATGTCGGCGGCGCGCACGCTCGGCGAGGCGTTGCCGCTCGACATGATCGCATCGAGCGTGGTGAACGCTTCGAGCTGGCTGCGGCGCATCGCAGAATCCGAGAGCAGCTCGGACAGCGCCTGCGCCAGTTTCTCCGGGGTGCAATTCTCCTGCAGAAATTCCGGGATCACCTCCTTGCCGAGCACGAGGTTGGCGAGGATCACCGTGTTCACCTTGATCGCGCGGCGCAGAACGAAGGCCTCCGCTGCGCCGAGACGATAGGCGGTCACCATCGGTACGCCCGACAGCGCGAGCTCCAGCGTCACCGTGCCGGATTTTGCCAGTGCGGCATGCGCGATCCGGAACGCCGCCCGCTTCTCGGCCTCCCCGACCACGATGGCCGGCACGACCGGCCAGTTCGCGACGCCGGCGAGCACGGCGGCTTCCAGGTGCGGCATGGTCGGCAGCACCACCTCGAAATCGGCGCCGCCGGCGCGCAGGCGGTCGAGCGCCGCGCCGAACACTGAAAGATGATGCGCGATCTCGCTGCGCCGGCTGCCCGGCAGCAGCAGCAGAACCGGTGGCGAAGCGTCGCGCCGCGCCTGCTCCTCCGCATCAGGCCGCAGCCGGTCGATCTGCTCGATCAGGGGATGGCCGACATAGCTGCAGGGCGGCCCGTTCAGCCGGCGATAGGCCTCGGGCTCGAACGGCAGCAGCGCCAGCACATGGTCGACATAGCCGCGCATCGCGCGCGCCCGGCCGGGCCGCCAGGCCCAGACGGTCGGCGAGACATAGTCGACGATCGGGATCGATGGATCGCGCGCGCGCACGCGGCGGGCGACGCGATGGGTGAAATCGGGACTGTCGATGATGACGAGGATGTCGGCCGCCCCGTCCGCGACCGCCTCGGCGGTCTGCCGGATCAGCCGCAGCAGTTTTGGCAGCTGGCGGACCACGGCCGCGAGCCCCATGATCGACAGCTCCTCGATCGGAAACAGCGAGGTGAGGCCTTCGCGCGCCATCGCCCGCCCGCCGACACCCGCGAAGGCGACGGCATCGCCGAGCCGCTGGCGCAGCACCTTCATCAGCCCGGCGCCCAGCCGGTCGCCGGATTCCTCCGTCGCGATCAGAAAGATTTTTCGCGCGACATGGCCGGTGGGGCTGCGCGCCATCACGCCGGCAGGCCGGTGACGAAGATGCCCGCGGCGTCGGCGGCCTCGATGGTAGGTTGCGGCTCGGCCAACACCGTGTTGCCGGCGATGACGGCGATTCCCGCGAGCCTCGCCTTCGATGCGCCCTCCACCGTCCGCGCGCCGATGGTCGGCAGATCGTAACGCAAATCCTGGCCGCTCTTCGGCGCCTTGACCAGCACGCCGCGTTTGTTCGACGCGCGAATCCGGCCGAGCGCACGAAGATTGACGATCCGTGCCAAAAGCCCGTCGGTGCCCTCGATGTCCTCGACGCCCACGACGTGGCCGTCGATCACGACCACGGCCTGCCCGATGTCGAACGGGCTCAGTGCCCTGAGGAGTTCGCGGCCGAGCGCGATGTCATAGGAGGACTGCTCGTCTGGCTTGATGTTGGTCAGGCTGCCCTCGGGCATCAGCACGTCTGGCGCGACATCCTTGATGCCGACCATGCGAAAGCCGTCCCGTTCCAGGATGCGGCCGATGCCGGACAGCAGATGATCATCGCCGCCACGGAACGCCGACCACACCTCGTTGATGACGCGGAGCGTGCCGAGATCGAGGCGAATCTCCGACAGCGCGGGACGCACCAGCGACCCGATGAACAGCAGATCGCGGCAGCCCTCGGCACGAAACAGCTTCTTGGCGCGGCCGATCTGACCGATCGCGATCCAGTGGTGACGATAGCGTTCGGCACGTGCGGGATCGCAAAGGCCCCTCAGCGCAAAGACGACCGGCGTCAATCCGCGCTTGATCAGGGAATCGGCGACCGCGAAGGGCATCACCCCGCCCGCCGCAATCAAGCCGACGGGTGATATGACTTTTGCGTCCCCATCGGTCATGATGCCCTGTATCAAGCTTTGCCGTCGTCGGGAAGACACAATGGCCGATGCTTGCCCTGCGCGATGAAGTGCAGGATTTCGGCAATCGCCGGATCGTCGCCTGCCATCGCCTGCACCCGCTCGAGCCGCTCGGCAAACAGGCCCTCACCGTGGAACAGCGCCTGGTAGAATGAGCGCACCGTTGCGAGCCGTTCGCGCGTGAACTTGCGCCGCTTCATTCCGATCAAATTGAGGCCTTCCAGTGCGGCATATTGACCGTTCACGAGACCGTACGGGATCACGTCACCGCGAACGCCGCAGACCCCGCCGACCATGACCCCCGATCCGATCCGGGTGAACTGGTGCACCGCCGACAGTCCGCCGATATAGACGAAATCGCCGATCTCGCAGTGACCGCCGAGGGTTGCCGATGTCGCGAAGATCGCGTCATTGCCGACGAAGCAGTCATGACCGACATGGCTGTTGTTCATGAAGAAACCGCGGTCGCCGACCTTCGTGAGCCCGCCGCCTTTGATCGTGCCGACATTCATCGTCACGCCCTCGCGGATCGTGCAGTCCGCGCCGATCTCGAGCCGCGTCGGCTCGCCGCGATAGCTGAGATCCTGCGGCGCCCCGCCCAGCACGGCGAAGGGCGAGATGGTGCAGCCGGCACCGATCGTGGTGTGTCCCATCACCTGCACATGGGACAGCAGGCGGCAGGTGGCGCCGATCACCGCATGCGCGCCGACGATGCAATACGGGCCGATGACCGCGCCATCGCCGATGGCGGCGCCGTCTTCTACGCGCGCGGTGGGGTCGATTGTCGCCATTGTCGCCTCAGTCGGTCAGCATCGCGCCGACATCGGCTTCCGCGACGGTTGTGCCCCTGACCCTGGCGTCGCCATGGAACCACCACATGGTCTTGCGGCGGCCGATCGAGCGCATGTGATATTCGATGGTGTCACCGGGCTTGACGGGCTTGCGAAACTTGCACTTGTCGATGGTGAGGAAATAGACCGCGCGCGGCTTTTCGGTGCCTTCGACCGATTTGATGCCGATCACGCCCGCGGTCTGCGCCATCGCCTCGATCATCATCACGCCGGGATAGACCGGCCGCTCCGGAAAATGCCCGAGAAAGCAGGGCTCGTTGAAGGTCACGTTCTTGATGCCGATGCCGGAGTAATCGGTCCGGATGTCGATCACCCGGTCGATCAGCAGCATCGGATAGCGATGAGGAAGGGTTTTGAGGATGTCATCGATATCGACCTCCGCAAACCGGACCGCTGCCGCCTCCATCACTCCCGCCCCTCGCCCTTCGGATCCGCCCCGGCATCGCGCACCAGCCGCTCCACGGCGATGATCTCGCGGAACCACTGCTTGGTCGGCTTGGCGAAGTGGCCGCCCCACCGGCCATTGGGCGGAATGTCGTCCTTGACTGCGCTCATCGCCGTGACCTGCGCCCCGTCGCCGATCTTGAGATGGTTGTTGATGCCGACTTTTGCACCGAGCGCCACGTTATCGCCTATCGTCAGACTGCCCGCGAGACCGATCTGGGCCGCAAGCAGGCAATGCCGGCCGATGGTCACATTGTGGCCGATCTGAACCTGATTGTCGATTTTGGTTCCTTCGCCGATCACGGTATCGCGCAGACTACCACGATCTATGGTTGTACCAGCCCCGATTTCGACGTCGTTCTGGATCAGGACCCGCCCGGTCTGGGGAACCTTGACGTGCCCGTCGGGCCCGAAAAACAGGAAACCGTAGCCGTCCTGCCCGAGGCAGCAGCCGGGATGGATCAGCACATTGTTGCCGATCAGCGCACATTGGATGACCGTACGGGCGCCGACATTGCAATCCCTGCCGATCTTGACATCGGCGCCGATGATCGCGCCCGCGCCGATCACGGTTCCCGAGCCGACCTCGACATTGGCGCCGATCACGACGAACGGCTCGACGACGACGTCGTCCTCGAGCCGCGCCGAGGGATCGATGATCGCGGATGGCGCAATGCCCGTGCAGCCGAACCAGGATTGCGGCCGCAGCGCGTCGCGATGCCATTCCCGCGCGACCAGCACGAAAGCCCTGAACGGCTGCGCCACGCGCAGCACGGCGACATGGGCCGGCACGTCCTTCTCGAAGCGCGGGCTGACCAGGCAGGCGCCGGCCCTGGTCGCCGCGAGCTGATCCGCATATTTCAGATTGTCGAAGAACGCCAGATGCATCGGCCCGGCTTCGTCGAGCGAGGCCAGCCCTCTGATCTCATGGCCGGCCCGCGCGGGGTCGGCCAATTGCGCCTTCGTCAACGCGGCGATGTCAGCCAGCGTCGACGGAGGCGGCTCTTCGAAGAATGTCGGCTGCGCCATTCCACCCTTCGCAGTCAGGTCGGCAGGCAAGGTCAGAACGATGTACCGCCGCCGAACCGGAATTGCTGCACGCGGTCGAACTGGCCCTTGGTCAGCGGGATCGCGTAGTCGAAGCGCAGCGGACCGAACGGCGAGGCCCAGACAAGACCGACACCGACCGAGGTCCGTACCACCTTGCTGTCGTCGAACACCAGACCGGTGCAGGTTCCCGCCGTCGGCGGGGTCTGGGTCGGCCGGATGCAGTTCGAGTTCGCCGGCGTCGTCAACTCGCTGGTCGCGGTCCAGGTCGTCGGTCCCTGGTAGTCGTAGAGACCACCGGCATCAGCATAGACGGCGCCCTTCAGACCCACTTCCTTGGGCAGGAACCAGAACGGCATCTGCATTTCCAGTGAAGCGCCCCAGTACTTGGTGCCGCCAACCGCGTCCTGCGTGCCGAACGGGTTGATGTCGCGCGGGCCGATGCCGTTGGGGGCAAAGCCGCGGACCAGATTCGGACCCATCTGGAAATGGTCGAGCATGCGAAGCTCGGTGTTGCCGACCTTGTTGAGAATGCCGCCCTGCAGGTGGACGATGCCGACGATGTCGGAGACCAGCGGGGTGAAGTATTTGGCGTCGATGGCGCTCTTCAGGTAGCTGACATTGCCGCCGATCCCGGCGAAATCCTGCCGGAAGTCAACCAGCAGACCTTCGGTCGGGTTCTTGTTGTTGTCGAGCGTGTTGTAGTTCAGCGAGTAGCCGATCGCCGAGGTGATCGACGCGCCCTGTGCGAGTTCCTTGCGCACCGGCAACGACGCTTCGCCGTCGCTGAAGCAGAACAGGCCCAGGCCCGTCGGGTCGACCGCGCCATTCGCACCATTCGCGGCCACGAAGGCAGGTGTCGGATTGAACGGCAGGAAGCCTTGGTTGCCGACAAAGGAGCCGCCAATGGTGTTGTTACAATTCGCCAGCGTCTGCGGCAGCGTGATCTCCTGCCGCGTGATCGAATAGCGCAGCTGCAACGACAGGTCCTCGCGCAGCTGGAAGCCGAGGCGCGGGCTGAAGCCGAGCGTCTTGGTGCCGTAGGCGATGAAGTTGTTGGCGAGCTGCTCGCGCTGATACAGATCGAGCCCAAGTGCGACCCGATAGTCGAGGAGATAAGGCTCAACGAAGGACAGCGCGTAGCCGCGTGCGAACTGGCCATAGGTCACGGACGCCTTGGCAAACAGGCCGCGGCCGAGGAAGTTGCGTTCGGAGATACTGACCTCGGCCAGCGCGCCATCGGTGGTCGAGTAACCGCCCGACACCGAGAAGTCGCCGGTCGATTTCTCCTCCAGATCGACGATCAGCACCACGCGGTCGCTCGACGAGCCCGGCTCGGTGGTGATCTTCACGTTCTTGAAGAAATCGAGGTTCTTCAGCCGCCGCTCGGCGCGGTCGACCAGCGCGCGGTTGTAGGCGTCGCCTTCCGAAAGGTCGAACTCGCGGCGGATCACGTAGTCCCGGGTGCGGGTGTTGCCTCTGATGTTGATGCGCTCGATATAGACCCGCGGCCCCTCGTCGACGGCAAACACCACCGAGACGGTATGGGCGTCAAAATTGCGGTCGCCGGTCGGATGCACCACGGCAAAGGCAAAGCCGCGCCGCGAGGCCTCGATCTGCATCTCCTCGAC
>Ga0335071_10000036_pt1 | contig 160663 bp, 128 predicted proteins | sample Lox_Sample_15_FD_206724 | JGI IMG/M metagenome (GOLD analysis project Ga0335071, IMG submission 206724) | Soil microbial communities from Loxahatchee National Wildlife Refuge, Florida, United States - Lox_Sample_1.5 | ecosystem: Environmental > Terrestrial > Soil > Wetlands | place: USA...
TGATCTGCTGACGGTCAAAGAAACGGAATTCGTGTTCACGATCCCTGTAGCGAACGTGGAATCCGTGGTGAATCGGAAGTAAGCAGTTCCCATCGCCCCATCCGGGTTTACAGAGCCGTTTAGCATCGCGCTATTGGTTGTGACACTTGTTGCGCTGGCGGTAGTGACCGGCGTAGTTAACGTTGTGAAGCTCTGAGTCAGTCCATACTTCCTCTCGCCGTTGCTCTGGTTGTAAAACACTGTCTGGTAGTAATACGTCGTACCGCTTGACAGGCTGTAGACGCTGTAACCCGGAACCGACGTTGTGCTGATTGATACAGGCTGTACTGATGTGCTGGCGGTCAAAGAGACGGAATTCGTGTTCACGATCCCTGTAGCGAACGTGGAATCCGTGGTGAATCGGAAGTAAGCAGTTCCCATCGCCCCATCCGGGTTTACAGAGCCGTTTAGCATCGCACTGTAGCTAGTTAGGTTTGTTGCGCCGTCAGTGGTGATGGGCGTGGCGAGCGTCGTGAAAGACGCCGACGGCCCATATTTGATCTCGCCGTTGCTCTGGTTATAAAACACTGTCTGGTAGTAATACGTCGTGCCGCTCGACAGGCTGTAGACGCTGTAACCCGGAACCGACGTTGTGCTGATTGATACCGGCTGTACTGATGTGCTGGCGGTCAAAGAAACGGAACTCGTATTTACGATCCCTGTGGCGAACGAAGGATCTGTAGTAAATCGGAAATGCAGACTTCCGGTCGCCCCTCCTGTATTGCCTGAACCGTTCAGTATTGCACTGTAGCTAGTTAAGCTTGTCGCGCCGTCCGTGGTGATGGGTGTGGCGAGCGTCGTGAAAGACCCCACTGCTCCGTATTTGGCTTCGCCGTTGCCCTGGTTGTAAAACACGGTCTTGTAGTAATACGTCGTGCCGCTCGACAGGCTGTAGACGCTGTAACCTGCAACCGACGTTGTGCTGATTGATACTGGCTGTACTGAAGTGCTGGCAGTCAGAGTAACAGAACTCGTATTTACGATCCCCGTAGCGAACGTAGAATCAGTGGTGAATTGGAAATGAGCGGTCCCCGCCGAATCTTCGGTGTTGACAGAACCGTTCAGTGTCCCAGAATAGCTGGTGGGACCTGTCGCGCTGTCAGTGCTGACGGGCGTTGTAGGCGTGGTAAAAGTTTGGACCGATCCATAATCCCACGAACTTGTATCCGTATCAACCACTGCACAGCGGTAATAGTAAACCGTTGAGGAATGAAGACTGCCAATGGAACAACCGAACGGCTGGACCGTCGAATTCGGGGCGACAGCTGATGGATAACACGCTTGATTGTAGGACGACATGGTTGGATCCGTGCCCCACTGAAACGCAATGTTCCCGTTTGCCCCGAGAGGGTTCACCGTTCCATTCAAAGTTGCGCTGCTAGAGCCAACTAGTGTAGCCGAGGTAGTCACAACAATCGGCCCCTGAACAGAGATGAACGTCATCACAGCGCCATAGTCATAGCTAGGTGAGTCAGAATCGTAAAACACGATGCGGAAGTAGTAATTCGTGGAATTCTTCAAACCCGTCAAGCTGTAGCCGAATGCCTGAGCTGATGAATTCGGTGTAACAAGAGGGCAGCTTCCGATGCCACAAGCCGTGGTATACGAACCCATTGAAGGGTCGGTACTCCACTGGAACTGGACCTGACCGTGGGCTGATTCTGGGTTGATTGTTCCATTTAGGACGGCCGAGCTACCTGTGATTGAAGTGGCCGCAACTGTCGTGACATGAGCACCGCTTGGCACAACGGAAACACCTGTCGTCTCTGAGCCGTTACAAGTTGCGGTAACGGTTACAGTGCCTGAAGTGCTCACTGTGCCAACTTGCACAGTAACGCTTGCTGAGATTGCTCCCTGAGGGACTGTAACATTTGCAGGGACCGGATAGGCCGCAGGGTTGGTGTCAGAGAGAGTAACCTGCGTGCCACCTGAAGGAGCAGCTCCATTCAACGTAACCGTGAGCGTCGTAGCGGATCCACTAGCCACAGAGTTCGATGGACTGATGGAAACTGCAGATATTGAAGGTTGTCCGACCGTGAAGCTGCTAGTTGCTGACCAGCTACCGTACTGAGAGGGACTACGTGCATGAACTTCCCAGAAGTACTGGTTGCCCGGAATAAGAACGCCAGGTGCCGGTGTATACGAAGTTCCAACAGGTGTTTGATTGATAACGCAGCCTGATCCGCACGCGGCGGACGTCGGATCAATTGGAAGCGAACTCTGAGCTGTTGCTACGATGATTCGGTAAGAGGTCGCATTGTTAATCGTAGACCAAGTAAATACCGGGGTCGTGCTAACGTTAGTTGCGCCAGCTTGAGGCGTGAGCGGATTCGGCGAAGGCAGCGTGGAGAGGGTTGTGAATGACAATGTAGTCCCGTAGGAAGTTCCGGCGCTGTTAGTTGCGTCGATCCGGAAATAATAAGGGCTATTAACTGAAAGGCCGCTGATCGCCGCTGAAAAAGAAACCGCTGACGTTCCGGACGCTACCACTTTTTGTGGCGTGGCGTTGCCTAATGCGGTCGTGGAGCCCCATTCAAACCACACTGTCGTCGCCGCGCCATTTGGATTCACACTGGCCGCCAGGGTTGCTCCATCACTAAGCAGCCTGGTTGCAGCCTGCGTTGTTGCCGTTGGCTTCGCAGCGTTTGTCGAATCGACGCTCACGTTGAACGTGATGCTCCAATTACCGGACTTAAGATCACATGAGTAGGGAGTGCAGATGTTTCCCGAGGCGTCCGTGCCGGTGATCGTCGGAGACTGACCAGCCGGTGCGCCCCAGTTATACAGAAGCGAATAACCCGAGGTATATGAAACAGGTGCACTGGCTCCCTGTAGGGTTACCTGACTTCCAGAGGCTGGATCGGTCGTAACCTCCGTATTGCCGTTCGGGCCAACCAGCGTCAGGCCGACCCGCTGCGCGTATGGCTGCCCTGATGCATCGGTAACGTCAATTTCAATTTGGGTAAACGATCCTTCGAGATATGGAAGAATGGAAGAGTACAGAATGTTGCCGGGATCTTGATCCTCGCTAACGTGATAGTCTGCAAGGCACGGCAGGAGGTGCAACATTTCGAGCCCGTCCAATTGGCAATTCTGGTCCTGGGTAATCGAGCTGTCAGTGGTGAGATATGTATTTGTATTCGGTGGCGTACTTAGGCTGTTCTTGGGGGCGTCTATTAAGGTGCCTGTAACCGTATGCCCGGCCAGAGGTTGCACAATCGACTGACTGTCAGACTTGACGACACCGTCGGTACTGCAAGAAAAACTTGAGTTCAGTGTGCAGAGCACATGCGTGTCGTCCCTGAAGTCATTGACGATCGCCGTGATATCCGAGGTTATGTCGTTCGCAGCAAAATAGCTTCCAGTGAAATCTTGATACGTTGTGTTGTAATTGAGCGTTTGAATCAGCGGGCTTGTCGGTTGTAGCTCGTTGACATTGGTCCATGCCGGGTCGAAGGATCCTAGATATGCCGCGGTTGCGCCTGCATTGACTCCATCCACGGTAACAAGCAAGGCGACGTCGTCAAGGTATGGAATGCGCGCGTTAGCAAGTTGGCATGGGAGCGCGACGCACACGAGGGAAGACGCGAGGCCCTCCAGGTACGTTCGCGTGTCAAGAGCACCCATGCTATGGGCGACGACGATCACGTCCTTCACATAGGTTGCTTGAGTAATTGCCTTGATGACCTGAGAGAGTTCATAAGCTTTGGTAATGACCGACACATTTGCAACCGTGTCTGGATCAAACGCCGTTGGCAACCCCGACCAGCCGAAGAACCGTATGGAAAAGAATCGTGCGTCACAGGGAATATTTCCAGTGGCAACCAGATCAGAACTAGACGCCGCTGTCGCAGAGGATATATGAACGTTGGAGTCGATGTCGCTGTAATAGAGGTTATAGTTTTGTGGGTTGGAATACCCTGGTTCAGCCGAAAGGGCTGAGATGATGTCACCCCTCAAGCCTGAAGCTGCGTCAGCGCCCCACGCCGATGAGTCTTCCATGAATCCATGGACAAAAAGTATTGGCCTAACAGCAATCGGACTCGTGCAGGGCGATTGTGCCTTGGCGGATCCTGTTCCAATGCTTACGGATAAGATGAGAGCAGCGAACAGAACGAGCCGACGAGGAGATAGAATGGTCGCTCCAAATCGAATTGATTCGCAATGATGATGGGGATTCTTGTTTGCGGAGTTGCGGGTCACTCGGAAGGTCATCTTGCTTCCCCCTAGACAGAGCTATAGCCGCGTTCATCGCCCGAGAGGCGAGAGTCCTCGGTGTAAAACGAATTGGGGGGAGTTTGGCCCTATGGTTCTGTACTCACAAGGATACGGCGATACCCTCAGCTGTCAAGGGGACCTCCAAGATCTAACTTTAAGGCAATCAGTCAATTCAAGAAAAACTAATGCATTAGATCCTCGAAAGTCTGCCGTTCTTCACTGATAGTGCCGATTGATCAAGGTGCCGTTGTAATCACTGGATCCTGCTGTCTCAGAACCCACACCTTATGGAACGGCCGGATCGGTGAGATCCGGCCGTTTGTTTTGTGGGATTTGCGAAGGCGGTTTTTAGCACCCTTGTGGAACAGGCTCAGGCGACCTGCTGCTCGGTCGGCGGAGAGTGCGCGTGAAGCACGCGATGGACGGTTGCTCGCGAGATGCGATGGGCCTTGGCGATCTGTCCGAGGCTCAGACCGTGCTTGCGATCCTGATGGATCGCGTCGCGGTCCAGCTCGAGCGGCTTGCGTCCGATCTGTCGGCCTTCAAGGCGCGCCCGGCGCATGCCGGCGCGAACTCTCTCGATGATCAAGTTGCGCTCCAGTTCGGCCACGGCACCGATAATCGTCATCAGGGCCTTGCCCAGCGGCCCTTCGGTGTCGATCTGCTCGCGATAGCTGACGAACCCTACATGAAGATGGTTCAACTCGTCGAGCGTCTCGAGCAGGTGCCGGGTCGAGCGGGCGATGCGATCGCAAGCCCAGGTCATGACCACATCGAAGCGGCCGCGGCGGGCATCGCGCATCAACTCATCCAGCCCTGGCCGCCGGACCTTCACGCCGGAGATGCGGTCCGTGTACTCCTTGACGATCTCGTATCCACGCTGCGCGGCCATCTGGCGCAGGTCAAGCAGCTGGGTTTCCGGATGCTGATCGATCGTGCTGACGCGCAGGTAAAGGCCGGCGCGTGTCATGCGCGCCTGCCCTTCGGAGAGTGCTTCGCGACGTAGTTACGGATGAACTCCAGCAGCACATCGGTCATGTTCTCGCCCTGAGCAGCGGTGACCGACTTAAACGTGTTGTGGAGCTCGATGGGAACGTTCAGATTCATTCTTTTCGTCCTTTCCTGTTTAGCTTTCTTGATTTTCCTCACCTCCCCTCTCAGGAGATGAGGTTATATGCTTATGAGTTCAGAGGCCAAGGGCTTAGAGAGGCTGGGTCCCCGACCATAGCTGCGCCAGGTACGGCGTCCAGGAGCGGCCCAGATTAAGCACCGCGGCCATCAGGCAGTGCACTCCCATGCACAGGGACTCTGGCCGGCTTCGATGCCCTCCCATTGGGCTACAGTCAGGCCAGCCCCCGGGGCGAGCTCTTCGAGCGGCCGGCCATCCCTGCGGCGGGCCGCCCGGATGTGCTGGCCGAGGAGCCGGGCGCATACCAGCGGGCTGGGGGTGGAACGGCGGGGCGCGAGGTGTAGCGAAGAACGATTCATACTCATATGAGCATTACTCCTTGTGAGCCATCCCGTCAAGGGTGGCTGGATTGTTGTTACTGACATGAGTATGTACTCAAGTCGGTCGCCGCCAAAGGCCCGGTAAATACTCCGAAGAGATGTTCTTCGAAGGTGACCAAAGCGCACTGAACCCCATGCGCTACCTGCCCACTCCCTTTCATACCAAGCTCGCCCAGCAGCGTTCACCTCTCTCCCAGTACATCCAGCAGGAAGCTGTGGGCACACGCATGCGCCGGTGGGACCGGCCACTGCATGACTTCCTGCTGCCCTATCTGCGCGGCGCCATCGGCCGGGTCACTGGAACCGAGCTCATCCCCGACGAGGTCGAACATCGCCGGGACCTGGACACGCTGACCGACATGCTGACCACACCAGGTCCCTCCCCGCTCGGCGCACATAAAATTCCGCGCGCGCGGCGAGCCGGTCCCGGACCTCAGTTGGGGCCCGAGCCTTTGGGTAACTCGACCAGTGGGTGTATGCTATCGGGCCCCCTCCATGGACTCAGGGCTTGAAGTGGCTCGAGGCCGACCGGTGTTTTCCTGCTCTGGGCCCGGTGGGTGTGTTGCTTACATATAGATAGAGAGAGATCGATCGCAATCAGGCTGGGGCGGCGTCAGTCCTGGAACTCGTCTCAGGCGCCGCGCCCGACAGCCCCACAAAGGGCTGATCCGGCGCTCAAAAGCGGGTAACAAAAACATAGTTACTTTGGAATGGTCGGCCACCGAAATCGTCCTCTGACCTCTGGCACGATTTATGCCTCTCGGCTGCGGAACCCTATAGGGTTCCACGAGAGACCTGTGAGTTATTTGCCAACTTTCCTCACTTACTTGCCACTAAATCCGGTAGGAATTCCATGACAGTTCTCCGAAGTCATCTACTCATTTACCGATTTCCGAGCTCGATTCGGACCATCCAGGACGAGGATGCCATCCCTCTTTCAGCGCCTGCTCGAACGCTCCGTCCGCCTCTTCCGTTAGCCAGTCTTCACCGTCCGGCTCCCATTTCACCTTGTATCGCCGACGGTCGGCGGGCCGGTCCAGTTCGCCCATGCTGCGGAGCACCCGCCTCAGCCTGCCCGGAGGAAATTCCACCACCTCACCCCGCTTTAGCGCCTGGCTCATCTCATCGAAGACCACGCTCAGGATATACACCGCATCGCGGCGCGAAAGTCCTCGCCTGCCAAGCTCTTTCACCAGATACGCTCGGCCGAGATTGCGTGGCTTTCTCTCCATGGAAGTTGCTCGCTCCGACAACGTTCCATCTTCAGCCCCTGACTGGGGCTCACTCCGTGTCTGAGGTCACAAGGCAATTCAGCGCGCAGCAAGATTACGCTGTTGGCGGCGTCAGGAAGGGATAGGAGAGAGACGGGATATGTATATAGATAGATTTGGGAAGACAGAAGAGAGAACCCAGCGCGCCGCCACATGATACCCAAGCAACACGAACAAGCAGGACGCACAAACCGGCGCGCCTTCACGATCTGTGCATTCATCATTAGGCGAAGATCCCGGCATACGTTTTGCACGCTGGCTCAGACCCGACAGTGGGAAACTCGCAATCGCGCTATCCGGGTCAGCTGATGCCGGAGCAGTAGACACAAATTTGTCCCAGCGGTCCTCGGACGCTAAGGCGTTTCCCGATATCTATTCCGCATTCATAGCGGAAGCCTTTCTCGCCAAGTGGCTTTTCCTTGGATCAACATGTGACTTTCAGTACTTGTAGATTTCGGCTGAAGCCAGGGGCAAGTCTGCACTAATCCCACCAGCAATGAGCACCGACCCATCTTGCAACGGTGTTGCAGAGTGCCAGAATCGGCTTGCGAGCATTGGATCCGTGGAGGTGAACGAGCCAGACATTGGGTCGTAGATCTCTGCATCGTTGAGGCTCTGGTACCCAGCGGGGTTCACCCAGTCGGTGTATCCCCCGGTAATCAATACATTCTCATTCGGGAGTAGGGTCGCCGTGTGGGCTATACGACTTGTCGTCATCGTCCCGGTGAGCGAGAAATAGCCGGTGGCCGGATCGTAGAGTTCGGCGGTCGCCAGCGGATCAGTGCTTGGGCTCAATGTTCCGTCTGCGAATATTTGACTGGACACGCCTCCGGCAATCAGAACCTTGCCATTCGCGAGCAAAGTGGCCGAATGGCCGGACCGCGGCGTTGTCATTGAGCCAGTCGATCTGAACGTGTTTGTCCCCGGATCGTAGAGTTCCGCCGATGCAAGAGCTCCCACTCCGTTCTCTCCGCCGACGATCAGTACTTCTCCGGATGGCAGCATGGTCGCGGTGTGGTTGCTTCGCGGAGAAGACATACTTGCTGAGGCGACGAACGTCCCTGCGGCAGGGTCATAAATTTCAGTACTGGCCAAGGGGTCGACACTTGTTGAACCTCCCGCAATCAGAACCCGGCCATCCGCCAGCAGCGTTGCAGTGTGTTCGGTACGGGCTGCTTGCATCGGGCCCGTAATTGCGAAGCTGCGACTCGCCGGGTCATAGAGCTCGGCAATTGGTGTTGCGGGAAGCCATGTCGGGTAACCGCTGAAACGAGTTCCGCCTGCGATCAGGACCTTGCCATTCATCAAGAGCGTCGCGGTATGAAGTTCGCGCGCAATGCAAGGTGTACCCGTTGCCGAAAACTTTCCTTGAGAAGGATCAAAGACTTCAGCAGATGGTATCGACACAAGCAAGTCGTCGATATCCAATTGGCCGCCGTCGACTACCAAAACAGTGCCATCAGACAGCAGAGTCGCGGTGTGAGCCGCACGGGGCTGATACATCGTTCCAGTCGGAACGAATGCGGACGTGCCGGACGACGAAGTTCCATTTGTATTTCCGCCCCAGATGATCGAAATGGTGTCGCAAGTGGGGTCGGCGCCGCTTCCGAAGTTGCTTCCCGATCCGCTCAAGGCCGCGGTCTGCGGCGAGCCCGAGGCGTTGTCAGCCACCGAAAGCGTGGCCGAGAAGCTGGTTGCAGAGGCCGGCGTGAAAGTCACATAGATCAGGCAGCTCGATTCCGCCGCAAGCGTCGACCCGCAGGCATTGTCGCCGGTGGTCAGCGCGAAGTCGACGGCGTCCTTCCCTGTGATGCTGGGAACGATGTTGTTCAGCGATACGTTGCCGGTATTCGATAGCGTGGCCGTCAGCGGCGACGGGTAGGTGCTGCCCATCGGCGTATCGGGAAAGAACACAGGGCTCAGCGTGGCCGCGGGAGCTGATCCCGAACCGCCGCCCCCGGCGTTGCTCCCCGATCCGGCGTTTCCAACGTTTCCGGCGCCGCCACAGGCCGTTATCAGGCCCGAAACGAAGATCGCGAATGCAAGACGAGTTCGCTTCATGGCTTATAGAGTTCAGCGGTTGACACGGGTTGCAGATCCGGGTACGACCAAAAAGTATAGCCGCCAGTGAGCAGAACCGTATCGTCGGGGAGTGCAGTGGACTTGTGCGAATGGCGGCCACGGGTCATCTGACCCGCATACTCGAGCGTGCCGCTAGCGGGTACATAAAGCTCGGAACTGGTGCTCCCGTTCCCCCCGGGCAACTCGCCGCCTGCGATCAAGACCGTTCCATCGGTAAGGCGGGAAGCTGGGGCTAATTCCTGACTGTTGAAGCTGCCCCCGACGGAAGTGAATGTCCCAGCATCCGGGTCGTAGACCTCAACGTCGGTGTAGTAATCGTCGCTGCCCATTAGAAAGACCCTGCCGTCCGTCAGCAACGCAGCGGTGTACCCGAAGTCCGGAATGTACCGAGCCGTCATCGCGCCGGCTTTGCTGAACGTCCCGCTCTGCGGATCGAAGAGCTCGGCCACCTCAACGCCGCAGTTGCACCCCCCTAGGGTGACTAGGACCTTGCCGTTGGTCAGCGAAGTGACCGTATCTGGACCATTGGTGGTCTGATCCGCAAACGGGCCGGTGAGGGTGAAAGTGCCGCTGAGAGGATCATAGATTTCCGCATTGTTGGCCGCCGCGACAAGAACCCTCCCGTCCGGAAGCAACGTCGACAAGTCGCCAGGGGAGAAGGCCCATACACTTCCGGCAGTGGTAATCAAGTCACTCGTAGCGGTGAAAGCTCCCGTAGAAGGATCGTAGATTTCCGCGGTAAAGATGGGGATGACGCTGGTTACACCATCAACGAAAGTGGTGCCGGATATGCCGCCAGCAATCAACACGCGGCCGTCAACCATCGGCGTTGCTGAGTGGTACTGGCGAGGCGTGATCATACTGCCGGTGGGGGCGAAGGTGCGGGTGGAAGGGTCGTAGAGTTCGGCGCTGGCAATAGGCTGTACTCCGTCGGTACTACCCCCGGTTATCAAGACCTTGCCATTACCAAGCAGGGTTGCGGTGTGTCCGACTCGGGGTGTGGTCATATTGCCGACAGCCGTGAAGATGCCGGCGGCCGTGGTTGTGCCCGGAGAGGGCTCTACGCCAACGGCTGCCTCCGCACTCACGGTCGGATCCGCGACGCTGGTGGCAACTACATGGAACGTGCCCACTGCCGCATTCGGTGCTGTGTATACCCCTGAACTCGTGATCGATCCCCCTACCGAACCCTCTTGAATGGACCACTTGACCGCGGTATTGGCGACCCCTTTTACTGTCGCGGAATAGGAGATCGACCCACCCTGAGGTATTGTCGCCGCCGAGGGAGTTATGGCGACAGTCACCGAAGACGAGGAAAAGGGTGGCAACGATGTTAGAAGGCTCCCGCACGCAGTCAGCAGAGGAACGCCCAGGGAAAGGGTGAACCCAATCCATGATGGCCAAGGATGTGTGCGCAGTTTTGATCTCATGGCGATGCCTCCTAATAACTCCTTACTCCAGGACAGGTCGGAATTCTTCTCCGAGAAATTCAACTTTCTACCCGAAAGCAAGACAACCACGAAAGACGCGAACAGGGGATGGTGTTCATTCCGGATCTCCTTGCACCAGCCGCGAACAAGGGGCATTTGACCGCGATACAGATTTTCGCTTTCCCGGGAGGTCTCAGCAGCCTCAACTGGAAAGTCGCGAAGGCAAGTCAAATCCGTTTCATGATGGATTACCTTCCAGGGAAAATGAGCGAAATTAGAAGGCAATACTCGGCGGCGAATCCACGGTAATTCGCTTCCCCTCGAGCACCCCTGTGAGATGAGCCAGCGTGTTTCCAGCTTGATCGAATTGATCGATGGTAAAGGATCCGCTGAATCTGTCTTTACCCTCTTCCAGGGTCACCGCCTCACGGATGTTGGCCGGTCCGATGAGATTTCCGTTCGGGTCAAAACTGATGGCGAAGTGATTCAACTCGTATCTGCGTCCGCCAAACCTTTTCCAGACTCCGAGACAAAAGCTCTGTGTCGCCGGCGGACGGGAGGAATTCATGATCTCCGTTCCGTCGCTATGCCATTGCGCATAGGCGGAGTCAATGACCGTACCATCGGGTATGGCCTCATTGCCTTCAGCGGTAAACGTTACCTTCCAGAAGCCGACGATCGGCTCCTCCGCCGCCTCAAAATCAGACACGAGCAAAGGCTGCAGCTGTCCGAGCCGAGATCCGTGCCATGCCTGGCGCTGGACCGGGTTACTTCGGAGCCCTAATTTGGATAGGTCACCGCATTCTGCATTTGCTGTGACGCTCCATGTACACGCCAGAAGGGCTGTGAAAACTGCGATCTTAGCCATCACGTTTTTCTGCATGACGAATTCTCCTCGGCCAGTCGGCCAGCTTTCTATTGCGCCCAGATTCCTCCGAATAGCGGCCACTGGGCAATGGACATCGAATGACCGCTAGCTGACAAGAATCTGACTTGGTAACTCGCTGAATTCAGAGGTGTTGGAGAGTTATCTGACAAACGGTTGGGTGTTCCCATTGGTCAATTTCGGTGCTAAGCTGGCAACCAGCCACATCGGAGGTTCCCACGGACACCCCAGTGCAATTTCGAAAGGCGCGCTTCGGCGCGTTTGAGATTGATCTACGTACAGGGGAACTGCGTAAACATGGCACGAAGATCAAGTTGCAGGATCAGCCCTTTCAGGTTCTTCAACTCCTACTCGAGCGCCCGGGTGAAATCGTGACGCGGGAAGAGCTACGTTCCAAACTTTGGCCTGAAAACACGTTTGTAGACTTCGATGTTGGATTGAATACTGCAATCAAGAGGCTGCGAGACGCCTTAAGCGACTCGGCGGAAAGCTCGCGTTATGTCGAAACGCTGCCACGGAGGGGCTATCGATTTATCGGAGCTGTCGAACCGGTTGACGAGGCGACCACGCGGCTCCCAGCCGCCAACGATCAATCACAAAAAGCTTTTGCAAGCCCGCGGCGCCGGAAGATCTGGTCTGTCGGTATTCTGGTAGCTCTGATCTTGTCGCTGGCCTATTTCAACCTGAATTGGTTGCGGCAACGGTTCCATCTGACGCCCGCTCCAATCCAATCAATCGCAGTCCTCCCGCTTGAGAATCTCAGTGGCGATCCCGCTCAGGATTACTTCGTCGATGGAATGACGGATGCGCTTACTAATGACCTGGGAAAAATCGGGCACCTGCGGGTGATCTCAAGGACGTCGGCGATGCGTTACAAGGGCACCAAGGAACCCTTGCAGCAAATCGCCCGAGAGCTTGACGTTGATGGATTGGTGGAAGGTAGCGTCTCCCGTTCGGGTGATCGTGTGCGGATCACGGCAAACCTCGTCCAGGTTGCGCCCGAGAAACACTTGTGGGCCGACAGCTTCGAGGGGAACATTCGGAATGTACTAGATCTCCAGGACGATGCTTCACGCGCAATCGCGAATGCGATACAAATCAAGCTATCGCCCCAGGAACAGGCGCGATTAACGAACTCCCACTCTGTCGATCCTCAGGCCTACGACGCTTATCTGCAGGGCCGGTTCTTTTCCGAGAGGTCTAACCTTCCTGCTGATAGGAAGAATTCCATTGAGTACTTTGAGCAAGCAATCAAGGATGACCCTACCTGGGCATTACCTTTTACGGGATTGGCTCAGATGGATTGGATTGAGGGTTCGAATCATCCATTACCGAATGAGAATTGCACGAGGGCAAAGGATGAAGCTCTTGATGCACTGAAAAGAGACTCCGAATCTCCTGAGGCACACACCGTCATTGCAGACGTGGAGTATTTCTGCGAATGGAATTGGGTGGAGGCTGAACGGGAGGTGGGCCGCGCGATTGAAATCAATCCCAACCTGGCCCAGGCCCATAGCTCCCGCGGCCGGTATTTGCTCACGATGGGCAAGACCGGAGAAATGCTGGAAGAGACGAGACGAGCGGTTGAACTTGATCCTCTTTCTTTCCGAATACGCTGGGATCGCTGGATATCGCTCTATGCGGTCGGCCAATATGACGAGGCATTGGAGCAATGTCGCAAAATCCAGGAACTGAACCCAAATCTCGATCTTGGGTACCTCTATTGTGGTGATGTGTACGTCCAAAAAGGGAATCTCCCAGAGGCCATTCAGGGATATGAGAAGGCAGTAAGCCTTTCTCGGGGAAACAATCCCCGTACGACAGCCCATCTGGCGTACGCCTACGCTTTGGCGGGCAGACGAAATGATGCCCAGAAACTGCTGGCTCATTTGATCGCAGTTTCAAAGCAGCGCCATGTGCATCCGGATCTAATTGCATTGGTGTATTTGGGATTGGGACAAAAGGAAACGGCAATTGAGTGGCTGGAAAAGGCTTATCAGGTGCGCGCCCGGGATTTGCTCGAAATCAAATATGACCCGCAGTATGCCGGACTGCGAACAGACCCCAGATTTATTGATCTGATTCAACGCATTGGCCTTAATCCCTTGTGATATTGAGTTCCTTGGGAACGTGACGCATGCATTTATCAGGACAGTGGAGGGGTCGACTCGCTTCGTTGCTGCTGTTGTGCGTCGCCTGCCCCATCACTGGCCAGGCGCCAACCGGGAGCATTACTGGCGAAATCCATGACCCAAGCGGCGCCTCAGTAGGCGGGGCGCAACTGATCCTGCGTGATGTTGCAACTGAGGCTCTCCGGTTTGCTACCGCGTCGCCTCAGGGAACTTACGAGTTTCTACAGCTATCTCCAGACGTCTACGACCTCTCAATCGAAGCGAAAGGTTTTCGACGGACAGTAGAGCGCCAAATCGTTGTCAATGTTGGATCCGCAGTACATCTCGACGTGACAATGCCGCTTGGAGACGTGTCGGAGACAGTGGAGGTGCATGCTGAGCCTCCACTAGTCGAGCCCGATAAGGTCTCCATCGGTTCAATTGTGGATCTTCAATCTATCCAAAACCTTCCGCTGGAAGATCGCCAGTTCCTGAATTTGGCTCTTATCGTACCTGGCACAATTCCTGGCGCGCCGGGAACTCGCGTTGCAGGATCGTCCGTCGAAACGTTTTCCGTTGCCGGTATGCGCAGCCAGTCAAACAACTATACCTTGGATGGGATCAGCAACAATGATCCGCACATCAACGGTCCGCTGAATCTCTTTCGCATTGCAGATGCGGTGCAGGAGTTCAATGTCGAAACAGCCATTCCCGGAGCACAAGCCGGGCGCAATAGCGGCGCCCAAGTGAGCATCATTACGAAAAGCGGCGGCAATGCCTATCATGGAACGCTCTTCTACTACGTCCGAAACGATGTATTCGATGCAACGCCATTCTTCCTGAATCGTGCCGGCTTGCCCAAGAACCCCCTCCGTCGCAATCAGTTTGGCGGCACAGTGGGGGGATTCATTCGTCGTGATAAGGCGTTTTGGTTTGCGAGCTTCGAGAGTTATGACCAATCTGTGGAAGACCCCGCTACTGGCCGCGTACCGACAGATACTGAGCGCGCAGAAGTTACCGATCCGGTCTCACGGACCTTACTTACATTCTGGCCAAGAGCGAATACGCCGCAACTGTTACTGGATACTGGAATGAATTGGGCGGGAACGACTCCAGACAAAGCGCGGGACGAAACATACCTCTGGCGAATTGACCAAGACCTGAACCGAAATCATCGGCTCACCAGTCGCTTTGTCTGGTTGACCGGGAGTACCCTTGCAAGGCAGTCCAGTCCCTTCGACGGGGCGATCAATAATTCTCCAGAGCAACTTTCATTTCTTGTTCAGGACACCTACAGTGCTGATCGCTTGGTGAATGAAGGGCGTTTCGGGTATTCGCGGAACAAGGCTTTTTTGCAGCCGGCCGACGCGAATATCAATCCAGCTCTAATTTTCGTAGACAGTACCGGGAAGACGTTGCCGGGCTACATCGACACAAGAGTCGACCCCCTGAACGGCGGTTTACCAACTATTACAGTCAACGGCTTCACTGGTGGGGGTTTGGGCGTTGGGGGCAGTTATCCTCAGGGGCGCACTACGAATTCCTATGAGTTTCTCGATGATTTCTCTCTAATCGGACCTTGCGGCGACAGCCGGCACACTCTGAATCTTGGCGCAGGTGCGCGCACAGAAATTGCAAATCTTTTTCTGAACGCATTTTTTCGAGGTTCCATTTCTTTTCCTAATTGGAACGCGTATGCATCTGGCCAACCGGGTAAGGGAAGTTTAGCGACAGGTCCCGATGAAACATTTCGAAGATGGTCCCGTATCCCCCTATACCTATATGCGCAGGACGAATTCAGGTTGCGCACTAACCTTACATTCAACTTCGGCCTTCGGTGGGAATACCCGGGAGCATCGACAGAATTGGGTAATCGGGGCAGTAACTTCGTTCCCGGCGTCGGCCAGATGATCCTCAACAGTAACGCGCGCATCGATGTGGACCCGGCCCAACTTGGACGTGCTGCACTGCTGCAGGCTCCGGTAAGTACGTGGCTTCCAAGAAACGGACAATTTAGCGTCCCGAAGAAGAATCTTGCCCCGTTTATTGGCTTGGCCTACTCGCCAACAATGTGGCCCCAGATATTTGGCCATAGTGGTACAGTGATTCGCGCTGGCTTCCGAATTAGCTACGACGACATCTTCGATGATGTACCCGCGCTAATGGGGTTGAATCCCCCTCCAGTCCTCGCGACCACACTCCCCCGCGGCAACTACACGTGGGCAACTGTATTGAACCAGAACCTGCGGCTATACGCCCCTGACCCAACAGTCTTGCCTCAAGGCGAACGAGGGATCCTTACGTTTAATGCAATTGCTACACGTCCTTCGAGCCCGTATTCAATGAATTACGCATTTGAAATCCAGCGACAACTTGGGAAAAGCCTGTCGCTTGAGGTCTCCTATACGGGATCCCAAGGTCGAAAACTTGTCGTAGTACTCGATCCAAACGAGCCGACAGTCACTGTGAATGATCTCACCAAACGCGGCGACCAGGCCCCGAATCAACGGACCTTTCCGTTTCCGCAGTATTCCAACATCCTTCAGGCAGCGTTCGCCAGCAACTCAAATTTCAATGCACTCACTCTAGTGGCACATGAGCGAATGACCCGAGGCCTTGAATTCACGGCGTCTTATGAACTGAGTAAATCATTGGATGATAACTCAGGCTATTTCGCGTCTGATGGAGACACGGCGATTTACGCGGACTCAAAGATACGAGCGCTCAATTACGGGCTATCTTCGTTCGACATCCGACAGCATGTGATTGCTTCGTTTGTCTATGAACTTCCATCGAAGCTTAGTGGGGCGATTGGCAGAGGAGCGATTCTACGACGAGTTCTAGAGAATTGGGCCGTCTCTGGCGTAACTATGTTCAGAGGCGGTTTTCCATTTACCGTTCGCGCGAGTTCTGACACGGACTTCACAGGGCTGAATCGATGGACTCCTGCGGGGTTTTCTGACCGCGCAGATATCAAACCCGGAGTCACGGTAGTGCCACATAACATGAGTAACCCTGACAATGCCTTCGATCCGGACGTATTCAGCTTTCCCCAGGCTGGGAGGCCGGGTAATGTTGGGCGTAACAGCTTGATTGGCCCGCACATGATCGACCAGGATTTCGCAATTCTGAAAGATGTTTGGTTCCGAAAGAGGCAGCAAGTGCAACTTCGCGTCGAAGCCTTTAACCTGTTGAACCATACAAATTTCGAGCTGCCCGAAAATCGTTTGGATCAAAGTTCGGTGGGCAAGATTGGAGCGTCTTACGACCCTCGTCTGATTCAACTCAGTTTGCGCTTCCAATGGTGAGGCCATTCGATCCCGATCGACCGGAACGCCGGTGCGCTTAGGCCCACAATCCTCCTTTGGAGATTCAATGAGTGCGTAGTCGCTGAGTCGTTAATTGACACCCATGGGGAATGAAAAGTCGGCTTGTGTTTAAAACCCCTTCCACCTAGCCGTAGAAGCGGCATTCGGAAAGGTGACACCGAAACTTGTGACGGTTCCAAAAACAAAAATGGCGGCTCACGTTTGACACAGGCGGTCGCTGGTAAGGATTGGTTCTATTGGCGGACCGGGTACCGGGAGACTAACGGGGTTCAGCACCTGCTGCTTGCAATAAGACTCGCGGGTTGGCCGCAGTCGGGGCAAACCATCGCTACGCAGGGACGGAGGAGATGGGTCTCGCCGGAAAACATAAGGGGTTTTTGATTTGGGAATTCAGGGGCGAGGCGAAACAGGCTCAGAAGGAATCCAGGTAACGACAGCCGTTTATGAACCTATTCAAACCGCACCGTTGGGGAATATCTGAAGCCAAAACGCCCCGGTGTTCCGATCGATATAGAGCCTCGTCGCAACCAACTGAAGGTGCGCCAGGTCTGGCAATCCGCCGTCACCTGATGATATCTTGCCGGTCGGTCTGAAACGGATTTCGTCTCTCTGTCGGTTCTTCGCCGGACGACCAATGTCCGTTTCCTTCCAGATCGAGTGCGCCGTGTCGGAGGCGATACACGAGACACTATGCCCCTGCGGGCCTGGCCTGAGATGCGATCGTTCGGCGATCCAGCGCTCGATTTCCTGCTCGATCCAGCCAACGGCCCTGGCGCCGAGCGAAACCTGGCGCGGAAATTCATTTCTCGCAATCCGGTTGTAGATGGTTGATCGACTGAGGCCTGTCCTTTGAAGGACATCGGAGAGTCGAATAATCACCAAGGGCGATGTTTCATCCTTGGACTCCAGTTCCTTGCTCGCCACTTTTGTGATCCCTTCCAAAGTTGTGATGGAGGACCAAACGCTGGCCCTTCGGCGACCTATTATTGGATAAGAAATAAATCACGAGTATTCTAATGCCTCAACACGGCAAACCCGGATCATCAGCTTCCGTCGAGAGTCGGGCAGGTGATAGCTCGCCGCGTTATTCGCGGCCGATGGATCCAAGAGAAGCAGCTGAGTACCTGCGCCTAGATGAAAAGACGATCACGCGGTGGGCCCGGAAGGGGTACATTCCGGCTCACCCACTTGGTGAAGGGAAACGCAAGTTTTGGCGCTTTCTGGAGCACGAACTGATTGACTGGCTCAATGCACAGACGAACAGTGTGAGCCGGGGGTAGTGCAGTATGTGGAAGGATCGTCAACCGTACCCTTGATCGGCCTTTACCGTGTCGAAAACGTCCCTACGCCAGCGCCAGTGCATGCGATTTAGGATTTGCGCAAAATTCTCGAGTCAGTTGTCAATAATCGTTCGGCACCAAGATGTCGACTAATGTTCAGCAACACACCAGTGGCTAGGCTATCTATCTGAAGATATTGAAAACTATGGTAGGCACGATTGGATTCGAACCAACACCTCTTCCGTGTCAAGCGCCATATTCAGAATCTTCGTCAGCCGCTTACACGTAGCGGACGACTGACAAAGCACATCATACGAAGAGACCAACTTTCGGTTCCTTCTTACCCACCTTCGGCATCTTTCTGCCCGCGCAGTGCCCTTCGCAAGAGAGCATCAAGGCCAGCCTTAATCGGGGTGTACTCCTCAAGTGTCAAGCTGCCCGAGAGCTTCTCTCTTTCGATCGCAAACATCTCTTCTTTGATCAAGTTCAGCAGTGCGTCGTTCGAGTTTGCCCACCGAGTCGAATGAGCTGCGGTTCGCGTGACCGGCTGCGATTTGGCCTGCGTCGCTGCTGGTGTATGCGGCACCTCGGCGTCCAAAGAAAAAGAAGAATCGACTGCTCCAACTGTCTCGGCTCTTCTCCGCAACAAGAATCCGGCAGCGGCTGCTAGGAGCAAGGCGACCGCAGCGAGAATCCACCATTTGTATTTTGAGAGAGGATCGGGGGAGCCTATTGGCGGTCCGAGGCCGCCACCCGGTGCGTTGCCGATTCCATTTCCATCGCCCGCGCCGGGGCCCATGCCGCCTTGCGGAGCCATCCCGGCACTCTGTGCATCTGCCGGCATCTGTCCTTCGCCAGAGATCGAGAAGGCAATCGCCTGCCCAGGTCGCACGTTCTTTGCGCGAAACGTCTGGACTCTCGGGTCCTCCTGAGCCGATTGAAACGTCGATCCCGCAGCGGGCTTGAAGTCTATCCCTGGTGCGGCGTATACCACGAGATTGTCCGCCGGCATCCGCGGCTGCGGATGAAAGATGTACTTGCCGTTGTACGCCAGGTGATATTGAACCTCGAACAGCGTCTCCTTTTCACCCTGATCCGGTTGAATCGGAGTGTTGAAGGTGTAATGCCCCTTTTCGCTCAGTGGAGTTAAGCGCGTATTCGTACCAAGTCCACCGGGGCGAGTGGCGGAAGCGCTATCGATCTCCGCGTCGTCAGGCAGCACAACTTCAAACGTGTTGTCACTGAACTGGGTTTTAGGCGGCAAGCTGGTGTTGCGAACTAGAAATCTTTCATGCACGCGCATCATCCCACCCGCGGCCTCGATCAGATACATGTCCGCGTCAATGGCCACACCGTCGACTTTCGCCGCAACATCGTAGACTGTGACATTGCCTGGCGCGCCGCCTTGGGGAGCGGCGATGAAATACGACGCGCCCTGGTGGGTGACGCGGATCAAATACGGCCCCATCCCGGGCGCGTCAAAAGAATACTGACCACTGCTGTCCGTGGTTGCGGTTGCCGCCTCATTCATGCCCGCCTGCACATCGACCAGAACCACCGTATCGCCGGCGGATGGCCGGTTGGTTGTCTTGTCGGTCACGGTTCCAGTGATTGAAGCGGCCGAGGCTGCCACTCCGGAGGAAAAGAAAAGCAACGCAGCCGCGCGGGGAAACATCTTAGCTTGCTTCATCGACACCTATCCATTTGCCATACTCATGTTGGTTGTTTCGTTCGCTCCAAAAGCCACGCCCGCCGCCTTGAGAAAATCGGAAGGCGGGGTTCCACCTGCAAAGATCCAGACAAAATCGTTGGGCAATTCGCGCACCGAGCCGTCCTGCTCAATCAAAACGCTTCCGACTCGAAACTCCGTGGGCGTTGAGTTGAAAAGCACTTCAACCTTGTGCGAGTTCATGTGCTCGGCGATCCGTTTTGCATTGCGATCCTTGAGCCGGCTGAATTCGCCGCGCCTGTAAGAAAGCGTGACCTTATTGCCTGACTGATGCGCAAGGCCCATCGCGGCCTCTACTGCGCTGTCGCCGCCGCCCACAACCAGAATGTTCTGGTTGGTATAGTGGTCGGCCTCAATCAGACGGTAGAGAACATGAGGCAGCTCTTCTCCCTTTACGCCGAGCTTGCGCGGAGTTCCGGCGCGGCCCATCGCCAGCACCGCGGCGTGAGAGCGGTATTCCGCGCGCGGAGTGCGAATGTGAAACACGCCTCGCGGGTCAGTCCGGATGGATTCCACGCTCTCGCTCGTGTGTATATTCAAGTCAGTTCTGCCCATGATCTTTTCCCAGAATGCCAGAAGATCTTCCTTGGAGAGAGCCGTCTTGCTGAATCGGCCATGCAGCGGGAATTCGACAGGGCTGGTCATCACCAGCTTTTGGCGTGGGTACTTCGTGACGGTTCCGCCCACATCTTCCCGCTCCAGCGTCAGCGCGTTGAGGCCGCGTTCTGAGGCGCTCAGCGACGCGCTGATGCCGGCCGGCCCTGCCCCGATGATCACCACATCGAGAATGTCCGGATCCGCGACTCGATCCCGAAGTCGCCCGATGCGCTCGGAGATGGCGTCGATGCTGTCGCGGCCCTGGGCTACGGCATTTTTGATGAGTGCCAGGCCGCCGAGTTCACCAGCGATGAAAAGGTTGTCGACACTGGTCTCGTAGTTTTCGCGGATCATCGGGAGATCGGCGCCTGCGCTGGGTTTGGCCATCGCCATGGTGATCGCCCCCACCGGACACTCTTCCGCGCAGAGGCTGTGGCCGATACATTTGTGCCCATTTACGATGGTGGCTTTGCCGTCGATGAGCGCGAGCACGTCGCCTTCGGGGCACGCGGCGACACACGCTCCGCAGCCGATGCACAAGTCTTGATCGATCTTTGGATGCTGCGCCCGCGGACCGTCGGAAAACAGCGGGCCGCGGTCGGCGTGAGCGCGTGCCTGCGCTTCCTTGCGTTTGTGCGCAAGCCAGTAGCGAATCACAAATATTGCCAGCACGCCGCCGGCAATCAGCCAGGTGAGAAGAGTCTCCATGGTTTAGTGCAACCCTAGAGAGATGAAGCCGAGCCCTGAAACCACAACGATATGTAGAATCGCGAGAATGGCAAACGCATAACTGAACGGGCGATGGATCACATGCCACAAGTGAAAAACGCGCTGCGTCTGATCGAGAAAGACAACGCGCTTGGATAGCTGAGCTTTCTTGCGTACCAGTTGTACGATCCATTCCACGTCGGGAACGCCCGTGGAAAGAAAACCGCCGATCGATCGAACTTTGCCTCCGAATCCGCAGCCCTTTCGGCGCAGCCCGGCCAAGCGAAATGGGCGGCCGAGGTCGAGCGCAATCATTTCCAGCAGGGCCACCACCGGCCCGGCCTTGCGGATGTGTTCCTTCGATGGAATCCGCAGCGCCTTGTCCAATTGTTCCTGCGAATAAATCGATTGGAAGAGAAGCGCTGCTGCCAGTATGCGTTCGTCTGCGTCTAATTCATTCAGCGAGAGTTCGGCCGCGGTCAGCGATCGCGGAATCTGCGCGTAGAGGTAGCGCCCGACCACTCCGCTCAACGCCACCGCGAGCATGATCCAGAACGCGAAGCCGGCGATACCCTGAAACTTGAACGACGCGTGATACGCGATGATGAAGGGCGCAGTCAATCCCGCAATCACATGAAAGTCCATCCAGTGGCGCGCCGTGCCCCAGCGCCCAAGCCATGGGATGACCTTGCGTAGGGCGTATAGAAAGATGACGCAGAACAGCGCGGTGCCGAAAATTCCGAGCTTGAGGCCGATGGCGCCGCTTGGCCTGAGAAGCTCATGCTTGTCAGAGTACGGCCGCTGATCGAGCGGAAGCATATAGTAACTGAAGCCATATAGGCCGATGCCGACGACCAGCACCAGCGCAGCAATGGCCGCCATAAACACGCGGATGCGATGGCCAAGCTCCTTGCTTTTCTTCTGCCTCGGCGGCGCCTCCACGGCGGTAAGGTTCATTTGCAACAGTGACATGATCAGTGGTTCTCCTTGGAGTCGTCCGTGGGCAACGCGGGTTTAACAACACGCGAAGGATCCGTTTCTTCCGGTTGCGTAACGTGCACCTTTACGCTGGGCGCCTGCTCGGCGTCCGCTGAAAAACTGCGATAGTTGCCGAAGAAATGGGTATTGTGCCAATGGTGGCGGGCGCTCGCAACGTCCACTACCGCCTGCGCCGGCATCAGGATCTCTGAATGATTCGCTCCCAGTTGCACGGGTTTGTATTCCACATGAATCGTGAGGCCGTGCAATCCAATGTCCGACATGTCGTGAAGGAGATTCGCATCGATCTTCATCACTTCACCGGAGTCTTCAACCAGCCACGCCGTACCCTCTAGCTCGAGCGGGTATTCGCGGCCACCCAGCACCAGTGCAGCGGGAGTGCGCCGTCCCGGGATATGCGCAAATTGGACGGGAATCACCTCGCGTCCGTCCATTCGTTCTTCGGGCAGCGCTTTGAAATCGAAACTGTCCCGATAATACGGATCGAAAATAAGCAGCGCAGTCGCCATTCCGTTGGTCAGAAGCATTGGCGTTGAAAGTAGCTTGTGATGCCAGCCAGGGTTCTCAATGCGCGACTCAGTGAGCTGAAAATCGTCTTCGTGGCCATTGATCATGATCAGGTAGTCGAATTGCTCGCGTGCCGAAGCCTCCACCTCGCCGTTTTCAGCAAGCTTTTCCTGGACGACCGTTTCCGTGCAGTGAACGTCCGCCAATGCGGAAAGATAGGTCTTCACTTGCCGTTGCGCGAGCAGTACGACGCTCCCACCCTGCTGGCTCAGCGCCGGACTCGGCCAAAAAGCGAGCGCGGCAGCCACGCTCAAAACAGCTCGCCGGCTATGGATGCTGTGCATTCGCCAGTCTCCTTTCCATAGTCCGGTTGTTGAACCTGAACCCAACTGTATTGGTCCACTGGTTGTAATTGAGCGCCCCGCCGCGCTGCGCGGTAAACATGCTTTCGACAAACAGCCGCGAGCCCAGATTCATATCGACCATTGTGTTCAGGAAGTCCGAGCCTGAATTCGCCGCGCTCGTTGAGCTATATGCATAGCGCCCGGCCTGCACGTTGACGCGGAACTGTTCCATCAGGTCCCGCGAGAGAGTCAGCGTGGTGTAGGTTCCCGTTGCAAAGGCGCTCCAGAACTTCGAATAGCGCACGTCGGCCTCAAGCCCGGTCCTCCATATCCTCGCCGCAGTCACTCCGAATTGTTTGTTTAGCGAGTTTTTGGGATCGGTTGAGTCGCTGCTCTGGCCAAGGCTGAAGTAGCCGGCAATGTGCAGCGGAAGCTCGACTCGCGCTCCACCGTTCACGCCCTGGTAAAGATAAGCATCGAGCAAGCCTGTGCCCACCAGCGTGGCGTCGTAAGTGGGCACGTCGCGAAAGTACGTGTCGGTCAACTCGAGCGTGACGCGCGGATGAACCTGAACGTGTAACGACAGAAGACTCTGACCCAGCCCTAAGCCCACGGCCGGCGTTGAAGGATTGGCCGTCGGCTTATCAATCTGCATGGAGTGATAGAGAGAAAAATATCGCTTGAAGGAGAATTCATTTTCCGTGAAAGCAAACGGCCGGGTGATCGTCCACTTCAGCATCTCCACACCGCCGCCGGCCGTGCTGGAATAGTGAAAGCCGTCGTAGCCTCCGCCATGGAGGTTGAAATAAACTCCGCCAATTCTCCGCTGCGGGTTGTAATCCCACGCCGCTGGATCGGGCGTTGAGCCGGCAAACAAGCTGAGAGTGGTGCGCGCATTGAACTGGCGCCCCACGTACGCTCCATCAATGGCCTCGAGGCTGCTCGCCCATGGCAGATAAAGCCGGCCCACTCCGGCGCTCCAGCGCGAATCGGGGTTGATGTAGCTCAGGCTCATTAGGTAAGTGCGATTCAAAACATCCTGAATCGTCGGCTGCGATGGCGTAGAGCCGGTCTGGAATTCGCCGCGCCAATAGCCGTTCAGGTTCCAGTGCGTGCCGAGGATGCGCGTGAAGTCGGCGCGAAATACCATGCCATACTCATTGGTCGTGATTCCGCCCTGGCCGCGCTGGGTGATGGTGCTGGCGTCAAATCCCAGCCGGCCGCGAAGCTGATTTACTTCGGGCAACGGCGGCCGCGGAATCGCATCGCGTACCTCTTCGTCCAGCGGATCGCCATCGCTGAAGCTGATAATCATGGGGTATTGGCGAGTATTGCCGAGCGCGCTCTTTTCCACCATTTGCTCAACTTCATCATCGGGCAATGCGACAACATCTCCTGGCGCAAGGTCGCGCGCGGCCTTGTCGATTTCGCACACGGCCGAGGTAGATGCGAGAGCAACAACCTTGAGACGCGCAATCACTCCGGGTTCAATCGCGGCGTTTGAAGGATCCGTTGCGGGCTTCGTAGGGTCCTGCTTGAGCACGAGCGTCATGCCTTCCGTCAGGCCCGCGTCTCGACCGCCGTCGATGTAGACATTCGTCCCGCTGATGTAGCGTACCTCGAACGTCGAGCGCACTGCCGAAGGTGACGATCGGTTGGGCTCGGCTGCCGGCGGGGCAGCCTCTTGCGCACCGCAATGCGAGCCGATCAGCAGCAGGGAAACCAGGGGGAGAATCCGCATTGCCTTAACCACCCCCGCCGTTCTTGTGGCACGCATAGCAATTCACGCTGTTGTACACGTACCCCGAGATGCCCTGATGCCTGGGATCAGTCGCCGATTGCGTGTGGCAGCCCGTGCACTGAAAGACCGAATAGTCCGATGAGTTGGTATGACACGTCGCGCAGACGCCATTGGCGTTGCCATGGTTCAGCGGGAAGAAGGTGTGATAACTCGCCGGAAGCGTGGCAGGAATCCACGCCGTCGTCGTGTGGCACGTGGAGCAAGTCGTCGGCCACCCCGCGCTCACGTGATTCGGATTCGTGGTGCCGGTGAAGTCGGCCGCGTGGCACGAATAGCACGCCGTCGGTGTTCCGGCGAACACGTTGTCGATGTGGCACTTCACGCAATCGACCGTGGTATGCGCCCCGGTGAGCGGAAACGGCGTGTTGTTGTGATTGAATGTCGCTCCGGTCCAGTCTGTCGTCGTGTGGCACGTGTCGCAGGTCGTCGGAAACCCCGCGGCCGCGTGATTTGGATCGGTCGTCCCATTCCAGTCCGTCTGATGGCAGCCGTAGCATGTTGTCGGCAGCGTCGTGTAGTTGTTGTTCGTATGGCACTGCGTACACGCCAGCGTTGTATGCGCGCCCGTCAGCGGGAACGACGTGTTGTTGTGGTTAAACGATGACGGCGACCAGGCGCTGGTTGAGTGGCAAATCGAACAATCGGTCGGGAAACCTGACGCAACGTGATTCGGATTCGTAGTGCCGTTGAAATCCGCCTGATGGCAGGAGTAGCAAGCCGTCGGCGTGTTCGAGTAGTTGTTGTTTGTGTGGCACTGCGTACAGGTCAGCGTCGCGTGCGCTCCTGTCAACGGATAGTTGGCATAGAGCGCGTGATTGAAGTTGACGTTTGTCCAATCCGTTGTCGTGTGGCACGTGTCGCAAGTCGTCGGGAACGAAGCTGCCGCATGATTCGGATTCGTCGTCCCATTCCAGTCGGTCTGGTGACAGCCGTAGCAGGTCGTCGGCAGTGTGGTGTAGTTGTTGTTGGTGTGGCATTGCGCGCACGCCAGCGTCGCGTGGGCCCCGGTGAGCGGAAACACCGATGCATGATTGAAGGTCGAAGGCGACCACGCGCTGGTGGTGTGGCAAAGCGAGCAATCGGTCGGGAATCCTGCTGCAATGTGATTCGGATTTGTCGCGCCCGTAAAGTCCGATTGGTGGCAGCCGTAGCAGGTGGCCGGCGTGCCGGCAAAAACATTATTCGCGTGGCACGCCGTGCAAAGCAACGTGGCGTGCGCTCCCGTCAGCGCATAGCCCGTGTACTTGAGATGATCGAATTTCGCGTTGAACCACGTGTCCATCGTGTGGCACGATTCGCATGTAGTCGGGAAGCCCGCCGAAACATGGTTGATCACGGGTGTTTTGAAGTCGGATTGGTGGCAGCTATAACAGGCCGTTGAGAGCCCCGCGAATTGGCCGGCCGCCGAGTTCTTGTGGCAATCATCGCATTGCAGCATGGCGTGCGCGCCCACCAGCGGAAAACGGTTTTGGTGATCGCGAATCTGCGCGAGCGATGACTGCCAACCCTTCACCGAGTGGCAGCTTTGGCAGTTGGCCCCGAATTGCCGGCGATGGATGTCGGCATGGCAGTCTGCGCATTGCGTGCTCACATTTTTAAACACCAGGCTCACGTGACATTTTGTGCACGCCAACTTGGCGTGCATGCCGCGCAACGGATAGCCCGTCTGGTCGTGATTGAACTCTGGATTGGAGCGAATCGGCTTCCAACTCGTGTAGGAGTGGCATTCCTGACAGGGGATCGCAATGGATCCGTGCGGATTCGTAACTTTGGCCTGAGGTCCGCCCACGCCGGGCCGCGCATCGTCCTTCGATTGCTGTACGGCCGCTCCCGCAAGAAGCGGAAGTAGTCCAGCAAAGATTGCAATCAGCCAGCGCGTTCGCATGCGTTCTTCTTGCTCCGAATCCAGACCAAAGCAAATTTCAGTTCGTCGCATCTCCGGCGCGTCCGCGCCAGATAACGAAACTCATCTGAAAACTCACAAAGATGGGTTGGGCCGGAACGTTCGGTGTGCAATCAGCGCGCCGTTTAAGCGGCGACAGATTAGCACGGGCATCCTCTAACAGGCGATGAGTCCGGAAATTGCGTTCGTGCGGGCAACTCATGACCAGCAATACAGCTCTTCAAGCAAAAAGCCGAGGGGAAGATTGGGGCCCTGAATCTTGGGTGGATTCCGGTTCAGATTACAACAGGCGAACCGGCGAATGCATTAGAAAACAACTGTTTTCGCCGTGTTCGCGTGGTACTTTTTGGTTATTCAGAAGATGAACTTTTTGTCATGGTCGGCGCGGTGCCGCCATGGCATGCTTCGCAGGCGGTGGGCGTGGGTTTATAGAACAGCACAAGGTTGCCGCCTACCTGCTTTTTGAGCGTGTGGCACGCCGAGCACGCCACGCCTTCATGGCCGCCCTTCAGTGAGAAGCGAGTCTTTTCGTGGTCGAACAACGACGGCTGCCATTTGCCGGTGTTGTGGCAACCGGCGCAGTCATTGGCCCGGTCTCCAAACTGGTCGGCATGGGGATTCTGGTGGCAATCGCTGCAGCGGACAGGGGTTTTCGCAAAGTCGGCATCCTTCAGTGCCAGCCCGCTATTCCGCGGTTGATGGCAGTCGGCGCATGCCACCGCGCGGTGAGCCCCGGTCAGCGGGAACTGTGTCTTCTCATGATCGAATTTCGATAGGTCTTTCCAGCCGTGGGTGGAGTGGCAAGCCTCGCAACCGAGCGGCTTGCCCGCGGAGTCCAGCACCGTCATGCGCGCTCCGAACTGCCCCTTATGCACGTCTTCATGACACGTTGTACAGGTGAGTTGATTGAAGTGGTACGGTATTACTTTTGTACCGGCCATGGGCTTGTGGCAAGCATCGCACTCCACCGCCATGTGTCCGCCCGTCAGCGGAAACGCCGACCTCTGGTGCTCCGTCAGCGTGAAGTTTGTGGTCTTGAATGTGGCGCCGTTGTGGCACTGCTCGCAGCGGTTGCGCCACGGCTCGCCGGCGAACTGGCCTTCATGCTCGTCGCGATGGCAATCCACGCACGTCGCAAACTTGATTTTGAATTTCGTTGCCGCGCCCGCCGGCACATGACAAGACGAGCATTCCACCTTCGCATGAGGCGGGTTCAGCGGAAAGCCCGTCTTGGCGTGGTCCGCGGCGGAAAATGTCGACGGGGTCCAGCCTTGCACGGTATGGCAGCTCTCGCAACGGCCGCCGTCCGTGCGATCTGCAAACTGTCCCCCATGCGGATCGGGCTTGTGGCAGTCGGCACAATATTGGTGCACAATCGGCTTCTTGAAGTCTCCTCCCTGATGGCAGTTCACGCACGACACTTCGGCGTGTTTCCCAAGCAGCGGAAAACTCGTCTTCGCGTGATCGAAGCTCTCGGCAAACTGCGACCGCTTCCACGTCATCGTCGTGTGACATGAGCTGCAAGTCTGCTTGAACGCGCCATTGTGCGGATCGCGATGGCAATCGGAACACTGACCAAAAGGCAGGCCGGCATAGCGCGGCTGGCCATCCGCTCCCGGCGTGTGGCAGCTTTCGCACTTCACCTGCATGTGCGCGCCCGTCAGCGGAAAGCGTGTCTTCGAGTGATCGAAGCCGCCCTTGTCGATGTTGGCGGCCTTCCAGTCGACAGTGGAGTGGCATCGCGCACAATCGCTTCCCAGGCGGCCCTGGTGCGCATCCTGGTGGCACGTCGCGCAGTTCGGCGACAGGCCCATCCAGGTATGGTTCAGGTCTTTCGTAGAGAGAAGCCCGCGCGCCGCGGCGGCGATGTGCTGCATGTTATGACAATTCCGGCAGCTCACGCCCGCATGTTTGCCATCGAGGGCAAAGCCCGTAGCAGAGTGATTGAATCCTTGAGGAGTCGGATTCCAGTGCACCATTTGGAAATCGACGCCGTTATGGTCGGAGTGGCACTTCACACACGCTGCGCCCGGCGCGCCCGATCGCGGGAACGTTGCGTGAAGACCCTTGTTCTGCTGGATCTCGTTTGCAATTTCGCGGTGGCAATCTACACACTTGAAGGAAGGAGTCTGAACCGAAACCTGGTGACATTGGATGCAGTCCGCAGGCCCGCTCAAGCCCTGATGCGCCTTTGCCAAAGGCCCCGGCGAGATTTGCGCCCTCGCCGTTAGACCAAAACACAGCGCAACCCCGATCAAAAGAAGAGCGCGCAGTTCCCAATCGCCGCGAACGATTCCGAGGAACTGCCGACGTCTGCCGCGAATGCTTTGTTTGCGCTTCATCCTTATGATTTCCACTAAGCGTTTTTCTTGTGCCATCTGGAATTTCTGTGGCGTGTTCGCCCCGAGATGGACATTGCCGTGAAACCGTATGCGGCAACGATTCTTTTCTCGAGGGGCCCATGAATCGAGCGAGGAAAGAAGACGCAATTGGTCTGCGCTGAGTCCCAGGGGACTTACCCAGAACGCCAGACCGGTGAAAATGAGGAGCCAGTTCTTGGAAGTATGCCAAATTGAAGCCCGAGATGACTACTTTGAAATCTTGTTTCCGCCACACTTTGGTTTGCGAACGAGATTCCGCCATCATGACCCCGCTCCCATGCCGGCACTCGATGGCGCTGGATGAGGCAATCGGTTCCATATCCTTTATCCCTAATGGAACTGCCGTCAGAGGCTTCGCTCCGTGACAGAGGCTACTTTGAAATCGTCCCCACAAGATTCACGTCGATCGCGACATCATTCTCTGCTTTCCAGATCAAAAAACTTGGATTCTTGAGCCCCCAGTCGACGTAAGGAACTGCAAAATGCGCTTTGGCAGTTGCACTACCTTCCTCCATGTGCACGCGCATGGGTACCGTGATTTCATGCGGCGTGCCCAGCAGAGTGAAGATTCCCTTCACCTGGATATCCGAATCGCCTGAAGGCGCTATGGTGCCGGAATACGCCCTCGGCTCAAAGGAAACAGTTTTGTACTGGTCGACATCGAGGATATCCCTGTACATCTTTTTGTCGCGGCTGTCATTGCCGGTCTTGCCGCTGCCGGCCAAGACTGCAATAAAACCAGTCATATTTGGATTGCTGCGATCAAACTCAACCGATCCATGTTGGACGTGAAATGTGCCGTTGACGATCTCATGAGTTGTATTCAGTGTCATCCTGACCTCGCTGGCATCGGGATTCACGACGAGGGTCTGACGCTGGGCCAGTGCGGCAGGACCGAGTATCGCAGCGACCGCAAAAATTGCGAAATGTTTCATCACGTGTCTCCTGGGGGGCTTGGATATTCAGATTGAGGGCCTCTGAGGAATCCTCCTCCGTTCTAGCCGGCTGCAGCATGAGCAGCAACAGAGGCATGTTGCGCAACGCGTGTCAGCTTTGCTGTCACACGCATTACGCCGGGCCATACTCTTAAACAAAACGGCAACACAGCGCGCGCCAGCGCGTTGTTCAAGCCGTCGGCCGCGAACTCGGCAAGGCGCATTTGAGTTAGCAATCCCGACCGCAACTTCGCCTGGAAGACCGGCGCCGCCTCGCCTGCAAGATAGGCAGCGACTGCAAAACGCGCTGTATGCAGCGCGATGGAAATGCCATCACCGGTGAATGAGGGAATCACAGCCGCTTGATCACCGATGCAGTAGAGGCCCCGCTCCGTTGTGCGGCGAATGAAGCCATATGGAATATGCGTAATGGCGATCGGCTTGGCGAGTAGCGGCTCCGCACCGGCAAGCCTCATAGCGAGATGCGGACAGTGCTGCTGCATCTTCGCAAGCAAATTTTCCCAACGATAGCCCACGCGCGCTAGGTACCGCTGTTGAATGACCCAACAAAGGTTGGCATTGCCGTCTTCAACCGGTTGAATGCCGCCATACCCTCCGGGATAGAGCATCAGCTCTGAGGCGCGCTCCAGCTCAATGGCCTGCCCGCGTGCGAGGCGGAAATACATTTTGAAGCCGACCCATCGCTCCGGATCTTCCGGTCGCGAGTAGCCTCGCAAATCGTGTTTGCCCGTGGCGAGAAACACCGTTGGAGCCTCGCATGTGCTGCCATCGTCGAGCGTAGCTTGCCAGGTGTTGTCTGTCGTGCGAATGAGCGTCTGCACACTGCAGCCGCGCCGCACGTTGACTCCTGCGGCGATGGCTTCAGTAATGAGGGCAGTATCAAGTGCTTTGCGCGTGAGCGAAGCCGCGGGGAATGGCAACGGAGCCTCCGACGCGCGCTTCGCTGCAGCCAGGCGAACGATGTCGATGGGCACGGCGCCAAGCGAGGCCACATCCACACCGAGCGCGTGCAAATCCTCAAGCGCTTCACCGCTCAGAAACTCTCCGCATACCTTATGCCTCGGGGTAGGCTCGCGTTCGATCAGAGTGACGCTCCGCCCTTTGCGAGCGAGCGCGATGGAAGCGGCACACCCTGCTACACCTCCACCGATGACGAAAACTTCATTTTGAATGGGAATTTGATTCGGATAAGGCGTTCTAACTAGAGTCTCCTTCTTGGGTTCCGATGCTCTCAATTGTATCGCTCCAAATCTCTGCTACTTGCCAAAGGCTTCATTACAAATGCTTCATTTGGATAACGGTACAGTTAGAAATCCAAAGCTTACGCGCGAGAGTTTAGCGCGTTATGAGCGCGGGTTTTCCGCGCAGGAAAGCGGCGGGAATATCGTGCTCCATCGACTTTGGATATGGCCTGGTCCGTTTTCAAATCGAGTGAGCGTTCGAGGGCGGCCTTAGCCATGTCGCTGTTCTGCCTGACCTGACACCACCGGACAAAGACGGCGCGCCTCTCACTTGGCTTCAGATGCCCGTGCTCAAACGTCTCCCGAAGCGACTCGCCGGTCAGGTCGTACAGCGCCACGATCGCTTTAAGGGTTGATATTTGCAGCTTGAGCGTGACGTTATCCATGTCGACCCCCACTGAATGCTTCCTTTATATAGCGGCGGGATTAGAAATCCAAAGCAACCGCGCGAGAGTTTGACGGAACGCAGGAGAAAGTCGTGAGCCATTTACCCAATCTATGAACTCTTTGTCATGTTGCCAAATTCGTCAATAAGATCATTGATTGACCTGTAACATCACACTTAGCGGGAGATTCTACTGTTGCTTGATGTCGTCTCATCGTTGACCAGCTTCCACAAGACATGCACGACACGTCTAACTCTAAAACTCCCGAGAGGGCCTTGTTGCGCATGATTGCGGCCGGCGCGGTGGAAGTGAAACGCAGATTCTTGTCGTTGGCCATTTGTTCCGCAATTGCATTTCATCCGGCTGATCGCTAGACCGAGGTATTGGATGGATCGAAGTAGGTTCGTTAAAGCAGCATTTTTCTCAATAACAACGTTGGCGGCAGCAGCACAGGCAGAACAGATTCCAGTGACCCACCTTCAACTCCCTCGGCACGCATCGATGGTGGCGCGCTCCCAGACGGGAAAGATCATCGCCCGGGTTGAGTTTACAGAGACCGTACAAGGCGATGAAGTGACGATGCGCCTGACCTATCGGTTTTCTGACGGGTCGATTGACGATGAGACCACGACGTACAGACAGCAAGGCACATTTCGGCTCATACGTAACCATCACATACAGAACGGGCCATTCTTTGCTACGCCGGTCGATTTTACCGTGGATGCAACGACAGGCACAGCGACGAGCCGGACAATGGAGAAGAATGGCGAGATACGCGTGGAGAGCACGCACGTTGACCTGCCGGATGACCTGGCGAATGGGTTCGTTGGAACGTTGCTGGTGAATGTGCCGCCCAATACGGCGCCATTCCGTGTGGGGATACTCGTGCCGGTATTCGGCGGACGACTGATTCGGATCCTGGTCTCGCCCGAGGGGGAGCAAACGTTTCAAAAGTCGGGACAGACTCTTGAGGCGAGAGTGTTTCGTATCCACCCGGAGTTGGGCGGCTTCCTGGGCATGATTGCGACGCTGGTCGGCGTTCAGCCGAAAGATGTGATGGTGTGGGTGCTCGAAGACGAGAGACCTGCAGTGATGAGGGTGGTCGGCCAGCTGGGCGGCTTCGGTCCCGTGATCAGTTCGGAGCTCGAGGGAACCAGTTTTGGGAATTAGGAATTTGCACGCTACTATTTCAAAGGCGAGATGGGGATCGCGCACGTTGATGACGACTTGAAAACCTCATCGCCTTCTATCTGCGATCACGCGCGACGCGTCGTAAGCTCGCGCCAGTTGAGGCCAATGTCGACGACAAGCAGCGAAACAAGCGTGAAGGCGATTACTCCAACTGCTGCGAAAGCATCGCCAAGATGGCTCCAGTAGCGGGGCCAGAGGTTGAGCACGCGGCTCGACACAAAGGTAAAGGTGACGGCGTAGGAGCGGGCCATCCACTGGCGATGCTGTGTGATTTGGCGGTTGCGCGCGGTGATAAAAGCGGCACTGGTGCAGACGATCCAAGCGGCCGCCTGCATGGTGGTTCCGGGCAAACCAGGCCGGCCAGCGGCGAGGGCGATGCCAGTAAACGCACCGACAAACACACAGATGACGTAGATTCTGCCGAGAACGCGATGGAATCTCAAGTAGCGCTGGCGAAATCGCGCGGAAAACTGCAGAGGGCCGGCCAGAAGCGCGATGACACCGCTGATTGTGTGTGGAATCAGGAGTCCGCGGTCTGCGATGACTTGAAGGCGGTAGCGGTGATACATCGGATAGTCCGCGACCAGAAGTACTTCTGAAGTAATGAAGACAAACAGCGTCGTAAGACCCAAGAGGATCCAAAGAACGGTTTTGAATTTGAGACGGCCGATGCTGGGCGCAAGCTGCGCGGAAGTTGCCATTATTCTCCTTCGAGTGGGATGGATGCAATGAGGGGCGGCGCAAGGATGAGAGACGCAAATTCCCGGCAACCATCCTGAAATCTAATTCACGTATTCGCTCCGGTGCAATCAGCCTACCTGCGCGGCGGCGGTGAGTTGGTGGCGTCTTTTTTCGGGGGCCAAAGGCAAGCTGACTTTAATTCGCGCACCACGTTTGCCGCGATTCTCGACCTCGACCGATCCGCTGTGGGCACGGGCCACAGCATCGACAAACGCGAGGCCCAGCCCATGCCCGGTCGAAGTCTTTCCTTTCACACGGTGAGTGAAGAGCCGTTCCAGCACTTCAGGATCGAATCCGTTGCCGTCATCCTCAAAAATCACGATTGCCGAATCGTCGCTGCCTTGCAATGAGATATCGACACTGGATCCAGGCCCAAGGTGTTTCAGTACGTTGTCAAGCAGGTTGGCGATCATACGGTGAACAAGGCCTTCATCGCCGGCCACGATGATGCCCTTCTCGATGTCGCAACTGATGTTCAGGCTTTTTTCCGTCATGGACGGCTCGTAGAGATCGACCATTGTTTTCAGGAGGCTGCTCAAATCGATTTCAGTCCGTGTGAGGCGGAGCGCGTCGGCGCGAGCCTCGGCAACGTCCAAAGACTTATTAAGGAAATCTGTAAGCCGGTCAATTTCGTCGATGGCCGAGACAATCGGTTCGGCGTTCTCTTCGTCGTTCATAGCCGCCAACGACATTTCGAGTTTTCCGCGAATCGCAGTCAGCGGACTCCGCAAGTCATGGGCCAAAGCATCGGTGATGGTGTGCAATTGATGCATCGAGTTCTCAATGCGATCGAGCATGCGATTCAGCGTATGGGCCAGCTGGCTGACCTCGTCGTTGCGACGCGTTGCCGGCACCCGCTCGCTGAGATCGGAGTGGCCGATTCTTGAGGCCGCATCTGTGATCTTGCGGACATGGCTGAGCATGCGCCGCGTGGTGAGGAACACGATGCCGAACCCCAGCAACACGACCAGGAGCCACAGCAGAAAGAAGCGGAGGCGCATCTTCCCCAGCACGCGCAGCTCATCTCGCTCGGAGAGGCCCAGATAAATATGGCTGCCATCGCCCATCTGTAGATAGGCGACTCTGAACGGCACCGGGAATCCCCGTACACGCACATCCGTTGGCCTGTCTTGCACAAACTTAGTCGCTTTGATCGCTTCAAGGTTCGATTGCCCGTCGCCTGCACCCACCCAAAGCTGTGGGAGTCCGTCGGCGCTGGTCTGCAGAAAGAAAACGGAGTTGTTCCCGCTATCTGCCGGGGCGGATTTGTTTGGCACCTCACGCGCTGCGAGCTCAGCGATCTCGCCCACCACTCTGCGATAGAGAGCATTCCTCGGCGTGCGCCCCGCAACGTCTCCAAGTACTCCGACCTCGCCGGACAGCCACGCATCGGTGCGACGCTGGATATCGTTGGACACAAATTGGTGGAGAAACACAAAGATGATCAGCGTGCCACAAGCGAACGCAATTGTAGCCAGGAACGAAATGCGCCATGCTGCGCTGCGCAACCGCGGCTTATCGGTCATTAAAGACATATCCGATGCCCCGCTTCGTTTTGATCAGCGGCTGTTGACCAGCGCCATCGACTTTGCCGCGCAACCTATAAATATGGACGTCAACCACGTTCGTGTCTGGCTGGATACGCGTACCCCAAACCTGGTCCAGAATCATCGAGCGCGTTACTACGCGGCCCGCATTCCTGCACAAATACTCCAGGAGCACAAACTCCTGTTGCGTCAATTGCAGGGTTTGTCCTCCGCGGGTGGCCTCCCGCCGCAGCAGGTCCAGTTCCAGATCGAGCACGCGCAAGCGCGTTGTTTCGCCCGGCTGCGGGCTGTTGCGCTTGAGCAGGTTGCGCAGCCGCGCGAGCAGTTCCGCTAGCGCGAACGGTTTGGTCAAATAGTCATCGCCGCCCTGTTCCAGCCCGCGAACGCGATCGTCCACCGACCGCCGAGCCGAGAGAATCAGCACCGGCGCCTTGAGTCCCAGCTCGCGCAATCGCAGTATCAGGCTGATTCCATCACGGTCTGGTAAGCCGAGATCGACGACCAGGATGTCAAATTGATTTTCGATGGCAAGCAGCTCAGCAGTTCTTGCATCTGGCGCAACTTCCACTTCATATCCTGCTTCCTGAAGGGAGCGCCGGAGGAAACCTTGAATATCGATTTCGTCTTCCACGAGCAGTAAGCGCATGAGGCAATCTTAGAGCATGACCTAACAGATTCTTAGACACGCCGGGTTCAACTCCGTTACTGAATCGCGTGCCGCGCGAGCCAAAATGACGATTTCGTCATCGTAGCGTTTCGTTCAGGCCGACTGGCTTATTGATCGTTGTTGACAAGATTCCCCACGTGAAAGCATGCCGATCGGTCATGCCCTGGTTACGGTCTGCTATGGCTGAACCTTTGGCTCCTTGGGCGCATGCGAAGTGAACCGCTTGAGGATGAATTCGCGGACCAGGTTCACTGCCGCATCTCCGCCTGTGTCTGCCAGGCCATTCAAGAAAACCAGCGAAGCGCGCGGAATTTAGGCTGCCGTACGAATTGGAGGACTTGCCAATGCCTAACTCGATTCTCAGACTTCCTGCGGTGAAACTCCGAACGGGTCTCTCTCGTTCGTCCATTTACCTCGGAATTGCGAAAGGTGTGTTTCACAAGCCGGTCTCCTTTGGCGCGCGCGCGGTGGGCTGGGTCGAGTCTGAAGTTGATGATGGATTGCACGGAAGATAGCTGAAAGCCGAAGAATTTCCTCCGTGAGCAATCGCTCTGTCAATCTGGGCAGCGCCTCCCGAGAGATTTAGTCGACAGCTTCCCGCAAAGCGAAGGGGTCGTCAGCACCGGCTATTTTCCAGGCTTGGCTTTCAGCACCCAAATCTGATGCCAGAAGGAAAAGGTCATATGTATATATCTATTGATTATTAAGGAAATATGGTAGGCACGATTGGACTCGAACCAACGACCTCTTCCGTGTCAAGGAAGCGCTCTAACCAACTGAGCTACGCGCCTTCAGTGCGGCAGAACACAGTTTACCAGCATCGGGTCTGCGCGAAAAGACAGGTGCGCGCGTGCCGGTCCCAGGTTCCGCCCCCACTATCGCGATGCAGCGCTGCCATAGCCGTAGCGGCAAAACACTTCAGAAGAATGCGACACTGGAGTGGGGGATCGACGAGCTTGGCAACGCGCCGCCACATTCGCTGACGCGGCCTCCGCGCTGCGAGTGGCGCTCGCGGCCGGCTGGTTCGGCCGCGGGGAAGAACGAGCGATTGACAAAGATTCACGCATCGCCCTGATCCAACATCAATGCATCGCTCCCCCCAGCACCACAGCCTTCATCACACAATCCCCATCTTTAATCCTGATATCCAGGTCCTTGACTTCGGCGAGGGAGTTGAGAAAGCGGTCGCGCCAGAATGGGCCCCCATGTCCTCTGCGGGGAACAGCGAGAGCCGGGTTGTGCGGGCGAGCGAGTCCAGAACTCCTCGCAACGAAGCCAGTTGAGCGCCTGGAACGAAATCAGCTTCGAAACCCAATATGCAGGCCTCCGGCTGGGATTCGAGGGTAAGCGGAGGCCGCTAAGCCCACTCCAGCAGCCGACCGCCCCGCCATCTAAATAGGATTGGTTTTGAGATGTTCCTCGAAGGGCCACAACCCTTTTGAAACAAAGCCATTTGCCTATCCCCGATGCGGACACAAACAGACACAAGCTCGCAGTTGACATATATTGAACAATGTTGTATTAATGTACTGTGAAGCAAGATGCTAATGTTGCGTCGCATGACCCCGGGCCGATGGAGTTCTTCATTCTTGTTCTCATCGCAAGGCTTGGACTGAGATCGACGTACGCGCTAAGGCAAGAGGCGGGGCTCGAACCGGGAGGGATTCGGTCGGCACTGAAGCATTTGCTTGATGGCAGTCTGATCACGCGCGCGGACGAGGGTAAGCGCCGCCGGCGGGAGATGACGTTGACCCCGGTTGGATTCAACGTCCTTGCGGGTTCGTGGAGGAATTGTCTCCGTGTCCACGTGGACTCGGAATCGGTTTTGAGAGCAGCATTCGTCGCTTGGATTATGGATAGCCCGCGCGCAGCTGCGGGCTATCTTCACGAGGTGGGTGAAGCGCGGAAAGAGATGGCAGAAAAAATGAGCTGGGAATCAGAGCACTTGAAACGTTCTCAAAAGGGACCGGCGTCCGGCTATTCATGGATGCGGGCTTCCCTCGAAGCTCATCGACGAAAAGCAGAAAGCGAAGCCTTCTTGTCGATGAGCCGGTCCATTGAGGAGCGTATCAAGAGCAGTGAACGGCAACAAGCAAACAACTAGAAGGCGAGCTAAGCACGGACTGGAACCATCCAGCTCGGGTCCCACGCTTACAACATCAACAATATCGTCGAGCCTCCAGTCAGGCAGCCCAGCCGAAGCGAGCACGAGTGGACCCTACAACATCCTCATCGCCCTGCGCTCCATTCGGCGTTTGATCACCGTTGACGAAGTCTCCGAGTTGCTCACCAACTCGGCCTGCACTGTCTATCGTATGGTTCGTCAGAACGAGATCCCGCACATGATGATCGGCGGATCACTGCGCTTTGATCCATCCGCACTGGAGGCTTGGCTGGTCAAGAAGGAACCCGAGCTCGCACGAGTCGCGTACCAACTCTCACGCGCAGCATAAAAGCGGGCCGGCTATAACCGGCCTGCTACTTATTTCCTACGGAGAATCCCGGCGTTGATCGATTTCTCGATCTTGCTGCCGAGATCTTTCAGGGGCAGCGTCCTCAGATATTTCTCTGTTGTAGCCAAATTCTTGTGGCCAAGCATGACCTGCAAGGTCTTGATGTCAACACCAGAGCGAAGTAAATTTGTTGCGAACGTGTGGCGCCATTTGTGCAGATGCCACTTCCCGCAGTAGGGACCATTTGCACATTTTCCTTTCTTCGTCACGCACTGGCGGCAGTTGAGTTTCGCGCGCCAGGCGATCTGTTTGCACAACTCGAGATGGTGAGCATCCGGCCGCTGGCCACCGTAATTCGGGCGCTTGGGATGTGGCGGTGTCGGGAGTATTAACGTGTCGTCGCCGTGCCCCTTGCGCCATGCGGCAAGCGATTTGATCAACATTAGAGGCACGCGAACCGTTCGCTCTTCGTGGTTCTTCGGCTTGAATTTGTATTCCGGCTTGTGCCGGACCTGTAGCGTGCGCTGCTTGAAGTCGACGTCACTCCAGGTCAAGGTCGCGACCTCCCGGGCTCTGAACCCGGAGCAGAGGAACGTCTCAAAAATCAGCTTCTCGCGTGGAGTGCACGCTTTGAAAAACGTCGCCATCTCTTTCGTCTCGTAGATCTGTACAATCGGCTCAGTTCCTTTCGGCCAATCACCCCTCTTCATATCAATGACAGCGCCGGAATTCCGCAGTGCCATGAGTACAACGATCAGCTTTCGATTGACCGTTTTTGTATCCAGGCCCTCTTCGCGCCCCTTTCCGATGACTCGTAAAATGTCATGACGCGTAACATCAGAAACGTATCGCTTCCCAAGCTTGTGCAATGCCCAACGCAAGTCAGCCTCATATGCGTCGTATGTCGCCGGTTCTTTCGACGCCTTCACCTCATCAAGGAATCTTTCGAAGGCAACACTTATCGGAGACGATTGGGGATTCGCAGCAAGCTCGTTGAGATTTGTATCGTTTGGCGCGTCTGGATTGGAGTGCCGAAACCAGGCATCCTTGGCCTCGCGCGGTGAGGCGCCCACCGGCCGCTGGATACGCCGTCCATTCTCGTAGAGCTCAAGATAAAAGGTGCCGGTCGTCGAACGAACCGGTTCGCCTTCGATCAGGACGGTGCCCGGATACGGCACTCCGTTCTGTTTGAGCACAGGGACGAAACGCCATTTTCCGTCGACCTTGATATACTTTTTGAGGTTCGCTTTAGGAGTCGTCGTACTATCCATGCTTACTATCCACCATGCTTCCGGTAAAGGTTTCAAAGCGAGAATTTCGGATGGATTTTGGTGTAGCAATTCTAGCAAATGGATAGTAAATTGGATAGTAAATCGCATAGACTACTGTAAGTAATTGATTTTAAAGGGCGGGAGTAGTTCAGTGGCAGAACGTCAGCTTCCCAAGCTGAATGTCGCCGGTTCGATCCCGGTCTCCCGCTCCAGCTTCTGACACGCCACCCTACAAAACCTCCTGCACTTTCACCACGAGTGCGGTAAACGTGTCTTCACCCTTCACCAGAATCTGATGCGGAGTTCCCGCAGGTATATGGGTAACATCGCCAGCCCGCAACGTCTGCCGCACGCCGCCTTCGATCGATGCCCCGCGCGTTTCACCCGGCGCAACCGTTCGCGGCCCGGTTACGACGCCGCCCGTTACCAGCGTAGCTTTTCCGGCAAGGACGCAAAACAAATCTGCGAATTGCTCGTGCACTTCCGCCTCGCCATCACGACTCCTGAACGAAAGCATCACGCAGTGTTGCGGATACTCCTTCAGGGTCTCGGATGCCGATCCGTCGCCATGCCTGGCCAGTTTGCGCAAATACGAGGCGCGCTCCAAAAGAATCGCCGGCGACCAGTGGTCGACAGGATTGACGGGAACTTTCTTCGACGCCGCTGGGTCAGGTCGCACTTCGTCCAGATTTACATCCTTCAGGATCGTCTTTGAGATCAGGTCCATCACCGCTCCTCTTTCATCACGGTCTTCTCATCATGCCTTCGCGATTCAGAGTTCCGCGAGCTTTCCCGCGCGCCTGAAAATCTTCAGCAGCATTGGGCGCGTCAGCTTCCCGGTGTTCGTGTTCTGCAGAGAGGGATGATAGCTGGCGATCGCAATCAAGCCGCCCGGCAGTTTGTATTCCGCACCGTGCGCGAACACATAGCCAGCGCGCGTCTTCAGCGGGCCAGTTCTCGCCAGATGCGCCAGCAATCCGTCAAACGCAATCCTTCCCAGGCAAACCACAACGCGCAGATCGGTGAGCAAGCTGATCTCCTGATCGAGCCAGGGTGCGCAACTGCGCAACTCTTCCGGGGTAGGCTTGTTGGCGGGCGGCGCGCACCGGGCCACTGAGGTGATCCAAAGACCTTTCAGCTCCATTCCATCTTCGCGCGAGACGGCCTTCGGCTGAGAAGCGAAGCCTGCCTGGTGCAGTACCGGATAAAGAAAATCGCCCGATCCATCGCCGGTGAAGGGCCGGCCGGTACGATTCGAACCGTGCGCTCCAGGAGCCAATCCAAGCGCCATGACACGCGCATTGGGATCGCCAAACGACGGCACCGGCCCTCCCCAATATTCCCAATCGAGGTAGGCTCGCCGGCGCGTTTGCGCCACCTGGATGCAGTGCGCGCGCAATCGCGGACAGAGCTCGCACGCGACAATCCGAGCGTTCAATGCTGCGAGAGTCGCGGCGTCGGCCATGATGAAATTCTAAGCCGCGGCGGCTGCTGCTTGTGGCAAACTTGGTCGAGAGGAATGCACACAATGAAACATGCAAGACTGCTGCTTCTCGCCGGCGATTTTGTCGAGGACTATGAGATTATGGTGCCCTTTCAGGCGCTGCAAATGGTTGGCCACACTGTTCACGCCGTTTGTCCCGGCAAGAAGAAGGGCGAGCAGCTGCGCACGGCGATTCACGATTTCGAGGGCGATCAGACCTATACAGAAAAGCGCGGCCACAACTTTACGCTTAACGCGACCTTCGACGAGATTGACGCAACGCGCTACGATGGCCTGTTGATTCCCGGCGGTCGAGCTCCAGAATATCTGCGCCTGAACCCAAAAGTGCTGGATACGATTCGCTATTTCGCCAAAGCGAACAAGCCCATTGCTGCGCTGTGCCACGGGCCGCAGTTGCTTGCGGCCGCTGGTGTGATCAAGGGCCGCAAGCTCAACGCATATCCGGCCTGCGCGCCTGAAGTGGAACTTGCCGGCGGAACTTATGTGACTGTCGACATGATGAGCGCGGTCGTCGACGGGAATCTCGTTACTGGGCCGGCATGGCCTGCGCATCCGGCGTGGCTGGCGAAATTTCTTGAAGTTCTCGAGGCGCGCGCAGAGGCATAACTCCAATCCCGTCTCGCGATTTCTAGTGAATCAGCCTCGGGTTCGGAAATGGCGAGCGTTCTCGCTGTGCCATACTGACTTTGTCTTTGCGTCCCTTCGGCTCTGAACACCTCAAATGCCTGGCCAACCCAACCCGGAGTTTTTGCGCCGCGCTATCGCGCTGGCTACGCGCAACGTGCTTACTGCAGCGGGCGGGCCGTTTGGTGCGGTCGTTGTGCGAGACGGCAAAATTGTGGGTGAAGGCGTCAACTCTGTCACTGCCATCAACGATCCAACCGCCCATGCAGAGGTGAGCGCCATTCGTGCTGCCGCCAAAGCGCTGCACACCTTCACGCTCGCGGGTTGCGAACTCTACACCAGTTGCGAGCCGTGCCCGATGTGCCTCGCCGCGGCCTATTGGGCGCGTCTGGATGCTGTTTACTACGGCGCCAGCGCTGCCGACGCCGCCCGAGCCGGATTCGACGACGCATTTCTCTACAGTGAGCTTCGCAGGGACGCGAGCCAACGCAAACTCTACTCGTCGCAGTTGCTGGCCGATGAGGCATGGGCCAGCTTTGCCGCATGGATCGCTTCACCAAACAAGATTGAATACTGACGGCTTTGACTCGCATTGGGTCCGCCATCCTTGACCCCGCGCAGCCGCCTTGCGTATGCTGCCAGCGTTTAGCCAAGGCGCGAAGCTGTTGAATTCCGCCCAGGGGAGAGCCTGCATGAGCACCAGTTCGGCTGCAACTGCCGTTCTCAAGGCGGATGCCAAGCCGCTGCTTGTTCGGCGCGCGGCTGTGCTGGGCGCGGGAACCATGGGCTCGCGCATCGCCGCACATCTCGCGAATGCTGGAATCCCCGTAGTTCTGCTGGACCTTCCTCCGAAAGATCAAACCGTAGGTCGCGCTCTCGATGCGCTCAAGAATTCAAAACCTGCCGCTTTCTTTGAGCTTTCCCGCGCCGCGCTGATCGCGTCCGGCACTTTCGATGACGATCTTGCCAAGCTCGCGGACTGCGACTGGGTGATCGAAGCCGTTGCTGAGAATCTCGATATCAAGGCAGCGCTGCTGAAGCGCGTGCTCCCTCATCTCGCTGCGCACGCGATCCTCACGACCAATACGTCAGGCCTGCCCATTTCTCAAATCGCGTCCGCACTGCCAATCCAAATCCAGGAAAGATTCTTCGGCACTCACTTCTTCAATCCCCCGCGTTATATGCGGCTGCTTGAGGTGATCCCCACTGCGGCCTCCGACCCGAAGCTCGTGGCCGAATTTGCAGCGTTCGCCGATCGCATTCTCGGCAAGCGGGTTGTGTTTGCGCACGATACCCCCAACTTCATCGCTAATCGCATTGGGATCGCGGTCCTGTTCAACGCTGCGAACCTTATGTTCGATCAGGGACTCACGATTGAAGAGGTCGACGCCCTCACTGGTCCCGCCATTGGCTGGCCGCGCACCGGAACCTTCCGCCTCGCCGATTTGGTTGGTGTCGACATTCTGGTTCACGTTGCCGGCAATTTTCCTCAGGGCGTCGCAGGCGGCAAATTCTCCGCTATCCTCGACGAGCTTTTAAAGCGCGGCTGGCTGGGCGATAAATCCGGCCAAGGCTTCTACAAGAAGATCCGTGGCGCTGACGGTAAAGAAGAGCGACTCGTCCTCGATCTCGCGGCGCTCGAGTATCGGCCCTCAGTGAAGCCGGCGCTGCCATCGCTTGAAATGGCCAAAAACGCCGTAACGCTCCCCGAGCGCCTGCGCCTTTTGCTCGCCAATGACCCCGCGAAGGACAAATCTGCAGCGTTTCTCTGGCCGTTTCTTTCGTCGCTGTGGAACTTCGCCGCGGATCGCATTGGCGAAGTGGCCGATGACGCACCATCCATCGACGCCGCCATGCGCGCCGGCTTCAATTGGGAGCTAGGCCCATTCGAGATGTGGGATACGGCCGGCGTTGCCGATACTGTCGCCCGCATGCGCGCCCTCGGCCTGTCCGCCGGCAAACCCGTCCAGGCGCTGCTTGCGAATTCGCAAAGCTGGTATTCGTCCAATCACGGTGCCTGCTTTCAGCCGTCGGAAAACCGACCCATCCCTATTCCATCCACTCCCGGCCATGCCCGTGTTGCAGATTTCCGTCGGTCGCATGGCGTCCTCCGCTCCAACTCCGGCGCATCGCTCGTTGATCTCGGCGATGGCATCGCCTGCATCGAGCTGCATTCGCTCAAGAACGCAATTGGCGGCGATGTTCTTTCCTTTATTTCTGCTGTCCTTGATCCTTCTTCCGGCGCCGTTCGCGATTTTTCTGGCTTTGTCATCTCGGGCGACCGCGACAACTTCTCCGTCGGCGCAAATCTCATGCAGCTTCTTCTTGCGGCGCAAGAAGGCGAGTGGGACGAGTTAGCCCACGTCATTTCCAGCTTTCAGCAGATGACTTCGGCCATCAAATTCTGTCCGCGCCCGGTGGTCGCCGCGCCCTTCGGCCTCACACTTGGGGGTGGCGCAGAGATTTGCCTGCATGCCGCGCGCCGCCAGCCCCACGCCGAAACCTATATGGGCCTCGTTGAAGCGGGGGTTGGCCTCATTCCTGCCGGCGGTGGAACAAAAGAGATGCTGCTGCGCGCCTTCGATCTCGCCACTTCGCTCGCGCTTCCAGATCCGAAAGACCCGCCATCCCGCACCGCGCAATCGGCCGAGCTCAGCACAGCTATTAAGCGCGCGCTCGAAATCATAGCCATGGCAAAAGTTTCATCATCGGCCGCTGAAGCTCGCGCCCTGGGACTTATCTCTCAGGCCGATCGCATCACCATGAATCGCGAGCGCCTGCTGCTCGATGCCAAGATGCAGGCGGCTGCTCTCGCCGAATCCGGCTACATGCCGCCGCAGCCGCGAGCGCAAATTCCCTCGCCGGGCACCCCCGTGCTCGCCACACTCGAAACCGGAATCTACTTAATGGGCGAAGCCGGTTACGCTTCAGAGCACGACCAGAAAGTCGCTCGCTGGGGGGCGTACATTCTGGCCGGCGGCCGCATCACTCCTGGCACCCTTGTTAGCGAGCAATACCTCCTCGACCTCGAACGCGAAGCTTTCCTTTCGCTGTGCGGCGAGCGCAAAACGCAGGAGCGAATCGCCTACACCCTCAAAACAGGCAAACCGCTGCGCAACTGAGCGAGTATCCATGGTTGCGATTCTGGCCGACGGGGCATACATTGCTCGTGAGACTCTGCAATGCTCCGAACGCGTGCCCAAAAAAGATTCCTTTGTGGTTGGTTGCTTGCTTGTTTTTGCGCTCTTCCGCTGCGCCCGCAGAATTCGGATGCAACTCCGCTCAACACTTCCGGTCAGATCACTGTCGACGGCCACACCGCGCCCTATCTCATACGCCATTTGCCTGTAAATTCTTTCCCCCAACTCCCGGCTGCAATCCAAGCTTCGCTCACGCGGCGCGGCTGTCTCATCCCGCAATCTTATGAAGCGCGCCAGCCCGAGAACGTCGTCCACTCAAGTTTCGAACGGCTTGGCTCGTCGGACTGGGCCATCCTTTGCTCCGCGCAGGGTACCGTCTCGCTTCTCGTCTTTTTCGGCGACGGATCGAGCGCGCCATTCACACTGGCTTCGGCGCCTGAAACTGAGCATCTCCAGTCTCATGGTGCAAGCCCAACGCTCGGCTTTAACTGGGCCATCGATGCGGCATCGCCCGAGGATGTTCATGAGGCGCAGCTCGGCATGCACCATCCGCCCCCGCGCCTCGACCACGACGCACTCGCCGATTCCGTCATTGATCGGCGCACCGTCTACCGTTTTTATTCGAACGACACCTGGACGCTCCTCGGCACGCAGGACTGATTTCATCCATTCACCGCCCGGTGTCATAACATCCCCCCTTGACCGTAGCCGCGCTTACCATCTAACAATGATCCAGCTACATCGAACTCACTGACCACTTACCACTGTTCCGCAGGAACCGCATGCCTGACCCTGTTATTGTTGCCGCTGTCCGCACTCCCGTTGGCCGAGCGCCCAAAGGCGCGCTTTCTACAACGCGCCCTGACGATCTTGCGGCAATTGCGCTGCGCGGAGTTTTAGGCAAAGCGCCGGTTCTCGATCCGTCGACTGTCGACGATGTGATTCTCGGCTGCGCGCAGCCGGAAGGCGAGCAGGGATGGAATATTGCGCGCATGGCCGCTCTTCGCGCCGGCCTTCCCGTCGAAATCCCCGGTGCCACGGTCAATCGCCTCTGCGCTTCCGGCCTCGAGGCCATCGCACTTGCCGATCACCGCATGCGCTCCGGCTCCGCGCAGGTGATTCTGGCCGGCGGAGCAGAATCCATGAGCCTCATTCCCATGGGCGGCAACAAGCCCAGCCCGAATCCATGGCTTGCGGAGAATTACCCGGCATCGCTGCTCACGATGGGGCTGACAGCTGAGCGTGTTGCGCGCCATTACGGAATTTCGCGAGCCGATCAGGACGCATATGCGCTTTCCAGCCATCAAAAGGCTCTAGCCGCGCAGGCTGCTAACCGGTTCACTGAGGAGATTGTCCCTGTCACGGTGGTTGCGGCTGTTCCGGGGCGCAAACCTGGCAAAGCCGAGACAACGGAGATGCAGTTCTCGTCCGACGAAGGTCCGCGTGCCGACACTTCTGCCGAAGCACTCGCCGCGCTCAAGCCGGCTTTTCATGCGCAAGGTTCTGTCACCGCCGGCAACTCATCGCAAACTTCCGATGGCGCCGCTGCGGCTGTGCTCATCGATGCTGCGTACGCGCGCGCGCTTGGACTTCAGCCACTCGCCCGACTTGTCGCCTACGCCGTCACCGGCTGTGCGCCTGAAGAAATGGGTATCGGCCCTATAAGGGCGATTCCCAAATCGCTCAAGCTAGCCGGCCTTAAGCTCGCCGACATCGAACTGATCGAGCTTAACGAAGCCTTCGCCGCTCAGGTCCTTGCTATCATCCGGGCCCTCGATCTTGACCCTGAGAAAGTCAATGTGAACGGCGGCGCTATCGCGCTCGGTCATCCGCTGGGATGCACCGGTGCAAAACTGACCGCAACACTACTCCAAGAGATGAAGGCGCGAAGCGCGAAGTATGGAATGGTCACGATGTGCGTAGGCGGCGGCATGGGCGCCGCGGGAGTCTTTGAACTGCTGCGTTGAGCTGCCGCTGATCGGCTCGCTTCTGGAACCTGCCCACTGAAACCTGACCCCTAGTATTTGAAGAACTCTCCGTGTCCCCCGTTCGCCCACGGATCGTAATGGGCCGCGAATTCGGCACGGTGCTGTTCGCTGGGATGGTCGTAGAGCCAGAATTCGATGAACGGATTCGGATTGGGATCGTCGAGCCACGAGCGCCCCAGATCGTTGAACGCGGCGACCGCAGTCTGTTGCGGATTGGGCACGATGCCATGGATCGCCTCCTGCCCGTACACATCGGCCTGGTGCTCAAAGTGGCGGCTGACAGCATTGCTCACCGGCTGCAGCAGAAAACCCGCAATCGACACTGCGAACAACAACACCACAAATCCCGTTCGGGAATTGAAGTCGGTCGCGCCCCATCGGCTTCCGAATTTTCTCAGCATCCACGCGGCAAATCCTGCGCACGCCCAAAACACGAAGAACAGGCCAACCGCCGACAGCGCAAACCCTTTGGGAATGTGGTGAAGCACGTAGTGCCCGCTCTCGTGCCCAAAGATGAAGAGAATTTCGTCGTCCGGCAGTTGGTCGGTTGTGGTATCCCACATCACGTACCGCTTCGTCGGCCCCATTCCAGCCACGAACGCGTTCATCCCCGTGAACTTCGCGCTGGCTTTCAGCAGGTACATGCGATCGGGCGGAATGTCGATACCCGTCCGGGCAACGACTTTCTCGAGCTGCGCAACTAGAGCATCGTGATTTGTTGTGAGCGGCTCCTGCATGTAAAACAGCGGAACAACCAGGGGTTCAATGAAAGTGAGAAACGCCAGGATGGGCAGCGTGACCAGCCAGCCGACGAGCCAATAGCGCTTTGGGGCGCGGCGCACGATCCAGTGAAACAAGAGAAGAACCGGCACTCCGATCAGGAGAGTTAACCCTAGCGCCTTGCCCATGTCGCCGAACCAACCAAACCATCCCTGCACGCTGATTCCGTAGTTTCGCTCATAGTGCTCGCCGATCCAGTCAAGGGGCAAGCCCGCCATACTGGCGATTACCAGGTACGCCCCAAAGAAGATCGCTCCTTGAATCCAGCGACGCGCCGAAAATCGCTCCGCCCATCTCTCCAGGCCGGCCCATGCGCGCGTCGCCAGCATCAGCGAAAGAAAAACGATGGCCCAAACTGATCCTGTAATGCTCAGGATGTCGCGAATGCGGCTGATGGCGATGGCCTTGGCCAGCTTGTCCGGCGGCAGGTGATACGCCTGCTGCGGATTTTCGGGCGTCTGCGCGCCCGGACCCGCTGAAATGGCCGCCGGCTTCGTCGAATCGATCTGTGCGCCGCGCATCGGCGGCGTGATCGCGGTCAACACCAAAGCCACGCAGACCGCCGGCCGAATCAAGCGTCTAATTCTCATCCCCGCCTTCCTTGGCCAGCCAAGTCTGCGAGAATCGAACGAGTACCGAAGAAGCCGATGCATTTGCCAAATCCTCGAGATATCACGCCTCATCATTTTAGAAGCCTGTCGCGCCGCCTGAAGGTTGCGCTTCTTCATTGCGCGCTGATGGCAGTTTTTTTGCTATTCGTTTTCTTGCCTTCAACCCGTGCACAGCAGCCTGTGCCGGTGGTTCTTGACGCAATGACGAAAGAACTGCATCGAGCATTCACGTCGCTGGGCCAGCCCTCCGCGTCGGCATCTCCGGCGTCTGGGGACGCGGCGATCAGCGCGGCTCCGGCAACTTCAAACGACAAGCTTCTGCGGCCTTACTTTCTCAGTTACACGGTCCGCGACACGAGCTTTGTTTCGATTCGCGCGACTTACGGCGCTTTGGCCGAAAGCAGGGCGGGCCGTTCGCGCATGGCCGATGTGCAGGTGCGAGTCGGCGATCCCAAGCTCGACAATACTCACGGCACGCATCGCGCATCGGCTGTTAACACTCAGCAGCTTCCGCTCAGCGACGACCGCGATGCACTCGCGCGCTCTCTTTGGTTGGCGACCAACACCGGGTACGGCACCGCTCTCGACAACTATCTCCGCGTGCAGACCGAGGCCGAGGTTCGCGCGAAGGAAGAAGATACGTCACCCGACTTCAGCCCGCAGGCGCCGCAAACAAGCATCGGCGCGATCGCTCCGCCTATTGCGGTGGATCGCTCAGCTTGGGAGCAGCGGGTGAGGGAACTGTCGCGCATTTTCCGCGACTACCCCGACGTGTACCAGAACATGGTCTTTCTGACGGTGCAGAACGAGACCGAATATTTCGCATCTTCAGAAGGCTCGCAAATTGTGACGCCCCACTTGCAGGCGCGCATCGTCATGGTCGGAGTTACGCGTGCTGACGACGGCATGGATCTTTTTCGCGACCAAACATTCGAAGCCGAAACCATCGACGGTCTTCCCGAGCAGGCAGATCTCGAATCTGCCGCACGCGATCTCGGCAAAAGTCTTGAGGCCTTGCGCAAGGCGCCGGTGACAGAGCCGTTCGATGGGCCTGCCATTCTTTCAGGCCGCGCCGCCGCCGTTTTCTTCCACGAAGTTCTCGGCCATCGCCTGGAGGGTCAGCGCCAGCGTGGCGACGAAGAGGGCCAGACGTTCACCAAGGACGTGGGCAAAGAGATTGTTCCCGATTTTCTTTCTGTCGTGGACGATCCGACGGTCACGAGCTTCAAAGGCACATGGCTTAGCGGCAGCTACCAGTTCGACGACGAAGGTCAGAAAGCAGAGCGCGTCGACCTGATCGATGACGGTGTGCTCAAAAACTTCCTCATGTCGCGCTTGCCCATCGCGAGCTTTGGCGCTTCCAACGGCCATGGCCGCGCTGAAGAAGGCCACGTCCCCACCGGCCGCCAGGGCAATCTCATCGTGACTTCCACCAAAACTGTTCCGGAAGCGAAGCTGCGAGAACAACTGATCGATGAAGCCAAAAAGCAGGGCAAGCCCTACGGCCTGTACTTTGAAGACATCTCCTCGGGCTTCGCTGTGACGCAGCGCTCATCGCCGCAGGCGTTTCAGGTGATTCCGCTGGTGGTCTGGCGCGTGTATGTCGACGGCCGGCCCGACGAACTGGTTCGCGGCGTCAGCATTGTGGGCACGCCACTAGCCGCGATGAAGAGCATCGTGGCCACCAGCGACAAAAGCGAAGTCTTCAACGGCGAGTGCGGCGCGGAATCGGGCACGATCCCCGTGAGCGCCGTTGCGCCGGCAATGCTGCTGAGCGCCATCGAGACGCAGCGTCAGCCGCAAGGCACTGCGCGCCCGCCGATCCTGCCCATTCCCGGCGCGGAATCCCAGGCGTCCGCAGCGAAGGAGGCAAAGTGAACCTGCTTCGTTCTGTCTCCGCAGCGTTGCTTGTGGCTTCTCTCGCTGTTCCTCCTGCCAGCGCCGGTCAGCCCACCCGCGCCGATGCTGAAAAAGATCCCGTGCTCAAAGCTATGCTCACCGAGCTTGACCGCAGCATGAGCCAGCTCCAGTTGCAGGGTTTTGCCAAGCCATTCTTTATCCAATACCGGATTGAAGAGGTTGACGACTTCCAAACTACCGCTGAGTTCGGCGCAAGCGAAGGCTCTGACCACGCACACCAGCGCATCGCGCGGGTGACGGTACGTGTCGGCGACTACAAAACCGACAGCTCCGGCGCCCGCGGCGATGGTTCCCTCGAGCTCGCTGTTCTGGACGACGATCCCATCGCCATTCGATCCACTCTGTGGACCGCGACCGACCAGGCTTATAAAAGCGCGCTCTCGGCGTACGCGCAGAAGCAGGCCGAGTTGAAGCAAGTGCAGACGCCTCCGCAGGCCGACGATTTCAGCCATGAGAAGCCCATCGTCTCGCTGGCCGATCCCATCGCGCTTTACGTTGACGAGAGCTCATGGGTCGATCGCATTGCCCGCGTCTCGGGCCTCTTCCGCACTGCTTTGACCGTCGGTGCGAATCAGCGCGAGATCCAGTATTCCTCAGCCAGTTTTCGTGCCCGCACCCTCACCACCTGGCTCGTCAACAGCGAAGGAACCATCGTTCGCAAGTCTTCTGCCGAGTACCAGGAATCTTTCGCCGCCGGCACGCAAGCGCCCGATGGCATGCGGCTCGACCGTTCTTACGGTTCTAACGGCACTTCGCCGGCCGATCTCGATTCCGAGTCCGCCTTTAATCAGCATGCGGTGGAAGAGCTTGCCTCTTTGGCCGAGCTTCGCATTGCGCCCCTCGTCGAAGAGGAGTATCACGGCCCTCTGCTTTTCTCGGCGGACGCCGCGGCAGACACCTTGCGCACGCTTCTCGCCTCTGCAGTTGTCGCCACGCGGCCGGCTCTTGGCACCGATGCACGAACCAACGGGCCGTTTGCGTCGAGCTTTCATGCCCGCGTCCTGCCCGATTTTATGAACGTCGTGGACGATCCCAGCCTGAAGACCTTCAACGGCAAAGGCCTGCTTGGCGCTTACGAGGTGGATGACGAGGGCGTGCCCGCCCAACCCGTCAAGCTCGTCGACGCCGGACGTCTCGACAACTACCTCATCGGCCGCCAGCCTGTCCGCGACTTTCCTCAATCGGACGGCCACGGCCGTGCGGGGATCACCGGAGCGCCGCGCCCCGCGATCGGCGTTCTCAAGATTACTGCCGATAATGGCCTCTCCACCGCCGCTCTGAACCAGAAGCTTCTTGATATCGCAAAGGACCGTGGACTGCAGTCGGTATATTTTGTTCAGACTATGGGTGGCAGGCTCACGCCGCGCCTTCTTTATCGCTTGAGCGCTGACGGCAAGCGCCAACTGGTGCGGGGCGCGGTGCTCGACGACATTGACGAGCGCGCTCTGCGCTCGAGCATTGAAGCAGCGGGCAATGATCTCTGGGTCGCCAACTATTTCGGCGATCCGCCAACCACGGTGCTTGCTCCCGCGTTGTTGTTCGACGATGCCACGGTCCGCCGTGCCAACGCCAAGAACGATAAACTGCCTTTTTATCCGCCCCCTGATTAGCGTTGTTCCACCACGGGCCAGCCCAATCGATCGATTCCGGCCTTCATCCCAGCTTGTGAACTTTCCCGCACCCCAGCAACACGTTCCCGCATCCATCCACTAGATGGAATTTCCCGCCCGGCAGCGGATTTTAACCAACTCACACTTCATCCGGACCCGACCCACCAAGTACAATCCCAACGAAGGAGACTTTCCCCAATGGCTTACGAGTTACCACCGCTTCCCTACGAGTACTCGGCGCTTGAGCCTTTCATCGACATCGAAACGATGAAGCTCCACCATGACAAACATCACCAGGCCTACATCACCAACGTGAACAATGCGCTGGCTAACCACCCGAACCTTGCCGCCAAGTCGGTAGACGACTTAATCAGCGACCTGAACGCGGTTCCTGAAGACATCCGCGGCGTTGTGCGCAACAACGGCGGAGGCCACTCGAATCATTCCATGTTCTGGACCATCATGGGGTCGCCCAATGTATCCGGCAACGGCGGCAGCCCGTCCGGCGATATCGCCACGCAAATCTCCGCTGACTTCGGCGACTTCGAAGCATTCAAGAAAACCTTCAATGAGACCACGGCCAAGCAGTTCGGTTCCGGCTGGGGATGGCTGGTCTTCACCGGCGGCAAGCTCAAGGTCATCACCACCGCGAATCAGGATTCGCCGCTCTCGCAGGGCCTGTATCCGATTCTCGGCAACGATGTTTGGGAGCACGCGTACTACCTGAAGTACCAGAACAGGCGCCCCGATTACCTCGCCGCGTGGTGGAACGTGGTGAACTGGGCTGAGGTGAACAAGCGCTTTGCCAAAGCGAAAAAGTAAACTCAGCTTCTAGCCTTTAGCTATTAGCTCTTAGCTTCTCCGTGCTGATTTGAAGGCCTCTTTCCGCACAATGGGCTAAAAGCTAATGGCTAAGAGCTAAACGTTGCGTGCCCCGCGCCGGAGGTTTATCGCATATGGCCACCATGCAAATGAGAGTGCGCCCCGAGGATCTCTCTCAGCTCCCCAAGGTCAATGAGCGTATTCCCGATCCGGGCATCCTTGTCATCTTTGGCGCCTCCGGCGACCTGACCAAGCGCAAACTTCTCCCTGCGCTTTTTCATCTGTGGCAGAGCAATCTTCTGCCCCAGAAGTTTGCCATTGTTGGCGTAGCTCGCCGTCCGCTGGGCGACGAGTTCGCGGCAGACATGCGCGCGGGCATTGTCGAATTCGGGGGTATCGACGCAAACGATCCCAAGCTCGGCGACTTCGTCTCCAGGATCAGCTACTTTCCTCTCAACTTCGACGATCCCGCACACTACGCCAATCTCAATTCCGAACTCGACCGGATTGCTTCAGAGAAGGGGATTGGCCCCGATCGCCTCTTTTATCTCGCCACCGCGCCTGAGTTCTTTGCCGGTATCGTAGAAAACCTTGGCGCGCAAAAGATGGCACAACCTGAGAAGGGCCGCGTGGCGATCGTCATCGAGAAGCCTTTCGGCCATGATCTTGACTCTGCCCGGCAGCTTAATCACCAGGTCAACGCGGTCTTTCACGAGAGTCAGGTCTTCCGCATCGACCACTATCTCGGCAAAGAGACGGTTCAGAACCTGCTCATCTTTCGCTTCGCCAATGGCATCTTTGAGCCGATCTGGAAGCGCAACTACATCGACCACGTGCAGATCACGGTCGCTGAAACTCTCGGCGTCGAAGGCCGCGGCCCTTTTTATGAGAAGGCCGGCGCGCTGCGCGACGTGGTGCAGAACCACATGATGGAGCTGCTGGCGCTTGTGGCCCTCGAGCCGCCTTCCAGCTTCGAGGCTGAAAGCGTGCGCCGTGAAAAACTCAAAGTCTGGCAGGCCATTCCCGCCATTCCCATCCTGAACACGGTGCGCGGCCAATACGGTCCAGGAATTGTGGCCGGCGAGCACGTTGTCGGTTATCGCGACGAGGATCGCGTCAATCCTGAATCGGGCACTGAAACCTTTGCGGCTCTCCGCCTCTCCGTTGAGAACTGGCGCTGGGCCGGCGTGCCGTTCTTTTTGCGCGCGGGCAAGCGCATGAAGAAGCGTGCCACAGAGATCAGCATCCAGTTCAAGCAGCCGCCGCTGCTCATCTTCAACCGAATGGCCACTTCCGGCCCTTGCAGCGAGATTCTGCCGAACCTGCTCACGATCCGCATCCAGCCCGATGAAGGCATCTCTCTGCGTTTCGGCGCCAAGGTCCCCACCAGCACTGAGATGGCTGTCTGCCCCGTGAATATGGATTTCGATTATGAGTCAGCATTCGGCAAGTCCAGCGCCAACGGCTACGAGCGCCTGCTTCTCGATGCCATGCTGGGCGACCAGACGCTCTTCGCGCATCGCGACGGCGTCGAAACCAACTGGGCTCTTTACACACCGATTCTTCAGGCGTGGGCTGCCAAAGAACCTGAGGTGTTCCCCAATTATTTCGCGGGCTCCTGGGGCCCGGAATGCGCGGACCACCTGCTGGAACACTCGGGCCACAAGTGGCGCAACGACCTGGGACGGCCGGCGTAATAGTAGGGAACTGGGAACAAGGATCAGGGATTAGGAAAACGCGCGGAACTCAGAGTCATTCTGTTCCAACCCGCGCAGCTAGGGGGTCTGACTCTTTTAACCCCGTTCCTTCATCCCGTTATCCATCGCGTCATTCGCCAGCCGGTCCGCTTCTCTATTTCCGCCCCGCAGAGTGTGCCGCATCTCGAATCCTTCGAGCTTCAGCGCCAGCCGCTGCGCCTGTTCCCACATGGGCCGCAGCCCCGGGCTCTTCACCTTGTAGCGGCCCTTCATCTGCTGAACCATCAGCTCCGAGTCCGAAACCACGCGCAGACGTTTTACGCCGTTGGCCAGCGCCCAATCCAGCACCGCCAGCAGGCCTTTGTACTCCGCATAATTGTTGGTCTGGCGGCCAAGGAATTCGCTCAATTCCGCGGCCACCCGGCCCTCAGGGTCCTCGATCACCGCGCCGTACCCCGCCGGCCCGGGATTACCGCGCGAGCCGCCATCGCAATGCGCCGTAAACCACCCGCCCGCGCTTCCATCGGTGGCTGCCGTCTCTTGTTCAAACAGGTTTCCGCTCATCGTTTCTCAGTGTATCGGGCGATGCATCTGAACCGTCTTCCGCGCTCCCCTCCACGGTCCACGGATCGCGACCCACGGGCCAAGAACACGCCCAGCGACGCCCGACTGCCGCCCAGTGGCCCTTGACCCGCCGTCCATGTCCCCGGCGCCCCCGCCGACCAGGTTCACCGCCAATCCCTGCTTACAATTGCCCCGCTTTTCCGTCTACCTCCTCGTACAGGCTGCATGTTCCTCAGGCGGAGAAGCAATGGCTACGGACTCGATTGGCGTTTCCATGTCCCCAATGACGACCCTGGCTGAGGCGGCCGGCACTTTAGCTTGGCAAGGCTCTGGAAGGGTACAATCCTCTCCAGACGTGGCTGCTTCCAGAGCAATGGGCGGAGCAAGGCGCCAGATGGCTGGCCAGGACGATGCCCGTGCGCAAGGGCGCGCGCAAAACCGCCTTGTAGAGATGGACCTGATCCGCGAGGCCCAGGCGGGTTCCCGCGTGGCGTTCGACACCCTGGTTCGCCAGTATGAGCACCAGGTGCTGCGTCTGGCGCTCCACCTCACCGGCTCCGAGCAGGACGCCGAGGACATTTACCAGGACGCGTTCCTCAAGGCCTACAGGTACATCGGCAACTTCCGCTTTGAGTGCTCCTTTTACACCTGGATCTACCGCATCGTCACCAACCTCTGCCTGGACCAGTTGCGCCGCCGCAAGACGCGCCGCGAAGACCATGCCGTGGTGGTCGACCGTACCGGCGATGAAATCGACGTGCTGGCTTCGGTCTCAGACAACCGTTCCTTCTCGAATCCCGCCCGCGAGCTTGACCGCAAGGTGCTGGGCGCAAAGATTCAAGCGGCGCTGGGCAAGCTCACCCCGCGCGAACGCATGGTCTTTGAGCTGAAACATTACCAGGGCCTTCGCCTGCGTACCATCGGCGAAATGCTTAACACCACGGAAGAGACCGCCAAGAATACCCTCTTCCGCGCAACCAAAAAGTTGCGTGCACAACTGGCGGAATTGAGATAACTAAGCGACTGGCCTACGCGCTCCCCGCGGTGCACGAGAGGAGTTAGAGGCCAGGAGCTGGAAGCTAGTAGCTGCACTCAGAGGCTTGAAGGACGTAACCATGAATTGCGAACTTGCACACGAACAAATCGTTGCGGCCGCCTACGGCGAATTGCCAGACGATCAACTTCACCAGCTTGAGCGGCACGTGATTGCCTGCTCCGAGTGCCAAAAAGAACGGCAGCAGGTACTGGCGATGAAAGTCCTCGCCGATGCGCACTCCGTTGCCGAGCCGGACCCAAATCTTGTTGCCCGCGCGCATCTGCGCCTCGACGATGCGATTGACACGCTGCCGCCCCGCCGGTGGTATGAGATTCTTGGCCAGCGCATCGTGAACAACTTTGCCAGCTTGCAGGCCGCGCCCGTGGCAGCGGCGCTTTTGCTCATTGCGGGAGCAGGCGCTGGAATGCTTGGCGGTTTTGAATACTCTCAGAATCGTGCCGCGCGATCCGCGGCTATCGCGCAGGCCGGTTTGCCCGCTCCGGATCAGGGTTCGCCCGCTTCTGCCGCACCATCCCTGGCGAACATTGCCGGCATCTCTTCGATCGTGCGCCGTCCTAACAGCGAAATCGTCGACGTGAGCTACAACCAGGTTGTTCCGCGCCAGATTGAGGGCTCGCTTGACGACCCCGGCATTCGCCAGCTGCTCATGCTCGCATCTGAAGAATCGGCGTCGCCGGGCGTTCGCGATGATTCCGTTGCCCTGCTTGCTGCCGAGTGCCGCGCCGGCCATAGCTGCCAGCCATCCGGCATTCGCGATGCTCTGATGTATGCGCTGCGCAACGACCGCAGCCCAAAAGTCCGCCAAAAAGCCCTCGAGGGTCTGGAGCCCTATGTGGCCGACGACGTGCGCGTCCGCGATGCGGTGCTTGAGGCAGTTTTGAACGACAAAGATCCGGCCATCCGGACCGCTGCCATCGGTTTGCTCGAACCCGTTGACGCCGATACCAGCGTTCAGCAGGTTCTTTATTCAGTCTCGAATTCCGACCAGAACCCGCAGATCAGAACCGTGTCCAGAGAAGTTTTGAGCCGGGTTCCGGAAACACAGTAACGCAGTAACAAAGTTGAAACAACGAAAAGCAAGATGTTGTTGGTCATTTGAATTTGCTAACCCTTCCGGCCACTGCGCCGTCTTGATGAGCGCGGACCGGACGATGAAACGTTCGGAGAATCGAAAATGAAGCACCTTTTGAGGCCCTTCCGTCATTCGCAATTCATTCTGGGGCTTGCCGCGTCTGCGACTTGCCTGCCGCTCGTGCCCCGCGTCGCCCATGCCCAAGCGGGAGACATCGCGCAATACCTTCAGGACACGAGCCCACTCCTTGCCCATGCCGGCGTTCCCGGCTACCTCGGCGTCGATGTATCCGACGTGGATGCTGACAAGGCCCAGGCCCTCAAACTCAAGGACGCCCACGGCGCCGTCATCACTCTCATTGACCACGATGCTCCCGCGGGCCAGGTCGGCCTCAAGGTCAACGATGTTGTCATTGCCGTGAACGGCCAGAACGTCGACAACGCGGATACGCTTCGCCGCATGCTGCGCGAACTTCCGCCGGGCAGCAAGATCAGCCTTGAAATCAGCCGCGACGGCAACATCCAGACCATGGCAGTGCAACTGGTCGATCGCAAGGCAATGGAACACGACATTTGGGCGCGCCTCGATATTGGTGTCGATGGCATCGCTCCCGTGGCGCCTCCTCCCGCGATGGGAATTGCCGGCTCCGACGTGCCCGTCACCAACGGGTTCCACATTTCCATGTTCACCGGCACTCTGAACGTTGGCGCGCTGGTTGAGCCTCTCACCTCGCAAATGGCCGAGTATCTCGGAGTTCCTGGCGGCCTGATGGTCAAGCAGGTTTCGCGCAAGAGCGAAGCTTCAGCTGCTGGATTCAAGGCCTTCGACGTGATCCTCAAAGTCGGCACAGATCCAATCAACACATCGGCCGACTGGGATCGCGATCTGCGCTCCAACCGCGGCAAGCCTGTCCAGGTAACCATCCTGCGCGACCGCAAGCAGCAAACCCTCACTCTTCAGGTCGACTCCAAGCATCGCAGCGCCGTCACTGCACCGGCTGTAGTACCGCAGCAAGCGTCAAGCGGTCCGTCTGTGTAGCAGCTGCATTTGCCATCGAAGTCTGCATCAGCACTTATTTGGACGCAGGAGATTCATTCGGCGCCCGTTGTGTCTCGTGGTATTCGGCGGCCTCACTGTTCAACCGGATCAGACATCTACAATTTGTTCATGGAAGTTCTCTACGGCCTGCATCCTGTCTCAGAAGCACTCAAGGCCGGCCGCCGCCGCTTCGACCACCTCCTCGTTGCGCGCGAACGCCACGACGACCGTCTAAGCCGCCTTGTCGCGCAGTGCCGCGAAGCAGGCATCCGCGTAATTGAGCAGCCGCGCGATCAATTGACGCTCGCAGCGAAGACTTCTGCCCACCAGGGAGTTGTTGCGCTGGTTCGCGCGCAGGAATCACTTTCTCTCGAGGACCTTTTCGCACCCGATCCCAACCGCAAATCTTCGGCTCGGCTCCTACTCGCGCTCGATGGCGTTGAGGACCCGCAGAATCTAGGTGCGCTGCTTCGTGTTGCCGATGGCGCTGGAGTCGATGGCGTCATCCTGACCGAGCGCCGCTCTGCGCCCCTCAGCCCCGTAGCCGTAAAGGCCAGCGCCGGCGCGACGGAGCACCTACGCATTGCGCGCGTCGTCAATCTGGTGCGCGCTTTGGAAGATCTCAAGAACCGCAATCTATGGATTGTCGGCCTGGACGAGCGCGGAACGGTCACCTATGACGACTTCAGCTTCATCGGCGACCTCGTGATCGTTCTGGGACGCGAGGGCGCTGGCCTCCACGATCTTGTGCGCCGCACCTGCGATCATCTGCTTCGCATTCCCATGGCCGGAGCTGTAAGCTCGCTGAATGTCTCCGCTGCCGGAGCCGTGGTTCTTTATGAAGCCGCTCGCCAGCGCAGAGCCGCTGCCGGTTCGAGCGCTTCGTTCGTCCAAGCATCTGCCACAGGCAGCGGTGGTCGACGCAACGCCGCTGCGACGACAAAAAAGCAGAAGGGCCTCGGCTCATGAGGTGCGCGCCGGCTTTTCGCGCGCGGTTTCTTCGCGTGGCCCTTTGCCTGATTGCGATTCCGGCGCTCGCGCAGACTACTCCAGCGCCGTCACAATCGGCACCCGGCTCTTCGCCCGATCAGCAACCCCACGGCAAAGTCATCTTCTCGCGTTCAGTCGACGACAAGGGCCAGACCACGTCGACAGCCAGCCCTGCGGCGGGTGTTGGCGGCCGGCCCGTCAAAACGCCCGTCGCCACTGACGCTGAACGACAGGCCCTCACGTTTACATCCTTCGACATGGATGTGCATCTTCGCCCCGCCGCGCAGCAAATCGCAGTCCGCTGCGACCTCATCGTGCGCAATGACGGCGAATCCCCGCTCGTCCACATCCCGCTGCAGATCTCTTCCTCGCTCGATTGGGAAACCATCCGCCTTGCCCGTCACGACGTCCCATTCACCGTGGCCACGCTCAACTCCGACGTCGATCACACCGGCCAGCTTCATGAAGCCGCGGTTGATCTCAACTCTCCGCTCGCACCCGGCGCAACTCTCGAGCTCGACGTCACCTATTCCGGCACCATCCCACAATCCGCTCAGCGACTGACCACAATCGGTACTCCCGCAGACGCAGCGCTCCGTACCGATTGGGATGCCATCGCGATCGATTTCACCGGCCTGCGCGGTTTCGGCAACGTCGTTTGGTATCCGGCTTCGAGCGTTCCAGTGATTCTGGGTGACGGCGCCCGCGTGTTCGACGAAATGGGTGAGCACAAGCTGCGAATCTCCGGTGCTCACTTTCGTCTCCAGCTCACGGAAGAATTCTCGCGCGGCCGCGCGCCAACCGTCGCCCTCATCAACGGGCATCGCGTCCCGCTCACGCTCACTGAGCCTTCAACCGCAGCCGTGGAGGTCGCTGGCATCGCATCCGCCAATCTCGACCTGCCGGAAATAGGTTTTGAAGCGCCCAGCCTCTTTCTCGCCGTTCGCGACTCGCACCAGGCCGCCAATACCACTCTCTACACAAATCCTGAAGACGATTCCGCCGTCGAAGCCTGGGCCTCTGCCGCGGCGTTTGTCACTCCGTTCCTGCAGGGGTGGCTCGGGCCAACGCCACGCTCCGAGCTCACCATTCTCGATTTGCCCGATTCTGACGACGCGCCTTTTGAAACCGGTGCGCTGCTGGTGACAGCGGTGGGGCAGGGAACGCAGGATCAGCTCGATGGCGTATTTGCGCACGCGCTTACGCACGCGTGGATGTCTTCGCCGCGGGCCTGGCTCAGCGAGGGCGTTGCGAACTTCATGGGAACTCTCTGGATTGAAAAACAGCAAGGCCGACAGAAGGCACTCGAGTCCCTTGAATCCGGACGCACCGCCTTGGCGCTCGCCGAGCCAGCGAGCCCCGGTGAGAGCGCAGGCCAGCCGCTCGCGCAGGCCATCTCGCCGGTGTATTACCGCACCAAAGCTTGTTACGTTTTCTGGATGTTGCGCGACCTGATAGGTGACGCCGCGCTCTCCGCCGCTCTGCGCGCGTACTCGCCCGATGCGGATGCGGCTGGCGGCCTCGGCCCCGCTTCAACTTCGAACTACTTCGAAAAACTTCTGACGCAGGCCTCAGCCGTAAGCGGGGAGTCTTCGTCGCTTGGGCCGGCGCCGAACTCGCCCCGCGATCTCGTTTGGTTTTTCTCCGATTGGATCGATGCCGACAAGGGGCTTCCCGACGTCGCCATCGACAACGTTTTTCCTTCGCACACCGAGGGCGACAACTGGCTCGTCGCTATCGAGATTGCAAATTCTGGCTATGCTGCTGCCGAAATTCCAGTCACCGTGAGCAATCCTCAGACATCGGTTACGCAGCGAGTCGTGGTTCCCGCGCGCGGCAATGTCACGCAGCGGATTCTCATTCAGGGCGAGCCGGAAAAAGTTCAGGCCAACGACGGCACTGTTCCGGAAACCGAAGCAAGCGTCCACGTGCGCACGCTTGGCGAAGCCAGCGATAGCAGCAACCCGTCCAATTCCTTGCCCCTCGCTGTCCACTAACCACTAATTACGGGCCATTTTTTACTGACCGTTGTCTGTCCGCGCTTTCACTTTGAACCACACCGGAGTTCCTTTGAACCCGAATGCCGCGCGGATCTGGTTTTCCAGGAAGCGCTCAAAGGCAAAGTGCAGCTTTACCTGGCGATCGGTGAACAGCACAAATGTTGGCGGAGCCACCGCTGCCTGCGTCATATACAGAATCCGCATCCGCTTCGCCATCGGCACTGGCGCGCGCTGGAAGTCGATCTTTTCCAGGAATCTATTCATCGCGCCCGTGGAAACGCGCTTGCGCCGCTCCTTGGCGACCGTCACCACTTCGCGCATCACACGCGTCATGCTTTTCCGTTCGCGCCCAATCGCTTCCAGCGCCGATAGAAAAATCACTGGCGCATAATCCAGATATTTGAGAGCTGAGCGCAGCTGTCTCTCAAAGATCTCACGATCCGCCGGCTTTTTCCCGTCCGTTCGCGCCGTCGTCACCAAATCCCACTTGTTCACGATGATGATCACGCTGCGCCCGCTCTCGTGCGCATAGCCGCCGATGGTTGCATCGCTCGCTGTCACGCCCTCTGTGGCATCGATCAAGAGCAGAGCCACGTCCGCCGCTTCCAGATGCCGCCGCGCCATTACCACGCTCATCTTCTCGGCCATCAGTTTTGTCTTGCCCTTGCGCCGGATCCCTGCCGTATCCACAAAGCGCAGCGTCTGCCCTTCGAATTCCACCGCCTCATCTACCGCGTCTCGCGTCGTTCCCGCAATCGGCGACACAATCGATCTTGTTGTCCCGGTGAGCGCGTTCAGCAGAGTGCTCTTGCCTACGTTCGGTCGCCCGATGATCGCTACCGACGTTTCGCGCTGCTCGAATCCTCCATGCGTCCGCACGAGCTTCTCACCTTTCGCTTCGTTTGGCGCGATTTGTGCCGGGACGCTGGTTTGCCCGCTTGCCGGCTCGCTTTCTGGCTCATTGTTCCCTGATTCCTGTTCCTCGGTCTCGGTCTTTTCCGCAATCGCGTCAAGCAGCTCGCCGATCCCTTGGCCATGCTCCGAGCTCACGGGGAAGACATCGCTGATTCCCAGCTTGCGGAAATTTTCCGCCTCCGCCGCCAAACCTTCGGTCTCTACCTTGTTCACCGCAAGGAACAGCGGTTTGCCGCTTCGCTTCAGCAATCGCGCCAGGTCGTAATCGGGCCGCGCCAGCTCTGTTCGGGCGTCCACAACCATCACCATCGCGTCTGCTTCCTCCAGCGCCACCTGTGCCTGCGCATAAATGTCCACGGCCATTAATTCCGGATCGTCGGGAACGATGCCGCCCGTGTCTACAAGCCTGTAGCGCCTTCCCGCCCATTCGTACTCGCCGTAAATGCGGTCGCGCGTGATTCCCGGCTCGTCGCCCACGATCGACCGCCGGCTTCGCGTGAGCCGGTTGAACAGCGTGCTCTTGCCCACGTTGGGCCGCCCGACGATCGCCACCAGCGGCAACTTCGCCGCTCCAGCCTTCACCGGCACAACCGATCTGCGATACGTCGGCAACTCAATCTCCTTCAGCCCAGGATTTAAAGACACACTGCTTCATCAGTGTACTGTCCGGTTACCGCTGTGGCCGGAATCGCCAATTCCGCATGCGTATACAAAAACAATCGCGGGATCGTGCCATCGATCGGATACACTATGCCAACTACTCATCCCGTGGAGGTCGATTTATGCCAAAGTTCGTGATTGAACGCGAAATTCCGGGGATCGGATCTGTGCCCGCCGATCAAATTCAGGGCATTGCGCAAAAGTCCTGCTCAGTTCTCAACAACCTCGGCCCGCAAATCCAGTGGCTTCAGAGTTACGTCACCGACAACAAGATTTACTGCGTCTACATTGCGCCCAATGAGGAGTTGGTGCGCGAGCATGCGCGCCAAGGAGGGTTCCCGGCCAACAGCGTTGCGCAGGTCCGCCGCGTTATCGATCCCACGACCGCCGAATCCGACTGATTCGATCTGCCTGACCTGGCCGTCATCAGCCGCCAGCGTTGCTTGTCTGCGGCGCGCGCCGGTTCTGCTATCACTCCGCCAACTGCGCTGACCCCGCCAGTTCCGCTGACCCAGGCGGTCCCGCTAACCCGCTCAAGCCTGCTTCTCTATCATTAGAGCAGCGCACTCATGCCCTCCTCCGACGCTTCAACCCGCGCTCTGCCAAGCCTCCACGATTTTTTCTCGCCCGGCGGAATCCTCGCACGCTCGCCGCTGCCGTTCGAGTATCGCCCCGGCCAGTACGAAATGGCCAAAGCAGTTGAACGCGCTCTCGCCGAGCGCCGCCATCTGATCGTCGAGGCAGGCACAGGCACGGGCAAAACCCTCGCCTACCTTCTGCCCGCTCTCCGCACCGGCCAGCGCGTGATCGTTTCCACCGGCACGAAGGCGCTGCAGGATCAGCTCTTCTTTCGCGACGTGCCGTTCCTCGAATCGCTTCTCGGCGAGCTTCGCGTTTGCTACATGAAGGGCCGCGCCAACTATCTTTGCCGCCACAAGCTCTTCACGCTCCGCGACCAGCCGATTTTGTCGGGGCTGGATGAGATCAACGAGTACCAGCAGATCGCCGCGTGGGAGCGGATAACCGAAACCGGTGACCGCGCCGAGCTTTCTGCGCTTCCTGAATCCTCTGCTCTGTGGCATAAGCTCGACGCCCGCTCCGACGCATGCCTAGGTTCAACGTGCCCCGATTATCGCCGCTGCTTTATTACGGAGATGCGCCGCCGCGCCCTCGAGTCCGACCTCATCATCGTGAATCATCATCTCTTCTTTGCTGACACTGCTGTCCGCCTGGCCGCCGGGAACGCGCCCGATGCCGGAATTCTTCCCGAATCGGCCGCAGTCATCTTCGACGAGGCTCATGAGCTGGAAGAGATCGCTTCGCAATACTTCGGCCGCTCGCTTTCAAATCTTCGCTTCGAAGACTTCGCTCGTGACACCGAAGTTCTCCTCCGCGGCAACTCCGGAGTTACCCAGATTCCGGCGCTTACCCAGCAACTTCGCGAGCGAGCGCGCCTCTTCTTCGCCGCGCTACCGATGCCCGCAGAGGGACGCCATCCATTCGCCAACCGCAGCGAATTCCTCGAATCTTCAGGCGACCTCTACCTCGCCGTCCGTTCCACGCTTTCGGTTATAGAGGCTGAACTTGAGCGCATCCCAGATGTCGACGAAGCTCCTGGCCTCAAAAATCGCGCCGCGATACTCCGCGCCGACCTCGAATTCATGCTCGAGTCAACCGCAACCAACATGGTCTTCTGGCTCGAGCGCCGCGCGCAGGCTGCAGCCCCCTCCAAAGGTGAAGAGGCACGAGCTGCCCGCGGTGGCGTCCGCGGCGGTTCTCGCAGCACGCTGCAGGCCACGCCCATAGATGTCTCCGAGCTGCTTCGCGATCTTGTCTTCGACCAGATCCCAACCGTCGTTCTTACCTCGGCCACTCTCACCGTGCAGGGCGGATTTGAACATCTTCGCCGCCGCCTCGGCCTGCCTAAAAACGAAGTGGGCGCGCGCGAATTGGTCGTCCCTTCTCACTTCCAGTATGGGAAGCAGGCTTTGCTTTACCTGCCGCCGAACATGCCCGATCCGCGCGACCCGGACTTCGTCGCCTCGGCCGCAAAAATGATCGAGCGTGTTTTGCATATCTCGCGCGGACGTGCTTTCTGTCTCTTTACCAGCTATAACCAGATGCGCACTCTACACGACATGCTCTTGCCGGTTCTCGATTTTCCGCTTCTCCTTCACGGCACCGCGCCGCGCAAGGCGCTTCTGGAAGAATTCCGCGCCACGCCCAACGCCGTTCTCTTCGGCACCTCCAGCTTCTGGCAGGGAGTGGACGTCCAAGGCGAAGCTCTCAGTTGCGTCATCATCGACCGCCTGCCCTTCGCAGTGCCTTCCGACCCGGTCGTTCAGGCCCGTATGCGCGCCATTGAAGCGTCGGGTGGTCGTCCATTTTTTGACTATCAGGTTCCCGAAGCGGTCCTGACTCTCAAGCAGGGTTTCGGCCGCCTGATTCGCTCACTTGAAGATCGCGGCGTTCTTGTTCTCCTCGATCCCCGCATTACTACGCAGCGCTACGGCCAAATCTTTCTCCAATCCCTTCCCCCCTATCGCGTCACGAATACAGTCACCGACGTCGAATCTTTCTTCGCGCACAAGCCCGCCTGAGCAGGCGCAGGCGCACGCCGCGCAAAGCTTAATCAGCCGGAACAGGTAAATATGTCGAGAATCTGCGGGAGCAACCCTACGCGCGGAAATCCTCGCGGAGGATTTGCATCGCGCCCGGCGGTGCCCGATGCGCGAACGGGTCTATCTGTTCTCGGCTTCTTCTGCCGTTGCCGCCAAGGGAATCACAGTATCCATCTTTGTGATCCTGAAGACTTCCTTCACCTTGGGGCTCATTCCCGCAACAATCATCTTGATGCCTTGCTTCTGGCAGCGAATATAGTGGGTCGCGATAATGCCCAGGCCCGATGAATCGATAAAAGGGCAGGTGCTTAGGTCGAGAACGTTTAATTTCGGCGGTTCTTCTCCCGGTGCAACTTCCAATCCGAGCAACCGGTTTAGCTCCCCGGGCGGCAAAGACGTGTAAGCGTCACGTACCGTGAATGGCCCACAAAAACGCAGGATCACCGTGCCCGGCAACTTACCGGGTTTGCGCTCGATTGTGAAAGGGCCGCTGTTCCACGTTTGCCATCCCATCATGAACTCCTCGCCCGCCTCATCCGGTTCGTCGCGGCTGCCTCAAACGTGGCTGAAGCAGCCCACACAAACTTGCATTGACTTTCGAGATCCCCAGTTAAAGCGTCGGCTGGCGCCGATGATTGAAATTCTCATCGAGTTCTCCGCCGAATTGCAAGAGCATTTAGTGAATTCGGATGAAATTAGTCGGTCGGGAATGCGTTGGCGACTCGGTTAGCCGCCGGTCCCGGCCCCAATCTCAATGCTTGAAGTTAAAGCCGAGAGCTAATGCTGAACAGCTGGAAGCTGTCCTCCTCCCAGGGCTTGAAACAGCGTTGCCGAATCGGTGAGCCGACTCGCCGCAGCGTTCTCGCGATCGAGCGTCGTCTGCAACTGTTGGCGCTCGGCGTCAAGCAGGCTCGCTTCGCTGATCCCGCCCGCATCGTAGCGCTTTGTTACAATTCCATATGCCGCATCCGCCTCGCTGGCTGCCGCCGCACGGGCTTGCAGCGTCTCCGCGTCGCGTTCCGTCGTATAGAGCGCATCCGCTACTTCGGCAAAACTTTTGAGCACCGTCTCGCGGTAAGCACTCGCAGCCTCGTCGTACGCATCTTCTGCCTTGCGCTTTTCCGCCTGCAAGGCTCCGCCATTGAAAATTGGCGCCGCGAGAGCCGCACCTACGTTCCAAACATCGCCGCCCGAGTTGAATCGCGTGCCCGATCCCCCTCCGCTGCCAGTCAGCACAATCTGAGGAAACTCGTTGGCTCTTGCCACGCCCACATTTGCGCTCGCTTCGTGCAGCAGCGCCTCTGCCGCGCGAATGTCCGGCCGCTGCCGCACGAGTTCTGACGGCACTGTTAGCGGCAGCTCCTCAGGAAGATGCAATCCGGCCAGCGAAATCTCCTCCACGCGTGCCTCTGCCGGACTCACGCCCATCAGCACCGCAAGCTGATCGTCGATTGTGTCCATTTGCAATTGAATTGGCGGGATCGCCGCCTCGGTCTGCGCCATGAGCGTCCGCTGGCTGCGCACATCGAAATCCGACACGCCGCCCGCCCGTTCGCGCTCTTGCGCAATCTGCAGTTGCCTCCGCTCCACCGCGGCCAGTTGCTCCATCAGTTCGATCTGCCTGCGAACCTGCGCCTGGCGGATCGCGGCCGTCACTACGTTGCCAGCCAGCATCAGCCGTGCGCCCTCCAGTTGCCACGCCTCGTAATCGCGCTGCGCCTTCAGTGCTTCAATCGCCCGCCGATTCGCGCCCCACAGATCGAGTGCGTAGGAAACTGCCACTGACCCATTCAGCAGCGTGAACGGCGACGGGTTAGGGAAGGGAACACCCAATGCGGCCAGGTTCAGCTGCTCCTCGGTGACTGAAGCGCCGCCCGTCACGGTCGGATATTTCGTCGAGCCCGTTCGCGCGTTCACCTCTTCCTGCGCCTGCTTCAGCCGCGCCGTCGCCTCATCCAGCGTCGGATTGTTCTTGAGTGCCTGTTCCACCATCGCATTCAGTTGGGGCGATCCGAATGTCTTCCACCATTCAGCCGGAACCGCAGTTTGCTCGTTGAAGTGTTGCGCACCAACCGCCGCGCCGTTGCTGCTCGCTGTCTCAGGCGGCAATGGCTGCGGCGTATAAGCAGTCACGGTCGGCGGCGCCGGAGCGCGGTAGTGGGGTCCCACCATGCAACCTGCGGTCATCATCAGCATCGCGAGGCTTGCCACGCCGCTCATCCGCTTCACTAGTAGCCGCATAAAATAGTCCCCCTCTAATCGAGCCTTCTCCGGTACGTCGCGACAGCGATGGTCATCACGACCACCGTGAAGACCATCATTGGCCACACGTTGGGCCATGAGTCTGCCCATCCGTCCCCCTTCAGCAGAATGCCGCGAGCCAGCCGATTGAAATAGGTCAGCGGCAAAAGGTTTCCGATTGCCTGCGCCCATCCCGGCATTCCCTTGAACGGAAACATGAACCCTGAAAGCACAATATTTGGCAGGAAATAAAAGATCGCGAGCTGTACGGCCTGAAGTTGATTTCGCGCCAGGGAAGAAAACGTAATTCCTACCGTGAGGTTCGCCGCGATAAAAAGCAGCGCCGAAAGATACACCGCCAGAATATTTCCAAAGAACGGCACGAAGAACACATAGCGAGCGGCTGCAAGAATAATGGACGCCTGCAGCAACCCGATTCCAATGTAGGGAAGCAGTTTCCCCGACATCACTTCGAGCGGCGTCGATGGCATCGCCAGCAAATTCTCCATCGTGCCGCGTTCGCGTTCGCGCGTCACAGCCAGGCCGGTCATCATCACCATCGTCAGCGTCAAAACCATGCCCATTAGTCCAGGCACAACGTTGTATTGCGTAATCTGGTCCGGATTGTAGAGCGAATGCACGTTCACTGAAAACGGCGCGGGCACTCCTTTCAAACTCGCCAGCGGGCCCGTCAGCTCTCGCTCGATCACGGTTTGCGTAATCCCGTCGATCGCGGCCAGCGCGCTGCCTGTCGTTGTTGGATCGGTTGCGTCGGCCTCGATCAGAATCGACGGCCGCTCGCCTCGCAGCACTTGCCGCTTGAATCCCGCGGGAATATTCACGACGAACAAAAGCCGCCCCTGCGCCAACGCCTCGCGCCCTGCTTCTTCATTCGGCAATCGGGTTACGACCTTGAAATACGACGAGTTCTGCATCGACTCCACAAAATCTCGCGCCAATTCGCTGTCGTCCGCGCTGATGATGCCGGTATCCAGGTGCCGCGGAATAGTGTTGATCGCGAACCCAAACAGCGTCATCTGCATGATCGGAATGCCCACGATCATCGCGAACGTCAGCCGGTCACGCTTCAGTTGCGTGAACTCCTTCAGCACGACAGCCCACCACCGCGCGGTCGAAAATCGCTGGCGTCCGTTCATGCATTCACCCCACCGCTCTTTTCCGACCGGCTCATCAAATAAATGAACACGTCTTCCAAGCTCGTGTCGATGCGCTCCACGCGCCGTCCGCTGGTTCCCACCGACTGCGCAATCTCCCGCCCAAGCATTTCGTCGTTCGTTCCGCTCACGTGCAGCACGTCACCGAAAGTGACCGTTTGCTCCACATTTGGTTTCTTCCGCAGCGCGTCCTGTAACTCCGCCAGGTGATCGCCGTGAATAGCCCACGTGCTCAGGTGCTGGCCCTCGATGATCTCCTGCGCCGTGCCCTGCGCCAGCAGCGCACCCGCGGAAATGTATGCCAGCTTGTGGCAGCGCACTGCTTCGTCCATGTAGTGCGTGCTCACCAAGACCGAAATTCCTTTCGCAGCAAGCGCTTGAATCTCATCCCAGAAGTCGCGCCGCGCCCTTGGGTCCACTCCCGCCGTGGGCTCGTCAAGCAGCAGCAGTTGTGGCCCGTGCAGCATGCATGCGGCGAGCGCCATACGTTGCTTCCAGCCGCCTGATAGCTCCCCAGCCAATTGATGCGCCCGAGCTGTCAGCCCCAAGTCCGCAAGCGATCTTCGAACCATCGCCTTGCGGTCGCGAAGCTGATAGACGCGCGCCACAAATTCCAGATTTTCGGCGATCGTCAGGTCTTCCCAGAACGAGAAGCGCTGCGTCATGTACCCCACGCTGCGCTTGATCTCCGCGCTCTGGCGACGAATGTCGAGCCCCAGGCATGTCCCCGACCCCGCATCGGGCTTCAGCAAACCGCACATCATCCGGATCGTCGTGGTTTTTCCGCTTCCATTCGGCCCCAGAAATCCGAAAATCTCGCCTCGCCGCACGCACAGCGACACATCCTTCACCACGTGCTTGCCGTCGAAGTGTTTGTTCAGCCCCTCGACGTCGATGGCGTTTTCGAACTGGGCAGCCGCCATCACTGAAGCGTCACCTCAACCGGCTGGCCCGGATGCAGCGAGGCCGCAGTCTGCGCCGGCGGATTCGCAATCACCATGTACACCAGCTTTGAACGATTCTCGTTGCTGTAGATAACCGGCGGTGTGTACTCGCTCTTGGGCGAAACAAAGCTGATCTTCGCCGAAACATCGCTCGCGCATCCGTCGCACGTCACGCGCACGCTTTGCCCTACGCGCAACCCGCCTTCCACCGTCTCCGGAACGAAGAATCGAATCTCCAGATTCTCCGGCGGCAGCAACTCCACCACCGGATTCCCCGCGGCAACCCACTCGCCTTGCCGATAAAGCGTGTCGAACACTAGCCCGCTTCGCGGCGATGCGATTTGCTTCTGCTTAAGCCGCCACGTTGCGTCAGCCAGGGACGCGCGATCCGCCGCTACTTGGCTCATCTGTGCCTTGATTTGCTGCTCGCGCGCCGGCAGCGCATCCACCGCCAGGTCGGCTTCGAGCTCCCGCACCTTTGCTGCGTTCGTTTCCGCCGCAGCCCGCGCGTTGATCAGCTCCGTCTGCGCGATGCCTCCGGACTTGAACTGCGCTTCATCGCTCGCCAAAATCTGTTCCGCCTGTTTTTTCGCCGCAACCGCCTCCGCCAATTGCGCGCGCGTCACATCCACTTCCTCCGGTCGCTTTCCGGCCTGCAGGTCGGTCAGCCGCGACTCCGAGCTGCGCAGTACCTCCTCGGCCGTCCGCTCTTCCGAGGCTTCCGGCTCATCGTCCAAAGCAAACAACGGGTGCCCCGCAGATATGGTGTCTCCACGCGCCACACTGACCTCGTCCAGTCGCCCGCTCTCAGGCGAAGCCACGTAGACAAATCGCCCTTCGATATAGCCCTGGTAAGTATTCGCCGTCTTCTTCGCGCACCCCGCGATAAACGCGAGCGCCACCACTGAAGCCGCACGCGCCAAAAGTTTCCATGAGAGCACTTGCATCGTCCCCTCCATACTCACTTACGCATCGAAACCGCTGTGCGTTTCAGGCGCCCGCGATCCTTTGCCACCCCACTCGGCTGCAGGCCATGGAGCAGAAGCGATTTAATGTGCCGGCTCAGCGCTTCGCGGCTCGGAGCTTTGCGTCCAAAGATCTCCGACCACAATTTGATCGTGGCCATGTGCATCATTACCAGGCCGATCGCCGAAAAAACCGTCAGCCCCGCGTCAATCTCCGGGTTCGCCGCGCCTGCCACCTGCGCCGGGGCCACGCTCTGGCTCAATAGCCCGATTTTCTCGAAGGGCAGGTAGCGCAGCACGCGCCCGCGCAACAACCCGCCATCGTTCAGCACTTCGCGCATCCACGTCGATGGCACCCAGGGCATCTTCTCTATGCCGGCCAGCATGCGTTCCACCACGCCGCTCAGAATCTCGGCTGGCGTCTCGGTGGAGTCAACGGGCTGCCACACGGAACGGATCAGCGGCGCCAGGCGCTCCGCTGCCACCGCATCCAGCAGTTGCTCGCGATCGCGAAAGTAGTAGTGCAGCATCGCCGGAGTCAGGTGCGCCCGCTCGGCGATCATGGCGAACGTCGTCGCCGCCACACCCTGCTTCGCGAACAGCTCCGTCGCCGCCTCAATGAGCTTTTCGCGCGCATAAAGGCCCGAATGCAACGTCGGCCGTCCCGGCGGACGCCCGGATTTGCCTCGCCTGGCTTTGTACTTGGAATCAAGCTGCGAGGGTTTGAGCACCGAATTGGGCCGTCCCGGCGGCCCCGAGGATTTCCGCAGCACGCGCTCCTTTTTTGGCCGCTCCGTCTTATTTCCCCGATCGATTGCTTCCGTCATAAGAAGTAATTAACTAATGTATTAATTAAATACTCTATCGCGAAGGGCTGTCAATGGGTCCAGCGAAATCTTTATCGCACCAGCGGGCTTTCCCAGACCCGGCCGAGCAGAAGCTTCAGGCGGGCGAAATCTCCTGCGCCGAGCTCCGCGATCCATTCCTTTTCAATCTGGCGCAGGATCTCAATTTCTTTGGCAACTACGGCATGGCCGCTTTTGGTCAGGCGAATCACGCGCGCGCGGCCTTCGTCCGGGGCGTCGGAACGCACAAGGTAGCCGAGTTCCTCCAGACTGCCAAGCAGGCGATTCATAGCCTGCTTGCTCATTCCAGCGCGCTCGGCCAGGACGCTTGGCCGCACCCCATCCGGGCTGGGAAAGCGAAAGACCGCGATGTGCGGCTGGCTAAGTCCCTGAAACCCGGCCGCGTTGAGCTCGCGGATGATGCGCCGGTGAATGGCCTCTGACGGTACACGCAACATTGCGCCGATGAGCATATCCTTGGTTTTGATCGACGACTCTTCTTTGGGAAAACTCATTGACATTTCGAGTAAACTCTGTTTACTATCGGTACTTGGTAAACAAAGTTTACCAGAGAGGGCTTCCCCATGACACCGCAAACGATCAATCGAAGCGCCGAATTAACAGTGAATCCCGCTGGCGAAACCATCCGCCTTGGGCCGCTCACTGTTGATTTTCTTATTACGGGCGGAAACTCCTTGGGCACCATTGCTGCATTTGAACTCAAAGTGCCCGCGGGCGTTCGTCTCATGGCGCCTGCGCACAGTCACGACCACTACGAAGAGACGATCTACGGTATCGAGGGCGTGCTGACATGGACGGTGAATGGCCAGCCAATCGACGTCGAACCAGGACAGGCCCTCTGCATTCCCCGCGGCGCGATTCACCGCTTCGACAATAACGGGAGCCGCGATGTCAAAGTGCTATGTGTGGTTACGCCCGCGGCCATCGGCCCGGAATACTTCCGGGAGATGGCGGATGTTGCGAAGGAGTCCGACGGCGGACCGCCAGACAAGGCGAAGATGATCGCGATCATGCTGCGCCATGGGCTCACGCCCGCTCCGCCTCAACCGCAGACGTAGCAATCGCGCTGCGCGGCGATGCAGTGCAACAATGGCGGCCAGCACCTGAGCAGTCAGCACCAGGCTGCTGAAGGCGCGAAGCTGCCTATTCCATCCACAGCGCGCTGGTGATGATTCGCGGATAGTACCGGCTGGCCTTGCCCTCGCCCGAAACAATCTGGTCGCAGCACGCCCAATACGAGCTGCCCTCGGTCTGCCACTTCACGTGCGCCGCGTCCGCCTTGCGGAAGACCTCCGCTACCTTGGGATCCTCGTCGAGATGAAACACCTTCCGCGTCACGCGCATGAAGATCGAAATCTTGCTCATCCACGAGTTGTTGCTCGTCGACGATAGCTTGATGCCACCATCGGCAAAAAGATTGCGCCGCTCCGCATCCAGCAGCAACTTCCGCGTGTGCTCCTTCAGCGCATCAAACATCCGCTTTTCCTCGGCGCTCGCAAACACTTTCTCCAGCGTTCCTTTCGCAAATCCAGTCTTCACAAAGTAGAGTGGATAGGCGCATCCTTCCACCGCCGGCAAAATTCGCGAGCCGTATCCCGGATTACCCTTTTCGAAGATCGCGGGCAACACTCCATCCACTGCCTGATCGGCAACCACTCCGGCCACCTTGACCGCCAGCATCATCGCGCGCTTACCGTCCGCCTGCGCGCCAAGCTCGCGGAAAAGTAACGCCAGCGCGCGATAGCTCGCCCAGCTCTTCACTGCGATGTAGACGTTGTTCCGCGTCTGCGCCAGTGAGTGGTCCAGCGAATCGTATGTCGTGATCTCCTGCCCGCCAGCCGTGCGCGTCGAGTCGTACTGCGCAAACCCCACGTCGCCGCCGCGATTGATCATGCTCTCCAGGCACGCCTTCACGATCGCCTTGTTCCGCTTCAGCCACGCCACGTCGCGCGTCTTCGCCACGTAGCATCCCGCAACCAGAATCCAGTTGCACAGCTGCTCCTGAGTCATGTAGCTGAAACACCCGGTCAAATTCGCCAGCTCATAACTCGATCGGCCCTTTGGCGAAAAATTATTGTGCGCGCCCATGTCATGACAAAAACTCAGCCCGCCCGGCTTCGTGTCGTAAGGCCGCGTCAGTTGCGCATCATCCGGTGCCGGTGGCGGCTGCGACGGATCAACCTGCCCTAGCGGCGCCGCCATCTTGATCTCGGTCTTATACACCTTCACCTCGTCCCGGTAGCTGTAGCGGCGCACGAATGTGTCCAGCAAATTCCGCACCAGCCAAGGATTGTGGTCGAGCTCCCAGAACACGTGATCCACCGCCAGGTCGAGCGTGTTCATCATGCAGTACTCGCCCTCATTCACCACCCACAGCGGCTCGCCGTCCACATCCAGCAGCTGCGTGCTTCCGTAGTAACTGTGCGTGGCGTGAGAAATAATGAACCGCTGATCGTCTGACAGCTTCGCCCCGTCCAGCTTCGCATCCAGCTTCTCTGCTGTCGCCACCAGCTCATCCGCGCGATCCAGAGCCGCTTTCAGAACGTCGCTCAGGCCCTTGTAATAGCGCGCGTAAAGATATTTCGCGTCGAGTCCATTCGTCTGCGCGCCCTCCAAATAGGATCCCAGCGCAATCGTCAGCCCATACTTCTTTCCCGCCGGCACTTCAAAACCAAATCCTGGGCACGATCCCAGCAGATGTACCGGGTTATACCGTTCGCGCACCCCGTCGCTAGCCGACCAGCGCATGAACACAAACGGCTCCGCCTTCGCCGTCTTCTTCTTTCCCGACGTCCAATCGTTTAGCTCTGCCGCGCCGCCCGCCTCGCGTCGGAATGCAAATCCAATTCGCCCCTTGCCCAAATCGCCTTCCAGAATCCGCTCGCCCGGCCGCGCATGATTCAGCGCAAACATCGCCGTCTTCGTCGCTTTGCCTTTGGTGTTATCCAGCACCAGCCGCGCGACGACTGCCGGAAGAAGCCCCTCGCGCATCTTTTTCTTGTTGTCCTTCGCCGGGTCGGGAATCGATCCGAACGGCGAGTACACCGTAAACGTGAGTCCGTCCGCGCGCCACTCGTCCGTCGCCCAGCCATATGACCGCGCAATCTCGCTGTCTTTGAAAGGCTCCGCATCGGGCTTCACGTTCTGCTCCGAAGGCCCCGCTTGCTCCACCAGGAACGCGTCCGCCGCGCGATTCACCGCGCCCACGTAGAACGGCAGGCATTTCAGCGTCGCGCCCGAGTGACGATCGCCTTCTTTGAATCCCACAAAGACTTCCTGGTCGCCAGGCTGCCCAATCTGCAGCCCGATTCCACCGCGGGTGCCGAAGTTGCCGCAGGTGAAGCTCATGAATGCGCCCATGGGCGAGTGTTGTGCGTTAAAGCTCAGGTGGTAGGGTAGCGGTCCACGTTTAGTCACTGTCTTTCCTCGGGTAAAACGATTTTTGTCGTCAACCCCAAATACTATCCCATCCCCTTAGCCCCTCGCTTCGGGATAACCAACTCCATGGAAGGCTCGTCCGGCACCGCACAATCAGGGCGCCGCCAAATTAACTTCTCTCCCCACACGACGACTTATCCGCAATCCAAGGCATCCCAATTCATCAGAGGGCCGAGCAGTCTGCCTGAAACCGTTTCGCCAAGCCGAGCCCATGATGAGATCCGCCTCCGCGCACGCGCAACCAACGGCCGACAAGAAAGCTCGGCGGTTGAAAATCATCTATGCGAGCGCGCTCGTGTGTCTTTTCATCATTGTGATTGTCGCGTTCGTGGCTGAGGCGCACTGGCCCTATCGCTACCGCGTCATCAAACCGATGCTCGAACAAGTGCTCGCCGGCCGCGTCACCATTGCTCACTATCACCGCACATACTTTCCCCATCCGGGCTTTATGGCCACCGGCATCACATTCGATCGCAACCCCACTCTCAGCGCTCCTCCCTTGGGAACCGTCAACAGCGTCGTTGTGCAAGGCAGCTGGCTCGATCTGCTCATGTTCCGCGAGCGCGTCCGCCAGGTCGACCTCACGGGATTGCACATCGTGATCCCGGCTCCGGGAAGCGCGGCCAGCAGAAATGAGTTTCCGCCCGGCAGCAGTTCCAGCTTTAGCGGTCCCGACACGTTTATCGATCGATTGCGCATTCACGATTCCACGCTCGATGTCACACGCGCCGACGGCGGCACATATTCCTTTCCAATACGGATGCTCACCATTGGCAATCTGCAAAAAGGCCGTGTGCTTTCCTACGCGGTCGACATGACCAACGCGCGCCCTCGCGGCCACATCTTCTCCGTCGGCAGTTTCGGGCCATTAAAGCCCGCAAATCTCGGCACCACTGCGCTCTCGGGGCAGTTCAAGTTTGAAGATGTCGCCCTGCACGACATTGGCGATATCGGCGGGACTTTGTCGTCAGAAGGCAGTTTTCAAGGCACCCTCGCGCGAATTCAGGCCAAGGCATCAACGTTCACGCCAGATTTCTCAGTCGACGGCGGCAAGCCCACCCCGGTAACAACCTCTGCGCATTGCACCATCAGTGCTCTCAGCGGCGATGTCCTTCTCGACGAAATCGATGCAAAGTTCGCAACCACGGGCGTCCGCTTTCAGGGAGGCGTCACCGGCTCTCCCAAAGCCATCGATGTCGACATCAACGTCACTGCCGGTCGCGCACAGGATATCCTGCGCCCGTTTCTTCACATCGATTCTCCTATCGCAGGCACCGTATGGCTGCGAAGCCACGCCCATGTCGATCCAGCGGGTCACGGCGTGCCCTTCCTACAGCGTCTCCACGTCGTGGGTTCATTTCAGGTGCCAGCGGAGCGTCTCACAAACCGCAAGACTGAACAGGAACTATCAGCCTTCAGCGAGCGTGCGAAGAAATCGCAGCCGGCCAAAGGTGACATTCTCGCGGCCACGCCTCCCGGCAGCGCAGACGAGGACGCCGTCGCCGACGTTGTTTCCTCTCTGCAGGGCGAAGCCAAAATCGAGAAGGGAATCGTCTCAACCCAAGATCTCGATTTTCAGATTCCCGGCGCTTTCGTCAAGCTGCATGGCTCCATGAGCCTTCATGGTGGGGCCGCACACTTGGCAGGGAACCTGCGCATGCAGTCCGACGTGTCTCATGCCACCACCGGGTTCAAGTCCATCCTGCTCAAGCCGTTGATTCCGTTCTTTAAAAAGCGGAAGGCCGGAGCCGTTGTCCCCATTCTGATCTCCGGCAAACCAGGCAGCTACAAAGTCAGCGAGAACCTGCTTAACGGCAAATAGCAGTCGCTACCAGCTTGCAGATAGAATTCTGACGAGGCACAGGCGTCTGCTAGACTTTTGAGAAAACTTGCGAGCGAGGTGACTTATGCGTATCCGGTATGTTTGCACGGCTTTAATCCTGGGCGGCTCCGCGCTGGCAATCTCTGCGCAAACGGGTTCAACAAGTGCGAAGCCGGCGGCCGGCTCGCAAATGTCGCCGGTGCAGGCGCAGGAGGAGTTGCTGAACCTCTTCGAGCATGACTTTATGGGAGTTGCGCAGGCAATGCCCGCAGACAAATACGGCTTTGCGCCAAGTACTGCAATCTTTGCCACCTCGCAGGGCGTGAAGTTTGACGGGGTTCGCACGTTCGCGCAGGAAATATCGCACGTCACGACAGCGAACTACTACTTCGCTTCAAAGATTCTTGGGGAGAAGATGCCGGTCGATCCGAAAACAATCGACAGCATGACGTCGAAGGACGAGCTTCTGAAGGCTGCTGCGGATTCTTTCGCCTATGCCCACAAGGCGCTGGCGACGATTACTCCCGAGAATGCCTACGCTACGATTGACGGTGTCGACGGTCTGCATACGCGGTCGGTCATCGCATCCTTCATCTCGGCTCACGGATTCGATCACTATGGGCAGATGGTCGAGTATTTACGTATGAACGGCATTGTGCCTCCGGGTTCGAAGTAAACCTAGGCTCGATCCAGCCCATTCGGACTCAAGCCAAGGCAATGAGGAAGCGACCGGCCTCCGCTCTGCTGTGCCCGGCCCCTGAGGCGTGCAGCGTGCAAGATGTGATCTGTCATTCCCTGCCTTACGCCGTCTTACGGCACGCGGGACATGTCTTACGCGCCCAAACAGTGTCGATTCTGGCGTCTTACGAGCTCCCTTCGACGCCCTCCGCCCCGCAGCCTAAAATGTTCTTTAGGACTCGAGGTGAGAGTTGAGCAAGGCAACGAAGAGTAGTGGCCGGGGGACGGCGCGGACCTCCCAAACTGGTCGCAAGCGCCCAAAGCGGGCTGTGGCTGCCCCACGCATGACCGGCGACACTGCAACTCGGAGCGCCAGAGGTCGCAGACGTGATCCGATTTTTACTTCCGCTCAAGCCAAAGCCATCAAAAACGAAATCTGCGCTGCAGGCCGCAAGCTGTGGATGCGCCAGTACGTCGACGGCAACGGAGGCAACATCTCCTATCGCCTCGGCCCTAATGCCGTCCTCTGTACGCCGTCGCTGGTCAGCAAATTCGACCTGATTCCCGAGGACATTTGCCTCACCGACATCGACGGAAACCAGATTGCCGGCGCCAAGCCGCGGTCCAGCGAATTGCTCTTGCATCTCGAAATCTACAAAGCCGTCCCCGAGGCCAAGGCTGTTGTCCACTGCCATCCGCCGCACGCCACGGCCTATGCGATCACCGGCTGCCTGCCGCCGAACCTCATCATTCCGGAGTTCGAAGTGATCGTGGGCAACGTCGCCGTTGCTCCTTACGAAACGCCGGGCACCAAGGCTTTTGCGGAAACCGTTCTGCCCTACGTGAAGAACCACAACACGATGCTGCTGGCGAATCACGGCATCGTTTGCTGGGCCGATACGGTAACGCGCGCGGAGTGGTGCGCCGAGGTGCTCGACACCTATTGCTGGACGCTGATGCTCGCGGCGCAGCTGGGCGCGCCGATTTTGCGTATCTCAGAAGAGCGCGGCGCCGACCTTCGCGCCCTGAGAAAAAAACTTGGGCTGCCGGAGTTTCCCTTCGATATGCCGCCTTTGAATGACGCCAATCTTTCGCCTCAGAGCCCGATCGCACTGCAGCCGAATTTGGCTGGCGCAGCCAATGGCGGCGCAGGCGCGCCCAATCTCGAAGCCGGAAATCCGGCCGGCGTAGACGGCCCCCGCCGGTTGAATTTTGAAGCGCTGGCAAAGACCGTTACCGACGCGGTGATCGAGGCGATCGCGGAAAAATATACACTCGTGCCGCGAAAATAGCCGCTCAGATTCCTGCGCTGTCAGCAGAGGAACCCCAGATGCGAATCCATGCAGACGACGTCCTCCTCGTCATCGACGTGCAAAATGATTTTTGTCCCGGCGGAGCGCTCGCGGTTCCCAGCGGCGATGAAGTCATCGCGCCCATCCATCGCATCGCGCCGCGATTTGAGCACATCATCCTGACTCAGGATTGGCATCCGGCGAATCATTCTTCCTTTGCCGCATGTCATCCCGGCAAGCAGCCCTACGATTCAATCCAGGTTGCCTATGGTGCGCAGACGCTTTGGCCCGCGCACTGCGTCCAGGGCACGCGAGGCGCCGAATTTCACCCGGATCTCAAACTCACGCGGGCCGAGCTGATTCTGCGCAAAGGCTTTCGGGCGCAAATCGATTCCTATTCCGCATTCTTTGAGAACGACCGCGCCACGCCGACCGGGCTCGCCGGCTATCTCAGCGAGCGCGGCCTGAAGCGCGTCTTTCTTGCCGGCTTGGCTTACGACTATTGCGTGGGCTATTCGGCTCTGGATGCGCGCCGCCTCGGACTCGACGCTTTTGTGGTTCGCGACGGCTGCCGGGCGATTGACCTGAACGGCTCTGCTGCCGCGATGGACGCGGAATTCGGCAAAGCGGGCGTAATTCTCATCCAGTCAGCCGAGCTTTCGGCCTGAAGCGGGTCACCGTAGAATCGCTTCGGCCCATCGGGCTGCTTGCTGCTCAGCGCCCTAAAATGGCTTCAGGCCGCGCCAAATTCCGGCCACACCGTACGCATGTCTCGCAACTTCTACATTCTCGGCGCGACGCTTGGCTTCTTTGCCCTCATCTCTGGAGCCATGGCAATGGTGCCGTCGAGTTTTCAGCCTGGCCTGCCCGCTAACGGCTCGCTTTGGCGCACCTTGGCGCTGCTGCTTCTGCTCGCAGCCTTGGCTTCAACCCTTGTGGGCATTCTGAGCAACTTGTTTGAGCAGGTCGACCGCCACAGCGAGCAAGCGCGCCGTTCGGCGCGAACCCGGCGGCGCGGCGAACGCAAGCCGTAAGCGACGCCATCAAATTAGAATGAAGAAGTGCGGGCCGCAGACTCGCGCAGGATCGAGCAGGCGCAAATGTACCAAGTTACCGTCGAGTCGGAGTTTTCGTCCGGCCACTATCTCCGGAACTACAAAGGCAAGTGCGAGAACCCGCATGGCCACAACTACAAGGTTCGCGTCACACTGGCCGGCGCCACACTCGACGAGGCCGGGCTGCTGCTCGACTTCAAGCTGCTGAAACATGTGCTGCGCCCAATTATCGATCGCATCGACCATCAGATGCTGAACGATCTTGAGCCGTTCACGACCATCAATCCCTCTGCTGAAAACATCGCCAAATACTTCTACGACGAGACGAACCGCGAGCTAGCCGAAGTGACCGCGGGCCGCGTGCGCGTGAAGGACTGCACCATCTGGGAGACCGATTCCACCACGGCGACCTACTTCGAATAACCTCGACAGCCAGCCCGCAGCGAGCGTTCAGATTGAGTTTCCGGCACCCAATGTGACCGGCGGCGTCGCATACCAGTCCTCGCGTACCAGTGGCAACTGGCTCCGGCCGTGATCAGGGCGGCTCAAAAGCACCTGATAGACACCGATGTCGCCTCGCGAAAACGCGGCCGACGATCCTGCCATGTAGAGCAACCAAATGCGGTAGGTGGCCTCGTCGACAAATTTCCGCACCTCGCCGGCATTCTGCTGCAATCTCTCTACCCAGTGACGCAAGGTGAGCGCGTAGTGGTCGCGCAGATTTTCCACGTCCCGCACCTCAAGGCCCGCCGACTGTGCGGCGTCGATTGTCTCAGTCAGCGTCACCAGCTTGCCGTCGGGAAATACGTACTGATCGATGAACGAATCCTTGCGCGTTGTGGAGTCGGGGAAGCGCGCAATGCCGTGATTGAGAAAGACGCCGCCCGGCTTCAGCAGGTCGCGCACAATGCCGAAGTAGCAGGCAAGATTTTTCAGGCCCACGTGCTCATACATGCCGATGCTGGCAATCTTGTCAAAAGCCTCGCCATTTTGTCTGAACTGGCGGTAGTCGCGAAGCTCGACGGCACAGCTGCCGCTCAAACCTGCCTCTTCAATCCTGTGCTTCGCAACCTCGGCCTGTTGTTTGCTCAGTGTGATTCCCAATGCTCGCGTGCGGTGCGGGCCGGCAGCGCGCAATATCAGGCTTCCCCATCCGCAGCCAATGTCGAGAAAGCGCTCGCCGCCGTTGAGGCGCAGCTTACGGCAGATCATTTCCAGCTTTTGTGCCTGCGCCCGATCGATGGAATCGCCGGCGCTACGGAAATAGGCGCAGGAGTACGCGAGCGATTCGCCGAGCCAGGGCCGGAAAAACTCCACCGGCTGGTCATAGTGGTAGGCAATCGACGCACGGTCACGCGCCATCGAGTGCCGCGCGCCTTCCTTGAGCCATCGCCCGGCGCCGGCGACCGTGCGGCTCAGTGTCTCCAGCAGCTTCTGCTTCAGCCTGCGCGGGCGATTTAGAAGATACTCCGCGACGGAAAAAACCGAGAAAATGTCGCCCTCGATGTTGAGTTCCTTGTGGATGAACGCTTCGCCGAGGGTGACTTCATTCGGCTCGGTCACGAGCGCGGCCAGCGCCTTTGGGGTTTCAATGGCAATGGTGCAGGCCGGTTTTCCGTTGGGCGACTCAGTCCATTGCCAGCCGTCCCACATGCGAACCGAGAAATGTGGGCCGTGATAGCTCTCAAAGAGAGCCGCCAATAATCCATCTCTTTGCGATTGAGCCAGGGCAAAAGCCATCTTGTGACCTCGCTGATGATTTGCGCGGCCGGGGGAGTCTTTTGCTTCGCCGCGCGAAGTTTGCGGGGAGTTGAGGCCGGCGGGTTTCCAGATCGCGACCAGGAGCGCCGGCACTCTCGGACACATTGTATGACGAGAGTCTTTCAGCGGGGGATGCTTTTTTGCCGGGGGAGCCCGCGGAGCCTTTCTCAGATGGCAACGAGTTTCGCAGGCCAGATCAATCACCGGGCTGGCGTCGCGAGGAGCGGCTACAGCGGTTTCACAATTGCCTTACGCCGGAGCCGAAGCTGCCGAGTGACTTTTTCATCAAGGAAAAGCCACCCTTCGAGAATGCCTGAAAGTGCACTTTAATTGTGAAACCGCTTTAATTCATCTGGTTCGACTTCGACTGCAGGTATTTGTCAAAGGGAATTTCGAAGTAGAAGAGCTCTTTGCCGTCGGCATCGCGCAGGTCGTGGAGGTAGAGCTTGGCTCCGACGAGCGGTTCCTTCAAGCCCGAGACGTCGTAGAACAGGAAGCCGGCGCGCGTGGTGTGCGGCTCTACGGCGAGCGCTGAGTACTCGAACGTATTGAAGTCGTTCTCGATCTCCTGGATGCTGCCCTTTGGTTTCACGTGAAGGGGCGGCAGCGGCGCGGGCAAAGGAATCCTCGAACCTTGGCGCTCCTTTTGCGTCATCATCCGTTCCACATCCTCGGGTTCAGCGGCGCGGATGCGGTCGCCAGTCGCAGTCTCAAACAGAATGCGCGCATCGGCGAGCGAAATGGGCCGATCGCCAAGGTTCGTAACGATCAAACGAATGGGCATCACGTCGTGGCCCAAGTAATCGACATGAAAGATCGACTCTTTTTCGCGGGTGTCGTAGGGCTCGGCGGCAATCGCTACGTGCTCCTGTGGATGGATTTCCATCGCAGGGAACGAAGTTGCCGGCTGCACCGGCGGCGGCGTGCGATCGCTTGCTGTGACCGACACCGCCGACCAAAGCAATAACAACGGGAATCCCCGCAGAAGTTTCATCGCGCTCAACTGTATCATTCCAGGATTGGATGCCCTACGATTAGACATCGAGAAAACCGGTTCGTTTTGCGCATGACCCTTTTTTTCTACAACCTTGCCTTGCTCGTAGTCCTGATTGCCGGGGCGCCGTGGTGGCTTTGGCGCATGGCCACCACCCACAAATACCGCGAGGGGTTGATGCAGCGGCTGGGACGCGTCCCGCGGAGATTCGCTCCCGGCTCGGTTGCCGATCGGCCACTGATCTGGATCCACGCCGTTTCGGTCGGCGAGGTTCTAGCCGTCACACGGCTCGTAAAGGACCTCGAGTCGGTGCTGCCCGATTTTGCTGTAGTCGTTTCAACGACTACGCGCACCGGCCACGCGCTAGCGCGCGAACGCTTCGGTTCGAATCGCGTGTTCTATTGCCCGCTCGACCTGCCATGGGCTGTCAGGCCGTGGCTCGAAGCCCTCGGGCCGAGCGCGCTGGTTTTGGCCGAGACGGAGTTCTGGCCCAATCTCCTTCATGCCTGCTTCCGCCGTGGCACTCCTGTCATCGTCGTGAATGCACGCATCTCGGATCGGTCGTGGCCCCGCTATCTTCGGGTGCTGTGGTTCTGGCGGCCGCTGCTCTCGCAGCTGAGCCGCTTGCTGGCGCAGAGCCAGACCGACGCCGATCGGTTGTTGGAACTCGGCTGCCGGGCTGACCGCGTGACGGTCGCAGGCAATCTCAAATTCGACGTACGCATCGCGCAGGAGTCGGAAGCCACGCGCTGGCTGAAATCGATCTCTGCCGGCTTGCGATTCGTTGTCGCCGGCAGCACGCTCGAGGGCGAAGAGTCGGCATTGATTGAGGCGTGGCCACGCCTGCTCGCAGCCGATCCGAATCTGGTTCTCGTCATTGCGCCGCGCCATCCTGAGCGGTTTGGTGCCGTTGGGACCCTTCTGGCTAAGGCAGGCGCTCTTTGGAGCAAGCGTTCCAGCTGGACAGCCGAATCATCGGCGAAGCCGTACGCGTCTCGCGCGCTCCGGCCCGGCGAAATTGTCCTTCTCGACACCATCGGCGAGCTGGCCTCTGTGTATTCGCTCGCAGCGGTTGCGTTTGTAGGTGGCAGCCTGGCTCCGGCGGGAGGGCATAATCCATTGGAGCCGGCGCAGTTCGGCGTTCCGATTGTGATAGGTCCGCACTATGCCAACTTCACCGCCATTACCGAAAGCCTGCGCGAGCAGGATGCGCTGCGCATCGCCGCAGACGACGAATTGGCGACGACGCTGGTCCGGCTCCTCAGCGATCGTACGGTCGCGAAGGCGATGGGCGCGCGTGCGAAAGAGGTGTTTGACAGGCAGGCTGGCGCAACAGAACGATGTGTCGCGGCGATCGGCGAAGTGCTCGAGGCGAGTTCCAGTAGGGAGCGCGTGTTATGAAATCGCGTCCGCTGCTTGCGCCCCTTGTTCCGGGCTACAGGCTCGCTCTCGCGCTGCGCGAACTCGAACTTCGATCGGGCCTCAAAAAGGTGCGGCGACTTGGCTGGCCGGTCGTCAGCGTCGGCAGCCTTTCTGCCGGCGGGGCAGGGAAGACTCCGCTGACGATCGCATTGGCCAAAGCTCTCGCCGCGCGCGGCGTGCATGTCGATGTGCTTTCGCGCGGCTACGGCCGGCGTTCCACGCTTCCACTTTTGGTCGACTCCAGCGGAACAGCACAGGACTTCGGCGACGAGCCGCTCGTCATCGCACGCGAAGCCGGGGTTCATGTCTACGTCGCCGCCGAACGTTATGATGCCGGGCTGTTGGCCGAGCGCTACGCGGAAGGGCAGCCCCAAGCGCCGCGAGTCGCTCAAGAGAGTCTCGGGCCAAAAGTTCACATCCTCGACGACGGATTTCAGCATCGCCATCTCGCCCGCGACGTTGACATTCTGCTTCTCAGCCAGAGTGATCTGAACGATCGGCTTCTTCCCGCCGGAAATCTTCGCGAAGCATTGCATTCGGCAAAGCGTGCCCATGTGATTGCGGTTCCGGCGGACGAGCCCGAAGTTGAAGCTCAACTCAAGTCCGTGGGCTGGCAGGGAAATGTTTGGCTTATTCGCCGCCGCATGGAAGTTCCACCGGCCGATGAATTTCCCGACGGTTCGATCGCTGCTTTCTGCGGCATCGCGCGGCCGGAGCAATTCTTTGACGGGCTGGAGGGCGGCGGCTTAAAGCTCGTTGCCCGAATCGCCTTTCCCGATCACCACAATTACTCGGGCGCCGACTTGGCTCGCATCGAATCCGCAGCCCGAAAGGCGGGCGCAACGACGCTTCTCACCACGGAGAAAGACCGCGTGCGGCTGGGCGTGCCGGCCGGGCAGCTTCCGATCAAGACTGTGAAGCTCCGCGTTGAAATTGAAGACGCGGATCGGGAGCTCGATTCGCTCGTCGCGCGAATCAGCGATTCATCCACAGGCCAAGCCGGCGCGGGCGGTTCGCCGTCCACACCTTAATCAGAACGTCAATTTGTAAACGTTCCCGTTGTTGTCCGTAGCGACGCCCTTAATCTCGTTCAGGCCGTTCGGAGTGTCGGGCCGATAGAGCTCCACGTACAGAGTCGTGCCTTTATTGCCCGTCAGAATGCTGTGTACGTGCAATCTGGATCCGAGAATGGTTGCGTTGTAGAAACCCTGCCCGTAAACGATGTCCCAATCCGACGACAGGTTGGGACCAGGCGCCGCATCCTTTTGCGATCCCTGCGTCTGCATGCGATTGACCATGTCCCACTCGCCTTTGCACACTTCGCCATCAAGCATCGTGACGGTGAGATGGCCGGAATTGAATGCTCCCGACATTCTGGCGTGCAAAACGGGTGGAGGAGTCCGTGCGGCGAGTGGTCCCTGGACCGGGTAGAGCCCACCGTTCAGGTAGCAACCGGAAAGAAGACAGGCGGCCAGCGTGGCCAGCAGAAGCACAGGCTTCAGTTTCATGATGAAGATTCCCCCGGTCGAATCGACGTCCGTCCATGGAGGAAAGTTGCAACGATTTTTGCGATTACGGCCGCTCTGCCACAGGAATCCACGGCGAAGGATACACAGGCCCAATGTATTCGGCGCGCGGACGAATCAGCCGGTTATCGTCGAGCTGCTCGATGACGTGGGCGGCCCAGCCGGCGATGCGGCTCACCGCGAAGATCGGCGTGTAGAGATCGATATCAATACCCAGCGTGGCATAGGTCGATGCGGAATAGAAATCCACGTTGGCGTTCAGCTTCTTGTCCTTGTTGATGTAGAGCTCGATCGCCCTGGACATCTCGTACCACTTGGGCTGGCCGGAATCCCTGCCCAGTTGCTCGCTCATTTTGCGCAGATGCGTGGCGCGCGGGTCTTCAGTCTTGTAAACGCGGTGGCCGAAGCCCGAAATCTTTTGCTTGGCCGCCAGCATATTCTTCACGTACTCCACCGGATCGGCGCCCTGCTTGTCGATGGTCAGCAGCAGCCGCATCACGCCCTCGTTGGCACCGCCATGCAGCGGGCCTTTCAGCGCGCCGATGGCGCCGGTGATTGCGGAGTGGATGTCGGAGAGGGTTGCGGCGATGACGCGGGCTGCGAATGTGGAGGCGTTCAATTCGTGGTCGGCATGAAGAATAAGTGCGATATCCAAAGTTCGCGTTGCCGTCTCCGATGGCTTCTCCCCGTTCAGCATCCACAGGAAGTTCCCCGCATGGGTAAGCGAGCGATCGGGCGGGACAATGTCCTTGCCCTTGCGCAGCCGGTCGTAAATGGCCACGATCATGGCAATCTGCGCGGTCAGGTTGTAGGCCTTGCGTACGTTGGCGTCGTGGGAGTTATCTTTCTCGTCGGCATCGTAGAAGCTCAGCGCGGAAACCGTCGTCCGCAGCACTTCCATCGGCGTGGCCGACTTGGGAAAGCTGCGAAGCATGTCGATCACACGCTGATCGAGCGCACGCGCTAGCGCCAGTTGCGACGAAAACTCGCGCAATGCCAGCTCGTTCGGCAGCATGCCGTTCCACAGCAGGTAAGTAGTTTCTTCAAATGTCGAGTGCTCGGCCAGCTCGTGAATATCGATGCCGCGGTAGGAGAGGATGCCCGCTTCTCCGTCGATCCAGCAAATGCCGGAGTTGGCGGCGACAATTCCTTCAAGGCCCTTTCCCGCGACAGCAGTCGGCATAGCCTTCGTTTCTCCCTTTTTTATGGCAAGTTGGCCGGTGTGGTGGAGTTCCGGACAGCCTAAAGTCGTGCCCGGCGCCGAAAAATGCAGTAAAGATGTTTATAACGTAGCTGTTCCATGCTTGTCACGGAAGGTGGGACGGTTGCCGCCGCGAGTCGTCTGCCGGCGCCGAATCCTTTCCGGAACGGCCTCAGTCCCGCCGGCTCAATTTATCCTGTAGATTCACCGAAAGCGCAGATCGGAAATCGCAGCTTCAACCGGGCTGGGCGAGCCGGTAACATTGTCAAGGATGGGATTTCCGGAGCGATTGAGACAATTTCCCCTTTCTGCGGCGTCTAACCGGATTAGATGCCACCACTAGGATGGGCCGAGCCCCTTCGAATGCCCGCCCACGAAAGGTAAAGCATGAGCGAAATGGAAGAAGCTCCCCGAACTTACTCCGGTGCACTGTTGGCGGCGATTGCCATTGCATTGCTGGCCGCTGTGGGAAGCCTGATCTGGTGTTTCACTTTGACGACCAAGCTGAGCAATGCGCAGGCCGAGCTAGCCGACGCTAAGCAGCAGAACACGCAAATGGCTGCGGAATTGCGCGAGACCAATGCCCGCCTGAAGGTGGCCACCGACGAGCTGGGCAAATCGGTCGGCCTGACGCAAAAAGAGCTCGACGAGCGCGCGCAGGCAATCGTGGCGCGTGAGGAAGCGGACGAAAGCGCGGAGCAGAAAACCGCGCAGCAGGTGAACGGACTTTCAAGCGACCTGACGAACGTGAAGACGGACGTGGGCGGAGTGAAGACCGACCTGACCAAGACGCAGGGCGACCTTGCCAACACCAACAATGAGCTCCAATCCGTCAAGGGAGATTTGACCAACGCCAACAGCACCATCGCTCGCAATCACGACGAGCTGGTGTTGCTGGAACACAAAGGCGACCGCAACTTCTACGAGTTCTCGCTGGACAAAGGACAAAGGAAACCCGTGGGCACGGTCTCGCTGGAATTGAGGCGGACCGACGCCAGGCACAACAAGTTCACGCTCGACATTTTTGCCGACGACAAGATGTACGAGAAGAAAGATCGCAACGTCAACGAGCCCTTGCAGTTCTACAGCGGCAAGGATTCATCGCTCTACGAGATCGTGGTGAACAACATCAACTCCCGGAACGAGATTTCGGGCTATCTGTCGACCCCGAAGAACGCGCCGGTACCGCCTACTGTTCAGTAATCGGAACCTGGGGCGTGAGCGTGAGGCTGGGCTGATAGCGGAAATCGAAGGTGTAGTCCAGCTTGGTGTGCGCGTCCCAGTCCTGTTTCGTCATCTTGAAAGCCGACACGAATGTTCCCTCCACGGTTTGGCCGGGGCCGATGGTCGTGTCGAGCGGGGAGAGAGCCGCGTTGTGGGGCACAGGAATATCGGGATAAGCCACGAAGATCCGCTGATAGTCGCCTTCGTTGGCCGCGTAGCTCGAATGGATTCCATCGGCGAACGTGGCATTGGTGAGAACATTCATCAGGTAAAGCGGATGGCTTGTGTGGTTTTCGAGCTTCACCTGAGTGAAGACCATCACCTGGTCGACAATCTCCTTCGCCATGGGCGCACCATTAGCGTCAAGGCCGGACGTCTCTGTGTGCTGGGGATGGACCCAGACCGCGATGACTTCGCCGGTTGAAACCACCGGCGCCCGTTCAAAGTAGATGTAGCTGCCGATGGCGATGCTGACCACAACGATGGCGGCTATCGTGGCCCACACAACGTGACTGGACCCTTTGGTTAGCTCTTCGCCGAGCGCGGCGTCGTCCAGTGCATCCTGTTGTAGCAAGCTCATGGGGCGACCTCACATCGTGAGCCTTATGGTAATCCCAATCGAGCACAGGAAGCCAAGGGGTCCTTCGGCCGGCGCCAATCCCTTTGTGCTGAAGGCTGGTGACCTTTGGGGGATGGGGTCGGAGGCACGATGGCGGCGGCAGGCCGTCAGGGCCGCGCCCGCAGCCCGGCCAGAAACCCGTCAGCCTCGCGGGTGTTCAGCACGTCCTCTGCCGTGAGCCATGCGCGGCGCAACTGTTTGGCTCCGTAGCCCATCTTGCCCAGGTTCCGGCTGTCGTGCGAGTCCGATGACATCACGATCCTGCAGCCCACCTCTTTGGCCAGCCGCAAATCGCGGTCGTTCAGGTCGAGGCGTTCCGGCGCGGCATTGTGTTCCATGGCCACGCCCAGCTCGGCTGCGCGCTTCAAAACCGCAGGCATATCCAAGTCGAAGGGCTCGCGGCGCAAGAGCAGACGGCCGGTTGGATGACCGAGGATCCGCACATAGGGATTCTCGATGGCGCGAATCACGCGAGCGATCATCTCCTCGCGAGGCTGGTCAAAGCGAGAGTGGACGCTGGCGATGACAACGTCCATCTGCGCCAGCACTTCGTCGGCCAGGTCGAGCGCGCCGTCGGCCAGAATGTCCACCTCAATGCCGGTGAAGATGCGAATCTTTCCCTCCATCTCGCGATCGGCCACGCGCACCTGCGCGATCTGCTCCAACGCGCGCTTCTCGTCCATGCCGTTGGTCATGGCCAGGTTCTTTGAGTGGTCAGTAATGGCGATGTAGCCGTAGCCGCAGGCCGCGGCCATTTCGGCCATCTCGCGGATGGAGTTGCGGCCGTCGCTGGCGGTGGTGTGCATGTGCACATCGCCGCGTATGTCGCTGAGCTGGACGATGCGCGGCAGCGCGCGCTCGATGGCCGCATCAATCTCGCCCAGGTTCTCGCGCATCTCCGGCGGCATCCAGTCCATTCCCAGGGCGGCGTAAATCTCCTCTTCCGTCGCAGCCGCCACCGCGGAACCGTCGCTTAGCCGCGCCAGCGCATACTCATTCAGCGTGTAGCCAAGCTTGAGCGCGCGCTGGCGCAGCGTGACGTTGTGTGCCTTAGAGCCGGTGAAGTATTGCAGCGCGGCGCCGTAGCTCGACTCGGGCAGCAGGCGCACGTCAACCTGCAGGCCGCGATCGACGTGGAAGCTGACTTTGTTTTCGCCCTTGGCGATAATGTCGTGAATGCCCGGATACGCGGCCACGTGCAGAACGGCCGCCTCGGTTTGGCCGACGGCACACGCTGGGCCGGTGCACAGCAGATCCAGATCGCCAACGGTCTCGCGGCCGCGGCGCAGTGAGCCCGCTGGGGTGACACGAGCGATGCCGTCGAGTTTCAGGAGGTAGGCCGCAATGCGGGCGGCTTCCTCGTCGGCGACGTCGATGCGGAAGCGGCCCGCGCTGCGGCGATAGTCCTCGATGCCTTTCTGGAGCTTCTCAATCTGCTTTGCGCCCATGCGCGGCAGGCCCTTCAGGCGGCCGGCTGCAATGGCTTCGGCAAGCTGGGCAATGCAGTCCGGACTGGCGCTGCCGATCACGCCTGCATCGCAAAGCAATGCCACAGTCTTTGGGCCCATGCCGGGCAGCTTCAGCAGCTCCAGCACGCCCGCGCCATATATGGCCAGCAGTTGCTCGCGCAGCGGCAGCGTGCCGGTGGCAGCGATGGCCTGTAGGTTCGCGGCCATGCTTTTGCCAATGCCGTCGATGGCGAGCAGGCGCGCGGTGTCAGCGGCCGCTTCCACGAGGTCGACGGTGGTTTGCTCGGCAGCGTCGGCGGCGCGGCGGTAACTGCGGATGCGAAAGCTGTCGGCGCCGTCAATCTCCATGAGGTCGGCGGTTTCGGCGAGCAGGCGGGCCATGGTGCGGTTGTCCATGAAATGGCTCCGTTTGCAGTATGGACTGAGATGGCGGGCGGTGGACAGTGGGTGGTGGAAGGCGCCGGCGGGATCAGGTCCGTTGGAACGGGCTCTGGCGGTCAGATATTCAGGGGCGAATTGTTTACCAGAAAATTACTGATAATTTTCTGGTAAACTTGCCCTGATTTTGGCGCAATTCTTGCTGATTATAAATGACTTAAGTGTTTAACAGTTCATCAATGGGCCAAGAAAGATGGTTTAATTATTTTTCCACCAATCCAAATTCTGAGGAAAATTATTACTACTCAGTAAATAGATGACAAGCCCGTGTGCGACTGCACCTGAGAGCGGCCGCCGCCGCAATTGAGGTCGTTTTGCTCATCCAAGGCAAGGATAGCAAATTCGAATAAATAACCGGCAAACTTGACATGCAAGGACATAGGAACGTAGGGACCAGGGAAATAAGGAGTTAGAGGAGAACGGGCGGAATAATTTTGGCGGAGGGGGTTGACAGGATCCTCACATTCCCCAAGTTCGAAGGTTTGAATGAAGAAAAAGGCGATCGCAGATCCCCTTCCCGGGGACGCTCAAAAACAGATGTGATAGGGAGATGGAGACTGGGCGCAATTCACCCCTCAGCCGCCGGGCGGCGGTCGTGCGGGGAACGCCCGGGAGCCCTACGAACGCTTAGGCGGCGTTGTGGGCGGCTGCGCTATCCCGATTGCGGACAACGGCATCCGCTTGCGGGCCTTTCTGGCCTTCTACGATGTCGAACTCGACCTCATCGCCTTCTTTGAGTGTCTTGTACCCGTCCAGCTGAATCGCTGAGTAGTGAACGAATACATCTGGTCCGTCTTCGCGTCCGATGAATCCGTAGCCCTTGGCATTGTTAAACCACTTGACCTTACCTTTGTACTGAGCCACAGCTTCCTTCTTTCTTTTGTGGGATACGGCGGGGATAAGGGTGATCCCCCCCGATACTTGTTATGACGCGAGAAAGACGCGAAAGGTTGATTAAAGGTTGTTCCACAACGTGGAACCGGGCAGAAAAAATCGGGAAAGAGGAAAAGCGCGGCTCGCGGAAGCCAAGCGCACGAGGAGATCCGGGCTGCGATTTACCTGGCGTTCGATTCGCCGGGCTTGCAAGCGCCGCTGTTGAAACCGCGGCCTGCCTTTACCGCCGGCGATTCTTTATGCGGTCGTATAAAAGCACGCTGCTCAAGGTTTTACCGTCGAGGATGGCGCCTTTTTCGATAGCCTTCAGCACGTCGGATAGCTTGACCAGGCGGAGCTCGATCTTTTCGTCCTCTTCGGGATGGTCGGCGCCCGGCTCAAGGCCCTCGGCGACAAAAACCTGCATGGATTCGCCAAGGAAGCCGGGGCTGGCGTAGTACTCGACCAGCGGCCGCCACTTTTTGGCACGATAGCCAGTTTCCTCGGCCAGCTCGCGTTTGGCTCCCTCGAGCGCATCTTCGCCGGGCTCGAGCTTGCCTGCAGGCAGCTCCCACAGAAACTGGTTGGCGGCGTGCCGGTATTGGCGCTCCATCACGATCCACGGGTTGGACTTGCTTTTGGAGTTGTCGAGGGCGAGGATGACGACGCTGCCGTTGTGGCGGATGACGTCGCGCTCATTGCGGCGTCCGTCGGGCTCAATCAGCTTGTCGTGGAGAACGCGGAAGAGCGGGCCGGTGTAGACGACCTCGGAGCTGATGATGGTGGCGCGCTCGATTCTTGCGGGTTTGGCGATCGATCCGGTCTTGACCTTCGCCGATTTGGCTTTGCTGGGCTTGCGCGGAGATTTCGCTGGCATCGGTTCCTCTTTCTCTCGCGAGCGGTGATTGGCTCAATCATCACGAGTATACGAGAGCTTTCTGCATCGGCGCGGGGCGCCGTGGCATCCTAGGGAGAGCAAATATTTCAGACTGCGCGAGCCCTTCCGCCTCCGCCACAAACATCGCCCGAGGAACGAATCCTTGAAAGCCGATTGTTATCCAGTGACGCTCATGCCGGGCCAGAGCCGCCTTTTTCTCGACTTTTGTGCCGGGGGCCTTCCAGGCTTTTTGCCTTTGGATGAGATTGGCACCCCTCCCCCGGCGCGCCCCGCGCATTGGGCACAGCTTGTGCATTTGTTGGCTGAACAGAACCGTTCTGCCGCGGCCGAGGATTCGCTGGCCGCGCTTGAAGAGGGCGCAGGCGCGATTCTGACCGGGCAGCAGGTGGGCTTGTTCGGCGGGCCGCTTTATACGCCGTTGAAAGCCGCCACGGCGATTGCGCGGGCGCGCAAGGGCAGCACTGCGTGCAGCAAGCCTTTGGTTGCGGTCTTTTGGTTAGCCTCTGAAGATCACGACTTCGCCGAGATCAGTCATGTAGCGTTTCCGGCGGGGCGCGAGCTGGCTGAGCTGAGGTACGAAAAGGCTCCCGAGGCGGCGCTGCCGGCTGGGCGGATCGTTTTTGATGAATCGATTGTTGCTTTGGCCGACCGCGCTGCTGAACTTCTCGGGCCTTCCGACACGACCAGTGCGCTGGTTGAGGCTTACCGCCCGGGACGCACATTTGCGCAGGCGTTTGGAGAGTTCTACGAGAAGGTTTTCGCAGCACAGGGACTGTTGGTTGTCGACGCGGCGGGGCGGGACTTTCACAGATTGGGAGCGCCGGTGCTGCGCGCGGCCATTGAGCGCGCCGACGAATTTCATGCGGCACTCATTGAGCGCGGGCAGGCGCTCGAAGCTGCGGGCTACCACGTGCAGGTCGCGGTGACGCCGGGGTCGAGCGTGCTGTTCCTGATCGACGAGAAAACCGGCGCGCGGACGGCGCTGCGGCGCACGGCGCCGACGGTCAATGAGCCGAACGGATTGTGGCACGCGGAAGGCGAAAAGCTTTCGACGGCGGACTTGCTGGGGATTCTCGAGTCCGAGCCGGAACGCATTTCTCCAGCGGCGCTGCTGCGGCCCGTGTTTCAGGATTTTCTTTTTGGCACCACGGCGCAGGTGGGTGGGCCGGCAGAGATTGCGTATCTGGCGCAGTCGACAGTGTTGTTCGAGCGCATTCTGGGCCGGCAGACGCCGCCGATTGCGCGCTTTTCTGCAACGCTGATTGAGCCGTGGGCAGCAGAGTTGCTGCGCAAACACGATTTGCAGCTGGAGCAGATTTTCGGCGAGGAGAGCGCGGCAAGCCTGGCGCTACGATTGGCAGCTCGCACAATGCCGCCCGAGACCAAGAAAAAATTAGCGGCGGCGGGAAACGCTCTCGATGCCGAGTTGACGGCGCTGGTGGAGTGGCTTCAGTCGCAGGACAAGGCGCTGGGGCAGTCGGCCGACACGGCGGCGGGAAAAATGCGCTACCAGATGAACAGGCTGCGCACGCTGGCGGCGAACTTCCAGCTGCAGCGCGAGTCCACGCTGACGCGCCACGCGAACTCAATCTTCAACGCGCTCTATCCCGGAGGCGTGCTGCAGGAGCGCGTGCATGGCGGCGCGTATTATTTTGCGCGCTATGGGACGGAGTTGGCCGAGACGCTGTGCGAGCAGGCGGCGAGCCACTGTCCCGGCCACAGCGCGATCTGGCTCTGAATCGGGCAGGAAAATCAACGCCGCGAGAACTTGCTTCTCCCGTTCTCTTGCTCCCAGCCTTTATACTTCTCGCGAATCGCAGCGAGGTAATCATGAAGCGGCTCTTCGCAATCCTTATCGCGGCGGCGCTGGCTGGGCCCTCCGCCCACGCGCAGCTTGCCAACTGCGCCACGCCCGGCACCGACAACAACTTTCTCGGGATTCAGACCATCAAGCTGTGGCCCGGAACTCCGCCGGGAGAGAAGACAGAGGGACTGCAGACATCGCCACCCACCAAAAGCGATCCATGCGACGACACGCCGGCGCTCACGATTTTCGGTCCCCGTGCCGGCGCAAGCAATGGCTCGGCGGTGATCATCTTTCCCGGCGGTGCTTATATTCACCTGGCGGGCGACCTGGAAGGGCGTGAGGTGGCGGACTGGTTCACGGCGCGGGGATTCCACGCCTTCATCCTGAGCTATCGGCTGGCGTCGCACGGGTATCCCTTTCCGGTGCCGCTTTTGGACGCGCGGCGCGCCATTCAGACGGTTCGCGCGCGGGCAGAGGACTACCACATCGATCCGAATCGGATCGTGGTGATTGGATTTTCGGCGGGAGGGCATCTGGCGGCGCTGGCCGGCACGCAGCCGGTCGCGGGAAACTCCGACGCCGAAGACCCCATCGATCGCGCGTCGAGCCGGCCGGATTATCTTGTGCTCGGCTATCCGTGGCTCGATGCCATTACGCGCGACACGACCTACCTGAGTTACTGCAAGATTTTGAACCTGATGGACCAGTGCGACGCGCTGAGGGCGAAGTACGATCCGCTTCTTTTTGTCACGAAGGACACTCCGCCGACGTTCATTTACCAGACATTTGCAGACAAGACGGTTTCTCCGGCGGCGAGCGTGGAGTTTTACCAGGAGCTTTTGAAGGCTGGCGTGCCGTCGGAGCTGCATGTGTTTGTGAACGGCGCGCACGGCAGCGGGCTGGGCAAAGGCGATGCGTCGCTGGATCAGTGGCCGGGGCTGCTGGAGACGTGGCTGCGCGGGCAGGGGCTGATGAAAGAGCAGCTTCCAGCTCCTAGCCACTAGCTTCTAGCTTTCAACCGTCAGCCGTCAGCTCAGGAGTGCGGTCGGTTAGCATCGAGGCAGCCAATCTCGGCCGCAGCTGATGGGATCTATCCATACCCGAGAATCGAAGAGGCGGGCTGCTCCACGCTTTCGCGCCATAAAGCTGCTGGCTGAGGGCTGACGGCTGAGAGCTAACGGCTGGAAGTTGTCCAGAAATTAAGAGGCGGGCGTCCGGCCTTGGGAGTGGAAGGATATCCCAAAACCGGCAGCCCGCTGGACCCTGGACCGGGTCTAGGTGGTACATCCAGTGTAGGCTCGTTTTGGGCAATATCAAGCGATATTTTGTGTGAATTTCCCGTTTCGTGACAGCTGTCACAGAATGCGGTTTCCGCGGTCCTCCGCGCGTTGACCGTCAACCGTCGCCCCTGATACAAAAAAGAGTCCCACACATGAAAATCGTGGGTGAGAAGGCCGGCTCTGCAGTAGCTTCATGCAAGACATCCTCAAATCAATCGAAGAACTTCTGATTGGCGCCACGCCGACGGCTGCGCTGTTCATCGTACTGGTGATTTGCTACCAGTTTCTGGTGCAGGGGCCGCTGACGGCGACGCTAAAAAAGCGCCGCGCGCTGACCGAGGGAGCGATGGAGGACGCGCGGAAGGCAGTGGCAGACGCCGAAGCCAAGACCGCGGAGTATGGCGAACGGCTGCGCGTGGCCCGCGCCGAGGCCTACAAGGTGCGCGAGCAGCGCGTGAAGCAGTGGAATGCCGAGCGCGACTCCGCGCTCGATGCCGCCCGCAAGGCAGCCGGCGACAAGGTTCGCCAGGCCAAGGCTGAGTTTGATGCGGAAGCGGCTCAGGCTCGCAAGGCCCTGGAAGCGGCAGCGGCCGATCTGGCCGGCCAAGCCGTTCGCGCCGTTCTGCCCGCTGTTGCCGGGGGTTCGCGTTGAGAAATCCCTGCCTGAAGACGAAATGTTTTGCGTTTTTGCCGGCCGTTGTTTGCATGGTCGTGCTGGCTGCCGCGGTTGCGATCGCGCCCGTGCGCGCGGCTGGCCAGAGTTCGGGCCAGGGCGCCAGTCAGGCACAGAGCGCCGCTCCGGCGCCCAGTGCAGCGCCCGCCAATTCTCCTGCTGCCACCTCGCCGGCTGACGTTTCCGCCAGTCCTCCGCCGCACAGGGAAGAAGCCGAGCAGGAACAGGAACTGCTGCATGCGCCCGTGGTGCAAAAGCTGGCGCGGAGGCTGGGTCTTCCTCTGAACCTGACCGTCACCCTGTTGCTCGCGATTAATTTCGGAATCATCTTTTTCGCGATTGCTATTCCGCTGGGCCGGCTGATGCCGAAGGTTTTGCGCAAGCGCAAGCAGACGCTGAGCCAGGACCTGAAGACCGCGCGCGAAGCAACGGCGGATGCGCAGGCGCGCCTGAGCGCGATTGAAGCCAAGCTGGCAGGGCTGGGCGCGGAGATGGAGAAGTTTCGCGCACAGATTGAGCAGGAAAGTCTCGAAGACGAGAAGCGCATCAAGGCATCGCTCGGCGAAGAGAGCGCGCGCATTGTGGCCGCAGCCGAACAGGAGATTGACGTGGCCGCGGCGCAGGTGCGCCGCGCGCTGCGCGACTTTGCCGCCGATCTGGCCATCGACCAGGCCACGCAGCAGCTGAAGCTGACCCCGGAGACGGATCGCGCGCTGATTGCCGAGTTTGTTGCCGGCGTTGCCGCCGATGCGCCGGGCAAAGGAGGGCGAAACTAAATGCCTGCCTTTGTTGCACGCTATGCCGAAGCCTTTGCCGATGTGGTGACCGATGCCAGGCTGGATACGGCCGCCGTCGACCGGCAGTTTTCCGATTTTCTGGCGACGTGGGAGGGGAGTTCGGAGCTGCGCACGTTCTTCGTCAATCCGGCGATTCCGGCGCCGCAGAAAATCGCGATACTCGACAAGCTGAATGCGAAGCTTGGGATGCAAAAGGAGTTGCGGAATTTGCTCGCTGTGCTGATCCAGAACGACCGCATTGGAAATGTTGCGGAAGTGGCCACGGCATATCGCAGGATTCTGCAGCAGCGGCTCGGGATCCGGCCGGCTGAAATTTCAACCGCGCGCGAGTTGAACGCGCAGGAACGCAGCTCGTTGGTGGCGGAGCTGATCAAGGTTGCGGGGACGAAGATCGATCCGAGCTTCACGCTGGACCAATCGATTCTGGGCGGCGCGGTGGTGCGAATCGGGTCCACGGTCTATGACGGAAGCGTGAAGGGAAGGCTGGATCGGCTGCGGGAATCGCTGACGGCGGAATGAAGCGGTAGAGTTCGCAGTTCTCAGTTCGTAGTTCACAGCGGAACTGAGAATGGCGCGACGAGAAACTGAAGGCGAACAGTTGAAAACTGTGAACTAACACTACGAACTCGAAACTACGAATTACGAACTGCAAGGAACCTGCAAAATGGCTCAAATCAAAGCAGACGAAATCACACAACTTCTTCGCGCGCAGATCGCGAACTACGACTCCAAGGTCCAGGTGGACGAAGTCGGCACCATCACCTCGCTCGGCGACGGAATAGCCCGCATTCACGGCCTCGACAAAGTGATGGCCGGCGAGCTGCTCAGCTTCCCGCACGGCATCGCGGGCCTGGCGCTCTCGCTTGAAGAGGACCAGGTGGGCTCGGTCGTTCTGGGCGAATACACCGAGCTGAGGGAAGGCGAAGAGGTCAAGCGCACGGGCAAAATTCTTTCCGTGCCGGTGGGCACGGCGATGATTGGCCGCGTGGTGAACGCGCTGGGCCAGCCCATCGACGACAAGGGGCCAATTGCGACTTCCGATTCCTTGCCTATCGAGCGCCTGGCGCCGGGAATCATCGACCGGCAACCGGTGCGCGAGCCGATGGCGACAGGACTCAAGGCTATCGACGCCATGATCCCGATCGGGCGCGGACAGCGCGAGCTGATTATCGGCGACCGGCAAACCGGCAAAACCGCGGTGCTGCTCGACACCATCATCAACAACGCCAAGAACGATCTGATCTGCATCTACTGCGCCATCGGGCAGAAGCGCTCGTCGATTGCGCAGGTGGTGCAGACGCTGACCGAGCACGGCGCGATGGGCCACACCATCATCGTTGCCGCATCGGCCTCGGAGCCGGCGCCGATGCTTTATCTCGCGCCCTATGCCGCAACCGCCATGGGCGAATATTTCCGCGACAACGGCAAGCACGCGCTGGTGATGTACGACGATCTTTCGAAGCACGCGATGGCGTATCGCGAGATTTCGCTCCTGCTGCGCCGGCCGCCAGGCCGCGAGGCTTATCCCGGCGACGTGTTCTATCTGCACTCGCGTCTGCTCGAGCGCTCGTCGAAGATGAGCGACAAGCGCGGCGGCGGATCGCTGACCGCATTGCCGGTGATTGAAACCCAGGCCGGCGACGTCTCGGCGTACATCCCGACCAACGTCATTTCCATTACCGACGGGCAGATTTTTCTTGAGACCGACCTGTTCAACTCCGGCGTTCGCCCGGCTGTGAACGTGGGACTTTCGGTTTCGCGCGTGGGATTTTCGGCGGCGATCAAGGCTGTGAAGCAGGTGGGCTCCACGCTAAAGCTCGACCTGGCGCAATATCGCGAGTTGGCGGCCTTCGCGCAGTTCGGATCGGATCTGGATCCGCTGACGCAGAAGCAGCTGGCGCGCGGCGTCCGGCTCACAGAACTTTTGAAGCAGCCGCAGTTTCATCCGTTGACCTGGCAGCAGCAGATGATTGTTCTCTTCGCCGGCACGCAGGGCTATCTCGACGATATTCAGGTCGCCGACATTCGAGCCTTCGAAGACGGGCTGCACAAATACTTTGCCGACCGGCAGCAGGCTCTGATCGGCGACATTACGCAAAAGAAGGCTCTCGACGACGATCTCCGCAACCGCCTGCACGCGGCGCTGAAGGAGTACGCGGGAGAGTTTAAGCAGCAGCTGCAAACGGCAGTTCACAGTTCATAGTTCGCAGTTCGCAGCGCTACCGGGCGGCTGCAACTGTGAGACGGTAACAGTGAACTCCAAAGAAAACACGGAACGATTACGAACTAAGAACTAAGAACTGCGAACTGAAGAAATGGCAAACGTACTCGATCTCCGGCGGCGGATCCGAAGCGTGAAGAACACGCGGCAGATCACCAAGGCCATGAAGATGGTCTCGGCGGCCAAATTGCGCCGCGCGCAGGAGCGCGCCATCGCCGCTCGGCCATACGCGCGCATGATCGTCAGCGTGCTCGAATCGCTGAGGCGCCGCGTCGATCTCTTCGACGAGAAATCCGGCAACCTCTGCAGCCCGTTGTTTGTCACGCGGCCGGAAAAGCGCGTGCTGGTGGTCGTGGTCTCGGGCGACAAGGGGTTCGCCGGCGCGTTCAACGCCAACATTCTGAAGACCGGGTACCAGTTCATCAACGGCAATCCGGACAAGGAAATCGATATTGAGGCGATCGGCCGCAAGGGCCGCGATCAGTTGCGCCGGCGCTATCCCGCTGCGGTTTATACGGAGCAGACCAACGAGCATGGTGTAAAGCGGCAGGTGCGCGGAGCGCGACAGGGACCGGTGGAAGTAACGGGCGACCACCCCGGCCTGCTGGTGAAGCTTGAGCCAGCGCGCGTCGAGGGTCTGGCTCACGTGATCGTCTCGCGCTATGTGCACGAAGAGATCGACTCCGCCTACATCGTTTACAACGAGTTCAAGTCGGTCATCGCGCAGCGGGTCGTCGTCGAGCGCATCCTGCCGCTGATCGATCTTGAGAATCCGCAGATTACCGGCGCGGTTGAGCCTTCAGCAGAAGAGAAGGAGCGCGTGGCCGAGGCTGCGCTCTCGGCCGGCATCGAGCTTGAGGCAGCGGACACCACCGAAGCCGACGAGGAAGCCAAGAAATTCGGTACCGCCGAAGTCGACTACATTTACGAGCAGCCGGCCGAGGAGCTTTTCAAGAGCCTGCTGCCGCAGTACATTTTTTCGGTTCTTTTTCACGCCATGACGGAATCGGTGGCCGCCGAGCATGCGGCGCGCATGACGGCCATGGATTCGGCAACCAACAACGCCTCCGACATGATCGACGCTCTGACGCTCTACATGAACCGCGTGCGCCAGGCCGCCATCACAAAGGAGATTATTGAGATCGTGTCGGGAGCGGCAGCGCTTTGAAAAGCAGCTATTAGCCATTAGCTTTTAGCTCTTAGTCTTTTCGGGTGGAAGATTCGCATGGAGAAGCACAAGCGCAGGATTGGCAAGAAAAAAGCTAAGAGCTAAAGGCTAATGGCTCTGTAATAAGAAGGCAAAGAACAATGGCAGAAAACATCGGCAAAGTTATTCAGGTCTCCGGCCCGGCCGTAGACGTTCAATTTGAAGAAGCCACTATGCCGCCTATTTATCAGGCGCTGCGCGTTACGAGCGACGGCTTCACGGTTCCCACGCCCATCAACGTGATTCTCGAGGTGCAGCAGCACCTGGGCGAGGGCCGCGTGCGCACGGTGGCCATGGAAGCGACCGACGGCATGGTCCGCGGCATGAACGCTATCGATCTCGGCGGCCCGATCCGCATGCCTGTGGGCAAAGAGACGCTGGGCCGCGTGCTGAACGTGATCGGCGAGCCGGTGGACGAGCTCGGGCCGATTGGCGAAAAGTCGCGCATGCCCATTCATCGGCCGGCGCCCTTGTTCGACGAGCAGTCGACGCAAGAAGAGATGTTCGAGACCGGCATCAAGGTCATCGACCTCATTCAGCCATTTTTGAAGGGCGGCAAGATCGGCCTGTTCGGCGGCGCAGGCGTGGGCAAAACCGTCGTCATCATGGAGCTCATCAACAACGTGGCCAAAAACCACGGCGGCTTCTCAGTGTTTGGCGGCGTGGGCGAGCGCACGCGCGAGGGCAACGACCTGTGGCTTGAAATGACCGAGTCGGGCGTGATCAAGCCGGGCAAGTGGCAGGACTCGAAGTGCGCGCTGGTTTATGGCCAGATGACAGAGCCGCCCGGAGCGCGGTTGCGCGTGGCGCTGAGCGCGCTCACGGTCGCCGAATATTTCCGCGACGTGGAAGGTGCGGACACGCTGCTCTTCATCGACAACATCTTCCGCTTCACGCAGGCGGGTTCCGAAGTGTCCACGCTGCTGGGCCGCATGCCGTCGGCCGTCGGCTACCAGCCGAACCTGGCCACGGAGATGGGCGAGCTGCAGGAGCGCATTACTTCTACGAGCAAAGGTTCGGTCACTTCCGTCCAGGCTGTCTACGTGCCTGCCGACGACCTTACCGATCCCGCGCCCGCTACAACCTTCGCCCACCTTGACGCGACCACGGTGCTGTCGCGGCCGCTGTCGGAGTTGGGCATTTATCCGGCCGTCGATCCGCTGGCATCAACCTCGCGCATTTTGACGGCGCGCGTGGTTGGCGACGAGCATTACGATGTCGCGCAAGGAGTAAAGAAGATTCTGCAACGCTACAAGGACCTGCAGGACATCATCGCGATTCTCGGTATCGACGAGCTCTCTGAAGACGACAAGCTGACGGTTGCCCGGGCACGAAAAGTTCAAAAATTCCTGTCGCAACCGTTCCACGTGGCCGAGCAATTCACGGGCATTCCCGGCGCTTACGTCAAGATCGCCGACACGGTGCGCGCATTCAAGGAGATTATCGAAGGCAAGCACGACGATGTGCCCGAGCAGGCGTTCTATATGAAGGGCGGTATCGAAGAAGTGCTTGAAACCGCAGAGAAGCTGAAGGCGACGGTGTAAATGAAGTTCACGGTTCGTAGTTCGCAGTTCACAGCGAATCGAGCTACGAACAGGGAACTAAGAACTGAGAACTAAGAACTGAGAACTGTTTTATGGCCGACGACACAAATCAACTCCGCGTTCGCCTCGTCACGCCCGAGCGCACGCTTTTTGAGGCGGACGCCACGGCGGTGGAGCTGCCCTCGAAGTCCGGCTACATGGAGGTGCTCTACGGCCACGCGCCGCTGATGGCCGAGCTGGGCGCGGGCGACGTGACCATTCACGGCGCCGCCGAAGCGGTTGCGGGCGGTGGAGACGGTGCCGGCATTTCCATCCGCTACAACGTGAGCTGGGGATTTGTGGAAGTGCTGCCCGGCCGCGTGACCATTCTCGCCAACGACGCGCTGAAGCCCGAGGAGATCGACGTTGCGCGCGCGAAGCAGCAGCTCGATCGCGGCCAGAAGATGTGGAACGAGGCCGGCGAGAGCGAAGAGGCCTACGACGAGGCGCTGCGCGTCATCTCCGAAGCCGAAGCCAAAATCTCTTCGGCGGGCGAGACGGCCAAGGCGCACTGAGCTTGGGCGCTCGGTTGTCGCGTCCATTGTTTGCGGGCGCGATCTTTCTCTCTGCATTTCTGCTTTTTCTTGTTGAGCCCATGGCGGCCAAGCAACTGCTGCCAATTCTCGGCGGCTCGGCCGCGGTGTGGATTACATGCCTGGTCTTTTTTCAAACCGTGCTGCTGGTTGCCTACCTTTATGCGCACTGGCTCGCGCGGCATCCAAACCGGAGCCTGCACCTGGGCCTGCTTGCCGTTGCGTTCGTCCTGAGCGCAGTTTGGGTCAGCGGCAGCGGCTATTCGGCGCATGGCACTGCGCAGGCGAGCGGCGCGGCGCATCCCGTGACCACAATTTTTCTGGCACTCAGTGTGTGGATCGGGCTGCCATTTCTGCTGCTGGGCTCGACGAGTCCGCTGCTGCAGGTGTGGTGGGCCAGGATCGAAGGCAAAGGCATCCCTTATCGGCTGTTTGCGCTTTCGAATCTTGGATCGTTGTTGGCACTCGCTGCATATCCCACGTTGATTGAGCCGAACCTGACGCTGCAATGGCAGCGCGGTGCGTGGTGTTGCGGGTTTGCGGTATTCGCGGTTCTGGTTGCGATTCTGGCAATGCGAACGCGCCGTGAATTTGGCGAGGTGGCGCCGGCTGCCGCGCAAACCGAGACGGAAGCGCCCGACGCGCCGCTATGGCACAAGCTGCTTTGGATTTTGCTGCCGATGGGCGCCTCGATGCAGCTGTGCGCGGTGACGAGCTACATCACCGCGAACATCGCGCCTATTCCTCTGCTTTGGATTCTTCCGCTTGGCGTCTATTTAATCTCCATCATTTTGGCATTCGAGTTTCCGCGCCTGGTGCCGCGCGGCATCCTTGTGCGGTTCCTGGTGGTGATGCTGGCGGGCCTGGCCTACATGCTTTCGCGAATCGACCGCTCAGTGCCCATCGTGATCGGCATTTCGTTTTTTCTGGTCGAGCTGCTGGTGGCCGGCCTGTTTTGCCACGTTGAAGCGTACGCATTGCGGCCGAAGCGGGCGGCAGAGTCGACCGTTTTTTATTTGTGCTTTGCCGCGGGCGGGGCGCTGGGGTCGCTGTTGGTGGGCATTGTGGCGCCGCTGTTCTTCGATTTCAACTACGACGTGGCCGTCGCATTTTTTGTCACCGCTCTGCTGGCGCTCGTTGCCACGTGGCGCACGGGCTGGCCGCAGCGGCTGCTGTGGACCGCTGCCAGCATCATGATGCTGGTGCTCTGCATCTGGATCCACATCGCCTACCAGCGCGGAACGATGCTCGCGGTGCGCAACTTCTACGCGGCGCTGCGCGTGAAGCAGAGTTTCGGGGTGACGGGCGCAGTGGTTCGCACACTGACCAACGGCACCATCGAACACGGTACGCAGGTCTTTGGGACGGACGCTGAGAGAAAGACGCCGACGACCTACTATGCGCCGGACTCGGGCGTGGGCCTGGCGCTCGACTTTTGCTGCGAAGGGCGGCCGCGCAATATCGGCGTGATTGGGCTGGGCGCAGGGACGATTGCGGCGTATGGCAGGCCCGGCGATCGCATCCGCTTTTACGAGATCAATCCGGCGGTCGAGCCGATCGCGCGGCATTTTTTTACTTACATCCGCGAATCGCAGGCGCAAGTTTCGGTGGTCGAGGGCGACGCGCGGACTTCGTTAAGCAGAGAAAGCCCGCAGGGATTCGACGTGCTGGTTGTCGATGCGTTTTCAGGCGACGCCATTCCGCTGCATCTGCTCACGGCGCAGGCGCTTGAGCTTTATCGCAGGCACCTGGCGGCGGGCGGCGTGATTGCCTTTCACATTTCGAATCAGCACGTGGATCTGGAGCCGGCGATCGTGCTGCTGGCGCAGTCTGTGGGAATGACGGCGATGCGCTTCTCGAGCGGGGCTAACGAAGAGCGTGGCGAGTACAGCGCCTACTGGGTTCTGGTGTCGGACGATGTGGCGTTTTTCAGGCAGCCGGAGGTGGCAGCCGCGGGCAAGGCGCCGGTTTACAAGCCGGGGATGCGCGTGTGGACGGACGATTACTCGAGTCTGCTGCCGCTGGTGCACTGATCGTTCGTGAACACGACTGCAGGTAAGGTGTTGGCGCCGATCGCTTGCCTTATTCCTTCAGCCGCTTCAGCAGCAGCGGGATTTTGGCATTGCCTTGCGTGAAGGAGCCGTCGATCGATTGATGGTCTCCGCCGATGGTTCCCTCAAACTGCGCCCCAATCCTGTTGACAGCGATTATCAGCGTGACGCCCACGCGGGTGGCTGAGCTCGCGGGGATCCAGATGGGGCTTTGGTCGGGACTCTGCATCTGTGCCGTCAGGCCGTCCACCGTGTTGACGATTTTGAAGATCACATGCAGTTGGGTCGCGCCGGTATTGAGAGTGCCTGTCCATGTGCCGTCGATATCGGTCGGCGCTGCGGGCTTGGGCGGAGCCGGCGGAGGCAGCGGCGTGGCAGAGCGGTGGAAGTCGAGAGGGAGCGGCGTGCCTTGCGACCAGGTGCCATCGATCTCGCTTACGTCCTTGTTTACCGCGCCGGTATAAGTGCCGTGAACCGCATCCACGATCATGTTGAACGCCGAGCCGTTGAGCGAGATGGCGCTGACCGGGATGCCATAGGCGGCCTGGTCGATGCTATCGAGCGTGGCGGCCAGCGCCCCATCTTTGCCCGCGGTGATGTGCAAAACGAGTCGCAGCTGCACGGTGCCGGCCGAGAGCGTGCCTTGCCAGTCGCCCTGGATTTGCGCAGGTTGCTGCGGCGCCTGCGCGCGGATCGTGGGAGCGAAGGCCGCGGGCAAAGCAAACGATAAGAGCAAAGAAAGAATGGCGTGTGCTTTCATGGTCTTCCCTCTAAGCCGACCATGCTAGCAGAACCCGCCGCGGCAGTCCCGGCGCGAGCTCATTTGCCGGGGGCTGCGCCGCACCCGCCAAAGTTTAAGCCGCTGCTTCTCGCACTTGGGCGTCCCCAACGTGGCGCGGATCGCGACTCATAACTCTCCGCGGTGTTCGAGCTGTTTGTAAAAAACCAGCGAATAGATGACCGGGGCAAACGCACCGACCAGAATCACGACAATTGGCACAATTTGCGCGCCGATCATGGCCATTGCGAGTCCCAGCAGGCCCGCAACCACGAAGCACTTGGCTGCAAACCGGTGCGTCGCGTGCCACACTCGCTCGTTGGACAACGTCCAGGGCGTGCGCACGCCAACGTAGAAGTTTTGGCGCACCTTGCCCAGCACATTGCCGATGGCCGCAATGAGAAGGCACACGGCCCCGATGACAAAGCGTGCAACATCGATGTGAAGGCCGGTTGCGGTCCAGAGGATGATCGCGTAGCAATAAGCCATCAAAAGGAAAACGGCGAGCAAGATAAAGTTGTACGTAGAGCGAAAGTTTTCAATGCTGAAGCGGTGCGGCGAGAGCCACGGCATCAAGGCGCCCAGAAGCAGGATAAAGACCAGGAGTCCGGGGCCAAAGATCCACAAAGCATTCTTGGGCGAAAAGCCATTGGGCTGGCCGTTCATGCCCCAATGCGTGGCTACGCGCGGCGGTAGTTGCGGAAGAAGGAAAACCGTCACGACAATGGCAACCGCAATCATCAGCAATTCGAAGATGAGAAGTTTTCTTGTCATAATCTTTTTCCTTTCGAGTGATTCCCGTCTTTGAGCAGGTCCATCGTCCAAGCCATCAAGTCCTGCACGACCGTGGTATTCAGCCCATACCAGATCTGCTGGCCTTCGCGGCGGCTGGTAATGAGGTCGGCTTCCTTGAGGACCGCGAAATGATGGGACATGGAGGGCTTGGTCATGTCGAACCGTTCCGCCAGGTCCCCTGCTGTCATCTCTCCCCGGCGCAGCAGGGCAAGAATCTCCCGCCGGGTGGGATCGGCAAGCGCCTTGAATGCTTCGTTGGTGCTCATGGTTAATTAGCCATTCATGTAATTAGAAATTTATCTAAGTATATGATCTCTTCAATCTCCTGTCAAGGAGCCGGTGAAGAAAATTCCCGGGTGCACTGGGTCTCGATTCGGGGCCTGTGATGCGGCGCAATCCGGCCCGGTGTGAGAAAACTGTTCCCTGTTCCTGACCCCTAATCCCTTGCGTCACTCATGTCCCACCCGATAAAGTTTGAGCCGAGGCTTCTTCTGCGTGAGCGCCGTCTCCGAGCGCCGCGCGGTACCTATCCAACGCTCTTCCCTAAGGACCCTGCATGTCTTCGACGCCTACCCCTCTCGCTGCCAACCGGGATATCGACTCCACGCTGCGCGAAAACCGCGTCTTTCCCCCTCCCGCCGAGTTCAGCGCCAAGGCCCACATCAAGAGCCTCGCCGAGTACGAAGCCCTCTACAAACAATCGATCGAAGACCCCGAAAAATTCTGGGCGGGCGTGGCGAAGGAACTGCATTGGTTCAAGCCATGGGACAAGGTGCTTGATTGGGACCTGCCCTGGGCCAAGTGGTTCGTCGGCGGCAAGATGAATTTGAGCTACAACTGCCTCGATCGGCACGCGTTGGGCGCGCGGGCGCAAAAGACCGCAATCATCTGGGAGGGCGAGCCAGGCGAGATTCGCCGCCTAACGTTTGCCGAGCTGCTGGCAGAAGTTGAGCGCTTCGCGAGCGCGCTGAAGGAACTCGGAATCAAGAAGGGCGACCGCGTGGCCATTTATATGGGCATGACGCCTGAGCTGGCCATCGCGCTATTGGCCTGCGCGCGCATCGGGGCGGTGCATTCGGTCATCTTCGGCGGATTCGCGGCCAACGCCATCGCCGACCGTGTGGCAGATTGCAGTTGCGTCGCCATCATCACGCAGGACACGAGCTACCGCCGTGGCAACGAGATCAAGCTCAAGGCAACGGTGGATGAGGCCATGCCCGCCTGCCCTACCGTGAAGCACGTCGTGGTCTACAAACGAACGGGTTCGCCAGTGAAGATGGTGGCCGGCCGCGATCACTGGTGGCACGACCTGGTGGCCAAGGCCGCGCCCGAGTGCCCCGCCGAGCACATGGACTCCGAAGACCCGCTCTACATCCTTTACACTTCGGGCTCGACGGGAAAGCCCAAGGGCCTGCTGCACACCACCGGTGGCTACGCTGTGCAGACGTATTTAACGAGCAAGTATGTGTTCGATCTGCGCGACGATGACATCTACTGGTGCACGGCCGATATCGGATGGGTGACCGGCCACTCATATGTTGTGTATGGGCCGCTGCAGAATGGCGCAACGGTGCTGATGTACGAAGGCGCTCCGAACTTCCCCGATTTCTCGCGCTTCTGGAAGATCGTGGACGATCATCGTGTCACGATTTTCTACACCGCGCCCACAGCCATTCGCGCGTTCATCAAATGGGGCTCCGAGTTTGTGGATAAGTACAAGCTCGACTCGCTGCGCCTGCTCGGCACCGTCGGCGAGCCCATCAACCCTGAAGCATGGATGTGGTATCGCGAGAAGGTGGGCCGCAACCGCTGCCCGATTGTGGACACGTGGTGGCAAACCGAGACCGGCGCCATCATGATCACGCCGATTCCGGGCGCCATCGCAACCAAGCCCGGCTCGGCGACGCGGCCGTTTTTCGGCATTCAGCCTGAAGTGGTCACGCGACCTGATGCCAATGGACATTTCGAAAAGGTGCCTGCGGGATCGGGCGGGCTGCTCGTGGTGCGCAGGCCGTGGCCCTCGATGGCGCGGACGATTTATGGCGATCCCGAGCGCTTCAAGAAGACGTACTGGTCCGACGTTCCTGGCTGCTACTTTACCGGCGACGGCGCGCGCCAGGACGCTGACAGCTACTTCTGGCTCATGGGGCGCGTCGACGATGTGATTAACGTCTCGGGGCATCGACTCGGGACGATGGAAGTGGAATCGGCGCTCGTGGCGCATGAGAAAGTTGCGGAAGCCGCGGTGGTGGGGCGGCCGGACGATCTTAAGGGTCAGGCCATCGCCGCCTTCGTCACGCTCGAGAGCGGCAACCAGCCCTCCGAGGCGCTCAAAGACGAGCTGCGCAAGTGGGTCACAAAGGAAATCGGCGCGCTGGCGCGGCCCGACGATATTCGCTTTACTGAAGCGCTGCCCAAAACCCGCAGCGGCAAAATCATGCGCCGTTTGTTGCGCGACCTCGCCACCCACGGCGAAATCAAGGGCGACGTGACCACGCTTGAAGACTTCACCGTGATCGCCAAGCTGCGCGAAGCGGAAGAAGGCTAGCGGCCTGAATGCACCTGCCGACGGTGTAGCATCCAGCTCGCCGACAGGACGCCTGGAGCCCCATCTTCATTGCTCGATTGCGTGGTCTTCGGGTGTCCGTCGAGTAGAGGTTGCTAGCTTCCAGGCAGCCTTGATGGTCTTCCATAGCAGCAATGCCAGCCAAACCAGCCATGTGAACAGGATGAGGAGCAAGAGTAGAAAGGCTATTATGCCTGCGGCCACGAGGCCAACTCCGATCCCGATAGCCGCAAGCGCTTCCCCGATTGCTAAGAGCAAAACCACAATCAATGTCGACACTGTGTTGCATGCGCCGGGCTCAAGCCACCATCTCTGCGGCTGAACCAGTGGCGATGCGCCGAGCATTAGCCACTGAAATGCAATCAGCAGGCAGAAGGCTGTAGAAGAAATGAGCTCCTTCTCTCGCGTATGGTGCTGAATATCAATCCCGATCATCCCGGCGAACGTCCAACCGGCTGGACAACCGGAGTTCCACCCCGACAAAACGGCGGCAGGGAGTTCCGAGGATACTAAGATTTTTTCTTGCCATGCTTGAGAGCGCCATTCCTCGCAACTTGGAACGAATCCCACCGTCTGCCCCTCCTCCTGATATGCGGTGAGTCGGAGAGAGAAGTGCGAATTCTGAGAGTGCATCTTTTCAGATGAGTAGCGCGGAATCACTATGGAGACGACTAAAGGCACGGCAAGAACAAAGTGGACACCGGCAAGAACCAATCCCCTCCGCCACTTCATCGCGCTCCCCGCATTTACAGTCAAGTTGGCATCCATCATAACCCTATGAGGATGCGGTTGACCGCCATCCAAAAGAGAGCTCGCGCTCTCGCGCCTTGCGCTGCTACGTCATCCGCCTACTTATACTGGAATGGGACTGGCAAAGCGCCCTCGGCGCCCATCGCCTCACCGAACTTTCTTTCTGGGAAACCCATGGCTGCACTGATTGAAGCAATCACCGTGAAACGCAAGATGGTCTTCGAGCATGAAGGCATTCCTTATTACTGCCTTGAAGCCGAAATCTCCACGCCCACGGCTCGCGGCGGCCAGACGCTGGTCCGGCTGAAGATGCGCAACCTGCTGACGCGCGCCGTATTCGACAAGACCTTCAAGGCCGGCGAAAAGTTTAAGGAGCCGGACCTCGAACTTGTCGAATCGTCGTATCTTTACAGCGACGGCGAGGGCTCGCATTTTCTGGATCAGGAAACCTTTGACACGCACACACTTTCCCCGAGCATGGTCGGCGACGCGCTGGAGTTTCTGGTGGAAGGCGCGCTGATCAAGCTGCACAAGTTCAACGGCAATCCCATTGGCCTGGAACTGCCTGCTCAGGTTGAGCTCAAAGTCGCATACACCGAGCCTGGAGCGCGCGGCAACACATCGGGCGACGTGACCAAGCATGCACGCCTCGAGACGGGCCTCGAGATCAAGGTTCCGCTCTTCATTCAGGAGGGCGAAAAGGTGAAGGTCTATACCGAAACGCGCGAGTTCGCCGGGCGAGCGTAAAGACGGCAAATAGCCAGTAGCCAGTAGCCAATAGCCAAATAGCCGGATCGCTAATAGCCAATAGCGGACAACCAATAGCCAATAGCCATTAGTGAGTAGCCAATAGCGAATAGCCAATAGCCAATAGTAAGTAGCCCGTCTGGATCGCCGAAGGTCGGTGCGTTCTCGGTTATAATCGCCGCGTCCCCCACAAGTCCCCCGCACGCACATCTGCATTTCTCAGAGGTCTGCCATGCGCCAGGTAATCGTTGCTCTCTGTCTTGTTTCGATGGGAAGTTTCTGCGCTGCCCAGGCCACGGGCGGCACAATCGGGGGATTCAAGCCTCCAGCCCCAGGCGGCAGCCAGCCCGTAGCGGCCATGCCCGTGGTGCAACATTGGCAAGTTCTCACCGATCCCAACGAAGGCGCGTTCCAGGTGCAGATGCCCGCCGGCTGGAAAGACACGGGCGGCCTGAAGCGATACGACGCCCTGCAATTTCGCGCATGGGCCGATGCGGTTTCGCCCGACGGCAACACCATTCTCGACATCGGCGATCCCAACGAGCCTGCCTACGCCACGCCAATGGTCGGCTTCGCGCCCGGCAGCGTCTACAACGCGTCGGGAACCTATTACATCGTCGAGCCGCTGCAAACATCGCAGCAGTACGTTGTCTCGTGGGGCACGCGCCAGTTGAAAGATGTTTGTACCGGCGTAAAGGTGACCTCGAACCGAGCGCGGCCAGACGTGGCGCAGCAGCTCGAGACCGTCGCCACATCGGCGGGCATGAGCGAAACCTACGCAGATGCGACCTTCAGTTGCCAGCGTAACGGAATGCAGATGACCGCATATGCGTTTCTCGGAGTGACCGTGCTGAGAACAACTGCCTACACAGCGTTGTGGTACGCAGACTCAATGACGGGATTCGTGGCGCCGGCTGCCATTGCTAACGCGGCCGGAAACGTGCTGGCGGAGATGGTGAACACGTTCACGGTTAACCCGCAGTGGCTGGCGCGCCAGTCGCAGACCGCGGCAGAGGTTTCGCAGATTGCCACGCGGACCAATACCGAAATCTCCAACATCATCATGGGCAGCTGGGACCTGAAGAACGGCTACGTCCACACCATGGTTGATCCTCGCACCGGCGCTCAATACGACATTCCCGATGACGTGAACTACGACTATTACTGGGTGGACTCGAGCGGCAATGTGCGGGGCAGCGACTCAAACGTTTCGCCCGGGCCGGGGTACGTCGCACTCAATCGGGCGCCGGCCAATTAAGCGGTGACGCCATCAGCGAAACGAGAACGCCGGTGACCTTCGTCATGCGACGATCTGGCCAGGGGTAAACCATCGCGGCGCGGTTGTCGACAAACCGAGTATGCACCTGGCTGCTCGTAATCCGGTCACCTGGTTTTCCGTCCATTTTGGTGTGAGTGCCACGGCCGCAGTGCGTTTCCGTTGTCCATGCTGCGGATACAAAACTCTCGAGGCGCCGGGGGCATTGAAGCTTTGCCCGGTGTGCTGGTGGGAAGACGACGGCCAGGAAGACAACGACGCCGCAGATGTGCGCTTGACGGTTAACGGGGAGCTCAGCCTCAGGGAAGCGCGCGCCAACTATGCGCAGTGCGGCGCCGCGCATCCAAGATTCCTGCCCTACGTGCGCAAGCCGGAACTCGCCGAGCAGTAGTTTTTGTCGTCCTCGGTGGCCCAAATTGCCGATGGCTCCGCGGTTTGACCCCCTCCCCAAACCCCCGTACCATAAATGCAGGGATTCCCCGGCCAGGCAGCACGCTATCTTGTTAAGCGTCAACACTCCCGGCCATAACGGCGCACAAGCGCACGGAAGGCGAAAATCTTGAGTTCCAGCGGCACCATTGAAGGCACGCCAGAGACGACAGGCCCAGAGCAGAACAACGAGGCTGGACACGAACACGGGCACGAACACGACCACGCGGAAGCGGCTCACCAGCACGGCCCGGTCCTGAACCCCGAATGCACTCGTGAGTTGATCATCGACGTTCCGGCGGACGAGGTTGCGCCCGCGTGGCGCCGCGTGGCTAACGGCTATCGCAAATACGCCAAGATTCCGGGCTTCCGTCCGGGCAAGGTGCCGGAGAACGTCATCCGCCGCCGCTTCGCCGCGGAGATCCGCAAGGAAGTGATTGACACGGTGCTGCCGGAGCGCTTCAACCAAGCGGTTCGTGAGCAGAATCTTCGTCCCGTGGGCCAGCCGCAGGTGACGGAGCTGACGTTTGAAGAGGGCGCGCCGCTGCACGCGAAGGCGGTGTTCGAAGTTTTACCAACAATCTCGATCGACGGCTACAAGGACGTCACAGTCGCAAGGCCTTCGGTTGAAGTGTCGGAAGAAGAGTTCCAGCACGAGATCGGGCACCTGCGCGAATCGCGCGCAACGGTCGAGCCGGTTGAAGAAGATCGCGCGCTGCAGGATGGCGATTGGGCGCAGATCACGTACAAGGGCCAAATCCAGGATGAAGCAGCCGCTGTCGCTGAAGGCGCGGCGGATGCGCAGGCTGATGAGGCGAAGTCCGCTGAGGCTGCCCCTGCCGATGCCAACTCCATCGGCGGCGAAGACACTCTGGTTGAGATCGGCGGCAAAGACACCGTCGAGGCCTTCACCAACGCTCTGCGCGGCGCGAAACCTGGTCAGGAACTGAAGGTCGAGGTCATCTATCCAGCCGACTATGCCGAAGCCAAACTGGCCGGAAAAACCGTCGCCTATGACGTGGAAGTGAAGGCGATCAAGAAGCGCATTCTGCCCGAGCTCAACGACGACTTTGCCAAGGAGCTTGGCCGCTACGAGACTTACGCCGATCTCGAAAAGAGCGTGCGCGATTACCTCAGCGCGCGCAAACGCCGCAGTGTTGAGGCTGAAACCAAGGACCACCTGTTCGCCGCGCTGAATGAGAAGTTTACTTTTCCGGTTCCCGAGTCGCTGGTTCAGGACCAGATTGACACGCGGCTGGAACGCGGATTGCGTGCGCTGGCGGCGCAGGGCATGCAGCCGGACCAGATGCGCAAGCTCGACTTCGGGCGGCTACGTGTTGCGCAACGCGACAGCGCCGTGGCCGAAGTGAAAACGAATCTTCTGCTCGATCGCATTGCGGGCGAGGAGAACATCACGGTGAGCGACGAAGATGTGGATAAAGAGCTGCAGATAGTATCGATCCAGACACGCGAGCCGCTGGATGCCCTGAAAGGGCGATTGACCAAAGACGGCGGTCTGGCTAGGATCAGGGAACAGCTCAGACGGGACAAGACGGCCTCGATTTTGTATGAACGACTGCCGGCATAACCCAGGGGCAGACTGCCGGGCGCCAAAGCGAATGACCCGGAAAACATTACCGATTGAGCACACAAAAGCCGAAGGCTGAGAGCTGAAGGCTAGGAGCTGTAGTTCATGGCATTGGTACCCATGGTGGTTGAGCAGACGAGCCGGGGCGAGCGCGCCTACGACATCTACTCCCGTTTGCTACGCGACAACATTATCTTTCTTGGTACCCCGATTGACGACCAGGTGGCCAACCTCATCGTCGCCCAGATGCTTTTTTTGCAGGGCGAGGATCCGGAAAAAGACGTTTCCCTCTACATCAACTCGCCGGGCGGATCGATTACCGCCGGGCTCGCCATCTACGACACCATGCAGTTCATCAAGAACAACGTCGTCACCTATTGCATTGGGCAGGCCGCCAGCATGGGCGCCTTCCTGCTTCTCGCCGGTAACAAAGGTAAGCGCTTCGCCCTACCCAATTCCCGCATTCTTATTCATCAGCCGTCGATGGGCGGCCTGAGCGGCCAGGCTACCGATATCGACATTCACGCGCGCGAAATCCTGCGTATTCGTGAGATCACCAACAATTTAATCGCCCGCCACACGGGGCAGCCACTCGAGCGCATTGAGCGCGACGTGGAACGGGACTTCATTATGAATGCCGAGCAAGCCAAGGAATACGGGATCGTGGACGAGATTATCGATCGTCCACGAACCTGACCGGCCGCATAGCCGGAAAACGGGAATTGGACTAAACTCTTTCAGGGGGAGACCTAAACCATGAAGACGCGCACAGGGCCGGAGGAAGCGCTGAGGTGCTCGTTCTGCCATAAATCGCAGGACGCGGTAGCCAAGCTCATCTCCTCGCCCAGCGATTATCCACGCGCCTATATCTGCGATGAGTGCGTTGCAGTTTGCAACTCCATTCTCGACGACGATCGCAGCGGCGAGGTTCCCGCCACGACGGCCGGCCATCTTCCCAAGCCCACCGAGGTCAAAACCTTCCTCGACGATTACGTCATCGGTCAGGACCAGACGAAGAAGAAGCTCGCGGTCGCGGTTTACAACCACTACAAGCGCATCCAGATGAACAAGGCCCGCGGCAACGAAGTCGAGCTGGCCAAGTCGAATATTCTCCTCATCGGCCCGACGGGCTCCGGCAAAACTCTTTTGGCGCACACGCTGGCCAAGATGCTGGATGTGCCGTTCGCGATCGTCGACGCCACTACGCTCACTGAGGCGGGCTACGTGGGCGAGGATGTCGAGAACATCATCCTCAAGCTGCTGCAGGCCGCCGATGGCGACGTGACTCGCGCGCAGCAGGGCATCATTTATATCGACGAGATCGACAAGATCGGGCGGAAGGACGAAAACCCGTCGATTACTCGGGACGTAAGCGGCGAAGGCGTGCAGCAGGCGCTGCTCAAGATTCTCGAGGGCACTGTGGCCAATGTGCCTCCGCAGGGCGGGCGCAAGCATCCGCACCAGGAGTTCACGGCGGTCGACACCACCAATATTTTGTTCATTTGCGGCGGCGCCTTTGTGGGCCTGGAGCGCGTGGTTGGCCGGCGCGTCGGCAAGAAGGCACTCGGCTTCCGCGCCATCGACGAGGAAGGCGATCAGGCGACCACGCGGTCGCACCGCGATACCGAGCTGCTGAGAAAAACCGAGCCGCAGGACCTGATCAAGTACGGCCTGATTCCAGAGTTTGTGGGCCGCCTGCCGGTAATGGGCGTTCTCGACGAGCTCGACGAAGCCGCGCTCATCGAAATCCTCACCAAGCCGCGCAACGCCATCCTCAAGCAATATCAGCGGCTGTTCGAATACGAGAATGTCCGCCTGCACTTTACCACCGAGGCAACCTGGGCGGTGGCACGCGAAGCCATGGCGCGCAAGGTGGGCGCTCGCGGCCTGCGCATGATTCTGGAAGAACTGATGCTCGACCTGATGTACCACCTGCCCTCGAACAAGCGCGTGCGCGATCTCGAAATCACCAAGGACATGGTGGAGCGCCGCGATTTGTCGCTGTGTCTGCTTGAGAAGGCCGGCTGAGGCAGCCCAATCCGACTGAGTGTGTCATCCTGAACAAATAGGCCGCGCAATGCGCGGCCTTTTCCTTCGAAAGCCTCCCAGTGGGCAGAACCTCGCCAAATGAAGAGCGCCATTGTTTTTGGATCTACCGGATTCGTTGGTTCGCATCTTCTAGGCGAACTCTTGAAAAGTCCCGACTACGGATCGGTGACCGCCGTGATTCGGAAACCCTCGAGTATCACTCACCCAAAGCTAAGAATGTTGATAGGCGACTACTCCTCGTTTGCGGATATGATGTCGGGAATTGCCGCAGAAGAAGTTTTCATTACACTCGGCACCACCAAAGCAAACTCGCCCGACGAGGCAGAGTACTACCAGGTGGATCACGATTATCCGGTCCTGGCTGCACGGGTAGCAAAGGAAGGAGGGGCGAAATCGGTCTTTCTACTCACAGCTATTGGCGCCAACCCCAATTCGAGGCTCTTCTATGTGCGGACCAAGGGCGAGACCGAGCGGGACATAATCGCGCACAATTTCGACCATACGCATATTTTTCGTCCCTCAATGATCACCGGGAACAGGAAAGAAAAACGTTCGCTGCTGGAAGGAGCACTAATGAGGGCTTGGCCGGCACTGAATCCTCTCCTGAGGTGGAAAGCCGATAAATACAGGGGAATGAGCGGGCCAGACATCGCAAGAGCGATGATTAAGTCCGCAAAGAATCAAACAGAAAAACTACAGATTTATCAGTGGAGGGAAATGCATGAGTTGCTGCAAAGATAATCTAAGCCCGGACTGTCACTAGGCTCTGAGCCCGTTTGTTAGACGCGCAAACCCCGCCCGTAGACGCACCGTTTTCCTGCACGAGTTAACCCCTCAACCCCATGGTTGACCCTCCCTTTCCCACTCGAAACTTTCTCTTACGCCGCCGTGTCTACACACGCAACGGCCGGTGAGAATCATCAAGGCCATGAGGGAGAGAAACCAATGAACCGTACCAAGGCAACCATCATTCTGGGCGCGCTGCTTTCAGCGAGCGTGATGTTCGCGCAGGCGCCAAACTCGAACGTCGACTCAAGTCAGGCGCCGGCCGCGAATGCGCCTCAGGCGACACAAGGGCAGCCCGGCTATCGGCATCGCCAGTTCGATCCCAGCCAGTTTGCCGCGCATCTCGGCAAGCGGCTGAACCTCTCGAGCGATCAAGTGGCGCAGATTACGCCCATCCTGACAGCGCGTCAACAGCAGATGCAGACTCTGCGCGCCGACACTTCGCTGAGCGTGCAGGATCGCCACAGTAAGGCGCACGCTATCATGCAGGACACGAACACCAAGATCGAGGCAGTCCTGAATGACCAGCAGAAGCAGCAGTTTGAGCAGATGCTTGCCGAGCGGCGCGCGCATCGTCACCACGAGCGGCAGAATTCGCAGCCGCAGGCGTAACAACCGGTGCCCCCGGTCTCGCCTTTGAGACCGGGGAATCGCGCTCGTCCCAGACCCGGGGTCCCCACGAACAGGTCATCGTTCGTGGGGCCAGGTTTTTTTTGATGACTGCCGAGAACGCAGCATCCTCGAGCGGTCTTGCTACTGGACAGTCTCGTCCTTTTCATCCACGAGAGTTGAATTCAGCAGTCGCAGGTCGATGGGCAGGCCCCCGACTGTTGAAGCCACGCCGCGCACCATGATTTCGAAGTCGCTCACGTCGCTGGCATTGTCCCAGGTGCCGTCGGCAACGACGAAACCAAGTGTGGTTCCGTTGTCTTTGGCCACAAATACGTTGGCGCCCTTGCCTGTGAAATACCCCAGCGTTTTCAGTTGCTGGCCGAGAGCCTGCGCATTTGCCTGGGTCGCAGTGCCTTCGTAAATCACCACGTCGCCGCCGCCGAAATCCACGTCGCCCACCGCCCCGGACTTCTCAACAGCCTGTGAGCCGTTCAGCAGTTGCAACTGTACCGGCAAGCCGCCCGCGGTGGAAGCCACACTGTAGACAACGTCTGCAAACTGCAACATTGCGTTCGGCTGGTTCCATTCCCCATCCTGAACTACGAAGCCGATGGTAGTGCCGCCGGTTCCTTTGTTCAGGAGCACGCTCACGCCGCGATCCTGAAAGTATCCCGCAGTCTTCAGCGCATTGCCCAGGGCAGTAGCTTCATCCTTGGTCGCCGTGCCGGAGTAGATCACCTGGTCCTTTGTGCCGATCGTGACCGTCTGCTGCCCAATTCCATATTGCGCGCCGAACGTTTGCCACTGTCCTGTATAGACGAGGTAACCGATAAGCGCCCCGCCCAGGATCACGATGGTTGCAATAGCCACACCGAAAGCGCGCCACTTTGAGTAGAGTTGGCCGCCCCATGCCACATGCGTTTTGACAGCTTGCTCCTGTAATTGCCGGCCGGCGACCGCCGTAGCGAGAAATAACACTACGGTCGCAACCAGTGGGCTTGCCGTTGACTTGAGCGACAAGAAGATCTCCACCGCGGAACCCGCTGCTCCCAGGACCAGCGCGAGCATAGCGTTGTTGCCTTGGCCGAGTTTGCGATAATTCGATGCCATCAAAATAGCGCCCGCCAGAGGACCGCCAAAGAAAGCGGCGATGGCGATGGCGGCGACGTCATAAAGCCGGTAGGCAGGCGGCGCATATTGCTGCGGATATGGAGTCTGCGGATAAGCGTTCTGGGGATAGGGATTCTGGGAATAGGGATCGCCCGCAGGCGGTGGATAACCAGTCGACATTGTTTCCTCTTTCCGGGGGCCAGCGTTCTGAAAGATTAAAGGCCGCCACGCAGTTTGCGCCACAGAAATTTTCGCTGCGCGCGCGAATAGTGCTCCGGCTTTCGGCCTTCGGGCTCCGCGTGGGAGGTTTTCTTTCCGCCGCCTGCCGGGAATATGATGGGTTCACAGGGAAAATCGGGAGGAAAGCATGAAGGATCGAACGGACATCTCCGCGCGCCGTCAAGGACGTCGCGAATTCCTGAAAGCCGGTGGCGCGGTAACCGCCGCATTGCTCGCGCAGACGGCAATGGCCGACGCCTCAAAGACCTTGCCCGCGCTTCCTTCGAATCCCGTGACGCCGGGCGCCATGCCCACACGCAACCTGGGCAAGACCGGCTACAAGGTCGGAATTTTTTCGCTCGGCGGCCAGGCATCTCTTGAAAAGCCGAACAATTTCGATGTTGCCGTGCCCATCGTGGAGCGCGCTCTCGACCTGGGCGTGAACTACATTGACACGTCGTCGATCTACGGCGGGCCCGAGCGCTGGAGCGAGCAGTATGTGGGCAAGGTGATGGCGCATCGGCGCAACCTGGCCTTCCTCGCCACCAAAACCAAGGAACGCACGCGCGACGGCTCGATGCGCATGATTGAGAAGTCGCTCGAACTTTTGCAGACCGATCACGTGGACCTGTGGCAGCTTCACGACATCGGCACCATGACCGATGTGAATGAGGTGTTCGCCAAAGGCGGCGCGATGGAAGCGCTCATTGAGATGAAGGAGCAGAGGGTCGTGCGCTTCCTCGGCCTCACGGGCCACTATCGGCCCGAGGCGCTGATGGAAGGGATCTATCGCTATCCGTTCGACACGATTTTGATGGCGATGAACGCCGCCGATCCGCATTTCTACAGCTTCAATTCCGGCCTGCTGCCCCTTGCGGTCGAGCGCCAGATGGGCATCATCGGCATGAAGGTGCCCGCGCGCGGGCGGCTTCTCTCAACCTGGACACCACCCTCGCTCCAAGACCAGAAAAATATGTGGGAGGGGATGGTTCCGGCGCCCACCCCAGGCACGCTCACCATGCGCGAGGCGATGTACTACACGCTCTCGCGGCCAGTAAGCACGGTCATCATCGGCTGCGACACGATTGCGCAGCTCGAGGAGAATGTGAACCTCGCGCGCGAGTTCACGCCGCTCAGCGATGCGCAAGCCGGCTCTCTCGTTGCCCGTGCGGAAACGGTAGCCAAGCCGTCGCTGTTCTTCCGTTTCTACGATCGGCCCTGAGCGAAGGATTTCCCCGCAGTCCGGCGCACGACAGGCGATCGTTCGTGACGCAACTACGAAGCGGCGCTCACGGCTTGACTCGTTTCTGATTCCGCATTAGACGCGGCACCGTCTTGGTTGTTGCCGTCCAAATCCGCCCGCACATTCTGAAGAGCAAGCCGTTCGATTTTTGCCGGCGCACCCGCATGCAGCCCGCCCCTTGCTGAGTCAACCTCGCGCAACGCCGCGGCATCAGAGTTCACGTAGGTTCGCAGGCATAGAGTGCGAATCCTTAGGAAGCCCTGCGATTTAGAAGCAGATATTTCATTAGGAGTTTAGAAATGAAACTTATTCATGGATTCGTTGCACTGTGCGTTGGCATTGGTCTTTCCTTTTCCGGCTTGCTGGCGGCTCAGACTGCTCCCGCCTCCAATTCGTCCACATTGAATCACGCGGAAATTGGAATCTATGGCGATTACTTTCGCTTCGCACCTACCAGCACCTATCATGCGAACTTTCTCGGCGTCGGCGGGCGTGTGGCCTTCAATGCGAACCCCTGGGTTGCGCTTGAGGCAGAAATGAACTACGACTTCGCGCAGGACTTTACGACCACTTATCCCAATGGAACGACCACCACCGTGGTGACCACCAGCGTGCGTCCACTGACCGGCCTTTTCGGTCCCAAATTTCAATTTGGCGGCGGCGGCCCGTTCCGCGTGTTTGTCACGGGCAAAGTTGGATTCATTGACTTCAGCACGGCTAACTCGGGAACGGTGACGGGTTCCCAGTTCACCGGAGCGGTTGCCGGCGTTGGGAATCCGGGAACGCACCTCGCGTTTTATCCTGGCGGCGGAATTGAAGGCTTCGCGGGTCCGATTGGAATACGCGCGGAAGCTGGCGACGAGGTCTACCTGAACGGCGGCACGTATAACAACCTGCGGATCACGTTTGGCCCGACAATCCGCTTCTAGTTCGGCCCGACGATCGTGGCGGCGGCGCGGACAAAGGCGCCGCTTCACAGGTGGTTGATCAGGGAAGCGATGCACGCCGCGCCGAATCCGTTGTCGATGTTGACTACCGACACGTTCGGCGCGCAAGTGTTGAGCATTCCGAGCAGCGCCGCTACGCCGCCCAGCGATGCGCCGTAGCCCACGCTGGTGGGCACCGCGATCACGGGCGCATTCACGAGTCCTGCAACCACCGTGGGTAGTGCTCCCTCCATGCCCGCGCAGACCACAAGCACGCGAGCGGAGGTGAGCACTTCACGCTGCGCCAGCAGGCGGTGAATGCCCGCTACGCCCACGTCTGCCACAAGCTCCACAGTGTTGCCCATCAGCCGCGCCGTTACAGCAGCCTCTTCCGCCACGGGCAGGTCGCTCGTTCCCGCGCAGACCACTGCCACATTGCCTTTGCCGGCTGGCGGATCCATTTGCTTGAGCGTAATGGCTCGCGACAATTCGTGGAATTCAGCGCGCGGTTCCGCGCCGCGCACGGCTTCAAACACTTCGCGCGAAGCGCGCGTAGCCAGCACGTTTCCGCCCGCGTTCGCCATCCGCGCAAAAATCGCCGCCACCTGCGCGGGCGTTTTGCTCTCGGAGAAAATCACCTCCGGCATTCCGGTGCGCAGCGCGCGATGATGATCGAGCTTGGCAAAGCCGAGATCTTCGAAGGGGAGATTACGCAGGCGCTCCAGCGCGTCGGCCACGCTGGTTGACCCTGAACGCACCTCGTTGAGCACCGCTTCAATCTGCGAGCGATCCATCAGCGCACCTTTTCCTCTGACGCGGCGCGCTGCGTCTCTGCGTAGGCGCGCATCGCCTCCTGCATTACGCGCTTTAATGGAACGCCGTGGCGACGCGCAATGTTGCGGCACACTTCATATTCGGCAGACGCGTTTGCCACCTCGCCCGAGGGCCAGAGCGCAATCTTGATCCGCACTTTGCCCCATTCCGTGTCGACTTCAAGAAATTCGCGATCGAGCGCCATCTTGTTTTCCAGTCGCCAGCGCAGACCGATCGTTGTGGTCTCGCGCAGCAGCAGGTCGCGCAGCGCGGGCATCGTCTCCGGGCTTGAGAGCACTGTCATCTGGATTCCGATGCGCCCTTTCTTCATCTGCACCGGCATGCGGTAAACATCCCAGGCACCTGCCTCGAGCAGCAACTCGCTCACGTAGGCCAGCAACTGCGGAGTCGCGTCGTCAATCACCGTCTCGATGATTGCAATGCCCGCATTGTTCGCGGCGGCCTCCTGCGCTTCGCCAACCAGAATCCGCAAGACGTTCGGCTCGCCCGGCGTGTCGCGCCCGCCGGCTCCATAGCCGCGTGCCTTCACGCTCATCGCGGGGAGCGTGCCATAAGTTACTTCGAGCATGCGCAGCAGCGCGGCGCCGGTCGGCGTCACGCGCTCCATGGGAATGCCTGCGGCATAAACAGGCGCATCGCCGAGCAGCGACAACGTAGCGGGCGCAGGCACAGGCAGCGTTCCGTGCGCGCACTTCACCGTGCCGCTGCCCACGTTCAGCGGCGAAGCCATCCAGCGATCGACCATCAGTGCTTCACATCCCACCGCTGCGCAGACGATATCGATAATCGTGTCGACGGCGCCGACCTCGTGGAAGTGCACTTTTTCAATCGGAATGGAATGGATCGCCGCCTCAGCCTCGCCCAGCAACTGGAAGGCGCGAGTCGCGCGCTGTTTTACCGATGCCGCGAGCGGGGCGGCATCGATGATGCCAAGAATCGTCGATAACGATCGGTGCGGAGCGTGGTCGTGTTGCTCGTGGGCGTGATCGCCGTGATCGTGATGATGTTCGTGGCTGTCGTGGTCATGCGAGTGGTCGTGGCGATGTTCCTTCTCTTCGGCCTTTGGGTTCTTTGCTGCTTCGGCCGACACTACGTCCACCTTTAGGGCAGTCAGGCTGCTTCGGCTCACTTTGCGCATTGTGAGATGCGCGCCGACGTTCAACGCGGCAGCCGACCCTGCGAGCAGATCGAAGGGCACGCCCGCATCCACCAGCGCGCCCAGCAGCATGTCGCCGCTGATTCCGGAAAAGCACTCCAGATATCCGATTCGCATCGCCTTGTGATTGTAATACGCGCGGCTGGCCGCGATGGTACGCGCCTGCGGCCCCCTTTTCCCGATTGGCTGTCGGCTGCTGGTTGCCTTTACGTGCCGCGCCGCTTCAGCACTTCAATCGGCAGCACCGCATTCATTGCCCCAGAGCGGAATCCCTGGCAATCGAGCGTGACATACTTGAATCCCGCGTTCTTCAGCGCCGCCGTAATCGCGTCCATCATCTCCAAGGTCAGTGCCCGCGGCAATTCGCCGCGCGCAATCTCCACGCGCGCCAGTTCGCCATGATGGCGCACGCGCATTTCGCGAAAGCCAAGCCGCCGCAAGCTTTCCTCGCCGCGTTCGACTTGCTCCAATACCTCGCGCGTCACGGTGCGGCCGTATTCAACGCGCGAGCTCAGGCAAGGCGCTGCCGGGCGATCCCACACCGGGTATCCGGCGGCCTTCGCGAGCGCGCGCACTTCAAGTTTTGTGAGTCCAGCCTCGGCGAGCGGCGCCAGCACCGCGTGTTGCTCGGCTGCGCGCTGGCCGGGACGATAATCGCGCGTGTCGTCAGCGTTCATTCCGTAGGCGATGTGAGCAAAGCCTGACTCGGAGGCCAGCTTTTGCATAACGAGAAAAAGCTCGTCTTTACAATGGAAGCACCGATTCGCATCGTTGCGCGCATAGTCCTCGCGATCGAGTTCGTCAGTCGCGACCACTTTCAGCGGCATCCGAAGCGAGGCCGCAAACGCGCAAGCCTGCTCCATGTCGCGCCGCGCAAGCGAGGGTGAGTCGGCCAGGACTGCCAACATGCGCTCGCCGAGCACGCGATGCGCCGTGGCCGCCAGGAACGCCGAATCCACGCCGCCAGAATAAGCGACCATCAGGCTTCCTAGCTCGCGAATCCGCGCTTCAAGCGCGCGCAACTTTTCCGTCGCGGCCGCCGCATCCAGGCCCGTGGCATCTGCCGCCACGCTTACGAGCTCGCTTGCTTCCTGGCTCAATTGCTCTGTGCTGTGCGTACCCGCCGCCATGGGTCCGATTATACCTTCGGTGAGTTTTTCGACGCTCCGCACGAGTGGGCGCCTGCCTGTTTCGGCGCGGTTTTCGCGTTTGACGGCTTTGGTTCGGCGCAATAGCTTTGAAGAGAGCGAATCCGAGTCATTTTGGTTTCCTGCTTTCAGGAGGGTTGAGTGCAGCGAAGGTCATTCCCGGGCATTTCGACCGTCTTGTGGCTTCTTTCGTTCCTGCTAGGCCTGGCGGTCCTTCTGCCTGCCGTATCGGCCCAGGATCTGCAAAGCTTCGAAAAACGCATCACCGTCAAAGTGCTTCCCAACGGGCTCACTCTTATTTTTTGCGAGCGGCACGATGCGCCGGTTTTCAGCTACACCACGTTCGTCGATGCGGGGGATGTGAACGATCCGACTGGCGAAAGCGGCACTGCCCACATGTTCGAGCATCTCGCTTTCAAAGGCACAAGCCAGATCGGAACCACCGACTATGCCGACGAAAAAGTCGCGCTCGCCAAGGTCGAGGCGGCCAACGACGCCTACGAGGCCGAGTATTTGAAGCAGGTGGGCCGCGACGAAAAGAAGCTCGCTGCGCTGCATCAGGCGTTTCTTGACGCGCAGGCCGCCGCGGAGAAATATGTCATTCCCAACCAATTCACCGAGGTTGCCGAGGCCAACGGTGCATCCGATTTGAATGCGGGCACTGGACTGGACGACACGCAGTATTTCTGGTCGATGCCCGAGAATCGGCTGGAGCTTTGGGCGTGGATGGAATCGAGCCGGTTGTCCGACGTGGTGCCGCGCGAATTCTACAAGGAGCGCGATGTGGTGATGGAAGAGCGCCGCATGCGCGTCGATTCGGACCCCATCGGACGGCTTGAGGAGCAGCTCTTGGCGACGGCCTATGTGGCGCACAACTATGGCCGCAGCGACATCGGTTGGCCGAGCGAGGTCAGCCAGATCACAGCGACTGAGGCGATGGCATTCCACCGCAAGTATTACGTTGGCGGCAACATTGTCGTCGCGATCGTCGGCGACGTGGACCCCAAAGCCGATCTGCCGATGCTGGAAAAATATTTCAGCCGCATTCCCGCGGGCGCCAAGCCGGAGGACATGACGACTGTCGAGCCAAAGCAGTTCGCAGAGAAGACGGTCGTTATTCGCGAGCAATCTCAGCCTGTTTATATGGAGGCGTATCACCGTCCCAGCTACCACGATCCCGATGACGCAGTCTTTGATGCCATCAGCGACATCTTCTCCAACGGCCGCGTGTCGCGCCTCTATCGCAGCCTTGTGGAACAGCAGCAGATTGCCGCCGAGGCCGAAGGCTACACACCGTTCCCCGGCGAGAAGTATCCCAGCTTGTTTGCGTTTTACGCCGAACCGCTGCCGGGCCACACTCCCGCCGAGATGCGCGTGGCAATTCACAAAGAAATCGACAAGCTGAAATCTACCGATGTAACCGACGCGGAGCTCGCGATGTACAAGACTCGCGCTCGCGCCGATCTTTTGCGAGGGCTTGCCGACAATCAGGGACTCGCCAATTCGCTCGCAGAGTACCAGACGCGCTACGGAGACTGGCGCGAGCTATTTCTTCGCCTGAACAAGATTGACAAAGTGACCAAGGCAGACATTCGCCGCGTGGCTAATGAGATTTTTGTGGACACAAACCGCACCAGCGCCGAAATCGATACCGAACCGGCCGACGCCGGCAAAACAGGCGGGGGCGCGCAATGAGGGCAAACAGTGCCCAGTTGTCAGTGATCAGTGAACAGGCCCGAGCGCTGCTGGGTCGACGCCGGGCGGTGTTTGCCGCGATCTTCCTCTTGGCCTCGATGATTCCGATCGCGTCGCCGGCGCAGCAAGCGAAGCCATGGGAACAGATTCCCATTCCGCCTCTACGAGCTTTTCATCCGCAACAGCCAAAGCGGATCGAATTGAAGAACGGGATTGTGGTTTTCTTGCAGGAAGATCACGAGCTGCCGTTCATTTACGGCTCGGTTCTCGTCCATGGCGGTTCGCGCGACGAAGATCCTGCTAAAGCGGGATTGGTTGGGCTCTACTCGCAAACCTGGCGGACCAGCGGTACCGCAGGCATGAACGGCGACGCGATGGACGATGTGCTCGAATCGAAGGCCGCGCACATTGAAACCGACGGCGACGATGATTCCACCGCGATCTCATGGGATTCGCTGAAAGGCGATGCCGACCAGGTCTTTTCGCTGGCGATGGATCTCTTCTTTCATCCCAAATTCAGCCAGGAAAAACTTGAGCTCGCGAAGCAGCAGCAGGCCACAGCGATTGTTCGCCGCAACGATGACGTGGATGCAATTGCCGGCCGCGAAGCGGCCAAGCTGGTCTATGGAGCGAACAGCCCCTACACACGCCAACCTGAGCTCGCAACCATCGGTGCCGTCACTCTCGGCGATCTGGAAGCGTGGCACGAACGGACGATCAAAGGAAAGCTGATCGTTGGCATCTATGGCGATTTCGATCCCGCGGCGATGGAGGCCAAAGTGCGCGCCGCATTCGAAGGCCTTCCGGCGGTCACGCCCGAGCCGCCGCGCCACGATGAATTCCCCGGGCCGAAGCCAGGCGTCTACTTCATCGACAAAGAAGACGTGAACCAATCAAATGTGCAGATCGTGGGTCTCGGCATCGATCGCCGCAATCCGGATCTCGCGGCCATTGCAGTGATGAATGAGATTCTCGGCGGAGGCTTTGGCAGCCGGCTCTTTATAAAAATCCGCACCGAGCAGGCGCTGGCCTATGATGTTGGCGGAGGGTTTGGCCTCCCTTACGATCATCTCGGGACGTTTCAGGTTGGACTGGCGACGCGCAGCGAGAAAACCGTGGACGCGACGAAGCTCGCGCTTGAAGAAATCGCCGCGCTCAATTCGCGCCCGTTCACTGAGGATGAGCTGAAGCGCGCCAAAGACGACATTCTCAACTCATTCCTCTTTCGCTACGACACCAAAGACAAAGTTCTCGACGAGGCTGAGCGGCTCGAGTTCTACGGCTATCCCGCCGACACGATGGAGACCTATCACGCTGCGCTCGAAAAGGTAACGCTCGCCGATCTAACCGCCGCAGCCAAAAAGTATATTCACCACGATAAGCTCGCCGTGCTCGTGGTCGGCAACGCGCCGGAGATCAAGCCGCCGCTGGCCGATCTCGGCATGGGGCAGCCGATCCCGATCGACATCGCAATTCCGCAACCCGCGGCCCGGCCATCGTCGGCCGGCGTGGGAAAGTAAGACAGGAGAACATTATGTTCGAACGCTATACCGAAAAAGCCCGCCGCGTGATCTTCTTCGCCCGCTACGAGGCCAGCCAATTCGGTTCGCCTTACATTGAGGCGGAACATCTGCTGCTTGGTCTCATTCGCGAAGACAAGGCGCTGACTCATCGTTTTCTGCACCCGGAAAACCCTCTCGAATCGATTGTGGAGCAGATCAAAGTGCACACCGTCATTCGCGAGAAGACCTCCACTAGCGTCGATCTGCCGCTTTCCAATGAGAGCAAGCGAATCCTGACCTGCGCCGCCGAGGAAGCAGAACGCCTGGGTCACAAGCATATCGGCACAGAACATCTTCTCCTGGGCTTGCTGCGAGAGGAGAAGTGTTTCGCGGCGGTAATTCTCGAGGAACGTGGAGTGAGGCTCGATGAGATTCGCAAGGAATTGGCGCGCGCTCCACACGCGAGTCAACCAGAAACGGCGCTGCAAGCGCGGGCCGGTTCTGCTCAGGGGCTTTTGAGCAGCGTCCCGATCGCTGATTCCGTCCAGCGCCTCATCGCCGCCGGTGTAACCATCTCCCGCCCCGACACGTGCATCATCGATCCCGAGGTTCAAGTCGGCGCAGGCACCGTCATCGAGCCGTACGCGCAGTTGCTTGGCCGCACTGTTGTCGGCGCCGAGTGCCGCATCCGCTCGTTTTCCGTCGTCGAAAATTGCACCCTCGGCGATGGCGTGCAGGTTCTGCAAAGCTGCGTGCTTGAGGATTCCACGATCGCCGGCGGCGCGCGCATCGGGCCCTTTGCGCATCTGCGCCCAGGCAACCATGTCGGCGAAAACGCACATGTGGGCAATTTCGTAGAGCTCAAAAAAACGCGCCTCGGCAAAGGGGCCAAAGCCAACCACCTCAGTTATCTCGGGGATGCGGAGGTCGGCGAAGCCGCAAATATCGGCGCCGGAACTATCACCTGCAACTACGACGGCGTAAATAAGCATGTGACGCGCATCGGCAAGGGCGCGTTCGTCGGCAGTGACTCCACACTGGTTGCGCCCGTCGAAATCGGCGATGGAGCTTACATCGGCGCAGGTTCCTGCATTACCAAAGCCGTTCCCGCAGACGCCCTCGCCGTGAGCCGGAGTCCGCAAATCACAAGGGAAGGCTGGGCCCGCGAGCGCCGAGCCAGGCGCGCCCCAAAGCAATCCTGAGAGCCAAAAAACGGCCGTTAAAGCCGGCTCAGGGTGATGCCCCGCGTGGTCCGCTGATGCTACAGGTTCGTCGCACCACGGTGCCCCGTTCGGGTGATTGAGACAGGGTAACCCGGATGGTACTCTCACCAAAAGAGTTGCCACCGACCACTGTATCTATGGGCCGGCGGCGAATGTGTGCAGGCAATATCTCGTTAAATTTGTGGACCTTTAAGCCGGCATCAGCGTCAAAGTGAAAAGCGCAGTTGCCGGAGCGGTAGATGCGGATTCGCACGAGGTCTTAAAAACGAGCAGGTGTGCAGCAGGGGCCCTTAAAGATTCATCTCGTTTCGCGGACCGCGCGGGCATAATAAACGGAGGCTGCCTTTTGGCGCTATCTTTGGCAGACGTGAAGACGATGGGCACAGCGAGAAGCCCGCGAAACGAAGGCGACGCTCGTGCGCGTAAGCCGGCGCGCGTTCTGGTCGTCGACGACGAAGCTTCCGTCCGCACCATGATTGCCGCAGCACTGGAGCGCGAGGGTTATACCGTTGAGCAGGCCTGCGACGGCCGCGACGCACTCGACGTTCTGGAAATGAACACCTTCAACCTGGTGCTGACAGACATCGTGATGAACGATGTGAACGGCATCGCATTGCTTGAGCGCATCCACGCCCTGCAGCCCAATCTTCCCGTCGTGATGGTCACCGCCGTACATGACATCAGCGTGGCTATCGATTCCATGCGCCGCGGCGCTTACGACTACCTGCTCAAGCCTTTCGAGCGCGACCAGCTTCTCAACACCGTGGAGCGCGCTCTTAATCATCGCCAGGCGCTTGAAGAAACGCAAAACTATCACCAGAGCCTGGAAGAGATGGTGCGCGCGCGCACCGAAATGTTGCGCCACGCCATGGAAGATCTGGAGCACTCCTACGACGTGACGCTTGAGGCTCTGGGCGATGCGCTCGATCTGAAGGACTCCGAAACCGAAGGCCACTCCAAGCGCGTAACCGCTTATGCCATCGCCCTCGCACGAGCCATGGGCATTCCGCCCGAGGAAATCAAGATCATCGCGCGCGGAGCTTTTTTGCACGACATCGGCAAAATGGCCATCCCCGACGACATTTTGCGCAAGCCCGGCAAGCTCACCGAGGAAGAGCAGGCGTTGATGCGCGAGCACTGCGCCCGCGGCTATAACATGCTGCGCAAAATTCCGTTCCTCGCCGGCGCGGCTGAAATCGTCTTCTGCCATCAAGAGCACTACGACGGCAACGGCTATCCCAATCGCCTGGCCGGCCGCGAAATTCCCATCGGTGCGCGCATCTTTGCCGTGGCCGACACGCTCGACGCCATCACCAGCGACCGCCCTTATCGCAAGGCTCGCGGCTTCGACTCCGCGCGCGAAGAAATTCTGCGCTGCTCGGGCACGCAATTCGATCCCGCCGTCGTCGAAGTCTTCCTCAAGATTCCCAACGAGCTGTGGCAGGAGCTGCGTTCCGAAATCAGCGGCCAGCATATGCGCTTTTCCACCTTCGAGCTTGCTCGCTCGCAGGCCGCCTCGTAGCCTCAGATTGAGTTGTCATTCTGAACGACCGGAGACCTCCTGGCGGTTGACGGAAGTGAAGTATCTGCAGTTGCTTCTTCTCTCACCACTACGAGCGGATTCCGCTCGACCAGATCAACCTAGCCGCGACTCAGCTTTTCAATAGCATCGCCGGCGTCGATTTCCAGGTTCCATCCGCTGCACGCGACTGAAACTGCCTGTGCTTTTCCTGAACTTCTCGAGCCCTACCCGCGTATCTGCCTCCATGATCTCCAAACATTCGCACGACCCAATCCCGTGGAGCAGTGTCTCGATCGCGCTCTTAGTCGCATTGACAGCGATTGCCGGAATCTGGTGGCCGGCAACCTACGCACGCGAAACGCTCTATTCGCGTAGCGGCGCCATCGCCAGCGACATCGTGGATCTGTTCGTTGTCGTGCCGGTTCTGCTCACGAGCGGCATCATGGCTTTTCGGGGATCAGCGCCCGCTCGCCTCATCTGGCTCGGCACGCAAGGATATCTGTTCTACAACTTCGTTATCTATGCCTTTGGCGTCCACTTCAACGCCATGGTGTTCGTCTATTGCGCCACGCTCGGCCTGTGTTTTTACGCCACGATCTTCAGCATTCCATTGATCTCGCTCGAGCAGGTCGCGCAGGCCTATGCCCCGCACGCCCCGCGAAAGACCATCGCCTCCACGTTCCTGGTACTTGTTCTTCCTACGGTGATCTTCGATCTGCGCGAAGACGTCGGCGCGCTCATGGATGGCATTGTGCCGCAAAGCATCGTCGCTGCCAATCAACCCGTGAACTACGTTCACATCCTCGATCTCGCGTTCCTTTTGCCTTCGCTGTCGATTGCCGCGGTTCTACTGCTTCGGCGCAAGCCGGCTGGCTACGCGCTTGCGCCGGCCTTGCTGGCGCTGCTCGCCATCATGAGCGTGGAGCTTGCGGTCATCATGTACGGGATGGGCCGCATGGGAGCGTTTCCTGTGTTCTATCCGGCCATCGTTTCATTCGCGGTTCTGGCATTGGGTTTCTCGGCCTTGCTTTGGTTCTACTTTGCACGGTCCGGCCACTCCGCCGTCACCGCCAACACCGATCTCCCGGTTCCTTCGGCATTGCGCGGCTGAAACGGGCCCTTGCCGCATCTCAGGCAATGATGGTCAACTGACCACTGTCGGCAGCGAAGAACTGTAGTCCGTAAACTGCTAACTGTTTCAGGAGGTCCCCATGCCTAGCCTTTCCCCTGATGCCGCTCAATCCCGCCTCGCGAGGCTCCCGGGCTGGAAGATCGAATCCGGCGAGCTTGTCCGCAGCTTTGAATTCAAGGATTTCGTTGCCGCCCTCGCATTCGTCAACAAGGTCGGCGAGGCCGCCGAAAAAGCCGGTCACCACCCCGGCATCGATATCCGCTACAACCGCGTGCGGTTGGCCCTGGTTACGCACTCTGAGGGCGGGCTGACCGAGAAGGACTTCGACTTGGCCGCCAAGGTTCAGGGGCTCGCGCCATAGAGCGCGCTCAGCCTATAGGAAGTTGCCACTCCAATCCCTCGCATCTGGAGGGAGGCGCAGCTCGCCAAACGACCACCTGAGCGGAAAAGCGGCCAGGCTCAGCATTGACCCCTTTTTCGGCCTCTCCCCACATCAGTTGGCTTTGGCTTCGGCAAGAAAGAGCAACCCTCGCCTGCGCGGCGAGAAGCCCTACACTTCGTCTCACGCGCCCAAAGCGTCTCATTCTAAAGAGGTGGCCACCGCAGTGACCGGCCGCAAGGAGCGAATTTGTGGCCGGGGTTAGATGCGGAAACGCTGATTTGGTTTACCGAGCGCACTACAAATAAATTTTGATTTTTGTATTTGCATTTACCTCAATCTATGCTATCGTGTATTTATTCCGGTTGCGGAGACGGTTAAATCCTCTCCCAGCCGGGAGTAGTTTGCGTCACTGGCCTCCCGGCACGAACAGCAAAACGTTCGTGCCGTCTTTTTTTTGTGCCGCCCTCTCCAATGCCCGTCGAAAGGCAAACTGGCCCACCCATGGGTCACCACAATCCTTTTCAAGGCCCCCGCCGCAGGGACTCCACGGCATCTGAGCCATGCAACGATCTCATTCCAATTCACTTATTCACTATTTCACTCCTTCACTTTTTTCTCTCCAAGTTTGCCGGCAATTATGCCTGTTTGGCGCATACTGGCTTTAGCGATCAGAAAAGGGGCGGCGACTCATCCCGCCGCTTGTGTTCTTGGCTCAAAACAGCAGCCCCAAACCGGTGGCCGAGAAATAAGCCATTTGTTTTCAATATTAAGTCGGCAAACGTTTGCAAAAGAGGGTTTTGCACCATTTGCCATCCCTAACCTCAATCGCGCCTGAATCATGCGCAAAGACGTTATGTGGGGGGAGGGGGATCGGGCCGCCAACACCTTCACGTGAACACCTTGGGGACCGGGCTCGGCCGACCGATCCCAGGCCAGTTCTGTTTGCCTTACTATGAAAGCTGAGGCACCATCATGAAGCAATTCTTAAAGAGCCACTCACTCTGGGCCGTGGCGGTTTTCGCGCTCACGGCGGCCAGCTATGCGCAGTGGACGAATCCCGCCGACGACGTTCCCGCCTATCATCCTTCCGCTCCGCTTAATATTCATGCGCTGCCGCCCATTCTTCATGGCGCCCAGTTGACTGGCCCGAACTTCCGCTATCACTGGCAGGTGCGCGCATACCAGTTGGCCGCGCAAATTCCCGCGGTAATCTATCAGCTTCCGTGCAACTGCCGCTGCGATCGCTCCCTGGGTCACACCAGCCTGCACAGTTGCTACGAGACCACCCACTCCACCGAGTGTGACGTGTGCGCAGCGGAAGGTTTTTATGCCTACTACAAAACCAAGGCCGGCTGGACGCCTGCGCAAATTCGCGCCGGCATCGCGCGGCATGAATACGAGCAGATCGACTTGAGCAAGCAATAGCCGCTGAGCGCTGCTTGTTGCGCGATCTTCTGCATCGAAGGAGGTGTGCCTCCGGTTTCAGAGTGCACTTGAATTACTTCCTGCAGGGAGCGTGAATCATGAAGTCTTTTTATTTGGCTGCCATGTTCGCGGCGGTGCTGGTTCTGGCCGCTCAGCCAACGCGCGCGCGGGCCGCGGACAAAGGCGATGTCTATTTCGGTTACAGCCGCGTCGGCGCAAATCTCTATGCTGCGAATACCTCGGGCATGAACGGCTGGCAGGCCGCTGTGCATGTCAAGCCGATTCCTTTTGTCGGAATCGAAGGCGACGTTTCACATTACAGCCAGAATTCAAACGGCTATTCCGAGCAGGTTACGCAGGCAATGTTTGGGCCGCGCGTCACCGTTCATGCGTTGGGATTCTATCTGTTCGCCCACGGCCTTGGCGGATTTCTGCATCAGAACGCAACCCTCACCACGTTTCCATCTTCGTCTTACAATGCAGTCGGTTACGCCCTTGGCGGCGGCGCTGACCTGCCAATCTTTCTAGGGCTCAAGGTGCGGGGCACAGTCGATTACCTGGGCAACAGCAATGAGCCGGGAGCGGGATCGAGAGGGCCACAGCATTATCGCGCCGGCGTCGGCCTCGCCTACCACTTTTAGGCAGGTCGCGCTTCAGCCGCGCCTGCAGGTTTACAGTCAGTTTTCGGCGTAAAATAGAACGATGCAGCACGAGCCAATCGGCTCTGTGCGCACCCGGCGGCATTCTTCGATCATCGAATGAAGAGCCGCTGAGCATCCCGGCGGCTGGTCTTCGTCGTTGGGATCCAAGATGGGGGCGTCACGGTTTCGACGGGATCGAATGCGGCATGGGAGGCATGTCGGGGTGTGGGCACCCGTAATCGCCTGCAAAACAAAAGTTGCCAACGATAATCTGGCACTTGCAGCTTAATTAACTAAGCTGCCGTCTTTCGCGGCTTCGCCTATGGGCTGCGAGTAAGACGTCATTCAGTAGGCTGGTGGTTGCGGCTCGGTCCGTGTTGCAGCCATAAGATCATCGGACTAGTTTCTGGCGCATCTTGTCCGTTCTTAAGCGTCAGCGGCGAATTCAATCGAATCGGACACAGCATGGACTCTCCCGGCTGACAGCGATTTCGGACGCGGGTTCGACTCCCGCCGCCTCCACCATATATTAAACAATTTTCTAAGGATTGCGGCCTTTGGGGCCCTTGCTTATCCTATTTACAATCAACAACTTACTGGACATGTGCTTCTGCCGGCTCCACTATCGACCATAGAAATGTTTTCATTGACATGCATCGTTCTCCGGCGCGGACACAATGTCAATTCCTCTGTCTGCATTTTCAGAAGGTTAGGACTCAACGCCGAAATGGCGGGGTTCCCGGCGGGATCAGGTTTTGTGGGTTTGCAGTCGATTCAACGAGCGACTCCGCGTGATCTTAGCGAGGGTCGAACATCAAAAAATGGTCCGCGTAGCTGATGAAGACCTTATTGAATAGCGATGTCGGCAGCAGTCCATCCACCTCGGCCCTGCGCATTTTGGTTCCTGCGCCAAGCGGCGTCAGAAACGCAATCGGCCGCGTCATGTCCTTGCCGATCTCTACATCCTGGCTTGGCATCGTCGCAAACGCTAGTGCGCCCCGTCTGCTAACCACGTTTCCCTCCAGAGCATGTTTGCGCTGCAGCCACCAAGGAGAATCGAGTCGGTCTACGAAGAGCATCGGAGCATTGCTTCCAGAATCAATCTCCAGCACCGTCCCTCTTCCCCTGTCGCCCTCCAGATGGACGGTTACCAGAATTGGCTGCGAATATGCTAATTCACCCCCTCGATCCATTTGCTTCAACAAGGGAACCCGCCCGCCCTTCATCTCGTTTTCGAGTTCCTTCGCATGGTCCAGGCAAATCAACTTGTGAGGGTTATCAATGAGCATGTCGAAGCGGCCAAGGAAGTTCTCGCCGAGAATTCCCAGCACCCTTGGATTGAGCGCGGAGATCTGGTCCAACCTTTCGACAGCCACCGGCAGATCCTCCACCGCTGCTGTGCCGGCCTCAACGAGTTCTGGTTTTACAAGATCGACCGCAGCGTAATTCAAAATGGACGTGACTCTGACTAGACCACGCGGTCGCAGATTGAGTTCGGTAGCCAGCCGCGGATCTATGATTGTCACCAGCGCTCCCGTATCCACCATGAATTCGTAAGGGCCGACGTGGTTAATCGAAATTTGGATTACGATTGGTGAACCCACAAGAGAATGAAACGGGATTGCCGCGGCATTCGCAGGGCATTGAGTCGTGCGAGCGAGAGCCACCATGGGAGTTAGGAGCAGAAGGAAGGATAAGAGTTTCTTTCGATCGATCATCTAGGTTCACCCCAGCCGTCGTGGCTGGGTGAACTCTGGGGCCGTGTAGTTACATTGTCCTGACGGCCGGTTGATTTTTTCCATGGCCCGATGAAGTTTCGTGATGGCCGATCATGGAGAGTTCAAGGGCTTTAGAAGTTTTTAGGGAAGGTTTGAGAGCTTGGCCTGGGAGCGCAATTGGTTACACCGCTGACCTGTTCATTGCGGCCACAATTAAGAAACGGGTGTATGATTCCAACCGGAGTTGAAGCGCTAGCCCCAAGCGAACTGTACAGCCGATAGATTCCAGCTACGGGAGGAATCTATGACACTGCAGACCGCCTTCACGTTCCGCTTTGCCGATGTTGAGGTTTGCGAAGAGGAACTGCGCGTGTTCCGCTCCGGTGAGCCTCTAGCCATCGAGCCCAAGGCATTCCGTGTCCTGATTTATCTACTGCGCCACGCGGGACGGCTGGTTGCCAAAGAAGAGTTGCTCACAGCCGTATGGGGAGACGTTGCCGTTACCGAGAACTCGCTGTCCCGAGCCGTCGCGTTGTTGCGCCGCCTGCTCGAAGATGACCCACATTGTCCCCGCTTCATCGAAACGGTTTCGAACGCCGGGTACAGGTTCATCTGTCCTGTTGAAACCGGCCCTGTGGCAAAGTTCGCAAGCCGCCCTTCGTCGCCTGGGCCGTCTCAATTTGTGGCGGCCGGCGCGCAGCCAGCAGTGACGATTGGTCCTGAAGAGAAGAGCCGAACTCGTCTCGTTGCAGGGCTCAGTATTGCGGCTTTCGGCGCAGCGGCAATGGCGTTGTTTGCCTTGTGGCGCTTGAGCCAGCCGCTACCCCCGCCGCATATTGGCGATTACGTCCAACTGACCCGCGATGGGCGGCTAAAATCGCTTGCCGGAACGGATGGCGTCAGCCTCTATTTGAACGAGCAGGAGGGCTCGAGAATAGCCAATCCGGCGAAGGTCTCCGTGAATGGCGGAGAAGTTACCCCTCTACCAATCGAATTACCCAATCAGAATCCTCTCTACCATGCGCAATTGATTCCGGGCGGCATCTCGCCTGACGGAACCAGAATGCTTGTTCTCGGAGGAACCGGCTGTTGGGACTGCGACGACAATGACTTATGGGTGGTGGAAACGTCGGGGAGTCCCGCTCGCTATCTGGCAAAGGCCTGGTATGCGGGCTGGTCGCGGGACGGCCGGCAAGTAGTCTTCGCCAGAAAGAATGGCGACCTGTTTACGATTGCCGTCGAGGGCGGAATTCCTAAACTGCTTCTGGCGGCGCCGAAGAACGGGGCGAGCAACCTCGTTGATTCCCTGAATTGGTCCCCGGACGGGCGCAGGATCTGGTTTGTTCGGTTTCCCGAACAATCGTTATGGGAGATCTCAGCCGATGGCTCCAATCTGCACCGGGTACTTCCCGGATGGGATGAGTCTCACTATGTTTGCTGCGGCCATTGGACGCGGGATGGGCAGTTCTTTCTTTTTTCTGCAGGCCCGAGGTCAGCGAGCAACGCGGCGCTCCTTCAACTCTGGCTGCTTGATGAGCGCCGCGCGTGGCTGAGACCGAAGATCACCGAGCCCATTCAGCTTGCGGGCGGCCCCGCCGGCTGGGGGGTGCCTTTTCCCTCGCCCGATGGCAAGAAGATCTTCTCGGTCGCCATGACCCTGCGCGGTGAACTCGAGCGGTTCGACAAACAATCAAAACAATTCCTCCCGCTTCTTGGAGGGATATCGGCCGAGTTTCTCGAGTTTTCAAAAGATGGCAGGTATCTGGCATACGTGACGTTCCCTGACGGGATTCTGTGGCGCAGCAATTTGGATGGAACCGGGCCTGTCCAGTTGACGAGCCCGCCTTTCCATCCTCTTTCCGCCCATTGGTCACCCGATGGCCAGCAAATACTGTTCAAAGACCTCGCGCCAAATAAGAGGTTCGCCTTCTACGTGGTATCTTCTCAGGGCGGTTCCCCGACCCGTCTTTTTCCGAATGACGCGGACTCGGAATGCGACGGCAGCTGGCTACCAGACGGAAAGAGTGTCTTCTACGAAACGGACTGCAGAGCAGGGGGAGACATGGCCCCCGGTAAGAGCGAGGCACGAATCGTAAACGTGGCCAGCGGCGAGATCTCGGTCCTTCCGCCCGGGCCCAAGGCGGGACAGTCTCCGAGGCTGTCGCCCGATGGGCGCTACATTTTCTTTGTCGGTTCTCCCAATCCATCGGCCCCGATGTTCTTCGATATGCGAACACGCCGCTATACCATCCTGCATGGGATACCGCCATTTAAGATGTTGGTCTTCCCGGTGTGGTCGCACGACAGCAAGTATGTGTACTTCGTTCTGGTACTTGAGAACTCCTCGGGCATCTATCGTGTTTCTATCCCTGACGGAAAAGTCGAGCCGATTGCGGATTTAAAGGATATTACCCAGATAGGATCCGCAGGCCGCTGGCTGGGGCTCGACCCCGCTGATTCTCCTTTGGTTCTCCGTAACGCCGGGAACATGGAAATCTACGCTCTCACCTTGGATCGATAAGCGGTTCGCGGCCTCATTCGCCGGCAATCGGAAAAGGTGTAGCAGCATTCCGCCCGTGAGTTGCGGGCTGCGGTTCCGCACGCCAACCTGACAACGGCCTAGCCGTCCAGCTTTGCGCGCTTAGTGTCGCTGCGGCTCGGCAATCGGCATCTCATTGCATGAACGGGTTCTATTTTTCGGGCGCGGACGAATGTCGTCGCGCCGCCCTGTGGTCTTGGGTGCTGCCGGAGGAACTATGGAGAAGGAAGTCGCCGACGCGATCGCGGAATTGAAGGCGCAGGGAATCCCGGTGGCGCCTGATCCCTCCGGCCGCCATGCCGATCTCTATATTGCGACCGTGCCGGATGGAGAGAAATACCAGTTCGACGCCGCCGGCCTTCTAGACCTGAAGGCGAAAGGGAGACTGAACCTCGAAGGTCTGCAGGAGATGCACTTCGCGAAGAAGAAAGCTCCGAACTTTCACAACCCACCCGGGACTTAGAAAGCTATGCATCGCCGATGGCGCAAGCTGCCGGGGCGGAAAACTCCCGCGGCAGAATTGGGGCAACCTTGCTCGCCTGTGGGTTCTGCTAGGATTCAAAATCAAGCGACGTGGAACGACGAACTCTACTCCGGTTGGCGGGAACTCTGGCTCTGGGCCGGGCCATCGGTCTTCGCGCCGCGAAGCCGATTGATGCAGCGGCCGCGTGGTCCGATTCCGGCAGCCTCGTTACCGGCCGGCCGTATCCGTTCCCGGAAGACATCTTTTATCACGGCAGCCGCGCGCGCAATGAGATTGCGCTGACCTTCGATGCCTGCCCGCGCAACGAGCGGCCGGAGTTCTCAACGGCGATCGTCGACTATCTCGAAAAAGAAAACATTCCCGCTACATTTTTCGTTTCGGGCTTATGGGCCGAAGCGAGCCAGGCCGCCCTCAAACGGCTTGCAAGCGTTGCGAATTTCCAAATCGGGATGCACGGATATCATCACTGGAAATCGAGCGAGCTGGCGGAGCCGGTCATCGCGTCGGAGATCACGCGCACATGGTCGACGATTATCCAACTTGGCGCAAAGCCGACGCCGTTTTTTCGCCCTCCGTACGGCGATTGCCCTCCGAAGCTTGTGAAAGTCGCCAAGAGCCTCGGCGTTCTCACGGTCATGTGGGATGTCGAATCTGGCGATCCGAATCCGCGCAACACCGCGGCAATCCTTGAACATCGCGTGCTTACCATGACGCGTAACGGCAGCGTGATCATCATGCACGTGAACAATGGCGGCATCTTTACGCCGCAGGCGCTGCCGCCAATTGTTGTCGGCCTGCGCGCGCGGGGATTCCGGTTCGTTACGGTTGGAGACCTGATCAAGCCTGCCCGCTGAATTGCGCGCCGAAGATCAACTTGTTGCGCCGGCCGGGATGACGAATTGAGGGAATGCTTTAGCAGCGCTCGAATCATTGGCGCAAGAGACAGCGATGTTCACCGATGCACCGCCTCGCGACAAGAACCGGCAAGCCTTCTGGGAGAGCGATCGCATCAATTCGCTCGACCTCCCACAGGACGCACGGCTCTTGCCGGAGATGGCGAAGAGAATTGAAGCCACCATGCAAACGGGCGAAACACGGCCGGTGCAAGCTGCCTGCGTGGAGTTTTTATCGGCAACCGCCGATTTCTATAAAGTTCCCAAGTGCAGAATTCGGGTCCTCGCGGCGAGGCCGCTCAAAGGGCGCGAATGGACGTACGAGCTCTTCGGCGACTACGACCCGGAGGCGAAGCTCATCCGGCTGTGGATGCGAACTGCAATCAAGAAGGAAGTCACATCGTACGGAACTTTTTTGAGCACACTCTGCCACGAGTTCTGCCATCATCTGGATTACCATCTGTTCAAGTTCACAGATTCGTGGCACACGAAAGGCTTCTACGAACGCACGGCACTCATCTACCATCATGCGAAAGACACGCCTTACAAGAAGCTTTTTTGGGCTGCGGCGGGGAAAGAGCGCTGGCGAATTGATTGGCCGAGGACGAATCGGGGCGGGTGAGATGAAGTGGCCGCGGAGCCGCTCGCCGCCGGCAAAACGCGGGAAGTTGAGAATCGCACGCTTTATTTCCGAGGCAAATCGTCGCTTACGGCTCGCGGTGGATCGAAGAGCTCTAGCCGCACATGCCATGTGGTAGACGCGTGAGGATTCAGAGTCACCAAGCCGGTGTCCATGTCCTTCCACTCCGTGCCGAATGCGTCCATGTAGTTGTACTGCTCCTCGATGGCGCAGAACGTGTCGCCCTTTGCCGACCACAGATGCAGCGTGCGAATTTCCGGAGACAGGCCGCGCACTCTGATTGCATAGTTCGCCTTGGGGTCGGCGAGCCACGCGTCAATGCTGCCATCGGTCCAAGTCAGCTTGGAAAAGTTCACCGAAGTGGACGCGTCGGGCATGGTCGCGCCCTGGGGCGAGCGATAGTCCTTCGGAGTTCCTTCGACCGGCCGCCACTCCCCTATGGGCCGGCCGTCGATGGTGTCGACGACTGTGTAAAGATCGGCAGGCAGGTGAACGCGTGCCTGTGCGCGATCGCCGCTGATGATGCGAAGAAACGGGTGCCATCCCATCCCCATCGGTTCCGGTTCGTTGCCCACGTTGGTCGCCGTCACGCGAATATCCACGGCGTCGCCCGTGAGCGCAATCCTGAAATGCACATCGGTTTTGGAAAGCCAATAGCCGTTGAAGTCTCCGGCATGAATCACGGCGGTCAGCGTCTGCCCGTCCGACGTCCTCACCACGTGCAGATCCTGGGCCTTCATCATGTTCAGCAGGCCGTGCACGGAGTAGTGGCCAAGGTAATCGTTGGGCAGATGGATGGTTTTGCCGTGCCACACCACGTTGACAATCTTTTTGTCGGCGGAGAGCTCTCCGCCGGCGCGGCTGGTGAAGGGGATAAGAAACGCACCGCCGAAAGAATGATTCAGATTGCCAAATGCATCGTCGCCCTGGCCATTCATCTTTTGCGCTGCTTCATCGAGCGATGGAGAACGGAACAGCTCTGTTTCGCCCTTCCCGGGAAGGTTCGCCGTCACCTGAAAGACATTCAGTCCGCGGCCGGGCAGCAATGTGACGGAAGTGAATTCACGCCGTGTGCCGTGCGAGGTTGGGTTGCGCTTCAACACCAAAGGAGGTGCTCCGCCGATGAGGGGCGGTTGCGCTGCGGCATCAGAAAGCGACGCCAGCGCAAGCAGAAGCACAAAGCCGGCAGACTTGAGGCGGGAGCAGGGAAGTTTCATGCATGGAATCTTTGCGTGTGCAGCGGGAGAGAGTCAAGCGGGATGCCGCGATGAAGGAGATCCGCTGCGGTGAATGGTCGGGGCGGAGGGATCGATCCCTCGGCCCCTCCTTCCAAAGCGGCACGCATTTCCGAACCGCGATTAGCTGTTTCTTCCCTCCGGACTAGGCTTGAGAACATTCTCGGATTACATTGAAGAAAACAAAGAACGCGGCGGCCCACGACCTCGTCGCGCCCCACGCGCGGCGCCAGGTTCCGGCTCACGGAGATGTTGAGGTCGCGATCGCCGTGGGGAGGTCACCATGTATCGCTCACTGTCTTTGGTTGCCGTACTGCTTCTGGCAGCCACAGCATCCGCATCGGCGCAGTCTGCAGGCCCGAAACTTCCTGCGCCCATGATCCGTTTCCTCGACGTCTGGAATAACGGCAACTGGGCAGCCGGCGAGAATCTCTTCACTCCGGATGCAATGATCCATTACGGCGGGCACACGTTTCCGCCTTCCGCCGATGTCCCCAAACGATGGCGCGCAGCCTTCCCCGACTTCCATTTCGCTGTGGAAGACATGCTCATCGATGGCGACAAGGTTGCTCTGCGCCTCACTTTCACTGGTACACAGCAAGGGGCGTTCTGGGGCCATCCGCCGGAAGGGAAACACATCCAGGTTTCGCAGACCATGATCTGCAAGATCCAGGGAGACCAACTCAAGGAGTGTTGGGAAGACTGGGACGAGATCGGCATGCGCCGCCAGCTGGGCCTGATCCCCTGAGCGAGCAATTCAAGACCTGGTGACAGACAGCGTGCTCCCCGATCATGGACCGAGGGGTTAATGTATAAGCGGGCTTTTAAAAGGAATGGTCGGGGCGGAGGGATTCGAACCCCCGACCCTCTGCTCCCAAAGCAGATGCGCTACCAGACTGCGCTACGCCCCGATCATCCTTGATTGTAACCCGTTTTTGGCGCAACTTTGGCGATCGTCGTGGCGGGCAGCGCGTCGCCGGATAAGTTCCACGCGCCGCAACTTGAACAGCTTGGCGCGCCGGTGAGAGTATGAGGTTCCACGTTTTTGAGCGGCAAATCTGACCGTTGCAGCGACGCTTTCGGACCCGTTCCGACGTGGGGAAGCAATCTGCATCGATGCTACAATCGAGAGGGTAGATGGCGGCTATAGTTCAGCGGCAGAACGCCTGACTGTGGCTCAGGATGTCGTGGGTTCGATCCCCACTAGCCGCCCCACTCCAAACCCCGCTCCAATCCTCTGCTTTCGCGATCTCATTAGAATTTTGTGCTAATTTTGTGCCTTGCTTCTCCATGCGCGCGAATGTCGCGTCGGCTTACATAGGACCGCTGAGTCGCGCAGCGCTTATTTCGCGTCGTTTGTTCCGGCGTTGGCCACAATCTTAGATTGCGAGCCAAAGCGCCGATAGTTGAGGAACTCGAACTCATTAAGGACAGCGCGGCTTTTCGTTTGCTGCAGGCTTACCGCTCCGCGAATTGGCAGCAGGAAATCGCCGCCATCCATGGGTACCCAACCATAATCGACAGACATGCTGGAGGCGCGAATCAAAAGCTGGGAAGGAATATCGTCAGCATTGATGGTGATGCGGCGAACGCTGAACGTTTCGGGGTCGATGTAAACCAGGCCCTTAAACCCCGCACGGCCTCCGCGGCCGTCGCGATCCTCGAGATCGTAGCTGGAGTTCTCACGGGCGACCTTGACTGTGAAAACCTGTATCGGTTGCCCGTCGATGAACGCCGTTTCCTTCCAATGAAACTCTGCCTTGGCCGACGGATTGAAGATGATTTGGAACATCGCGCCAAACTCACCCGCGGAATGGAAGAACTGGAGCTGATCGGGATGCACATCGCTGCGATCGCCGTTGAGCATGACAGTACTACGCGATTCTCCGTGGTCCACATACTTCATCAGTTCGACGAGGGTATCCTTGTGCCGCCAATCGCCGTTGCCCGTCACATCCACCGAGTGATTGGTCAATTCATAGCAATAGAAATTCACGAGCGAGTCTGACCAGGACAAGGCTCGCTTGCGTGCACCCTCGATCAACGCCTCGTTCTCTGCGTCCGTGGGCGGTGGAATGGGGTCTTTGGGGCTGGAGAGGACAAATTGGCTGTTTGCCGTGGAAGCTTCTGAAACCACGCGCGAGTTGATTGCATCCGCGTCCCCGGGACCGCTGGAGCTTAAGGAGGCGTCGGACCCGTTGGCGGTCGAACCGTCACCTGCGACTGTGAACGACAGGGAGCTTGAGGCGGTGGCGCCGTCCTGACTGATCAAGGCCTTCACCTGGTAATCGCCGGGAGCGAAAGAGTTGCCGCGAATTGTGCCGAGGTAAGGAACCGCGTTGCCGGAGCCCGAAACCTTATCAAGTTGCAAAGGCATTTCCGCCAGCTGACGTCCGTTGCGGGAGATCTGCATGCGAAGCACAGGCTGGTTCTGGCTGCCGGCAACAGGATGGATGAGGAAAAAGAGCGAGATCGTATGTCTGTCCGAGGGAAGCTGCATCGCCATGTTCGGAACAATATGGCCGTCTCCGAATCGCATCGGCTCAAAGGCCTCGTTGTCTTCGTCGACCGGCTTTACGCTTTCAACAAGTGCGACGTCGCTCAGCGATGGTCCCTTCGGCGCCGGCTCGATAGTGAAGGGAATGCTTTGCGCGCCTGCTTTGTTGGAGATTCGATCCATCACCGCTGCTTCAAGAGTGTAGTTACCTGGTTCCGCGGAGAAATGTTGCTCAAGCGTCAGTACCCGGCCGGAGTTGGCCTGGGCCATACTCGTTGGCTGGTACATCGGGAAGTCTTCTCCGAAACGCTGCAGAATGGCGCCTTTGCCGTCTTTGATGACGGCGACAACGGACGCGTGCGTGGACGAGATGTGCGCGTTCGTATCCTCATGAACGGCGAGCTCGGAGACAGGAACCTGCACGGCAATTTCTCCGGCGTTTCCGTCGGGCAACTCGCCGAGGTGCAGAACTCCGGCATGAAACGCAATATTGTCGGGCAGCGACGGGCTGGCGAGGATATTCAGCAGCGGCATTTCGAAGGGACGGATTCCCGTGGACTCCGACGGACGGACAGCGAAGTAGCCGGAGCGAGCATGAATGACGACGTCTCTGCGCAGTGAATGAACACTAATGGGGCGAAAGTCGCCGTTGAATTTTTCGATCGGCGGCTTCCAGGACGCCTGATACCAGCTCGCGAGAGAATCGTGAAGCCGAACTAATTGATGGTTGAGCCCACCCGAGGAGCCAAAGTAGAAGCCGCCAGTACTGATCGCTGCCGAAACGAGCGGGCTGTCACTACTGTCAAAGTTGCCAAACTGAAAGCCCGATATGTTGTGCACAGCCGCGAGGGGATCGTTTCCGTTGTTGTAGGAGCTTGAAATCGAGCTGCCGGGCATGGTTCCCACGCCGAAAGCGCTGGTGGGAGTTCCGCCATTCGATCCTCCGAGCACCGCACTGGCCTGGGATGCCTGCATCGACGATCGCATCCGGGGATCGAATGTGCTGGTGTCTACAACGCAAATCGTGACACCTGCGCGGTTGGCTATTCCGACGATGGATTGCATCGCGTCTCGAGCCTGGTTATCTGAGGCGATGCCCTCAGAAACATAGACAATGAACTTGCGGCCGGTCAGCAGGCGCTCACTGTTGACAACCGCCTGAAGCGCGGACAGGGACGGCGGACGGTTGCGATCTTCCTCGAGAATGCGCTGCGAGCCTTCGAGCGCGGACAGAAGCATTTTGTTGTTCGCGCGATCCTCGGAGCTAATCGCCAGTGCATCGCTCGTCAGTGAAGCCGTGATTGCCTTCTCGGCAGCAGTGAGGTCGGCTGCGGGAGCCCGTGGAACCTGGGGCGTTGCATCATCAACCGCTTTTTCGATCAGTTGGCGATCAGGAGTGTAAGGCTGCAGCAGGCGCAGCCTTCCGTTCATTTGGAGAACGGTATAGGAGAAGCCTTTTTCCGGGAAGACGCCGAGGACCTTCTCTGCAATCTCGCGCGCTTTTTTCGCGGAAGCCGGGTCGAGGCGATCGAAGACAAATGTAACCAGGTGCTGCGAGCCCGATTCAGCCGTGACCAGGCGAAGCGACGAAAGCTGAACGGGAGAGCCCGCGTCGATTACCGTCAATTGTGACGGCTCCAGGTCGACGACCGGTTTATTGTGCTTGGTTCGAACCGTGAGGTCGAGCGAGACTTCGTCAACGTCTGTGCTGAGAGAGGCTCCCGTCGATGCATCCGGCGTGGACGGAGCTGTATTGGAAGCCTGCCCGCCCGGAGCTGCTGCAGGCCGTAGCTGCGCCTTCAGACTTGGAGAAGATAAGAGAAACGAAGCCAGGAAAAGAAAGGCATGTGGGCTGAACTTTAATGAAGGGCGAATAGGAAATGCAGTCATGGTGCGGACTCCCCTTGCGGAAAGGCCACCTCCGAGTGAATTCAGGAACGCAGGAGGCGTGATGCGACCGGCACTACAACAATAAAAGAAAAGCTACTGAATTGGACGGGGAAACGGGAAAAAAAGAAGACAGGCGTGGGGTCGGCACTCAAGAGAACAAAAAAGAGGGAGAATGGCGGTCCAGCATGAGCTCAAGGCTTCATCTTCGTGTCAGATTTCTGACTGCTCGATGGGACGGCCGTATGAGGAGCGGAATCGAGCATCGGATCGTTGACTGTCGAGGTCGCCGGGAAGTCGCTGGCCTTCTCCACCGTGACGTTCAACGTTACATAGCTCACGCTCGGAATGGCTTCAGCGATGCGGTCGGCGGGCGGAGCGGTAGAATTGCGCTCTACAAGATAGCCATTCTGCACGACCAGCTTGTCCATCTCTTTATCGAGATCATTTTCCTGTGCTTTGGGCAGGAAAACATAGGTACCGCTGACCAGTTTCAGCGCGTCCGCGGAGATCAAGCTGTTGTCGGTCCCTTGCTGCGTAACCACCACATCCTGCTGCTCGCTGTTGAGGAGAAAGTTCTCAGCATGAGATTTTTCGAGCTGCCCGTAAAACGTGTAGAAGCTTTGCAGGGCAGGAAGCGCGATGCCTGGAAATCCAAGCAGCGGCGTCAGAATTTTGGTTTCCGGGATCGTGACGCCGAGAATCCTGTCGAGCAGCGACGTGGTTGGAGTGGTGGTGACGTTGACGCTCATCTGGCCTGCGCCGTCGTTGAGCACGACGTGACTGACCTGCGGGCCCCCGCTCTGTTGGGGCTGCGCTAGGTGTGACTGACCGGCGACCGGCGCGCTCCGGGTTAAATTTTGTACCGCAGGCAGAGAACTCGCCTTGCTGGCAGACAGAGTGGCGAGCGCGGCCCACCCAATCGGCCCCAAAAACTGGCTGCCCGTCACTCTCTGGCATGAAAGATGCAGCTGGGCGAACTTCACCTTTGCGAGCTGGGACTTATCCTGGCTCCCGGCTCGAAATGCAGTCAGTTCCAAACTGATCACTGCATTCTCGACAAACGAGGCTAGCTCGGGGAGTTTGATTTCCTGAACCCAGCGCAGTCCAGTCCGGTCATCATAATGCGCAATGCGAGGATCGCGAGCGGGATTGGGCGTCGGGGCACTTTCGCCCCGTTCGCTTCCGCTCGAATATAAATTCTGCCAATAGTTCTCGCCCGCGGTCGGGGCCGTTGAGGTTTTCGCGCCTGCCGCCTGGATTGCGGCAACGATTTCAGGACGCGCCAGCAATGGCGATAGCGCGCCGAAGGTTGCCGATTTGCCGAGAAAGGAACGCCGAGACAGCGTCATGGGGTCAATGCTCCTTTGAGAATCTGGAGATCGAATGAGCCTGGTATCGGGGGTGAGTGGTTCGGGCCGGGGAATGAGAATCTTATATCATGTTTTTTGCCCCATAATTCATGATTTCTGCGTGGTCCCGTACGCCATCAACACCGAGGTAGAATTCGGATGAAGTTTGTTGTTCCTTCCCCCCCAAATAGGAATTTTGGCATGCCGCACACATCGATCCTTTTGCGAGGGGCGCCTGGGCATGGAGCAGCCGTATTGCGAGGCGCGCGGTCGGCAACGTCTGGTTTGTGCGCAATTCTACTGATTGTCAGCGTCTGCCCGAGCACGAAGATTCATGCGCAAACTGCTTCACATGCGCAATCGTCCTCGGCTGGCGACCTGGCTTCGCTTTTTACGCGGATCGCTCCCGATGATTGCCATGCAGCGGCAGAGAGCAATCTATCCGAATTGAAATCGGCACTGGCGCAGTTCAGGAGCCATGGAGATCGCGCGGACGAGCTTAGAGCACTTACTCTGCTGGGCAAGCTCTATGAGCAGTCCGGAGAATACAAGGCCGCATTGCCCTATTTGCAGACTGCCCTGACTCTGGTGGGAGATACCGTGGGAAAAGCCCCGATCCTCATCATGACCGCGGACGCTCTAACCCAGACAGGTGAAGCAGAAGCCGCGAAGCGCGACGCGGTGGAAGCGCTGAGGATTAGCTCGAAACCTGGCGATGTTGCGGTGGAGGCATCGGCGCTGCGCGCAGAGGCAGAGGCAGTCGCCGTCTCTTCTCCGAAGGAAGCCCTGCCGTACCTTCAAAAGGCCCTTCCGCTCAGCATTCAGGCCGACGATCTCAGAACAAAAGCGATGATTCTGACCGACGAGGGGGCGATTGTCCAGGATTCCGCGAGCCCATTCGAGACATTTCGTCAGGCCCTTGCAATTGAAGAGGAGGTTCACGATTGCCGGGACAAGATCGATACTCTGACGAACCTTGCGACACTCGAATTCGATCGGGGCCAGATTCGAAATGGGCTGGCTGATTTCGATGACGCATTAGCTCTGGAGCGCCAGGTCGGCAATAAAACTTCTGAGGCACAAACGCTGCACCAACTCGGGTACTTTCACTGGGAGCTGGGCGATCTGAGTGAATCGCTCTCTTATTTCAACCAGGCGCTTCAACTAAAACACCACGCGGGCGACGTTGCTTCGGAAGCAGAAACGCTAGGCGCTATGGCAGGCGTTTACCGCGACACAGGGTGGCCAGCCGTTGCCCTTCGCTCATATTTAAGGGTCTTGCAAATTTATCGGCGCACTGGCGATGTGCCGTGGCAGGTCATAACTTTGAATAACCTGGGCATGATTGAAGCGGACATGCACCAGAAGACGCTGGCGCGAAGTTATTACATGCAATCGATGGCGTTGGCGCCAAAAGCGGGTGACCCAGTTACTCCGGCCTACTCCGAGTGGGGAATCGGGGAGCTCGAACAGGCCGGCGCGCTGTCGAGCTACATTCAGTCGGTGCGGTTGGCCAGAGAGTTTGAGCACGCCGATCTTGAAGGTGAAGTCGATTCCTCTTTGATGGATCATTTCCGCTCTCTTCACCAGCTGAACGTCGCCATCTTCTTCGGTAAGAGGGCCGTCGACAGGTTTCAATCCCTGCGCAGGAGCATGGGCGACATGAGCAACGACATCACGAGCGCCTTTCTGCAAAGGAAATCCGCTACCTACAGAACGCTAGCGGAACTCTTGATTGATCAAGGCAGGCTTATAGAGGCGCAGCAGGTTCTCGACTTACTCAAGATTCAACAGTATTCCGATTACGTTGGAGAACAGCCGACGGAGCTGGGCGAGACGCTCGTTCGCAGCCCGCGCGAATCTCCATTGCAGGAGGAACTTGAGAAGCACCTGACACAATGGGTGAGCCTGGACAAGGCGTTGCGAGCAGAGGAGAGCGCCGAACATCGGCAAACGGCCGAGATTCTTAAGGCGCGGTCTGCACTCCACGCCGAGCAGGTGAGTTTTGACGGTTTCCTTCAGAGTCTTTACAAGCAGCTTGAGACTCCGGAAGGCCCTGTAGCCAGCGTGCAGAGCGTGACAGGTGCGGAATTGCCCCTGGACAATCTCCTTGCCAAGAATCCGGACACAGTCGCGCTTTATACGTTAGAAGGCGCCGATCGCTATCGCGTGATGGTCATAAGCCATGCCGGCCGCTTGGCTCGTTCTTATCCGATCGCGCAGAATGCACTGGATGAAAAGTGTCAGCAATTCCTCACCCTTGTAAGCCGCCGGGAAAGTGATCCAAGTGCTTCTGCCGAGGACTTATTCCAAATCGTGTTCGCGCCGGTTGAAAAGGATCTTCAATCGTTGGGTGCGAAGACGCTGGTCTGGTACCTGGACGGATCGCTACGCTATATCCCCATCGCGGCCTTGTTGAATTCCGAGACAAAACGCTACCTCATCGATGATTACCGCGTCGTGAACTTTACGCCTCTTAGCCACACGATTGAGGCTCGGCCGGAACTGAAAGATGCACGGGCCATCGGGTTGGGAATCAGCCGCAAATACTTCAACGACCTCGGCCCACTGTTGAATGTGCCGGCGGAACTGGACTCGGTAATTGCAGACCCAGCCGTAGCAGGCTCTCACGGCGTTTTGCCGGGGACGATTTTGATTGACGGACAATTCACCGAGAAGGCAATGGAAGAAAACTTGAAATCACAGGACGTGGTTCACATTGCGAGCCACTTTGTTTTGCGGCCCGGAAATGACGATCTCTCGTACCTGCTAATGGCAGGCAAGGACCAGGACCATTCCGGATACAAGTACTCGATGGCTGACTTTGAGAAGAGTAGCCAGCTGCATCTGGAAGGAACGAAGCTGCTGACATTATCGGCATGCCAGACCGGCGCCGCCAACGAGCGGGAGATTTGCTTCCAAAGCGACAAATCTACAGTGAAGGCCGCGGCATGCGAGATGGGCAATGCCAATCAGCGGGAAAACGGCGTAGTGATGGAGAGCGTGAGCGAAGTCGCGCTTGAGAAAGGCGCTGAAGCCGTTCTCTCTTCGCTGTGGAGCGTGGACGATGAAAGCACAAGCACCTTGATGGCGGATTTCTATCAGCGCTGGGCCGGTTCAGCGGGAGCGGTTTCAAAGGCGGAAGCGCTGAGGCAGGCGGAGCTCGACCTTCTGCACGGCAAAGCGATTCCTGAGCCCGGAGCCGGACACCGCGGGGTTTACGCCGTCGAGAACGAACCCGGCAAGCAAGCCAAGCCCACCGGAGTCGCAAGCCCCTATTACTGGGCGCCGTTCGTCTTGACGGGAAACTGGCAGTGACTTTGGGCAACTGACCCCGCCTTGCCGGCCGAATTCCGGATCGAAGCCCGGCACACAGAACCGCTTGCCATGCGCATAACGATCTGCTAGATTCTGTTGAAAACGGCCCCCCAGAAGAATCTTCCTCTTTACGCATATTCAGGTTTTATATTTCTCGACGACCGGTGTCCTATGAATCGGCTTGCAATCGTTCTGTGTGCAGGTTCCATGCTGCTTGTGTCAGGAGCATTGCCTTCACGAGCCCAAACAACGTCGGTTATTCACTCCTTTACTGGCACCACGACCGATGGAGACACGCCTACGTCCCTGATTCAGGCTCAGGATGGCAATTATTACGGAACCACCGCCTATGGAGGCAGCGCTGGCAGCTGCACGGATGCGGACGGGCAATCTGTCGGATGCGGGACGATTTTCAAGATGGTCTTAAGCGGCTCGACGGCGACGGTGACGGTGCTTTACAGCTTCAGCGGCGGGACAGACGGGGGATACCCAACCGGGCTGATCCAGGGACCCGACGGGAATCTTTATGGGACAACAGCGTTCGGGGGTTCGAGCGGATCGATTGGGGCTACAACTGGCAACGGGAATTGCCTGGCCGGCGATGGGACTGAGACCGGGTGCGGAACAATCTTCGAGATTTCGCCGTCCAGCCCGCCGGCCGCAGGTAAGCTGGTGCCGATTTACAACTTTGACGGCAGCAGCAATGGAGCCTACCCAAACCCGCTCACCTTGGGCGCGGGCGGCGTCTTTTATGGATCGGCGCTGGCTTGCAGTCAATGCTCGTCGGGCGGCGCCTACGGTGTTCTGTTTGACTTTACCCCGGCCGGCGCTACCGCAGTGACTCCCACGCCTCTTTCGACGTTTGGCATTAACAAAGGGCAAAACGGATCAAGTTTCGCTTATCCGAACTCTCTCATTCAGGCCAACGCGCAGACACTCTATGGCGTTGCGCAGCTCGGCGGCGACACCACCATCGACAGCACAGGCTGCTTATTTGTGGGAGCAAATACTTTCGGGTGTGGCGGAGTTTTTTCTTACAATCTATCGACTGCCAAAGAAAGCGACGTGTGCATCTTCAACAAGAGCGCTAACGTTGCGACGAGCTCGAGTAATTTCAGTCGCTCTTTGCTGCCTGCCGGGTCCGAACTCGTTATCAAGCCCGATACGATCGTGAAGCAATCATCGGGAAGATTTCCCTCGGATGGTCAACCGTGGTCGTTTCAGAGCGCGCCAATGGCGATTGCTCTGGGGGGCGATGGGAACATTTACGGAACGGTGCCGCCCGCATGTATCTCCGGCGAAAGCTCATCTTCCGTAAGTTACACGGCGAGCGCTGCCTGCACGGGCGCAACGACATACGATGCGGTGGCTCCTGCCGCTGTCTTCCAATGCATTCCTTCCACTTCATCGGCTGCGACGCTGAATACGATCTACGCGTTTGGTGCGACGAACAACGGCGGCAGCGTTGTCGATGGCGGCGGCTCTCTGCAAGGTCTGATACTTGCCAGCGATGGTAATTATTACGGAACAAGCGGCGTATATACCTTCGATCTGACGCCGACACAGATGGCAACTTTCACGTCAGCCGGCACTACATCGCCGCTTACCTCCTTGTCGCCTTTCTATTCCACGCTTGCGTCAGACACGACGAATTTCAGTCCCAATTCGATGATTCAAGGCAGTGACGGGGATTTTTATGGCATCTCGGCAACCGGCGGGACGACCGCGACCAGCCATCTGCCCGGCGACGGCGCGGCATTCCAAGTGAGCACTTCTCTGAAACCTCCAGTGCAGTTAAGTTTTACCCAATCGACGGTTACGCTGGGGGGCTCGTCGACGCTGAATTGGACCGTACCGGGCGCCTATTCATTGACCGCGCAGCAGTGTTATGCCTACGTGCAGAATAACGCGGCCGGAGCTGGCACTTGGAGCAAGCTCCAGCCGGGTTCGCTGTCGAACGGTGCATATAGTGGTTCGTTGACAATCACGCCGACCGCACCCGGCAGCTATACTTATGCGCTCACCTGCGGCGGAATCGTTTCCGGCTTCGCAACGCTCAAGGTGAATGCATCGGCGCTGACGATTTCTCCGAATGCATTGCCGGCCGGAACTGCAAAAACTCCGTACTCGGAAATGCTGACGCCGGGCGGCGGAAGCGGCACGGGCTATCAATTCTCAATCACGGCAGGCGCAACGAACCTGACCGCCTTGGGATTAAGCCTTTCTTCAGCGGGGGTGATCTCAGGAACGCCGACTGCCGGGTCGGCGACCTTTACGGTGCAACTAACCGATTCACTGAGTGACATCACTTCGCAGGCTTACACGCTGACTGTTAACAAGGCAACGCCCACGGTTTCGGTATGGCCATCAGCCGGCGCGATTACTTACGGCCAGACGCTGGCGAGTTCAAGCCTGACGGGCGGCACTGCTTCGGTAGCAGGCATGTTTGCATGGACCACACCGACAACTGCTCCAGGTGCGGGTACCGCGTCAGAAGGTGTGACTTTCACTCCCACCGATACAACGAACTACAACTCGGTAACTGGCACCGTCATGGTGACTGTAAATAAGGCGACGCCTTCCGTGACCGCGTGGCCCATGGCGAGCGCGATTACGGTTGGGCAAACGCTTGGTTCGTCAACATTGAGTGGTGGAAGCGCTTCAGTGGCCGGAATGTTTGCATGGACCACGCCATCGACAGCACCAGCCTTAGGCACCGATACAGAGAGCGTGACATTCACGCCCCTCGACAGTACGGACTACAACCCTGTAAACGGCACAGTTTCGGTAACTGTGAACGCAGCAGCGGGCTTTACACTTTCACCTTCACCCATGTCTGTTTCCGTTGCTCAGGGAAGTAGCGGCACGAGCACCATCACGGTAACTGACCTGGGAGGGTTCTCCGGCAACGTCACGCTGGCGACAGTTGGGTTGCCGAGCGGCGTTACGTCATCTTTTGCCGCTGGCACCGCGCCTGGAACTCAGGTGCTCACGCTGCAGGCCACGACCTCTGCGGTGGTGACTACCGCGCCCGTGACAGTGACCATCACGGGGACATCCGGGGCGTTGAGTGCGATGACCACTATCTCACTGTCAATCACTGCCCAACCCAGCTTTACCCCGGGCAGTGGTGGGACCACTTCCATTTCGATCTCGCCCGGAGCCACCACGGGGAACACGGGAACGATCAGCGTCGTAGGGACAAACGGGTTTGCGGGAACGGTAAACCTGACCTGCAAAGTCACGACATCGATGACAAATGTCAGCGACATGCCTTCGTGCAGCTTGAATCCGCCCAGCGTCACGCTTAGCGGAACAGCTGCCCAGACTTCAACCTTAACCGTGACCACAACCGCGGCTTCGAGCGCGCAGAACAGCACCAAGAAGCTCTTTTGGCCGACCAGCGGAACGACGCTCGCTTTGGTCATGCTTCTGGTGGTTCCGAGAAAACGGCGCAGTTGGCTGGCAATGATGGGAATCGTTCTTCTGTTTGCTTTGGTTGGTGCGGTTGGTTGCGGTGGAGGCGGTCGAGGAGGTGGCGGCGGCGGAGGCGGAGGAAACCCTGGAACCACGGCCGGTACCTATACGATCACCGTAACCGGAACTTCAGGGTCAGTAACCGCGACAGTTGGGACGGTAACTATAACCGTTCTATAGGAAGGTCGAGGTCCCGCGCGGCGCTGTCTCTCAACGCACACTTTATTGAACGGCCCGCATGCCGCACCGGACTCGCTCGACGATCACCGAGCGCCCCAGCTCGGCGATCTCTGCGACGGGACGTTTATGCCCGCTACTTGCCGGCCTTTGCGCATGCTGTACAGAGTTCGCCTCTGATACCCTTGCCTTCTTCGACGGTGAAGATGTGGTCAACTGAAGGGAGCTTGATCGTCTCGCTAGCGCCCGAGGGCCAGTGAATCTCTGCGGTTCCGGCATCGGCGGCATCGCCCAATCCAAAGTGCACACGCAGATCGCTCGACGACAGATAGCTCCCGCCGCTCAGCACGTCTGATCGTTGGCGAATCCCCGCTGCGGTCAGGTACACCGTTGCTCCAACTGCATCTCGGGGGCTCTTGGAGCCGCCGACCAGCTTCAACTCCACCCAGTGATGATGATCGGAATTTACGTTGCGCAGTAACACCGGGACACCGTCCATGTTGTTAATGACGACGCTGATTTTGCCGTCGTTGAAGATATCGCCAAACGCAGCGCCGCGGCCCACCATCAGGACTGCAAGGCCAGTTCCTTCCACTGCCGGCACCAGTTCGAACTTGCCATTTTTCATGTTGTGATAGAGCAGCGGCCGTTGGGCGTAGCTTTGTCCCCACTCCGGATGCTCATCCACCTGCGGATAGACGTGGCCGTTAATAATGAGCAGATCCTTCCACCCGTCGTTGTCGTAATCGAGAAAGCCATCGCCGAAACCGACAAAAGGTATGGACGATTGAGCAATCCCGGCCTGGTAGCTCACATCCATAAAGGCTCCGGTCCCGTCGTTCTCGAACAGGACGTTGTAGTCGTTGGCAAAGTCCGTATTGACGATGGAGAGATGGCCATTGTTTTCATAGTCACCGGCTGCGATCCCCATATTCGCCACCTCTCTGCCGTCGCCATTGAGGGCATAACCGCTGAGAGAACTCTGATCCGCGAAGGTCCCGTCGCCCTTGTTGATGTAAAGGTAGTTTGGTGTGGAGTCGTTAGCCACCAGCAGGTCGGGCTTGCCGTCATTGTTCACGTCAGCAAACAGCGCACCCAGTCCGTAATAGCCGTTTGGATCGTCGACGCCAAGTTTCTTGCTCACGTCGGTAAAGCTGCCGTCTCCGTTGTTATGAAATAGATGGTCGTGTTCGCCTTCAAGCCCGCGCGGCCCGCACATCACTGGAACGCCATAATACTGGCATATTGCATTGTGACCGCCATTTGCGCCGTAAACAGGGGGATTGGCAAGATCAATCTTTGCGTAACCGGCTACGAATAAATCAAGACGCCCGTCACCGTCGTAGTCGCCAAAAGTCGCGCCTGTCGACCAGGTCCCGATGGCGACTCCAGCCTGCTCGGCCACGTCGGTAAAGGTTCCATCATGGTTGTTGTGGTAAAGCCGATTCTTTCCGAAATTCGTAACGTACAAGTCGGGCCAGCCGTCATTGTCAAAATCACCTACCGCGCACCCGTAGCCCCACCGTTCGTTGGCCACTCCGGCATTTTCAGTCACATCGGTAAAGGTGCCGTCGTGATTGTTGTGAAAGAGCGCAGCGTGCGGAGCCTCAGCTTTGCCTGCCAAAGCATCATAGGTTGAGCCGTTCACTAGGTAGATGTCGAGCCAGCCGTCGTTGTCGTAATCGATCAGGCAAACTCCCGGACCCTTAGCTTCAATGAGAAGCCGCTTATGCGGAGTGCCGGCTTGGTGATGCCATCGCGTGAGGCCGGCAGCCGCCGCAACATTTTGAAAAATGACTGGGCCGGTTTTGACGAACCCACCGGCGGTGATCGGACGATGCTGGCTGTCGAAGACAGCTTTCTGCGCGCCTGCATTTGCGATCCCGCCCTGCGACGGCTGCTCAGGATTCGGACTGGCGTGAGATTGCGGGCTCGCACTGCTGTGGGCCGGCGACTCTTGAGCAGACAAACAGAGACCTAGGGACAGAGTAAGGATGAGGAGAAGAACCGTCGTACGGATTCTCCGCGGCATCTGACCCGGAGCAAGCATCGCAAAGCCTACGATTTCGCCACCTCCGATTTCACTCACTGCCCGATAGTCGTACGATGAGAACGCATTTCTGCGATGAGTCTCATTTGTCGGAAGGTGCCTGGAAATCCTTGAGCTTGCGGATGCCACGCCCCTCATCAATCTCATAAAGGGCGTCGGCGGCCACATTCTGGAAATCCTGGCGCGTCCCGCTCGGCCATCGAACTGCGATGGTTGATATCACGGCCTCTTTCCCTAGACCGAAGTGCAATCGCGTATCGTTGCTCGAGTTGTACCCGCCTCCGCCTCTGACCTCATCAATCTGCGTTATGCCCCCCGCTGAAATCGTCACCCGGGCTCCAATGGCCATGCGGTTACTTTTGCTCCCAACCAGGCGGAAAAGCGCACGATGGTTCGCATTTTGTGTTTCATTGAGGAAAAGTGACGGCGGTCCGTCGACATTGAAAACGACAAAATCCAGGTTCCCGTCGTTGTTGATATCTCCGAACGCGATGCCGCGGCGCGATTGCAGAGTACCTGCGTTCAAAGCGGCCTGATTCGCGACCTCTACAAAGGAGTGCCCCCCGATGTTTTGAAAGAGCTGCAGAGGCTCGCGAAACTTCACTTCGTTCTCGAGACTGTCCTCCAGTGATGAAAAGTTCCCGTTAGCGATCAGGATATCGGGCCATCCATCGTTGTCGAAATCAGCAAAGCCGACTCCCCATTTCACTGGCGCCTGCGTGTCTCGCGCAAGACCGGCCCAAGCGGCGACGTCGGTAAAAACCACTTTATCGTTGTGATACAGGCTGGCCGGCTGCTGGCTGTAGCGGGTCGTGACCAGGTCGAGACTCCCGTCCCGGTCATAGTCGCCGAAGTCACCGGCCATGTTGCCGAAAACCTCTCCATTCGGTCCAAAGGCCGCTCCGGTGCTCACGCCGACGTCCTCAAAAGCGCCGTTGCCAAGATTGTGAAATAAATAATTCGCACCTCCGTCGTTAGCAACAAACAGATCCGGCCATCCATCGTTGTCGTAATCACCCCAAACCACGCCCATGCCATGAAGCTTCGCCGGATTGCTCACGCCAGCTTTCACTGAAACATCTTCAAAAGTGCCGTTCCCGCGATTCCGCAAGAGGAAGTCGGTTTCCCCTTCCATTTTGTCGGGCACCTGCAGCATGTCTTGCGATGTGGCGGCGGCCAAGGGCGCGAGCGCCGGCAGATGATGGACGTCCGTCTCCACATATCGGGCCACGAATAGATCAACGTAGCCGTCGCGATCGTAATCCGCCCAGGCTGCGCCGGTACTGAAGCCACCCAGCTTCACTCCTGCCCGGTCAGTCACATCTTCAAAACGGCATCCGCCCAGGTTGTGATACAGGACATTGTGTCCATAGCCGGTCACATACAAGTCGGGCAGCCCGTCATTGTCGTAATCGCCAACGGCAATCGCCATTCCCCAGCCGCGTGTTGTAAGCCCCGCTGCATTGGTGATATCAGTGAAGTGAGTGTTTCCTCCGCTTCCGTCCTGATGGTAAAGAGTCACCATAGGATCGCCGCCGGTCAGGTAGCGATTGATTGTGCTGTCGTTGACCACCGCGATGTCGAGCATTCCATCGTTGTCGCAATCAAGAAGGGCGATGCCTCCGCCGCCCATTGTCTCTGCGATGTAGCGCCTTTCCGTGGATGAGTTTGGGCGGGTGATCAACCCTGCCTGGCGGCTGATGTCGCGGAATCGAATCGTAGAATCTGCGTTTGCGTTATGCCCAACTCCCGCGGTCTGTCCAGTACTGGATTGTGCAAATATCCATGTGCAAACCGAAGCGAGAATGCAACAGCAGCGCGGGAAGCGTGCGCATCGAGAGTGCTTGATCGTTTTGTGCATCACTGCGCTTCTCATGCAAATCTTGGCCTCGAAGGACATGGGCTCGATCTCGGCGAAGGCTCTGGCTTGCAAGCGAAGGCTTACATTGGGCCTGCCTGCGCGCGCAGTTGCTGAAATACCTGGCCCATCTTGTCTTTCAATCCTTTGTAGTGAGTGAATGCGTCCATTTCGTGTTGCGCATCCGCGGCACGGCCGGCCCGCCGGTAAAGGACGCTCAAACGGTAATGCGCCACAAAGTTGGTCGGATCGTCCTTGACCGCACTCTCGAGAAGCGGGATGGCTGCACTCGCTTGGTCCAGGGAGATCAAAGCGATCGCCAAATCAGTTTGTGCGTCTGAATCCCTCGGTTCGAGCGCGAGAGCTTTCTTGTAATCTTCCTGTGCTCCCTTGAAATCGCCCTTCTCGGCCGCAGATTCTCCCAAGCGGCGCCAGGATTTCTCATCGTATTGGTTTGCGTTGACCGCGGCTCTGAATTCGCTCTCAGCCTGCGCGTTCAATGCTGGGTCGGCAGAAGCCCGCAGCTGCTCTGCAAGTTCAAAGTGGGCCCCCGGCACCGCTGGGTTGAGCCGGATCGCTTCGCGATATTGAGCAATGGCGTTGGTATGGTCACCTTGTCGAGCGAGCTGATTTCCCATGATCATATGCATTTCGGCGGACTCCGGCGCAGCCAGCACCATGTTCACCACGCTTTGATCCATCATCTGTGCCGAGATTTCGTACGACACCAAGAGAATCTGAGGATCGCCTGGTGAAGATTCCTCCAGCTTTTCCGTTACGGTTAACGCCTTTGCGAATTCTTCAAAGGAGACGTCCAGTTCAATCAACTCAAGGCCGGCCTCTTTCTCGAACTTCCTGTCATCGAGGTGGGGAAATGCATCCTCGAGATCGCTCTCTGCCGCACTCGGGTCCCCGGTGCGCTTTTGAGCAATTCCTCTCAGCGCTTTAATCTTCCACAGATCCGGCTGCATTTGCAGCGCTGCACTCATTTCAGGAATGGCATCGGAAAACTGCCCTTGGAAATACAGCAATACTCCTAAGTTTCCGTGCGCATTCACGTTTGTCGGGTCGAGTGCCACGATCTGGCGGAGCAGAGGAATCGCGAGCTGCGGTTTCTGCTCTTCAAGATCCTGCCGGACTTGTTGTTCGAGCGATTCGACTTGTTGCGCCTGGTTCTGGGAGCTCTGCGCGATGACCGTTAAAGTGACAAGCGAGAGAGTCGCCGAGCACAGCGTCTTCAAAAACAGAGAGTTCATGAGCACCACCTATATCACATTCAAGATTCTGTCCCAGAATTGCTCCTTCGGCAGAGACCTGGTTGCGCGCGGTCGAGCCGCGAGCCATGATGCTGCACGATTTGCGGAGAACGCGCTTTCAACTGCCGCGCGAACTCGTGTTGCGTAGGAAACGTATTCCGGAGTCGCGAGGCAGGCTCTATACCTTCCCGCAGGTGACTCTCAACGATCGTGCAAGGCGGGCGCGCTACAGGAGCGGCCGCTCGCATCCTCCTCACAGTTTGGCCCGGATCTCCCGATTGAGAATGTGCTTCCGGCAGCCAGCTCAAATCACTTCGACGTCCCGGTTGGCGCCAAAGAGATCGGCAAGGTGGCTTTTTTCCTTGCTCTTCTCATCGGAATCCCTGACCAGCAGCGACATTCGGGCGAAGCGTTCCCCCCCCGTCGAAAGCCGTAGACCCACCAACTCACCGGATTCGAGATACTGGCGGATTCGGTAGACGGGCAGCCATCCGAAGCACATTCCGCTTCGCACCGCCTCAATCGCAGATTCAATCGAAGTGACCGCCAGGTGACGTTGTGCCGGATCGTGGGGCTGTTGCCTCGGCGCAGGCCCAATCGCCCCTTCGATGATCACGGCAAGCTGATGAATCATTTCCGAGCGCGATAACTGGCTTGTTCCGGCATTCAATGGATGATCGGCTCTTGCGACCGCTCTGATCCTGATGTCGAGGATTGGCTTGAATAGATGGTCTTCTGTGGGCGTTCCAACGATGCACAAATCTGCGTTGTAGTTTACGAACTCGTGGACGGATGAAAGGAAAGTCCCCCGGCGAAGTTTGGGGACGACCTGAGTGTATCTGCGCGTCAGATCCGAGAGCACAGAGAAGAGCCGGTCGTCGGGGTAAACACTGTCAACCGAAAGATGAATCTCCGTCTCACCGCCGTCGGCCAGCGAGGTGGCACGCTGTTCGAGGCCCCTGAACCCTGCCAGCAATGGGCTCGCATCGGCGAGAAGAGCTCTTCCGGCTTCAGTAAGCCGCGCTTTACGCCCGTGCATCTCCAGCAACGGGACTTTGCAATGCTCTTGAAGTTGCGAAATGGCGTAGCTGATGGTCGATTGCGACCGGTTCATCTTCTCTGCAGCGGCGGCAAAACTGCCAAGCTGAACCACAGCTTCGAGAACTTCCCATTGGTCGATGGTAGTGTTCATCCGTCAAAGTCTGAGGCGTCCGACTCCGCCTTTCGAATCTGACCCTCGCTAACAATAGATCGAAGTTGTCGAACATGTAAATCGAAAAATACGACTTGTCAGCGGATTTATCTGTGGGCTAGGATGCCCATGTTTTTGATGAAAAGGCACTAGAAGTCTAGTAAACGTTTACCCACTTTGCACGTCGGGCCGGTCGAAGTCGGCTACGAACGTTTGACGCCTTCGCCTTGTTAGGCAAGAAAAACTTCCCCTGGAGGCAAGCATGAAACTGCAGACGCAGTCTCTTACGATTTTCCTTGCATTGTGTGTCGGCATAGCCTGGGGCCAGGCTACGAACTCCGCAGACGTTACAGGCTCTGTCACCGATCCTTCGGGAGCGGTCGTGCCGGACGTAACGATCACCGTCAAAGACATCGACAAAGGCACGGTGCGCACCCTAACTTCGAACGGGGCCGGACTTTACGACAGTGGCCCCGTTGTGCCAAACGATCGCTACACGATCACTTTCAGCAGACAAGGATTTCAAACCTTGCAGCGCGGTCCGATGGTCCTTCAAGTGGGCCAAACAGGTTTGAACGTGGCGTTGGCCGTCGGGCAGACTACGCAGCAAGTCGTAGTGAACGAAGAGGCGCCCCTGTTGCAGACAACGAGTGCGGAGCAATCAACCACGTTGGCCACTGAATCTTTGCAAACGCTGCCCCAGACCGGCAATCCGGACTGGCAGGGGTTCCTCCTTTTGCTGCCAGGCACGTCGGGAAACGCGGGCACGAGCACTGCAAATCCGGGAATGGGCAGTTTGGAAGCCAATGGGAGCATGCCGTTTTCGACCGCGATGCTCGATGGTTCCGCAATCAGCTCGCCGATGAGCGATAACGTGATCAACACGCCCATCTTCGAGGCCATCGGCGAAGTGAAGATGAGCGATTCGAACTTTTCGGCGCAGTATGGTACAGGCGGCATCATCTTCAACCAGATCAGTAAGGGCGGGTCAAACACCTGGCATGGTGAAGGTTACGACTACTTCGAAAACAACGCACTAAATGCCGCGAGCTATGGATTCGGCTTCGGCAAGGTTCCTGTGCTCAAGTTGAACAACTTTGGTTGGCAGGCCAGCGGTCCAGCAATCAAGAACAAGGTATTCTTCTTGATCGATTGGGAACATCGAATCCAACATTCCGCCGGGTCTGTCACTACGACCACTCTTCCCACCGATGCCATGAAGTCGGGCGACTTTACGGGCCTTCCCACGATCTACGATCCGACAACACAGGTCGTCACTGGATCGACTGTCACGCGACAATCGTTCGCAGCGG